>Ga0209698_10002944_pt1 | contig 18993 bp, 17 predicted proteins | sample LitLauG_LLR_2012_FD_187203 | JGI IMG/M metagenome (GOLD analysis project Ga0209698, IMG submission 187203) | Freshwater sediment microbial communities from Pennsylvania, USA - Little Laurel Run_MetaG_LLR_2012 (SPAdes) (version 2) | ecosystem: Environmental > Aquatic > Freshwater > Creek >...
GTACAGCACCAGCGGAACCGTCGGCACGAGCGAGGCACCGAAGACGCCGAGGTAGGTGCGCCAGTGGTGACTGACGTCGATTGCGAGTTCATCGCGCAGCGCATGCGGCACGCCCACAAAGCTCGCCGTCAGCACCGCGCTCAGCGCGAAGATGCCGAGATAATACCGGGCGAGGTCGGCCCGCAGCGCGCCTTTGATGCCGGCGGCGGCGCCGACCCCCCGCGGCACACCGACCGGTCCCCGGACCTAGCATCGGCGGATGAGCGAGGACACCGGGACCGTGCGCTGGGTGGAGCTGGCCACCGCCACGCTGGACGTCGACGCGGTCGTCGCGGCGGTGGTCGACCCGGCCGCCGGCGCCGTCGTCAGCTTCGCCGGCACGGTGCGCGACCACGACCACGGCAGGGCGGTGGTCGCGCTCACCTATGAGGCGCACCCCTCGGCGGGCGACGTGCTGACCGAGATCGCCCGCGAGGCGGCGACGATGCCCGGGGTGGTCGGCGTGGCGCTGGCGCACCGGGCCGGGGACCTCGCCGTCGGGGCGACCGCGCTGCTGGCGGCGGTCAGCGCCCACCACCGCGACCAGGCGTTCGCCTGCTGCTCACGCCTGGTCGAGGACACCAAGCAGCGACTACCGGTGTGGAAGCACCAGGTCTTCGCCGACGGAAGTGACGAGTGGGTGAACTGCCCGTGACACATCCGGGTGACGTGGTGCTGACCCGATGCACGCTGCGGCCCCTGGATGTGGCGCGCGCCGCCGACGTGGCGGCGGGACGCCGGGCGCCGGACTGGGCGCCGGACTACCCGACCGAGGGAGACGTCACGATCGCCCGGCTGCTCCTGGAGGCGGCCTCGGCCGGCGTGGAGACCGGACCTGCGAGCCCGGACCGTCCCTGGGCGGGTCCCTGGCAGGTCCTGGTCGCTGGCCCCGACGCCGTCCAGCGCGCCGTCGGCGGCGCGGGTTTCCACGGACCCCCTGACGCTGACGCCGCCGTCGAGCTCGGCTACGGCATCGCGGCGTCGGCCCGGGGCCGTGGGGTCGCCGCGGACGCGGCCCGGGCGCTATGCGGCTGGGCGGAGCAGGCCGGGGCCGTCGTCTTCGCCGACACCGACGTCACCAACCTGGACAGCGAACGGGTGCTCGCCGCGGCCGGGTTCACCCCCGACGCGGAGCTCACCGCGAAGGGCATGCGCCGCTGGCGTCGCCCACCGCGCGCGCAGTGACGGCGCCCTTTAGGCGTCCGTGTCGGTGTAGCGCGCCACCGTTGCCGCGATCAGTGTGGGTACGTCGAGCGCGAAGACGGCCAGCATCACCGTCACCAGGGCGAGCGTGGCGCCCCGCGTGTGGTTGTGGAAGAAGGCAAACCAGATGAGCGCGGCGATCACCAGGTAGGCGAGGAAGGCCCATCGCCACACCACTGGGAACGGTGTCTTGGACACCCACGGCACGCGGGTGAGCAGGAGCAGCCCCACGACGAGCAGGACGACACCCAGCGCCCCCAGCACCGTGGGAACACCCAGCGGCGGCTTGCGGGGCACGAAGGACGCCAACCAGATCCCGCCGATCAGAACCGAGGCCAGCGACGCCATCACGATGGGGACGGTGGGAGGGAAGGGCCGGGTCAGGATGGCCAGGTTCGGCGGCCCTCCAGGCCCGGCGTGGGCCGCGGGGGCGCTCACTGGGTCGCCACCCGGGTCATGATCAGCAGCGTCGCCACCTGCATGACGCCGGTGACGCCCGCCGTGACGACGAACCGCTTCATGAGCACCCCGATGACGGCCCCGTTGGGGACGGGCTTGCGCATCTCGATGAGCACGGTGATGTTGGCCGGCTCGAGGATGCCCAGCGCGACGACGGCCATGATGCCGACCACGATGAATGAGGCCATCAGCCACCTGTGGTTGATGCTGCCCACGTCGAGGTTGCCCAGGTTGAGCGCGACCTGCAGCCCGGACGCCAAGGTCATCACGACCAGCGTCGGCATGATGACAGCCATCATGGGCATGAAGCGGGCGGAGAACTCCGCGCGGGCGGGCAGCGAGAGTCTGCCCAGGATCGGTCCGACGACGAACCCGACGAACAGGTCGATGCCGGTCCACAGGCCGCCGCCGGCTACGTGGAAGAGCATCAGCCCCCACTGGGAGTTGGTCGCTATCACGACCACGAGGGCGATGAGGATGACGCCGATCACCGGCAGCGCGCGCACCGGGATGATCGTCCGCGGGGGCATGACCCGTCCGCCGGGTGGCCCCCCCGGCGGTCCGCCAGGCGGTCCCCCCGTTGCCGCGGTTGGTAGGCCCCCCGGAGCAGCGCTCGCGGGAGGTGCGGTGCCGGGTGCGGCCCCGGCCTCGCGCGTGGCGGCGCGCTGCGTCACGACGTCCTGGCGCTCCACCTGATCGGTCATCCCGCCCCCACGAACCCGTCGCTGCGCCCGCCCGTCCGCCGACGGCGGACGGGGCATGGCTACCACACCGGCCAGCGGGTGGCTACTCCCTCTGCCGGCGGGATAAGCCCGGCGCGTCACGGGTCGCCAGCAGCAGCGCCACGTCATCGGTGTTCGTGTGCCCGGCCGTGAGCGTCGCGGCGAGCGCCTGCGCGGCCGGGCCCGGGCCCGCGGCGAGGTCCGCCGACCCGACGGCCGTCGCTAGGGCGTCCATGCCGTCGCTGATGGGGACATGGCGGTCCTCGACCAGCCCGTCGGAGTACAGCACCAGCGTCGTGTCCACCCGCGCCACGGCCGTGGGCCGCCCCCGGGGCGGCAGGACGCCCAGCAGCGGTGCCAGGGCGTCGGTAAGCCAGCGCGGCGCACCGGTCCGGTCCAGGACCAGCGGCGGCGGGTGCCCCGCGTTGCTGTACTGGACCACGCCGGTGGCTGGGTCCAGCAGCACGTAGCAGCAGGTGGCGAGCTCCTGGCCGCCGAACGCCGCCAGGTAGCCGTCGACCGCGTCCAGCACATGCCCGGGTTCGGGATCCTGGGAGGCGAACGCTCGGATGGCCGCCCGCAAGCTGCCCATGACGGCGGCAGCAGCCACGCCCTTGCCCATCACGTCGCCGACCACCAGCGCCACCCGGCCGCCGCCTACCGGGAAGATGTCGTACCAGTCACCCCCAACTCGGGTGCCCTCCACGGCGGGGATGTAGCAGGCACCGAGTCGCCAGCCGGGGACCAGCGGCGGCGGTGGCGGCAGGAGGGCCCGCTGCAGCGTCTCGGCGATACCGCGGCTGGCCTCCATCGCCCGGCCGCGTTCGATGGCCAGGGCGACGTGCACCGCTAGCGCGGACAGGAACTCCCGCTCCTCGGTGTCGAAGTCCCGGTCGGCGTCCCAGCCCAGCGCCATCACGCCGAGCTGGGCGCCCTGCAGGAGCAGCGGCAGCCCCACCCAGGTGCCTTGGCGCACGCCGCGGGCGGCGAGGACCGGGTAGCGGGCGTCCCGCTCCTGCCGGGAGGAGGCGAACACCGGGGCCCCGGTGCGCAGCACGTCGGCGGCGATGGGGCTGTCCGACACGGCGACCCGGCCCGCGCCGGGGCCCGCGTCCGCCGCCATGCCCGCGGTGGCGAGCACGACCAGCTCGTCGGTGTCGCGCTGCTCGCTGACCGCGCCCGCGTCCGCCCCGACGGCGGGCACCGCGAGGTGGAGCACCGCGCGTGCCGCGCCGCCGACCCCGGTGACGGCGGCCAGCCCGGCGATCAGCCGGTTGAGGACGGCGAGGCGGGCGGCGCTGCGCTCGGCCAGTGCGCGGGTGTGCCGCTCGCGGGCGTAGGCCTGCGCCCGGTCCACGGCGGCCGCGCACAGGTCGGCGACCACCCCCATCCGCTCCACGTGCTCCGCGGGGAAGGTCTGCGGGTCTACCCAGCCCAGGCCCAGGACCCCGAGGTTGGCCCCGGCCCAGCGCAGCGGCAGCACCGCGAACGCGGTGTGGTCGACGGCCACGTCGACGAGCGCGGGGTAGCGCTGGTCGCGCTCCCTCACCGACCGCAGCAGGACCGGTGTCCCGCTGAGCAGGGCGTCCGTGGACGGCAGCGGGGCGTCGGCGGGGTAGCGCGCGAACTCCTGCTCCACCGCGTCGGTGGTGTGCCGCGAGGTGACCAGGGCCAGCCAGCGGCCGTCCCCCTCCAACAGGGAGATGTTCACCAGGTGCGCGCCGAGCAGCTCCGCGGCGCTGTCGGCGACCACGTCGAGCACGTCCCCCGGGGTGGCCGCCCGGGCGAGACCCGCGGCCAGCCCAACCCAGCCGCTGTCTTGCGCGCTGCCCAGCGCATGAGCGGCCACCCGCCGATGCTAGGCGAGCCGTCGCCCGGGGTAGCGCCGCTAGTGGCCGGAGCCGTAGCTGATCGGCACCGTGAGGCGCTGCACGACCCCCCAGACCCCGTCGCGCAGCCGGCTGACCGCGAGGTCGGCCTGGTTCACCGCCAGGGCGTCCAGGGTGTCGCCGGTCACGGTGACCACCGCGGTCCCGGCCGGCGGCGCGGGCTCTGCCTGCCAGGTGGTCGAGCCGGCCGGCTGCACGGCGACGTGACCGGGCCCGCCCGCCTGTCCGGTCAGGAGCGCCACTGTGCCGCCCGCGCCGACCGATGTGCCGAGCACCGGCTGGGGGGAGGGGACCGCGGCGGACACCGTGACCGGCGGGTGCGCGGCGCTGACCTGTCCGGGGTCCAGCAGGACCCGGGCCACGACGTCGTAGGCGCCGGGTCCGCTGCCCGCCTGCAGCAGCGCCACCAGCTCGCCGCCCACCGCCACCGCCCTCAGCACGGTCACCGGCAGGTGGGCGAGGGCGCGGGGCAGGGTGACGGGCACCAGGGTGGGCGTCGAGGTGGCCAGGGTGACAAGCCCGACCACGCCGGGGCGCGTGCAGGCCAGCCCGAGGAAGCCACCGGCGCGCGTGAGCGCGGCTGCGGTCACGGTCGTCTGGCCGCAGGCCTGCCCGGCGATGACCCGGTCCAGCGCGGCGGCTGTCGTTGCCGCCCCCCAGGGTCCCGCGGCAGTGCGGGCCGACAGGACACGGGCGCCGCCGTCCACGACGGCCAGCGCCCCCGACGTAGCGACCGCCAGGGCGTCTGGGGTGCTGGCCAGGCCGGCGGTGATCAGCGCGGGCGCGTACCTCGCACCGAGGGTGGCGGTCAGCGCCAGCGGGGAGAACGTGAGCTTCGCGCTGGGCAGGAACCCGACCGCTGTGCCGCCGGGCGACGCCGCGACCACCAGCCCGCCGACGTCGGCCACGCCCGTCGGGGTGACCAGCGACCAGCGGGCGGCGCCGGCCCGACGCACGAAGACCTCCCAGTAGGTGTTGGTCGGGTCAGCCAGGTGCCCCATCGCGACGGCGGCCCAGGTGGCCGTCGCGGTCTGGACCGACGCTGCGAGCGCGACAGCGGCGGGCGGCGGTCCACTGCCCGCGCCCGGCGAGGTCGTGGAGGCGCAGCCCGCGACAGCGGTGACGGCCACCGCGGAGATCACAGCCCGGGCGCCCCACCTCACGGCGCGAGCACCGAGCGCACCTGCTGGGTCAGCAACGTGACGAACGACTCCGCCGTGGTGGAGGTGGTGCCCGGGTCGGTCCCCACCTGGTAGCGCACCTGACCGGAGCTGTCGATGACGTAGGCGTTGTCGGTGTGGGCCACCATCCCGCCCGCGCCGACCGTCTCCACCTCGATCCCGTAGTGCGCCCACACGCGCGACAGCTGCGCCGGGCTGCCGGTGAGGAACAGCCAGTTGCTCAGCGTGTTGAGCCCCTCCTGGGCGTCGAAGGCCCGCAGGACGGCCTGGTCGTGGTAGATCGGGTTGGCCGCCACCGCGACGAACACGGTGCGCGACGGCTGGCCGACGGCCTGGTCGACCTGGCGCATGTTCTGCGCGATGGTCGGGCAGTCCGTGGTGCACACCGGGTCCAGGAACGTGAGGACGACCGTGTGGCCCCGCAGTCCTGCCAGGCTCACCGTACGTCCCTGCTGGTCGGTCAGGGTGAAGGTCGGCGCTGGGAAGCGCGTCACGTCCGGCGAGCCGTTGAGGGCCTCAGTGAGCAGGGAGTCGGTGTGCCCGTTCACCGAGGCCAACGCCATCGGCGCCACCCCCACGAGCAAGACGCCGACGGCGCCCGCGGCCGCGACCACACCAAGACGCCGCACGGTCAGCGCCCGCAAGGTCGCGGGAGCGGGCGCCGCTGCCTCCGCCGGGGCCGGGCGGGCGCAGGCCAGGAACCCGGCGCCGATGAGCAGCAGCCACGGCACCATCGAGTTCGGATCGGTCCCGACCCCGCCGAAGAACCCCAGGTCCTGGACCAGCAGCCAGTCGGCGAGGCAGACCACCACCGCGACCGACATCGTTGCCTGGGCGAGTCGGGGGCGGTAGCGCACAGCGCTGGCGATCAGCCCGGCGCCCAGCAGCCCGAGGGCGAGAACGGCGACCAGGTTGACCGCCCAGCCGTGGTTGGCTGACACCGTCGCGAACCAGGAAGCTGTCGAGGCGGTCGCGGACGGCTGCGCCACCTGGGACATCGACTGCACCATCGCGGTGACCGCGCCCGGCGTGGCGGTCGCAGTCGGCTGGCCCTGCCAGAACCCCCGACCGGGCCAGGCCTGCAGGACCGCCATGGCGACGAAGAACGCCCCGGTCCCGCCGAGGATCACGCGGCCCGCACGCTGGCCCGCCCAGGCCCGCTCCGGCGCCGCTACCGCGAACCCGGCGACCACGTAGATCAGGACGGCGCCGGGCGCGCCGAACATCCAGCTCAGCCCCGGGGCGAAGATGCCACCGAACGCCTCACCGAACGCCCACACCACGAGCCCCCATCCGGCGGCGGCCAGGCCCGCGAGGCGCGACGCCGTACCCCGGGGAGCCAACAGCAGGAGCAGGCCGATCCCGACCTGGATCCACACCGCGGACACCGCGGCGGGCACGGGGTGACGCAGCCAGACAGCGAGCCCGTCGTTGACCAGATGCTGCACCCACAGCGGCGACGCGGCGGCGGCCGGCTGGACCACCTGCGCGGGCATCCCCAGCGGCATAGCCGGCTGGGCCTGCAGCAGCCCGTCCAGGATCCACACCAGCCCGAACCCCACCCGCAGCAGCCGGCGGCCCGCGGGCTCCTCGTCGGTGTCGACGGCGGCGGGGGTGCCCTCCACGGGCGCTCGCAGCGCCCGGGCCGCCAGCCACGCGCCGAAGGCCAGCAGGCAGAGCAGGCCCACGAGCAGCCCCTGCCAGCGCAGCGCGGAGTGGAAGGCGGCCAGCACCAGGGGGTTGTTGGTGGACAGGCCATGTCCCATGCCGGTCATGACGCGTCCCCCTTCAGCCGGCGATCGGACAAGGCCGTGGCGTGTTCCGCCGCGGGAAAACAGTACCTCCGGCCGCCTCGCCCTACCTGTCGCGCAGCGGGCACTCCCCGGTGGTGGGAAGGAGCGGGGAGCGCGATACTCGACGCAGAGCGCCACCAGCCCGGCGGCGCGGCGTCACCTCTGCGATGGGGTGGTGGGCATGCCCGGTAGCTGGGTCGAGCCGCCGAACCAGGACGGCCGCATCACCGGATCAGACGATGGCGGGTCGGCCCGCGCCGCGAGCCGGCTCAGCCGCGGGCCGGTGGTCATCCACATGGATGCCGACCACCAGGTGTTGGCACGTCGCGCCACCCTCCTCGAGCGGGTGGTGAGCCGGGTGCGCGCCGACGCGCTGGACCGCGACCTCGCCGAGGGCGCGAACCCCGACCGCTCGGGGGTGCTGGCGCTGCGTGCCCAGGCGCTCGCGAGCCCCGCCACCCGACGGGCGCTGGCTCGCAGCCTGCTCCGGCTGCAGGCGGCCGCGGATGCGCCGCGGCGACGCACCGGGAGCACCGTGCCGGTGGCGCGCGGCCACATCCACCAGGCGCACGCCGAGCTGGCCGAGGTCGTCGAGCACCTCCTCGCCCCGGCCCCGGTGGCGGCACAGGGTGTCGCGCTGGTCAAGGTGCTGCTCCAAGACGCCGCAGGCCCGCTGTACCGGGACGGCTGCCAGACCGACCTGGGTCGGCTGGCCCACCGGGCGGCGGTCGAGCTGGCACCGGACGCGCACTGGGGGCTGCGCGCCAGCTGAGAGCCGGATCAGGCCGCCGGTGGTCGCATGACAGCACGGTCGACGACGACGTTGACCACGGTCACCGCCACTGCCGTGGCCGCCGCCCACCCGACGATGTGACGGGTGGAGACGCTGCGGTCGCGCGCGGACGGGGCCGGGTGGCCGGTGATCGCCCGGTAGCCAACCGTCATCGCGCGGTGCACCGCCCAGGTGGCGAGAACCTCCGCCACCTGCATCTGCACGTTCTGCCCGAGCGTGGGCGGGGGCGGGGCCTCCGCGGGCTGGTCCGTCGGCGCGGTCATCAGGAATCGAGGCATAGCCCAGTCAAGCAGGTGGCGCGCGGGGCGCGCCCCGGTCATGGGAAGAGGGGTGGCGACGGACGAGTCGGCCTGTACGCCGGGTTCTGTGCCCGGGTCGCCTTACGGCACTGACCCGGGCGGCGACCATCCCTCTCGACCCGCCGTTGCCGACGGGTTCATGCGGTCTACCCGCAGGCTCGGGCGGGCAGCCCTCCAGCGCCTGCGCAGGCGCCCGGCGGACCGGGCGTCCTCTTGACCTTGCTCCGGGTGGGGTTTACCGAGCCGGCCGGGTCACCCCGGCCGCTGGTGGTCTCTTACACCACCGTTTCACCCTTACCGGCCACATGCACCGGCGGTCTGTTCTCTGTGGCACTGTCCCGCGGGTCACCCCGGGTGGGCGTTACCCACCACCCTGCCCTGTGGAGCCCGGACGTTCCTCGGCGAGGGTCTCCCCCCGACGCGGCCGCCCGGCCGGCTCGTCCGCCGTAGCGCTGAGTGTAGGGCCGCGCCGACCGTTCCCGGTCAGGGCTGCAGGTTGAAACCGGCGAGCGTCGCCCTGCCGTCGGCGTAGGTGACGATCTCGCTGACCGCCCCGGGACGTAGCTCCAGGGCGTGCAGCGCCGCGGGCGGTGCGTGCAGGGCGAGCCGCACCAGGGAGCGGATGGGCACGGAGTGACTCACCAGCACCACCGTTCGTCCTGCCATGCGCGCCACCCACCGCTCCCGGGCCCGGACCGCCCGCCGCGCCACCTGCTCGCTGGACTCCCCCCCCGGGGGTGCCGCGGCGGGGTCGTCGAGGACCTGGGCCAGCTGGGTCGGCCAGCGCTCGGCTACCTCGGCGAAGGTGAGGGAGTCCCAGCTGCCGAACGCGCACTCGGCAAGGTCGTCGTCGGTCTCGACCTGCGCCCCTACCGCCGACGCGAGCACGGCCGCTGTCTCCCGCGTGCGCAGCAGCGGGGACGTCACCACCAGAGCGACCGGGCCCTGCGCGCCCAGCCAGGACGCGGCACGCCACGCCTGCTCGCGGCCCTGGTCGGTCAGTCCAGGGTCCGCACCCCCGCGGCCGGAGAACCTCCGCTGCTCGGTGAGCTCGGTGGCCCCGTGGCGGACCAGCAGCAGCCGCGTGGCGGCGGCCACCTCCACGGAGGTGGCGGGCGGGCCGCCGGCGCGGTCCTCGGCCGGCTGGTCGTCGACCGCGCTCGGCGTGCGGCGCGGCTCCCGCCACACCTGCCCCCGGGCGGCGGCGTCCATCGCCTCGTTGGCGAGCCGGTCGGCGTGCCCGTTGCGCGCGCGCGGCACCCAGGACAACCGGGCACGGCCCGGCGGCAGCAGGGCCACTGCCTCCGCCACCAGCGGGCGCAGCGCCTCGTTCTTCACCTTCCAGCGCCCCGACAGCTGCTCCACGACGAGCTTGGAGTCCAGCCGGATGTCCAGGGTCGCGTCAGGGTCCAGCTCGCGCGCCGCAGCCAGCCCGGCGATCACCCCGCGGTACTCCGCGACATTGTTCGTGGCGACCCCGATCGAGCCGGCCCGCTCGGCGAGCACCTCGCCGGTGGCGCCGTCGCGGACCACCGCGCCGTACCCGGCTGGCCCGGGGTTGCCCCGCGACCCGCCGTCCGCCTCGACGACCAGGGTGCGTGGGGAGCTCATAGCGCGTCGGGCAGCCGTACGAGGATGCGCCGGCACTCCTCGCAGCGCACCACCTCCTCCGCAGGTGCGGCACGGATCCGGCCGAGCTCGGTCGGGGTGAGCTCCAGGCGGCATCCCGAGCAGCGGCCGTGGGTGAGGGCGGCGGCACCGGAGCCGAGGTCGGCGCGCAGCTTGTCGTACAAAGCGATCAGGTCGGTGGGCAGGGACGCGGCGAGCGGCTCCCGCTGGGCGGTGGCCTGCGCGCGTGACGCAGCGATAGCCGCCAGGTCCGCGTCGCGCGAGGCCGTGACCTCACCCAGCGCCACGTCGAGCTCCGCCGTTGCCCGCTGCAGCTCGGCGAGCTGGTCGCGCAGACCCTCCGCCCGCTCCATGACCTCCAGCTCGACGTCCTCCAGGGCGGCCTGGCGGCGGCGCAGGGACTCCAGCTCGTGCTGCAGCGACTCCAGCTCCTTGGCCGAGGACACCGCGCCCGTGTCCAGCCTCTGCTGGTCGCGAGCGGCGCGCTGGCGGACCGCTTCGACGTCGGCCTCAGCCTTGGCCATCTCGCGGGCGACGTCCGAGGCCTCGGTCTGCACGTCCACCACCGTCGCGCTGAGCTGTTCGCGCTGTGCGCTCAGCGCCGCGGCCTCGGCCACCGCCGGCAGGTGGGCGGCCTTGTGGTCCAGCTGGGTCAGCGTGGTGTCGACGGCCTGCAGCTCCAGCAGGGCGGCCTGGGCGGCCGGGTCAGCGTTCAGCGGGACTCCTCGCGGGTCGGCACGTGCAGCGTCCAGGGGTCGGTGACCCGCGCGGACACCCGGGTCTCCACCGTAGCGGGGCCGAGGGCGGCGGCCAGCGCGGCGGCAGCCCGGGGCAGCCAGGGCCACTCACTGGCCCAGTGGCCGGGGTCCACGAGGGCGGGCAGGCCGGCCCCCAGGCTCTCCGAGGCGCGGTGGTGACGCAGGTCCCCGGTCACGTAGGCATCCACCCCCGCGGCCGCGGCCTGGCTGAGCAGGCTGTCGCCCGCCCCGCCGCAGACCGCTACCCGATGGACCAGCCGCTGCGGGTCCCCGGCCACGCGTACCCCGCCCGCGGTGGCGGGCAGCTGAGCGGCGACCCGGGCGGCGAACTCGGCCAGCGGCAGGGCGCGGGGCAGCTGGCCGACCCGGCCCAGGCCGGTCCCGTCGGGCAGCGGCACGGTCTCCAGCACGTCGGCCACGGGCGCCTCGTACGGGTGGCTCGCCACCACCGCCGCGGCGACGGCGGCACGCAGGGCGCGCGGGGCGGTGACCTCCAGGCGACGCTCGGCCACGTCCGCGCGGGCGCCCGCCTCGGCGCGGTCGCGGGGCAGGAAGGTGGCGGTGCCCTCGACGCTGAAGGCGCACCGCTCGTAGTCGGCCACCTGCCCGGCGCCGGCCGCCACCATCGCGTCGAGCACGGCGTCGGCGTCGTCGCCGGGCACGTAGACCACCCAGCGGTCCAGCAGCACCCTCGGTGGCGAGGGCCGCAGCGGGGTCGCGTCCACCAGCCCGATCGCGTCCGCCAAGGCCGCGGAGACCCCGTCCACGGCCACGTCGGCGTTGGTGTGCGCGACGAACAGCGCAGATCCCCCCGCGACCAGGCGCTGCACGACGCCGCCCTTGGGGCTGCCGCCGTACACCGAGGTGGTCCCGGACAGGTACAGCGGGTGGTGGGTGACGACGAGCTGCGCGCCCCACTCCAGCGCCTCGTCGACGACGACGTCGACGGGGTCGACCGCGAACAGGACCCGTCGCACCGGGCTGTGCGGGTCCCCGCACACCGGCCCGACGGCGTCCGACGGCTCCGCCGTGGCCGCGGGCCACAGGCCGTCCAGCACGTCGACGACGTCGGCCAGCAGGGTCACAGGCGCGAGCCTAGCCGCGGCGCCGGCGGCCGCCGCGGGGCCACGATCGGGCCGCGTCGGAGGAGGCTGTGGTCCCGGCCGGGCTCGAACCGGCGACCTCCCGGGTGTAAGCCGGACGCGCTACCAGCTGCGCCACAGGACCGCGGCCGCACCCTATCCCTGGGCGCGTGGCCGCGGGAACGGTCAGCGCGCCGCACCCAGCTCGGCGAGGACCCGGCGGTACTCCCCCGCGTCGCGGGCCTGCCCCAGCGGGTGGGTCACGCTCCAGCGCACCACACCCGCCGTGTCGATGATGAACGTGCCACGCTGCGCCGCACCCAGCGACTCCACGAAGACGCCGTAGGCACGCGCCACCTCCCCGTGCGGCCAGAAGTCCGACAGGAGAGGGAAGGGGTAGCCCTCCCGATCGGCGAACACCCGCAGGCTGTACATCGAGTCGCACGACACCGCCAGCGTGGTGGTGTCGTCGTTGTCGAAGCTGGCCAGGTCGTCACGGATGGCGCACAGCTCACCGGTGCAGGTGCCGGTGAACGCGAACGGGTAGAACAGCACGACCACGTTCTTGGCGCCGCGGAAGTCCGACAGCGTGACCCGCTGCCCGTGCTGGTCGGTCAGGGTGAAGTCCGGGGCGGCGTCGCCAACCGCGACCATGGGGCACTCCTAGCGGTGAGGGGATAACGGTGACGGCTGGGGGTCATGGTCCGACCGCGTCGCCGGCGGTGCGATCGCGCTGCGGCTAGCGGCGGGACACCTTGGGGGCGACCAGCCGCGTGCCGGACCACTCGGCCGCCGCGGCGAGGCTCGACGTCGCGGACAGTCCCGCGGTCGGCGCCGCCTCGCCGATGTCGGACGGCTCGACGTGGCCGGGTCGGCCGGCCTTCGGCGTGAGCAGCCAGATCACTCCGCCGTCGGCCAGTGGCGTCAGCGCGTCGACGAGGGCGTCGACGAGGTCCCCGTCGTCCTCCCGCCACCACAGCAGCACCACGTCGACCACGTCGTCGTAGTCGAGGTCGACCATCGCTGTCCCGGCCAGGCCTTCGATCGCCTGGCGGAGCGGCTCGTCGCAGTCGCCGTCATAGCCGACCTCCTGGACGACCTGGCCTGCCCGGATGCCCAGCCTGGCCGCTATCTGGCTGCCCTCCGCGGCCCCCGCGGTCGTGCTCACCGTGTCCTCCAGTGCTCGGCCCCGGCGGGGCGTCGCGGGTAGTCCACCCGCTTCGCACCGTCTGGTGCAAGTGCCTACACGCTGCTGCGCGGGGTCAGCCTCCCACCCCGACGGCCTCGTGGCGATCACCGGGGGCCCTGCGGTGTCACGCGTCCACCGCCGCGGTGGGCCCGTCGGCGGCCGCCCGGTGGCCCGGGCCAGTCCGGGCGGGGCCACGACCCGGACTGGGCCGCGCCGCCCGCGCGTAGGACGATGGGCGGGCGCCCACCACCCCGGGCCCCATCGCAGCAGGGAGATACCACGTGGCCACCACCCCCGACCGCGCACCGCTGATCACCGCCGGCCTGCCCACCCAGCTCGTCGACGTGGACCCCGAGGAGACCCTGGAGTGGCGGGACTCCCTCGACGAGGTCATCGACTCCGCCGGTGCCTACCGGGCGCGCTACCTGATGCTGTCGCTGCTGCAGCGGGCACGGGAGCGCAGCGTCGGGGTCCCCTCGCTGGTCACCACCGACTACATCAACACCATCACCCCGGAGCAGGAGCCGTGGTTCCCCGGCGACGAGTGGGTGGAGCGGCGGATCCGCGCCTACGTGCGGTGGAACGCCGCGATCATGGTCCACCGGGCGCAGCGCCCGGGAGTCGGTGTCGGTGGCCACATCTCCACCTACGCGTCGTCGGCGTCGCTGTACGAGGTCGGTTTCAACCATTTCTTCCGCGCCCGCGATCACGCCAACGGCGGGGACCAGGTGTTCTTCCAGGGGCACGCTTCGCCGGGCATCTACGCCCGCGCGTTCCTCGAAGGGCGGCTGACCGAGACCCAGCTGGACGGGTTCCGCCAGGAGCTGTCCCACCCCGGTGGGGGCCTGCCGTCCTACCCCCACCCGCGGCTGATGCCCGACTTCTGGGAGTTCCCCACCGTCTCCATGGGCCTCGGCCCGCTGCACGCGATCTACCAGGCCCGGTTCAACAAGTACCTGGCCGCGCGCGGGCTGGCCGACTCCGCCGACCGCCACGTCTGGGCGTTCCTCGGGGACGGGGAGATGGACGAGCCGGAGAGCCTCGGCGCGATCGGCCTGGCGGCGCGGGAGGAGCTGGACAACCTCACCTTCGTCATCAACTGCAACCTGCAGCGACTCGACGGCCCGGTGCGGGGCAACGGCAAGATCATCCAGGAGCTGGAGGCGTTCTTCCGCGGGGCGGGGTGGAACGTGATCAAGGTCGTCTGGGGTCGCAACTGGGACCCCCTGCTCGCCGCGGACACCGACGGCGCCCTGGTGAACCTGATGAACACCACTCCCGACGGGGACTACCAGACCTACAAGGCGGAGAACGGCGCGTTCGTCCGCGAGCACTTCTTCGGTCGCGACCCCCGCACCCGTCGGCTGGTGGAGCCGATGAGCGACGAGGAGATCTGGGGCCTGCAGCGCGGCGGCCACGACTACCGCAAGCTGTACGCCGCCTACCGCTCCGCCACCGAGCACTCCGGCCAGCCGACCGTGATCCTCGCCAAGACGATCAAGGGCTGGACGCTGGGCAGCCACTTCGAGGCGCGCAACGCCACCCACCAGATGAAGAAGCTGACCCGCGAGGACCTGCTCGCCTTCCGCGACCGTCTCGGTATCCCCCTGCCCGACGACGCCGTGGACGCCAAGCTGCCGCCGTACTACCACCCCGGCGCGGACTCCGACGTGATCCGCTACCTGCACGAGCGGCGCAGCGCACTCGGCGGCTACCTGCCGGCGCGGCGGGTCATCGCGACCGGGGTGAAGCTGCCCGACGCCACGCCGTACGAGGTGCTGATGCGGGGGTCGGGCCGCCAGGAGGTGGCCACCACGATGGCCTTCGTGCGGCTGCTCAAGGAGCTGATGAAGGACCCGGAGCTCGGCCCGCGGTTCGTCCCGATCATCCCCGACGAGGCGCGCACCTTCGGGATGGACTCCCTGTTCCCCACCGCGAAGATCTACAGCCCGCACGGCCAGAGCTACACCGCGGTGGACCGCGACCTCGTCCTGAGCTACCGCGAGTCGACCAGCGGGGTGATCCTGCACGAGGGGATCAACGAGGCGGGGTCGGTGGGCTCCTTCATCGCCGCGGGCACGTCGTACGCCACGCATGGCGTGGCGATGATCCCGATCTACATCTTCTACTCGATGTTCGGCTTCCAGCGGACCGGGGACGGCCTGTGGGCCGCCATGGACCAGATGACCCGCGGCTTCGTCCTGGGGGCCACCGCGGGCCGCACCACCTTGAACGGCGAGGGGCTGCAGCACGAGGACGGGCACTCCCCGCTGCTCGCCGCGACGAACCCCGCGGCGGTGCACTACGACCCGGCCTTCGGCTACGAGCTCGCGCACATCGTGCGCGACGGGCTGCGCCGGATGTACGGCGACGAGCCGGAGGACGTCTTCTACTACCTCACCGTGTACAACGAGCCGTACGTGCAGCCGGCACAGCCCGACGACGTCGACGTCGACGGCATCCTGACCGGCATGCACCTGGTGTCCCCCGCCGGGGGGCGGCCGGGCCCGCGCGTCCAGCTGCTGGCCTCCGGGGTGGCGGTGAACTGGGCGCTGCGGGCCCAGGAGCTGCTCGCGCACAACCACCAGGTCGCCGCAGAGGTGTGGTCGGTCACGTCGTGGAACCAGATGCGACGCGACGGGCTGGCAGCCGACCGTCAGGCGCTGCTGGACCCGCAGGCACCGCCCCGCCAGCCCTACGTGGCGCGCCGCCTGGCCGAGCGCGCGGACGGGCCGGTGGTCGCGGTCAGCGACTACATGCGGGCGCTGCCCGACCAGCTGCTGCCGTGGATCCAGCGCCCGTACACCTCCCTGGGGACCGACGGCTGGGGGCTGTCCGACACCCGGGGCGCCCTACGCCGTCACTTCCTCGTCGACGCGGAGTCGATCACCGTCGCAGCGTTGGCGATGCTGGCCCGCGGTGGCGCCGTGGACCCGGCGGCGGTGGTCGCCGCCGGGGACCGCTACCAGCTGCTGGACGTCGCGGCCGCCGACCCCGGCACCGGGATGGGGGACGCCTGACGCCACTGCCCCCAGCGGGTGACCGCGGGGTCGCGTCGTCGTTGTAGCGGTCCCACAACGCTGCGCCGGCGCCGACGCCTACGCTGGGCGGGTGCTGCGACCCGGTGCGGAGACGGCGCGCCGCGTCGAGCGGCGCACCGGCGACCTGGTCACGGCGGCCCTGGCCGGCATCGAGGCGACACTGCCGTGGTACTCCGCGATGCCCCCGGCGGAGCGCTCCGGGGTCGGGCTGGTCGTCCAAGCGGGCATCACCGCCTTCCTGGGCTGGATGCGGTCGGAGGCCGACGACCCGCCGGTACCTGCCGAGGTCTTCGGGTCCGCCCCGCGCGAGCTGGCGCGGGTGGTGTCCCTGCAGCAGACCGTGCAGCTGATCCGGGCCGCCATCCGGGTCGTCGAGGAGCGCATCGACGAGCTCGCGGCGCCCGGGGAAGAGGCGGCCCTGCGCGAGGCGGTGCTCCGGTTCTCCCGCGAGGTGGCCTTCGCCGCGGCGGGCGTGTACGCGGCCGCGGCCGAGTCACGGGGGGCGTGGGACGCCCGGCTGGAGTCCCTGGTCATCGACGCCCTGCTGCGCGACGAGGTCGATGAGGGCACCCGGTCGCGCGCCGGGGCGCTGGGCTGGGGCCAGCGCGGTGGATTCGTCGTGGTGGTGGGGCATCCACCGGACAGCCCGCCGGACGTCGTGGCCGCGGAGGTGCAGCGCGCCGCCCGCGGGCACGGCGTGGACGCGATCTCGGCGCTGCAGGGCGACCGCCTCGTCGTCGCGGTCGGCGGGGCGAACGAGGCGGTCGCCACCGGCCGCGCGTTCGTGGGCCAGTTCGCTGCCGGGCCGGTCGTGGTCGGACCGCTCGCGGCCGAGCTCGCCGACGCCGGGCGCGCCGCGCAGGAGGCGGTCGCCGGCCTGCTGGCCGCGCCCGCCTGGCCCGCAGCGCCCCGGCCCGTCCCCAGCTCCGCGCTGCTGCCCGAACGCGCGCTGGCCGGCGACCGGGCCGCAGCCGACCAGCTGGTGGCCCGCGGCTACGCCGCGCTCGCCGACGCCGGCGGCGACCTGGTCGCCACCCTGGCGGCCTACCTGGACGGTGGGGGGTCCATCGAGGGGGCGGCGCGCGCGCTGTTCGTGCACCCCAACACCGTGCGCTACCGGCTGCGCCGGGTGGCCACAGTGAGCGGGTTCGCCGCCACCGAGCCCCGCGGGGCCTACGCGCTGCGCCTCGCCATCAGCCTCGGGCGGCTGCGCACCGCCGTTTTAGAGGAAACCTCCAAAGCGCAGGCGTGATCGTCGTCCGCGTCCGCACCGGTGCTCAGGGCCGCGATGGGCCACGGTAGAGCGGTGCTCGCCATCGTCGCGCCCGGCCAGGGCGCCCAGTCCCCCGGCTTCCTGCTCCCCTGGCTGGACCTGCCGCACCTGCGCACCCGGCTGGGCTGGCTGTCGGCCTGCGCCGGCATGGACCTCGCCGAGCTGGGCAGCACGGCCGACGCCGCCACCATCCGCGACACGGCGGTCGCCCAGCCGCTGATCGTCGCCGCCGGGCTGGTCGCGCTGCTGGAGGTCTTCCCGGTCCCCGCGGAGGCCTTCGGCAAGGTGGGTGTCGGCGCGGGCCACTCGGTCGGCGAGCTGACCGCCGCGGTGGGTGCGCACGTGCTGTCCGCGGAGCAGGCCATGGTGCTGGTGCGCGAGCGCGGCAAGGCGATGGCCGCGGCGTCCGCCGCCAGCCCCACGGGTATGACGGCCGTGCTGGGCGGGGACCGTGCCGAGGTGGCCACGGTGCTGGCGCGCCACGGCCTGGTCGCCGCCAACGACAACGGCGCGGGCCAGGTCGTCGCCGCCGGCACCCTCGCCGAGCTGGAGGCCCTGCAGGCCGACCCGCCAGCCGGCGCGCGGCTACGGCCCCTGGAGGTGGCCGGGGCGTTCCACACCCGGCACATGGCTCCCGCGGTCGCCACCTTGGCCGGCTACGCCAGCGCGGTGACCACCCATGACCCGCGCACCCGGCTGCTGTCCAACGCCGACGGCAGCGTGGTGCACGACGGCCGCGAGGTGCTGGGCCGGCTGGTCCGTCAGGTCGCCGCGCCCGTGCGCTGGGACCTGTGCATGGCGACGATGGGCGAGCTCGGGGTCACCGGGGTGCTCGAGCTGCCGCCCGCGGGGACGCTGACCGGCCTGGTCCGCCGCGCGCTGCCCGGGGTGGAGACGGTCGCCCTGAAGACGCCCGACGACCTGGCCGCCGCCGCGGACCTGGTGGAGCGGCACGGTGCGCCGAACCCGTTGGCCGATTCCCCCACCTGGCGCATGGTCATCGCTCCGTCCAAGGGCACCTTCCGCCGCCACGAGGGCACGGACCGCTTCGCGGCCGGGGACCTGGTTGGCGTGGTCGTGACGCTGCGCGACGAGCAGCCGGTGACCGCCCCGCACGGCGGCCACGTGGTCGAGTGGCTGGTGGAGGACGGTGACCCGGTCGGCCCCGGACAGCCGCTGGTCCGCCTGCACCCGCAGGCGGCGCACGCGTGAGCGCGCCACTGGAGCTGGGCACCGGCAGCCCCGCGACAGCGATCCTGGGGGTCGGCGGGTACCGCCCGGCGCGGGTGGTCACCAACGCCGAGGTCATCGAGCTGATCGACTCCTCCGACGAGTGGATCCGGGAGCGCTCCGGGATCGTGTCCCGGCACCGGGCCGCGGCGGAGGAGACCGTCGTCGACATGTGCACCGCGGCCGGCGCCAAAGCGCTGGCCGCCGCCGGGGTGACCGCCGACCAGATCTCGGTGGTGGTCGTCGCCACCGTCACCCACATGCTCAACACCCCCGCCGCGGCGGTGAGCGTGGCGCACCGCCTCGGCGCCACGGGGGCGGCTGCCTTCGACATCTCCGCGGCCTGCGCCGGTTTCTGCCACGCCCTGGCGCTCGCGTCGGACATGGTGCGCGCCGGGTCCGCCGGCCACGTC
>Ga0209698_10002945_pt1 | contig 18992 bp, 20 predicted proteins | sample LitLauG_LLR_2012_FD_187203 | JGI IMG/M metagenome (GOLD analysis project Ga0209698, IMG submission 187203) | Freshwater sediment microbial communities from Pennsylvania, USA - Little Laurel Run_MetaG_LLR_2012 (SPAdes) (version 2) | ecosystem: Environmental > Aquatic > Freshwater > Creek >...
TACCAGGAGCAGGTGCTGCGCAACGCCCAGGCCATGGCCAGCACGCTCACCGAGCGCGGCCTGCGCATCGTCTCGGGTCGAACCGAAAGCCACCTTGCACTGGTTGACCTGCGCTCCAAGGGCATCACCGGCAAGGCGGCCGAGGCCCTGCTGGGCCAGGCCCACATCACCGTGAACAAGAACGCCATCCCCAACGACCCGGAAAAACCCATGGTCACCAGCGGCATCCGCATCGGCTCGCCCGCCATGACCACGCGCGGCTTTGGCGTCGACGAGGCGCGCGCCACAGCCCATCTGATTGCAGACCTGGTCGATCATCCGAACGACGCGGGTGTGGTGGAGACGGTGCGTGGCAAGGTGCATGCGCTGACCCGGCGCTTTCCTGTCTACGGTTGATGCGCGGTCACCCTCACCCTGACCCTCTCCCGCCAGCGGGCGAGGCAATACCTCCCCGCTCCCGCTTCGCGGGAGAGGGGCTGGGGGTGAGGGAGCGCGCAAGCTGCTAACCGCGCAATGAAATGCCCCTTCTGCGCCCACGCCGACACCCAGGTGATCGACTCGCGCGCCTCCGATGAAGGCGCCACCATCCGCCGCCGCCGCCGCTGCCTGGGCTGCGACAAGCGCTTCACCACCTACGAGCGTGTCGAGCTCGCACTGCCCACGCTGATCAAGCGCGGCGGCAGCCGCGCCGACTACGACCGCAACAAGCTGCGTGCGTCGATGTTGCTGGCGCTGCGCAAGCGGCCCGTGCCGCGCGAATCGGTCGAGGAGGCCATCGGCCGCATCGAAGACCGTCTGCTCACCGCGGCCCAACGCGAAATCAAGAGCGAGAAGCTGGGTGAACTCGTCATGCGCGAGCTCAAGCGCCTGGACAAGGTTGCCTACATCCGCTTCGCCTCGGTGTACCGCAGCTTCGAGGACATCGACGAGTTTGCCGAGGTGGTGAAGGAAGTGCGTCCGCCGCGCCGCCGGCGCGTGGCGCAGTAACGGCGCGTCTGGCGCCAGGAGCCGGCCATGTACACGCCCGCGCATTTCGCCGAAGACCGCCTGCCGGTGCTGCAGGCATTGATGCAGTCCTATCCGCTGGCCACGCTGGTCACGCTGACGGCCAACGGCCTCGTTGCCAACCATATCCCGTTGAAATTCACCCTGGTGGAGCCCGCTGCAGCATCCGGTCCGCCTCCAGCCGCGCCCGCGGCGCGGGCTATTGTCCACGGCGCGGACGCCCGTTCACGTGATCCGGATGCCCTTGTGGCCGATACATCTGCCGTCCCGGCACTCGTCGGCGTGCTGCGCGGACACGTGGCCCGCGCCAACCCGATCTGGCGCGACTTCGATCCGGGCACCGATGTGATGGCCATCTTCCAGGGCCCGCAGGCCTACATCTCGCCGTCGTGGTACCCCACCAAAAAAGAGCACGGCCGCGTGGTCCCCACCTGGAACTACGCGGTGGTGCACGCCCATGGCCGGCTGCTGGTGCGTGACGATGCGGCATGGGCGCATGCCATGGTCGACGAGCTCACGACGGAACACGAGTCCAAGCGGCCCAAGCCCTGGGCCGTGGGTGATGCCCCCGATGATTACATTGCACAACTCACGCGCGCCATTGTGGGTATCGAAATTCCCGTTACCCGCCTCGCCGGCAAGTGGAAGACCAGTGGCAACCAGCCGGCCGTGAACCGTGCCGGCGTGGCGCAGGGTTTGGCCGCCGGCGGCTCCGATGATGATCGCCGCATGGCCGCACTGATCGCTGCGCACGATGCTCCGCCAGCATCGACCGCGGAACCAGCCAGCCGGGTTTCGGTCGGGCTGCCGGCGGGTCCCGATATAGGCTGAGTTCACCGCACGATTCCTTGATCCGCCAATCGTTCGATAAGCGGGATCATTCCGGTTCCGCGCCTGCTTTTCCCGCCGCCAAACCGTCCGTTGAGCCCGTTTCAAACGCTTTCGTTCCTCCGCCCGCGGCGGACCATCGTAACCAGACGTGTCTGCCGGCCTCGGCGCAATCGGGCGCTTGCCCCTGCTGAGCAGGGATAAATGCCGGGCAAAAGCTCATCACAGTCTGTAACGGTTCTTGCACTTTTATCCCTAGATTCATCGTGGGTCGCATCCCTAGACTGCCCTCGCACTCGGATGTGGGCTGCGCAGCAACCATTGGCACCCCCCGATCCGCTGCCAGCCCAACCAACTCACCTTGGAGTACAACGATGAAAGCAATCCGTAATTTCCTGCCGCTGTTTGCACCGGCCCTGACCGTTGCGGCGGCCGTCACGGTGACCGCTTGCGGCGGTGGTGGAGGCGGTGGTGCTTCCGGCACGCCGACGCCCACCCCTACCGGATCCGTCAATGTTCAGATAACCGACGGCCCCAGCGACGAATTCCAGCATGTCTGGGTCACGATCAATTCCATCGCCTTTCACACCAGCCCCGACCAGGTCTGGAACGCGTCCGATGCCACGTGGCAGAAATTCGCGCTGCCGGCACCGGTCACCGTTGACCTGAGCACGCTCAACAACGGCGCGCTGAATAGCCTCTTCAGCGGCCTGAGCCTGCCTGTGGGCACCTACCACCAGATCCGTTTCTTCTTTGACGGTGCGGAAGCCAGTCTCGACGCCTCTGCCTTGGCGACGAAGGACTCCAATGGCGTTGCCCTGCAATGGAACGACCAGGTCGAGTACCTCAACCCCCAGAGCTCCTACGCCATTACCGAGGCGCCGCTCGAGATCGCCTATCCCACCCAGGGGATACAGCTGCAGGGCGCGTTTGCCATCACCGCTGGCAGCACGCTCTCTCTGGCCGTTGACTTCGACCTCGAACACATCATCGTGCCCTTCCGGCATGGCGGCGTTACGAACGGAGTGACCTACTTCACGATGAAGCCCAACCTCGCGTATTACGATATGTCGAAGGTGGGCGCCATTACCGGCACGATCAATCCGGCACAGTTGTGCCAGACCGCAAGCGCCGAGATCGCGCAGTCGCCCACCTGTGCCTACAACCTGATCGTCAAGGCCGAGCGCCTTACCGCCGACGGCACGCGCCACTTCGACGCCCGCGCCACCACGGTCGATCCGGTGACGGGCAAGTTCACGCTCTATCCGCTCGCCACCCAGGATGCGAGTGGCAATGCCATCACCGCCTATGACGTGCTGATCCGCGGCCGCAACATGGAAACCATGATCGTCACCGGCGTCCCGGTGACCACCGCAACCGCGCCCGGCGGCACCGGCAGCGCTGCGCCGACGAGCCTGCAGTCCACCGCTGTGGTGGCGACGCTCAATCCGGCCGAATACACCGCGCAGTTCGCTACCCCGCTGTCACCCCTGAGCAGCGGCCACGCGATCTTCCAGCAGACGCTGCCCAATTCCACCCAGCCCTACGAGGTGCGGTGGCGCAATACCGATCCGTTCACCGGGACGTTCCGCAACCCGATCCCGCTGCAGGGCGCCTCGTCCATGTTGCACGTGGCCCCGTACAACGCGGGTAACACCCTGGCATTCAACGCGGTTGCGCCGGTCGAAGGGGCGGGTGCCTATACGGTTGCCGACACGGAAGTGGTCTATTACGGCCTGAGCACCGGCACCGTGATGGCGCCTCCCACCAGCGGTACGACGCAGACCTTTGTTCCGGGCATGCCCGCCCTTGTCAGTGGCGTGCAGTCGGGCACCATCAACGTCACCTTGAGCTTCAGTGGCATCGTTAACGATGACAGCTGCGCACTGGTCGTATCGCGCTTCGCGGCCATCATCGATACCGACACGACGGACTGCAGCACGCTCATTAATACCGCCAAGAGCAACGGTGGCACGAGCTCTGGCTCGTTCAACCTGACTGGTATTCCCGCTGGGGTTCCGGGCGCGTATTACTACGCCTACGTCCGCGTCTGGAACAGCGCAAATCCGAAGGCATCGAAGCTGCTGGTGCCGCTCACTGGCTTTATCGACCTGCGCACGCAGTCGGCGCAGCCGCTCAACGGCAGCATCCCGGGCGCGTGATCAAAGCCAGGTAATCTCAGGCAGCCACTGTGCAGCTTGCCGCGCCGCCTTCGGGCGGCGCGTTTCATTTTGCTTGCCGCGGAATCGCAAGCCCGGGTTTGCATCGGCGCAAACGGCCAGGCCGCACCGTGCGCAGCGGATGGTCTGCTAGATTCCCTATTGCCGCAGCAAAGAAGGGCACCGACGGCACGTGACTCCCAGAACTGGCAGGACGCTGCAGGACTTGTCGCTCGAAATTCCAGCAAAGAGCCTTGAGGGCATGCGCATGACAAAAGCCAGTGATATCGCGCGCGATCACTACCAGGCGGCGATCGTCGACCCCGACGCCTTGATCGCCGACATCGAGCGAGCACTCGACGCTCTAGGCAGCCCGATAAGTGCGGCGCGGCTGGCCGGTTTTGACCAGTTCCACGTGGGTGCGCTTCAGGCAACCGTGGAACTCGCGCGGCTGGCCGGAATCTCGGCGGATTGGCGCGTGCTGGACGCGGGCTCGGGCCTTGGCGGTCCCTCGCGATATCTGGCGGAAGCCTTTGGCTGCCGCGTTTCCGGTGTCGATATCGCGCCCGCCTATGTTCGCGTTGCCCAATTGCTTGCCGGCCGTGCTGGACTATCCCAGCTGCTCACGTATCAGACGGGCAGCATTGCCGATCTGCCGTTCGACGATGCCGAGTTCGATCTGGTGTGGACCCAACACGTCGTCATGAATATCCCCGAACGCGACGCCCTGTATCGCGAACTCCGGCGGGTACTCAAGGCAGGCGGCCGCCTCGCCTTTTACGACCCGTACGTGCCCGATCACGGAGAACCCCTCGTCTACCCCACGCCCTGGGCGGAATCGGCCGAGACCAGCACACTCCTCACCCAGGCCGCCACGACGCGCGCGCTCGAGGGCGCCGGGTTTGCGGTCGGCTGCTGGAATGACGTCACGGACTTGGCCACAACCTGGTTTGCCGAGCAGCGGCTACGCATCCAGGGCGCCAACCCAGGAACAGGCGGCGTCCATACGCTATCGACCGCAACGGTTGTCGGTCCGCGGATGCCCACCATGCTGGCCAACCTGGCGCAGAATCTGGCGCAGGGCCGCGTGCGGTTCGTAATGGGACTGTGCGCTGCGGTGTAAACACTGCACGGTGCAGGGCAGCTTGCGGCTTGCAGCTGGCGCCAGTCTCAGCGCTCGCTTGCGGGGCCGAGATCTCTGAGTACGCCATCAACGGCAACCCTGGCAGCCTCCAATGCGCCCTCGAGATAACCTCCGTTGTGGGGCGCCACCTCCGTTCCGGCAAACGCCAGCCGGCGCTGCCAGACCTCGCCTACCTGCGGTGGCGGACCGTACGATGGATGCCCGTCAGGCGGCAGGGCGTCCTCCCGGGTGGCGGTATCGGGATCTGCGGCCCAGTCCAGAAGGTGCACGGCAACTGGTTGTGCAGCATCGTGCCCAAACAGCCGCGCCAACTGCGCAAGCACCAGGCGCTTCAAACCCTCTGGCCCGATTTCCCGGCGAACTGCCGCGGGCAAGCCGACAAATCCAAACAGCGCCGGCAAACCTTCCACGGGCGAGGCATCGTGCACTTCCGCCAGCGGTCCGACGCTGCTGCTGGCGGAACCCGAGTACCCCTGCTCGAGCCAGAATGGCCGCTCATAAATTGCCAGCACCTTCGCATGTGCAGCCATCCAGGTTGGGACAGCGTCGAGCGCCGCTCGCGCTGCCTGGGGAAGCTCTGGCGTGAACCGGATGGACCTGTAAGCCAGCCGTGGCGGTAAAGCCAGGATCACCATTTCCGTTTCGAGAACGAACGGCCCTGCCGCGCCGGCTACTTCAATTTGCACCTTGCCGGCCGCATCAAGGGAAATGCCTTTCACGCGGGCGCAAAGCTGGACGGTCGACGGCGGCAATCGGGACGCCACCGCTTCCGCAAGAGAACGCATGCCGCCCACCAGGCGCATCGAACGCGGCTCCGAGTTGAAGCCGCGTGCATATCGCTGCGGCGGGCTGTGACGGGATCGCTCGGCGAGGAACGCACCTTCGGTCTGCTGCGCAAAAATCGCCATGCTTGTTTCCGCGACCAGACTGCGCACCAGTGGCTGCGCATCGGGCCAAATCCAGGCGGGGCCAAGGTCATAGGGCCCACGTTCTGCGCCAGGCGTACCCGAGGGACCGTCCACACCCACCGACAGGATGCGCCCGCCTATCCGGCCCCGCGATTCGAGGACCGTGCAGGCAACACCCGCTCGCGCCAGCAGATGCGCAGCGTAGAGCCCGCTCAGACCGGCACCGACGATCGCTACCGGTGTCCTCATGACCGGGCGGCGCCGCCGGCAAACCCCTCCGGCGCTGAGGGCGCACGCAGCATTGCCAGATGGCCCGTCTTGATCCAGACGCGGGCGCCGTCGGCACCCGTCCGGGCCCTGAGGCCTGCATCAACCGGCAACCGCAGCCAGGATCCCGGCGCGAAGGCCTCGCCCTGTTCGACGAACCCCCCTTCCAGAACGAGAATTTCGATGCCGCCGGCTGCTGCCAGGACAATGTCGATTTCCGGTGCCCACCGCTCGAGCCGGACGACCTCATGCGCGTCTTCGAACAATGGCAGGGTTGCCACACCTGGGCGGCCCGGTGGAATGCAATAGGGCAAATTCGCGGTTCCGATCTGGATCGGGGTGCGGTCTGCGGGGTCAAATTGCCAGAGCTTGACGAAGATCGTGCATCCTCCCGACGAGCGTGGTGCGTGCGACGATGTCGGCGGATTGCGCACATACGAGCCCGCGGGGTGGTCACCGTTCTCGTCCGAAAATACGCCTTCCAGGACGAAATACTCTTCACCACCGTGGTGGGTGTGCGGCGCGAAACTGCACCCCGGCGCGTAGCGAACAATCGAGGTGGCGCGTGCAACCTCGGCACCAACCCGATCGAGCATGCGCCGCTCCACGCCTGCCGACGGGGATGGAACCCACGCCAAGCGCTGCGAATGTACCGCGGCGCGCTTGCGGAAGTCTGCGTGGATTTCCATGTTGTGTCGTCTCGATTCGCTATCGGCCACATGTGCGCGGTGTTGGTGATACCGCCAGATCTTGCGTGCCAGCTCCCCGGCTACTCCGGCTTGCGTGCGATGAGATCAACCAACGACGACATTCCACTGTGACCGGCACCCTCCTGAACCACGGCATCGTAGGCGCGAAGTTCAAGGATTTCGAAATCATGGAAGGCATCGCCGAGCATGGCCTCGGTGTAGAGGTTTTCAAGGATGGGGGGGCCGCCCGTTCGATACTCCAGTTGCTTCGGCCCATAGCCCTCCAGCAAGACGATTCCGCCGGGCTTGAGCGATTGCTTGATCCCGTCAAAGATCTGTGCGCGCAACGCGGGCCCGGCGAACTGTATGAAAATCGCAGCGACCACGTCGAACTGTCGGTCCGGGAACGTCCAGCTCTCCAGGTCGGCAAGTTCAAATCGCAGCGTTGCTCCCCGCTCCTGGGCAAGGCGCTTGGCCTTGTCCTGCGCGACGCTCGATGCGTCTACCGACAGTACGTCCAAACCCTGCTCGGCAAGCCAGACCCCGTTGCGACCCTCCCCGTCGGCGACGGCCAGGGCCTTCCAGCCTCGTTGGAGTCGCGCTCCTTGCGAAGCCAGGAAGGCATTGGGCTGCGTTCCGAAAAGAAAGTTGTCACCGGCGAAGCGCGTGTCCCAAATGGAGACCTGATCAGAACTCATGGAAGTGAATTTTCCTGGATATCGTGTCGGCCGAACATACCATTGCTGCCGATAATGGGTTGTACTGGTGCGCGCCGCGCACCTCCAGCAAGCGGGTGAAAGCACCGCTGTACCGGCGTGCGCAGCCGCCCCGGGAAATCCGCGCCATCGGCGCTGCCTCGGTCGGACTCGCCATGGGCCATAATCCCCAGGTCCAGAGTCATAACCCTCTCCCATTCTTTGGAGGTCACATGCATTACGCAATCTCGGCAACCTGGGGTCCTACGGATATAACGCGCGCGGCGCTCCCATTCGTCTTTGCCGCCTCTGCCTTGAAGGCGGGCGATACGGTGATGATGATGCTGTTTCATGATGCGGTGATCATCGCGCTTGAGGGCACTCATCAAAAGATGGTTCCTTTTGGACCGCCGTCGCGGTTCGAAGAGGTATTTTCCAATCCCAATGCACAGGTCTACGTTTGCAAGCCCTGCGCCGAATTGCGCGGCATCAAGGAAGCCATGCTCGTGAAGAACGCTGTCTTCGGCGGCATGGACGACCTTCATGCGCATGCGTCCCGAGCGGACGCGAAGCTGGTCAGCTTCTAGGCGTTCTCGGGGACCTGCGTAAGCGCGGTGCCGTGGCGCCAGGCCGGGGAGGCTACTGTCCGGCCGCGGCAGCAGAAAACTCGTCAAACGCGGCGATGGCGCTGGCCGCATACATCAGCGAGGGCCCGCCACCCATGTAGACGGCGACTCCGAGCATTTCGTCGATCTCCTGGCGCGTAGCCCCCAGCCCCGCCAATGCCTTGGCATGAAAGCCGATGCAGGGGTCGCAATGCGAGGCTACGCCCAGGGCCAGCGCGATGAGTTCCTTGGTCTTCGCGTCAAGCGCGCCCGGGGCCAGCGCCGCGCGGCCCAGCGCGGTGAAGCTCTTCATCACGTCCGGCGTGTTCGTGCGCATCTGCGTCAGCCGGCCCGACACCTGCTGCGTCAGACCGAGAAATCCCTCGGTGTGGTCCAACATTTCCGACTCCCGTTTGGCTCAGTGCTTGGACGATTTCATGGCGCAGGTACTCATGCCAAAGGGCAGGTAAGCGGGGCAGAAACGAAACAGGCCGGTTGCGAGCGGCACGACACCGATGTAGCCCCAGATTCCAATGACACCCAGGGCGGCTGCGCCGATGAGTCCGAGTCCGCCGGTGATTCGGATGATGCGGTCTATCGTTCCAACGTTGGGCTGCATGTTTTCTCTCCTCTGAGTGGGGCCACGCGCGGCCCGCGTCGGTTACCGCAACTGCAGGGCGGCCGGTTGGGCCGGCAGGCTGGGATGACGAGCAAATAATATACTAAAAAATATAATATGGTCTGGTATATTGATGTCCCATGTCCTGGATCAAAAGTTCGCCGTGAAAGCACACAGCAAACGTCCAATCATGCAGCCCGAAATTCTGCGCACCGCTGCCGCTCAGGCCGTCGGCGCGCTCAAGGTGCTGGCCAACGAGGATCGCCTGCTGCTGCTGTGCCAGCTATCCCAGGGGGAGATGTGCGTGAGCGAGCTCGAACACCGCCTCGATATCGTCCAGCCCACGCTTTCCCAGCAACTGGCCGTCCTGCGCAACGAGGGCGTCGTGCGCACACGCCGCGAAGGCAAGAACGTTTACTACAGTTTTGCCGACCCTATGCTGCTGCCGGTCATTTCGCTCCTGTACGGGCTCTACTGCCCCGGAGAAGCCTGAGGACCTGGCTCCCCAGATCAGCCAGCGATCTTGAATATCAGGAATACGGCGGCGCCGATCATCACGATTGCAAAGCACTGCTGAAGCACCGGTCCGGCGATGCGCGGCGCGATCTTGCGTCCGGCCAGCATTCCGGCCAGCGAACCGGCAACGAAGGGCAGCGCCACCATCCACGGCAGCGGGCGGCCCATCGCCATGCTGGCCACGACGGTGCCTGCGCTCGTGAGCGCGATGGTCATCAGGGAGGTGGCCACCGCCGAATGCATCGAAAGCACCGTTGCCGCACGCAGCGCCGGAACAATGACGAATCCTCCGCCAACGCCGAGCATTCCGGACAGCAGGCCGGTGACAGCGCCGATTGCCGAAATCACCGCCGCGCATTTGCCGGTCCAGAGCAGACGGCCGGTAGCTTCATTTGTGCGGCACAAAGCCCCTCGGGCGGCCTTGCCGTCTCCCGCAACCGCTGCGCGCACGACTCGTGCATCGGCAGGATTACCGCGCGCCTGCGCGATCAGGCGCCCGGCTACCCCGACAAGGACAGCGGCAAACGCGGCGGCCAGCCAGGTCTCGGGCAGGCGGTCCGCCACGCGCAGACCCAGCGGCGCCGTGCAGCAACCGCACAGCGCCATCAAGGCTGCGGCCCGGTAACGAACGTGACTTACGTTCCACGCCACGACAGTGCCAAACGCCGCCGCCGCACAGACCGCAATCAAGGCGACGGGCGTCGCCTGTGTGATGGTCCAGCCCAGCCCAAACATCAACAGCGGAACCGCAAAGACCGATCCACCGGCGCCGGTAAGTCCCAGCACCAATCCGACGACCAGTCCCAGCAGCGCGCTCACCTCAACGGCTGCCGTCAGGTCCGCCGATGGAAGCGGGCAGGCCCGAAACCCTCTTCACGGCAACCGGGGGCCGGACCGTGGCAATAGGGCGGACTGTGTGCAGCGCATTCATATGCCGCGTAGCGTATCGCATGTCACGGCGCCGGACATGCGATATCCGGACGTCGCCGCGTTTCGCGCAAGCCTCCGCGTCTTCGTCGAGGCCGCGGGCCATCATGCGCCGGCGAGCAAATCCGGAACCCAGCGATTGATCAGTGCGCCGGCAACCACCAGCCAGCAAAACGAGAACAGGGCCAGCAGTAGTGGCCGTGCACCGGCCTGGCGGATTGCAGCTACATGGGTCGACAGACCCAGCGCGGCCATCGCCATCGCCAGTAAAAGGTTGTCGACGGCCAGTACGATTTCACGGCCATTTCCACTCGCCAGATGCAGGGAATTGAACAGGACGACCGCGACAAAGCCGAGGGGAAACCAGGGTATCGCCACGGCAGTGCGCGGGCCCTGGGCATCGCGTTTGGCCAGATCGCCGGCGCCCGCTCGGTCACGGTTCAGCCAGAACGACAGTCCCAGCAGGAACGGCGCCAGCATCATCACGCGCACCATCTTTGCGATGACGGCGGTATCCGCGGCATTCGGGCCGATCGAGCGGGCAGTGGCTACGACCTGGGCGACCTCGTGGACCGTGGATCCGACATAGACACCGAATACGCCGTCGCCCCCGCCCACGAAATGCCAGTGCGCATTGAGATGGTAGAGCGCGGGATAGAGGAATATGGACAAGGTTCCGAACACCACGACGGTGGCAACCGCCACCGTGACCTGCTCGGCGCGTGCCCGAACGACCGGTTCGGCGGCCATGATCGCCGCTGCACCGCAGATCGAACTGCCGGTTGCTATCAGCAACGCTGACTTGCGGTCCATGCCCAGCCAGCGGGTGCCGGCGTACGTGGAAAGGGCGAAAGTGGACATCAATACTGCAGCGTCGATCAGGGCACCGGATAAACCGAACGTTCCGACGTCCTGCATGGTAAGCCGGAATCCGTAGAGGATCACACCGGCGCGCAGCAGGGTCTGCCGGGAGTAGTCGACGCCGGGGCCGCAAATCCTTCCCAGACCCGGCGCGTGCCGATATGCGGTATTTCCGGTCACCATCCCGATGACGATGGCGATGGTCAAGGCGCCTACGCCGTGCTCCTGTAGCCAGCCGGAACCGCCGAGCACCGTCGCTGCCATGGCGATGCTGGCGCATATCAACAGCCCTTGCCAGCGCGCCCGCCATGCCCCCCATGCTGTGCGCAACCCGGATAAAAGAGCCAAGGCAGGGGCGATAGGGGTGCGATTCGACATGGAGGAGCCAAGTGCAAGTGGAGCCGCAACTCTAGGAGTACCGCAAATAGCTGTCCAACAGCTTATATCGGTAAAATCAACCGATCATTCAGCTTACGGAAAATGTCACCATGGACGTATTGCGGCTGACCCTGCGGCAACTGCAGATTTTTGTCGCGGTTGCGCGCCACGGTAGTACCGCGGCGGCCAGCGGCCAGATCGCGCTGTCGCAGTCGGCAACCAGCGCTGCCGTCAACGAGCTCGAGCGGCTCCTCTCGCTGCGGCTCTTTGATCGGGCCGGGCGGCGCCTGCTGCTCAATGACCACGGGCGCACCTTGCTGCCCCAAGCGCTCGCCCTGCTCGACGGCGCCGCGCAGATCGAGCAGCAAGGGCACTCGGCGCCCAACCAGCTGCAAGCCCTGCGTATCGGCGCCAGCACGACGATCGGCAACTACGTCGTGCCCCGCCTGCTGGGCAGCCTGCTGACAAGTGCGCAGATCCAACAGCGCGGTACCTGGAGTTCCGCGATCACCATTGCCAATACGGAGGCCATCGGCAATGCCGTTGCTGGCTTCGAGCTCGACCTGGGCTTCGTCGAGGGCCCGGTGCGTGCACCCGAAGTGCGATCGATTCCATGGATACGCGATGAAATGGTGATCGTGGGAGCCCAGCCGCAGCAGCCAGGCGAACGACCTATGACGGTCAAGTCACTGCGCGACACGATTTGGTTGCTGCGGGAGAGTGGTTCCGGAACGCGCGAAGCCGCCGACCAGGCCTTGCTGCCTCACCTGCATTCGTACCGGCGCCGAATCGAGCTGGGCAGTTCCGAGGCGATCAAGCACGCCGCTATCCTCGGCCTTGGCCTTGCCTGCCTGTCGCGCTGGGTCGTCGACGATGCGGTCGCCAGCGGCAAGCTGCACATCCTCAGAACCACGCTACCCAAGATCCACCGCCCCTGCTTCGCCATCCTCCATGGGGCCAAGACCATGACGCGAAGCATGCGTGTTGTCCTGGAAGGTTTCGGCGTCAATTCCGCCCGCGACTAGCGGGGAAGCACGCGCATCAGGCGTGACCCTCGATGGGATTGCCGTACAGGGGTCTGGCGCCAAAATGCGTGCTGATCGCGTAGGCCGCGGCGCAGGCGAACATCACGGCGATGGTCAATTGAAACTGGTTGGTCATTTCCAGCACCATCACGATCGCCATCAGAGGTGCGTGCGTCACCGCCGCAAGGACGGCCGCCATGCCCACGACGGCCATCGCGCGCGGATCACCCGCCAGCGCCGGATCTGCCATGCCAACCAGATGGGACAACAGGTAGCCGGTCGTCGCTCCAACGAAAAGCGTTGGTGTGAAAACGCCGCCGATCGCACCCGACCCCGCGCTCATCATCGTGGCCGCCACTTTCGCGACCAGGACGAGGGCAACCCATTGCCAGGCCGAATCGCCCAGCAGCACCTGCGATACCACGCTGTAGCCGTTGCCCCAGACCTGCGGCACGGCCACTGACAGCAGGCCTACGAGCACGCCACCGGATCCCAGACGCAAGGGCTGCGATTTGATCCTGCCGAATGCGCTCCGCGAATATTCCAGCATCTTGAGCAGCAACCAGCCGAAGCCGCCGCAAATCACCCCCTCGACAATTGCCATCCCGAGATTGGTTGCAACAAGCTGCACCGGCGGCATCGTATACAGCGGCCGCGGTTCGACCCACCAGTAGATCAGCGCACTGGATGTCGCTGCCGCGATCAGCACCGGCACTACGGCTTGGCGGGCAAGGAAACCCAGCGCAAGCTCCAGTACGAAAACCACGCCGGCTATGGGCGCGTGATACGCCGATCCTATGCCTGCAGCGATCCCGCACACCAGGATTGCGCTGCGTTGCTCCGGCGGCAAGGGGAAGATCCGTGCAACCCAGGAAGCAAACCATGCCGCCAGCTGCACCATGGGTCCTTCCCGTCCGATCGACGCGCCGGTGCTCACGGAGAGCAAGGCCGAAAGGCTTCGAACCACGGTAGTGCGGTCGTTGAGGACGACGATTCCTTCCCGGGCGGCCTCGATGTAATCGATGTGAACCATGCCGGCGCTCCCGCGTGCTGCCCAGCGTTGCCCCCCGTAAAGCGCCAGGCCTGCAGCGAGTGCGCCAGCCGCCGCAACCAGGACACGGCGCCATGGCGGAAGCGCCATCGCCGCGGCAACCAACCCCCCCGACCAACCGGTCGCGCCATATTCAATCACGCCGATGAGCCAGTGAAACCCAAGCGTTGCCAAGGCAGCCAGCAGGCCTGCGAGTGCGGCCGCCAGCCACAGGAGCGCGGCTCGAGTGGCGGCTCCCGGCGGCCCAGCCGGACCAAGGTTGCCGCTTAGGGGAGTGGCCATGCGCGCCGCCGTCCCGGAGGGTCAGTCCGCATCGGTACCCGCGCCAAATTCCAGGTACAGCAGGGTTCCCTTCAAGGGCTCGCTCCGGATCGTCAGTTCCGCGCCGATAAGTTGGGCCTGTTCGCGCATTCCTACCAGCCCGAAATGCCCGGCATTGGCGGCGTTCGTGTCGAATCCAGCGCCGTCGTCCTCGATGCTCAAGGCCAGTTGTCCATGCGCGACCTGACGCAGCGCCGCCCTCACATTGTCTGCATTGGCATGTCGTTCGATGTTGCGCAACGCCTCCTCGGCGATGCGGAAAACCGCTTCGGCGGTCTCCTCGGCAAAGCTGGCGGCCGCGGGATCAAAATCGGCCTCCACATGGATTCCCGTACGCTCGGAAAATCGCTTCAGGGCATCGGCAAGCGCGGCGCCCAGGCCGACGTCCCGAACCGGGTTGAACCGCATTTTGGTGATGGAGGCGCGCGCTTCGATCAATCCTTCATGCGCAACCTGTTCGGCATGCGCCAGCTCCCCCGCCAGTGATGCCGGGTCGCGGTCGTGGAGCTTTTTCAAAAGCCGCACTTCCGCGAGCATCGCCATCATGGAATGGGCAAGGGTATCGTGCAGGTCGCGCGCGATCTTGAGACGCTCGCGCACGACGGCCGCGTAGCGCGACTCCCGGGCCAGGCGCTCGACCTCCCGGGTGCGGGCCACGACCCTGCGTTCCAGATCGGCGCTGAGCTCACCCAGGTTGTCCCGCTCTTTTTGGAGTGCGCCCAGCAGTCCGGCAAAGGCGATACCCAAGCGGGACACCTCATCGAGTCCCGGGGGTACCGATATGCGGCTGGCCGCGCCGGAACCTACGGAATCCACGGAACTCGACAGGAGCGTCAGCCGCCGAGTCAGTCGCCGGGATATCACCACTCCGCCCAGGGCCGCGACGCCACCCATCGCCAGGCACACCCAGATGATCTGGGTCCAGAGTCGATCGGCGCGTCGATCGGCGCGAGCCGCGGGCTCGATCAGCTGGAATGACCAGCCCAGCGATCGCAAGGCCCCGCGGGCTTGCGGTTCGATGGCCGCAGCAATGATCATGCGTCCGTCGAGGAGCCGTTCGCGGCGCACGACCGGAGCAGCATCCCCGGTTCCGTCCAACGGTGCCGCGGCCTCTTTCAGGTTTATCGTGTCCAGGATGTCGACCTGCCATGGTTTCCCGACAAACTCGTCCGGACCCGCCAGTACGATGCGATCGCGGTCGAGCACCAAGGCCTCCGGCGCATCCTGCTGGCGAAGTGCCCGCCGCAGTTCCACCAGGTACGCCTGCAACCAGTCCCAGTTCAAGCGGGCATTGACCACGCCCGCCAACGCGTTGCCGGGGTCGCCAATGGGAACGGCAATATCGACGTTACGCGCGCCCCGGGTGTCGTTGGTGGCGGGCTGCGTGTGGTCGGTCGCCCTTGCGCTCGATTCTCCTATCCATGCCGTACGCAGGCCCTGCGAGAACCATGTGCTGGCCGCCGCGTTCTGACCTTCGTCCGCTCTCCTGGTTGCGGCGACGATGGATCCGGTTGGGACGGCAAATACTATCCATTCCATCTCGGGGTACGTCGATCGAAGTTCATCGAGTGCCGTCCGGGTGGCCTTGCGCGTGCGGAAATTGCTGTCCGTGCTCATGATCGCGGCGATGGTCTGCAGGGACTGCACACGGGTTCCCAAGGCTTGATCCAACGTGCTGGCCAGTTGCTCGGCATCCAGCGCCAGTTGCCGGCAATGCTGCAGCAGCAGGCCGTCCCGGGTCATGCTGCCCAGCCAGAGCGCCGCGATGAACGCAAAGCCCAGGGAAAGACCGCAAACCAGCCACGCAACCTTGGTCCCCAGGCTACGGCGCGGATCCAGTATCCGGACGGTCCATCGGGCCCACCCGAACCTTGCGCTGTCGGTCATTGCCGCTTTCGGATTCGTGACTTTCGTAACGGGCATCTTATGACAGAAGGCCCGAGAACGGCTCTCCGGCATCCTGTACAGTCGGCGAGCAGGAAACGCTGCAGGCTCCCGCCCGCCGTTTGCGACAAGCCGCGTCCGGCAAGCGTGAATGCCGGTGGATTCCCGGAAGGTGCTCAATTTGGATATTCCTGAACCAGCAAAGTCGCGCATCCGGGTGTTGATCGCCGACGACCAGGAACTTATTCGCCGGGGCATGGAATTGATGCTTTCCATGGAGGCGGATATCGAGGTCATCGGCCAGGCGTGTGATGGCGTTGAGGCGGTGGAAATTGCCTTGCGCCTGGAACCGGATGTGGTCCTGATGGACCTGCACATGCCGCGCAAGGGCGGTGTCAGCGCCACCCGGGAAATCGCCACGGCGCGTGCCGCAACGCGCGTCCTGGTCCTCACCACACTGGATGCGGACGAGACGGTCTTCGAGGCGATACGTGCCGGCGCGCAGGCCTACCTACTCAAGGACGCAAGCGAGCGCGAATTGCTCGATACCGTGCGTCTCGTGCATCGCGGCGAGTCGGTCTTGACGCCGCAGATCGCACGCAAGGTGATGGACCAGTTTCGCCGGCTTTCGCCGCGCCCGGATGCTGCGGCGGCCGACGAGGGCGCACCGTCACCGTCCGCGCGACCCGTGCACCACGCTGCCGCACCCGGCAAGCCGGTAGAGGCGCTGGCCGAACCGCTCACCGAAAAGGAGGAAAAGATCCTCCAGCTGATCGTCGAAGGGGACAGCAACAAGCAGATTGCCAAGGCCGTCTTTCTTGCCGAAGGCACGGTGAAGAACTACGTGAGCCGCATCATGGACAAGTTCCACGCCAATACCCGTACCGAATTGGCCGTCATGTCGATGCGCCGGACGCGCCGCCAATAATTCCGCAAGGTGCCGCCCGTGCGTGCGGCGCCGCACTGTCACACCTCCCCGCGCGCAGCTCCCAGCGGGTGCGCCGCAAGATAGTGCCCAAATGCACGGTGCGAAAGTGACGAACGGGACCATACAAATCGGCCCCGGCCATCTAGATTCCCTACATCAGGTGCGCAGCCTTGCGCAGACCCGACGCCAACTGGGGGTGGGTCGCGCAAAGCGGAGGCGTTGGCGCACCCTCGTAAAGGGAGCGCACGATGAAGAAAAGCATGGGGTCGTTACGGTTCTTGATTCCGGGCGCCGTACTTTGCGCAATCCAGATGCAGTTGCCGGTTGGGGCGGCTGAAGCGCTTGCGCCGCAAGCCTTGTCCATGGAGCCCGCGGCCATCGTTGCCCAGCCCGATGGTGTCGTTACGGCCGACTCCATCCATGACGTTCGTGCTGCGGTGCGCATCATCAGCCAGGCGGCGTTGCAGCGGGATTTTGCAAGCAACGCGCAGATCCGGGCGCTCCTCCAGTCGGCGCACGACTTGCTTGCCACTTCCGAGCCGTCGCTGTGTTGCGATGCGCGGGTACGGTTGGTGCAGCTCGAACGCGATATCGAGCGCATGGTAGGCCGCGTCGACAACGTTTCGGACGCCTGGCAGGACAGGGACGGCGTCACCATCCGTCCACCCGATCGCGACGAACTGAACCTGCTGGCGAAGGAAGGCCAGGACCTCCTGCGCAACCCGGTCGCGCAGTCAGGCAAGTTACACGACGATTCCTTCTCCATTGCGCGCAACGCGGCACGTTTGCCCGCGAACTTTGGCCGGCCGGATGTGGCCGGCAGGCCGCATCGCGCCTGGCCCGCGTCGGCGAGCAGTCCGGCGGCATCAACCCTGTTGTCCCTGAATTTCTGAATGCTGAAGGTCTGGCCGAACAACCGGAAAGGATGAGCAATGAAATCCCTGTTCACCAAAAGTCCCGAGGGGGCAGCCATGCCGGGTTTTCTCGTAAGACCCGGCAACATGGGTGACGCTGCACAGCCAGAGGCGGCGCAAATCGGCGTGCTGATCCCGCCGGCAAATCAAGCCGGCCTGGATCTGGATCCTGCCGTGCAGGCGCGGCAATCGTGGATCCGTTACGACGACCTTACCTGGATCGTGGCTTCGGACCGGACCGGCCGCAAGTTTCAAGGCGCATGGACTGCACTGGAGTCCCACGACCATCGATTGGCCGAACTCAAGATGCGGGCGCTGGCTGCGGACCTCCGGGAGTGGGCCATCGTCGCCGCCGGCGAGGTTGCAGCACCTGGCGGCGCATCGCTGCGGCGGGCACAAAGCGCCTCATGGCGCCTGGCGGCCAGCGCCTTGCGCGCGGGCCTTGCGGCCGCAGGTCTTGCATCCGGAGAGATCCGCGATTTAGAAGGTTTGCGCCGCGTCCTCGATCACGCGACGGTGCTGGAGATGGATTGTCGTTGGCGCTTCGTCGACTACGCCACGTGGTACCCCCTGAGCGGTGCTCCCCAGCGTCATTTCGCACTCGCGCGTCGTGCCGCCATCATGCAGGACGGCGAGACGGCGTCGACGGAGATCCGCAAGGCGCTGGGCTTCCTGCGGCTCGAGGCCGCCCGCGCAGATGGGCACGCCCGGGTCGCGCTCGACGCTGCTCTTTCTGAACTGCAGGGCCTCGCGAATGATCCCGATCCGGACCGGCGCATCATCCTGCACGCCGCCAGCACTACCTTCACGTCGGCCTTGCTCGCGCTGGCTCTCGCACACCGCAATCGTGCGGCCGAATCGTGGTTGCGCGGTGATCGCTACCGGGGCGGCTATGAATTCATGGCAGCTGGCGAGAATCTCGCGCAGGCCCTGGGCTGGCTGGACCATCGCAAGCGATTGACCCCCTACATGGCGCCCATGGAAATCGCGGTGCTCGGCCGGCGCCTCGTTGCCGGCGAATCGCCGCGCCGTTGCGACGTCCTCGATGCCATTCAAGCGTTCGGGATATCCGTGGAAACGATACGGCGGCATATCGGACAGGCCTAGCGGGGCCTCCGCTGGAGACGCGCAGTCCGATTGCGCAGTCGCCAGCCCCCGGAGCCGGGGTTCGACCCTGGAGTTGGAATTTTGGAGATGATGCAATGAGACAGCACGATGGGCTGACCGTCCTGAGGAACCGGGCGGCTGGAATTGGTCTGGCGCTGCTT
>Ga0209698_10002946_pt1 | contig 18990 bp, 19 predicted proteins | sample LitLauG_LLR_2012_FD_187203 | JGI IMG/M metagenome (GOLD analysis project Ga0209698, IMG submission 187203) | Freshwater sediment microbial communities from Pennsylvania, USA - Little Laurel Run_MetaG_LLR_2012 (SPAdes) (version 2) | ecosystem: Environmental > Aquatic > Freshwater > Creek >...
CATTCAATGCCAGCAACCGCACCGAAGCGCTGCTGGCGGCGCGGCGCAACGGCTACGACATCGGCTGAACCAAAGCGGCTGCGATCCGCCGGTCCGGCCGGCCGCTGGGTCAGATGATCCGTTCCTCGCGGCCCTCGGGCACCTTCTGGTGTCGCGTCAGTGCCGCCGGATCCATCGGGGCAATTCCCAGGGCGGTGAGGATGCGCGCATTGAGCATCGCGGCTTCCGCAGGTTTGGTCAGGATGATGGGCTCCTCCACCCGGCTGGTCGCGATGGCGCTCACCGCTTCCGGATTCTGGCGCATGCGAAGCTGCATCTGCTTCTGGAATTCGGCCAGCACTTCGAAGGCGCCCACTGCCGTGAGCATGATCACCGGAATGGGAACACCGATGAGCTCGCGGATGCGGAAGACGGCCTCGGCGCCGTCCACGGTTCCGCCCAGGTCCTGGTCCGCCACGATCAGGTCCGCGCGGCGATCGCGCCCCAGGTGCTTGACCAGCGCGCCGGTAAACCCCGTTGCCGAGATGACGTCCGCGCCCCACGATCGGAGCAGGCGCGCCAGGCTGTTGAGGATGGCCTCATTGTCTTCGAGCACCACGATGCGATGCCCGGCGATGGGCTGTATGGCCGACTCCGCCGTCTGCTGGACATTGCTGCGCCGGGGCGGCTTTGCGCTCGACAGCGGTACCGTAACCCGGAACATCGTGCCGGATCCCGGCCGCGTATGCACCGTAAGGGCGTGCCCCAGTACGCCGCAGATGCGGCGCACGATCGACAGGCCCAGGCCAAAGCCCTTGCTCCCGGCACCGCCCGTCTCGCCCTTGGAGCTTTCGCCGCGGTAGAACTCCTCGAATACGCGGTTCAGCTCCTGCTGGTGTATGCCGGGCCCCGTATCCCACACTTCGATGTTCACGCCGCCGCCGCGGCGGCGCGCGGCCAGCAGGATGCCGCCGCGCGGCGTATAGCGGATCGCATTGACCAGAAGATTGCGCAGTACGCGCGAGAGCAGCACCGCATCCGTCGTCACGACCAGCTGCGACGGGCGGATCCGCAGGTCCAGGCGCTTGGCGGCAGCCAGCGGGAGGAACTCGCGCTGCAACACCGTCAGCACGTCGATCAGGGCCACCGGACCCACCTGCGGCAGTATCGCGCCCGAATCGAGCCGCGATATCTCCAGCAGCTCCTCGACAAGCTTGGACAGGGTCTCCACCCCGGTGGACAGGTTGCGCACCAGCGGCACCATGGGTCCGCTGGCTCGCTTGCGCAGCAGCGAGCAATAGATGCCGATGGCCTGCAGCGGCTGGCGCAGGTCGTGGCTGGCGTGCGCGAAGAACTGGGTCTTGGAGCGCGTTGCCGCCTCGGCCGATCGGCGCGCCTCGTTGGCGATGCGCCTTTCGGCCAGCAGCTGGCGTACCAGCACCTCGTTTTCTACCGTGCTGCGCACCGATTCGGCAATGGTGCGACCGAAATTACGGCCAAAAAACAGCGTGAAGGCCAGTACGGCCATCACGATGGCCGCGCCGGTGTAATTGGCCGGATCATGCTGGGCGATCATGCGCAGCACCAGGGGCAGCAGCACCAGCGGGAGGTAGAGAAACAGTGCGGGCCCGTAGCTGGCGTAAAGCGTCAGCGAACCAAATATCACGCCCAGGATGATCGCCAGGAAGACCAGCTGCTGTATCACGAGCTCGGGCGCGTAGAAGTGGTAGCCGGCCGTGCCCCACAGCACGCCGGCGGTTGCCGCCATCCACAGCCAGCGGCTGGTCCAGCGGCTGGTCTGGGTGGCGGGCTCCAGGCCCATCTGAAACGCCCGCGCCGAGCGCAGGCGCAGCAGTGACTCGAGCAGCAGCGCGATGAACCAGAATATGAGTTCGTCCTGGTCGTGCGTGTTCCAGAACACCGCCACCAGGGCTACGCCGCCAAAAATGCTGACCAGCACAGCTTGCGGCACCTGCCGGAAAAGAACCGCGAAGATGCCCGTGAGGATTTTTTCTCGGCGCTGCTCGGGCGTCTGGTCGACGATGCCCAGCAGGGTGATCGGACCGTCGTTCATCGGCCGCTCAAGGCAGGATGTCCATGGATGGCGATGATAAGTCGTGGCGAGGGCATATTCCGCCACCGGGCAGGCGCCCCCACCTCATGCGCGTGCAATGGTCGGATGGCCTCTGAATTCGAGCCGGGCCCGGTCGCCGCGTACCGCCAGGCGCGCTGCCGCGCCCACGGGCAAAGTAACCCGGCGGCGGCCGTGGCCAAAGGGCAGACCGGCAAAAACGGGCGTCGCAACACACGCGGCCAGAGCGGCCCGGATGGCTGCCAGGTCGAAACCGTGGTCGTTGGCAACGGCCGGCACGGGCGAGAATTCGCCCAGCAGGATGGCGCTTTGCCGGCCCAGCACGCCGCTGTGGGCCAACTGCAGCAACAGGCGCTCGATTCGGTACCACGGTTCGTTGGTGTCCTCCAGGAACAAAAGACCGCCCTTGATCCGGGGGAAATACGGCGTGCCCAGCAGGCTGCAGACCATGGCAAGGTTGCCGCCCCACAAACAGCCCCGCGCGTCCAGGTGCTGGGGCGAGGGACCCCCGGCAACGGGAAATTCAAACGCGTAGCACGGGCTCGCGAGCGCAGCGAAGAAGTGCTCGCGGGTAAAGGCGCCGTCCGCGTCGACGATATCGGGCATGCTGCTGCCGTGTCGGGCAGGCGCCGTCGCGAAGTCGCCGGCGGAAGGTCCCTGGAAGCTGATTGCACCCGTCCGGGCCAGCAGAGCAAGATTGAACGCGGTGAAGTCGCTGTATCCCACGATGGGACGTCCGGCGGCGGCAATGGCCGCGTAATCGATTTCACCCAGCAGGCGGGACATGCCATAACCACCGCGTGCCGCTATCGCGACGTCGATCCCGGGATCCGTGGCGAAGCGCTGCAGTTCACCCAGCCGCAGCGTGTCCGGGCCGGCAAAGCGCTGGTCACGGGCGAATACGCTCTCACCGGCACTGACCCGCCAGCCTCGCGCCGCGAAGTACTGTGCCGCACGGTCCATGACCAACGGGTCGGGCAGGTAGCTGGAGGGGGCAAAGAATCCGACGGCCGGCCGGCGCCGCGCCCTAGACAAGGATGATCTCCTCGACGTGCCCCGGTTCATTGTCGTCCTTCTTGCGCTGGCGCCGCTCGGCGAAGAAGGCCGCCAGCATGCCGCCGCACTCGGCGGCCATGACGCCGCCGTGTACGCGGGTATGGTGATTCAGCCGCGCCTCGGCAAAAAGGTCGACGACGCTGCCGCAGGCTCCGGTCTTGGGATCGGCGGCCCCGTAAACAAGATGGGCAATGCGGGCATGCTGGATCGCCCCGGCGCACATGGCGCACGGCTCCAGGGTGACATAGAGCGAGCAGTTGTTCAGGCGGTAGTTGCCCAGGACCTCGGCAGCAGCCCGCAGGGCACGGATTTCGGCATGCGCAGTCGGGTCGGCGCTGCCGATGGGTTGATTGAATCCGGTGGCAATGACAATACCGTCCCGCACCACGACGGCGCCGACCGGCACTTCGCCCAGGACCCACGCATTGTGGGCCTGGTCCAGCGCCAGGCGCATGTAGGTCGCTGCGCGGGCGTCCCGCCCGCCTGCTTCCCCGTGAACTTCGTTATCCGCCACCGCTGCTCCATGAATTGGCCACGCCCGCCGCCGTCGACGGTGGCTCCGCCCGCAATACTACTGCGCGCACGGAATTTATCGCCTCCCCCATGGCCGCGCCGCTGCGGCATGCGGGCTCCGGTCTATACTCGCCGGTACGCGTGGACTCAAGAGGAGAATCTCATGGGCAAGGAACAGAAGAGCACCAAGGAAGCCAAGAAGCCGGCGGCATTGAGCCTCAAGGAAAAGCGGGCGGCCAAGAAAGACAAGAAGGATTCGCGCGGTTCCAGCCAGCCACTGACGCCGCGCTGACGACCGCCTTCCGGCATCCACGGTGCAGCAGCGCGCCAAGCAGCACGGAACCGGCGCGGAAGCTGCGCGAGGGCGCAGCCTGCCTGCTGCAGCAGCGGGGTGCCATCGTGCCTGATGCATCACTGGAGGAGCCGGTCGTCAACGCCCTCTTCCTGACAGCCGTCAAGATCTTTACGTTCGACCGTACCAAGCCGCTGACCAACGCCAGCGGCTTTTTTTTCGAGCGGGACGAGCGCCTTTTTTTGGTGACCAGCCGGCACGTCATGTACGACGCTCCGACCAAGCACTTCCCCGACCGCATCCAGGTCGAGATCCATGTCGATGCCGAAAATGTCACCCGCTCGACCGGCTTCTCCATACCGCTCTACGAGGACCGCAAGAGCCTTTGGCGCCAGGGAAAGGACACGGCGGGCGAGATCGATGTCGCGGTGATCGAGCTCGAGCGCTCGGCCCTGCCCGCGGGCACGCTGCTGCGCGCGTTCGGCCCCGCCCACCTGCATTGCCCGGCGGAAATCGTCGAACCGGGCGCTTCCGTCCTGGTAGTGGGCTTTCCGCTTGGCTTTCACGACACGCTGCACCACCTGCCGGTCGTGCGCCAGGCCGGTATCGCCTCATCGTTCGGGCTGCGCTTCCAGGGCGAGGGCTACTTCCTGACCGATGCGCGTACCCATCGAGGCGGCAGCGGCGCGCCGGTCGTGATGCGCATTGCCCATCCCGAATCCGGGCTGGGCGACCTGCCGTGGCGCCTGCTGGGCGTGCACTCGGCCCGCCTGGACATGGGAACACGCGACACCAAGGTCGACGAGGCGCTAGGCCTGAACTGCGCCTGGTACGCCGACATCCTGCTGACCCTGACCGACGACTGAGATCGGCCGGCCGCCAGGCCGGATCTACCCAACGCGGCCGATGATCTGCGCCGTTGCCATCATTTCCTCGAGCAGCGCCATGCAGGCGCGTCCCGACATGGCGTAGGGATCCATGACCGGCTTTTCGCAGTACTTGAGCAGCGTGGACGGATTGACGCGGGCCAGGTTCACCTGCCCCATGGTCCAGCCGGCGAAGCGGCGCTCGGCAACCTCCTCGAAATGCAGTACCGCGACGTCGCGATGGCGCGCATCGCGCACGATCTGGCTGTAGAGTTCATTCACCGCCGTGCGTCCGCCCTCGAGGACCTGGACGAAGATGTCCCCGCTCTGGCACAGGATGCCCGTGATTCCCAGGTCCGGATTGTGCTTGCGTGACTGCGCCAGTATGGAATCGATGTCCTCGGCGCTTATGGTCCGCACCGAGCGGCTCGCATACAACAAACGGACAAGCATTCCGGTCTCCTAGGCGCTCTTACGATGTATCAGGGCAAGAAATTCCCTGCGCAGGTTCGCATCCTTCAGGAACGAGCCACGCATCACGCTGTTGATCATCTTCGAGTCGGCATCCTTGACGCCGCGCCACTGCATGCAGAAGTGATCGGCCTCCATGACGACGGCCAATCCGTCGGGCTGCATGCGCTCCTGCAGCAGGTCGGCAAGGCGCGTGACGGCTTCCTCCTGGATCTGCGGTCGGCTCATCACCCAGTCGCACAAGCGGGTGTACTTGGACAGGCCGATGAGGTTGGAATGCTCGTTGGGCATCACGCCTATCCAGATGCGGCCCATGATCGGGCACAGGTGGTGCGAGCAGGCGCTTCGGACCGTCACGGGCCCGACGATCATCAGTTCGTTGAGATGCTCGAAGTTGGGAAATTCAGTCACGGGCGGCGTGGCCACATAGCGGCCGCGAAAAACCTCCGTGAGGTACATCTTTGCCACCCGCCGCGCGGTTCCCTGGGTGTTGTGGTCGCTTTCCGTATCGATCACCAGGCTTTCGAGCACTGCCTGCATGCGATCGGCCACCTCATCGAGCAGCAAGGCGTGTTCGCCCGGCTCGATGAACCGGGAGATGTTGTCGTTGGCGTGAAATCGTTCGCGCGCCGCGCGGATTCGCATGCGGATCCGCTGCGAAACAGGGGCGTCGGCGGGCTCCAGGGGGCCCGGCGCGGGCGTGGGCAGGATTTGGTCGTTCATTGGGACCGTTCTCATGGCGCGAATCGACATCGTATCCCATTCGCCATGCCGCTATGCGCCGAAGCGCTGCGGGCTCAGCGGCGCCATGTCGAGCCGTGCGGCCCGCCCGGCGATCAGGTCGGTGACCAACTGTGCCGTGATGGCCGAAAGGCTCATGCCCAGCATGCCATGGCCGGTTGCCAGCGTGAGGTTGGCATAACGGGCCGCGCGACCGATCACCGGCAGGTCGTCGTAGGTCATCGGCCGCCAGCCGTACCACTGCTCCTGCATTTCCGGGCCTTCCGGATCCTCCAGGTAATCGGCTGCGCCGCGGCGCAGCGCAGCCAGGCGCGCAGCGTTGAGCGTGCTGTCATACCCCGAGAACTCCATCGTGCTGCCGAGGCGGTAGCCACTGCCCCACGCGGTGACGCAGACGCTGCGCTCCTTCAGGATCAGTGGTATGCGCGGTGGTCGCCGCGGCCTGGAATAGGTGATGGAATATCCCTTTCCCGGCTGGATCGGCAAACGCAGGCCGATCTGCCGGGCCATGGATGCCGACCAGGCGCCCATGGCCAGCACGACTTCATGCGCACGCATGCGGCCGTGGGCCGACACCACGGCGCCGATCCGTCCGTCGCGCGCGTCGAAGCCCTGGACCGTGGTCCGCTCGTGGATGGTCCCGCCGAGGCCGCGCACAATCCGGGCGAGTTCGGCCACGTAGCGGTCGGGACGCAGGCTGGCGTCGCCGGCGTGGTAGTGCCCGCCGGCCATGCCGGCGCGCAGGGCCGGCTCGAACCGCCGCAGCGCTGCGCCGTCGAATTCCTCCACCGGCACGCCCAATTCGCGCAGCAGACGGACATCGCCCTGCGCTTGCGCGAGGCCCTCCTCGTGGCGCCAGACGTACAGCGTTCCTGCGGTGGAAAACTCGCAGTCGATGTGCTCGCCCTCGATCACGCCGGCCAACTCGCTCCGTGACAGTAACAGCAGCTGCGACTTGTAAAGGGCCGTGCGGTGGAAATCCCGCGGATTGCACCGGCGCGCAAAGCACAGCAGCCAGTAGAGCAGTTGCGGATCGAGGCGCGGTCGCACGTAGAACGGCGCATCGCGCGTGAGCATCCAGCGCAGCGCGCGGGCGACGGTGCCCGGCGCATGCAGCGGTAGGTGGCTGGGCGTGATGGTGCCGCAGTTGCCGCGCGAACTGCCGCTGCCGACGGCGCCGCTTTCCAGCACGGTGACCGAACGGCCCGAACGCAGCAGGCCCAGCGCGCAGCTCAGGCCGATGACGCCGCCGCCCAGGATCAGTACATCGCTATCGGATTCGGTCAAGGGGCTTCTGCCGGTAATGTTTCAGGATTCAATACCGTCAGGCAATGGGGAACGTTGGTACACGCATAGCCTGGCGACGTCATGAAATCCCGCGGCCCCCATGCAAGGCACCCCGGCCACCGCACTTGCGCAACGGCTACGGCCGACGTGCCAGCGCCTCGCGAAAGGCCGCCAGCAGCGGCTCGTTCACCAGCGGCAATCCGTCCACGACCTGGCGTGCCCAGTCAAAATATTCCCGGCGGCGCTCCAGCGTCCACCGGTCCGGAGGCGAATCAGCCACGTCGCGCAGATTGCAGATCTTGTCGGCCAGCTTGACCAGTGCCGCCTCGCGGCTGGCGTGCGGCGCGTGTTCGATCTGCAGCGCCTTGCGGCGCGCTTTCTCGAGTTGCCGGTCGTCGGTTGCCTCCATGACGATGTCGGCAACCTGGCGACCGAATTGCGCCAGCAGTTCATCGTAACTGGTATCGGTGTCTTCCACCGTGTCGTGCAGTATGGCAGCCTGCAGCACCACCACATCGGCTATGCCCCCCACGGTGTTGAGCAGCGCGGCCAGCGCGATCGGGTGATTGATGTAGGGACTGGCGTCCTTGTCCTTGCGCCGCTGGTTGCGGTGCTTCGCGGCGGCGAAGCTGATGGCATGCAGCAGGCGGCTCAAATCGCTGCCGGAAACTGCGCTCTCGACGGGTTGGATGACGGCCGGATTCATTGCATGCCTCGCAGCTGCGATTTTACCCTGACGCCCCAGCAAGCGTCATCCGCGCCGGCCTAGCCGTTGATCAGGGGCAAAGGAAACACCGCCGTGCGCAGACGCTCGACGGCGATCGGGCGCGGGGCGCTACGAAGCGGCGGCACCTTCGCCGCCAGCGGCCGGGGCGATGGCGGCATCAACCATCACCTGGGCTTCTGCCAGCAGCCGACGCAGGTGGTCTTGGCCGCTGAAGCTCTCCGCATAGATCTTGTAGATGTTCTCGGTGCCGGAGGGCCGCGCCGCGAACCAGCCCGTTTTGCCGCTTACCTTGATGCCACCGATGGCGGCGCCATTGCCCGGCGCATTGCTGCTGACGTCGACTATGGGTTCGCCGGCGAGGGTCGCCGAGCGCAGCTGTTGCGGGGACAGCCGCGAGAGCTGGCGCTTCTGCTCAGGCGATGCGGCGGCCTCCAGGCGATCCGCCACCGGATTTCCCAATTCGGCTGTCATGGCCGCGTATAGCGCTCCGGGATCCCTGCCCGTCCGCGCGGTGATTTCGCCCGCGAGCAGGGCGGCAATCATGCCGTCCTTGTCCGTCGTCCACACCGTGCCGTCGCGCCGCAGGAAGCTTGCGCCGGCACTTTCTTCGCCGCCGAAACCCAGGCCGCCATCGAGCAGGCCCGCCGAAAACCATTTGAAGCCCACGGGCACTTCATATAGACGGCGCCCGAGCCGGGCCGCCACACGATTGATCATCTGGCTGCTCACCACCGTTTTGCCCACGGCCGCCGCCGCACCCCAGTGTGGACGGTTGCGGAACAGGTAGTCGATGGCAACCGCAAGGTAGTGGTTGGAGGGCAGCAGTCCGGACGATGGCGTGACGATGCCATGCCGGTCATGGTCGGTATCGCAGGCGAAGGCGATGTCGTAGCGGTCCTTGAGGGCAATCAGCGACTGCATGGCCGACACGGAGGACGGGTCCATCCGTATCTGCCCGTCCCAGTCGAGGGTCATGAACCGGAACGTCGGATCGACCGACGGGTTGACTACGGCCAGATCGACGCCGTAGTGCTCGCCGATCAGCCCCCAGTAGTGCACGCCAGCGCCGCCCAGGGGGTCTGCACCCATGCGCACCCCGGCCCCGCGTATGACGTCGAAATCGATCACTGCCCCCAGATCCTGGACGTACGCCACGCGGAAATCGTGGATGCGGGTGGTCGCTGCGCGCAGCGCCTGCGACGCGACGATGCGGCGCACGCCCTGCAATGCCGCCTCAAGGTAGCGGTTGGCAGCGGCCTCTATCCAGCCGGTGACATCCTGACCGGCCGGGCCACCGTGCGGCGGGTTGTACTTGAAGCCGCCATCACGCGGCGGGTTGTGCGACGGCGTGATCAGGATACCGTCGGCCAGCCCCGCACCCTTGGTCAGGTCGCGCCCGCGGTTATGCGTGAGGATGGCATGCGAAACGGCGGGAGTCGGCGTGTAGTCGTCGCGCGCCGCCAGCATGAGCTCGACGCCATTGGCAGCCAACACCTCCAGCGCGCTCACGCGGGCCGGCTCGGAAAGCGCATGGGTATCGATGCCCAGGTACAGCGGCCCGGTGATGCCATTCTGGCGGCGGTAGTCGCAGATCGCCTGGCTGATGGCCAGCACATGCCATTCATTGAACGAGGCATCGAAAGCCGAACCGCGATGGCCGGAGGTTCCAAAGGCCACGCGCTGCGCCGGCAAGGACGCGTCCGGCCGTTGCGAAAAATAGGCGGTGATGAGCCTGGGGACGTCGACCAGAGCCGACGCGGGCGCCGGCTTGCCAGCCAGGGGACTGTGTCCGGGAGCGGAGGATGAGGGCATGAGCGGTGATCGTACTGGAGTGTCGTTGCCAGCGCCAGCGGCCGTACCGCGTCGCCCAGCCAATCGCTGTCCCCGGCGGCTCACCGCAGCGTGGCCCGTTGCCTTGAAACGCTCCCGGATGATCCCAAGGGCCAGACCTGGTGTGTCGCTGGCAACATCGGAGTTCCCACCGGCGCCGATTGCCGCTTCCGCGGCTGCCAGGCTTGCCGTGATACCGTGAATGTCATTTTCATTACACAGCGAGCAGCCATTGCCCATGCCCGTGAATGCCGTGCCGGTGAAGGCCGCAAGGGATCCGGCCACACCCGTATACGACCATGCGGCGGCAGTCCTGCGCGGTTTTTACGATCGCCGCATCTCCAGTCCGCCCGTTTTGGACCCGACGGCACATTTTCGCGGCCATGCACGGTTCGAAGGTGGCGCGCAAGCCATGCGCGACGAGGCGCTGCATATCGCCCGGGAACTCGGATCCGTGCCGCGTTTCCACGAACTCATGCCGCAGCAGGCCAGCATTTCCAACCAGGACGCGCGCGACTGGCGAATGCTGGTTGTCAAGGCCTACGGAGTGACGGTGAAGGCCAACGCCCGGCGCTGCCCGGTACTGGCGCGGCATGCTGCCGCCGATCCGGACGTGCTGTCGGCCGCCTACTCCTTCCTGGCGCCGGGAAAGAAGGTTCCCGAGCACCGCGGGCCCTTCCGCGGCGTTCTTCGCTATTACCTCGGCCTGTGCGTCCCCCCGGATGCAATTGGCCGTCCCGGCACGGTCCTGACCATCGCCGGGACGGAACATCGCATTGCCAACGGAAAGGCGCTGCTCTGGGATGACACCTATGTCCACGCAGTGCGCAATGACACGCTACAGGTGCGCATTGCCCTGTTGCTTGATGTCCGCCGCCGCGGCATGCCGCGCGAGCTGGAAATCCTGTCGCGCATCATCATCGCGGCGGCCGGGCTTGCGGTTCGAATCCGCCGCGTTGCCTGACACGCGCCGCTGGCCCGCCGGCCTGGCCGGGACCTGTGATAACTTCGCACGCATCCCTGTGCAGCGCAACACCCTTCGTAGATTTCAGCTTGCAACATGACCACCGTGCACCAGAAACAGCCCTAGCAATGCGGCAGCCCCACACGCTGCGTGCAGCCGCGCAACTGCTCGTGGCTCTGCTGGCGATCGGCGCAATTGCGCTTGCACTGGCGCGGCTTCAGGCGGCTTTCACGGGCGTGGATATTGCCTATCAGCAGGTCGGATCCATGCCGGTCACGGTATTTCGTCCGGCGGGCACCGAACCCGACAGATCCGCCCCGGTGGTACTGGTGGTGCACGGCTTCGCGGGCTCGCAGCAATTGATGCAGGCTTTCGCGCTGACGCTCGCGCGCAATGGCTACGTCGCCGTGACTTTCGATTTTCCCGGCCATGGCCGCAATAGCACCCCGATGCGCGGCGGTCTCGCCGACCAGGAACTCAGCCACCGCACCCTGATGGCCGCCATGGAGGAAATGGGCGCCTTCGCCCTGGCCCTGAACGGCGCAAAACCGTATGCCGTGGTCGGCCACTCGATGTCCTCGGACCTGATCGTGCGTCTCGCCCAGGCACACCAGGAGGTGCAGGCCACGGTCGGGGTGTCCATGTTCGCGCCCAGCATCTTGCCCGACTCACCGGGCGACAGCCCGCGCAACCTGCTCGTTATCGACGGCGCGTTGGAACCGTCCATGATGGCCCGGGAAGCGCTGCGCGTGGTTGCCCGCGTTGCCGGGCCCGCCGCCGCCGACAATGTCACCTACGGTAGCTTTGCCAATGGCACCGCGCGGCGCGCCACGCTCTCGCCCGGGGTCGAACATATTGCCGTGCTCTACAGCCCCAGCACGCTGCACGAAACCCTGGACTGGCTCGACGCCGCATTCGGCCGGCCGCAGAAGGCCAACCCCTTCATCGATGCCCGTGGCCGCTGGCTGGGGTTGCTGCTCGCCGGCGTGGTGGCGCTGGCATGGCCGCTCGCAGGCCTGCTGCCACGCCTCGGCGCCACCGACGCGACGGCCGCAGCGGGCGCCGCCCCGCGCGTCCGGCGCTGGTGGCGCTGGCGGGGCAGCGCGCCGCTCACCCTGCTCCCCGCGCTGATTACGCCGCTGGTGCTTTGGCCCGTGCCCAGCGATTTCCTGCCGATACTGCTCGGCGATTATCTGGTGCTGCACTTTTCGGTGTATGGACTGCTGACCATTGCCGGCCTGCTGTTGCTGGGCTGCCGGCCGCCCCCGATAGCTCCCGGCAGAATCGCCGCGCTGTGCGTTGCCACCGTGTTGACCACCGCGTACGCGCTTCTGGCCGTGGGCATACCTCTGGATCTTTACGTTTTCAACGTGCGGCCGCCGCCGGTGCGCCTGCCCCTCATGGCCGCCATGAGCGTCGGCACCCTGATCTATTTTCTGGCCGACGAGTGGCTCGCGCGGGATCCTTGCGCCGCGCCAGGATCGTACTTCGCGAGCAAGGTCGCGTTCCTCGTTTCGCTGATGGCGGCCATTGCGCTCAATCCGCATCGCCTGTTCTTCCTGGCGATCATCGTGCCCGCCATCTTGCTGCTCTTCGTCATCTACGGCCTGTTCAGCCGCTGGGTCTACCGCCGTACCGGCCATCCCGCGGTGGCGGCCATCGGCAATGCCCTGGCGTTCGGTAGCTTTATTGCCGTAACCTTTCCTCTTGTCTCGTGATTGCCGACACGCTGGCTGTGCCCCCGACGATTGGACGGCTCCGGACCCGCAACTGACGCCGTTCCCCCTGGCCGGATGGTCCCCGGGTCGAACGCGACGGCACGGCAATTCCCGATTCTGCTGCAGTGCCGCAAGCAATGCCAGTCACCGCTAATTCTCAGTGATGTTGCCGCGCACTTTCTTCGCACCGCACCATCACAGTTTGAGCAGCGCCAACGATTCCGCCAAGTGGCCCACCCACCAATTGACGGGGTTTTCTATTGGGCGCCATCGCGGTAAAACGTAATTATTCTCGATCGCGCATAGCCCCGGGTCCTACCGCCGATCTCAGGCAATTCTCATCAAGCCGACTTATCCAGACCCGCTGAATCCAAAATGTATAAAAAGGAGCCCACTAGATGACCAAGCGTCGTGAATTCATTTTCAAGATTGTTCCCATGGCCGGTGCAGTAGCCGTGCTGCCGCGTGGCGCGTTTGCTGAGGTTGCGCATCTCACGGAAGCCGACAAGATGGCAGTGGCGATGGGCTTTCACCTGCACACCAAGGACGCCGATCAGAAGAAATACCCCAAGCACACGGAAGAGCAGTTCTGCGGCCGGTGCTTGCACTTCACCGCTCCGGGCAGCGAAGAAGCGCGCTGCGACCTCTTCAACAAGATCGTTCCCAAGGGCGGCTGGTGCAGCGGCTTCTCCAAGCGCCCGTAATTTGACGCAGCCTGGCAAGGCGGCGCGGAAGGATGATGGGCGCACTCGGCACATTGTCCTTCCACTGCCGTCCCTGCTTCTGTGGACGGGTCTACCGGTAATGCTGCATTGACGGGCGGGCGATGGCGCGTCATGCGTGCGCCGGCGCGACCGCGAGCATTGCCAACAACATCATTGTTCAGGTGCCGTATCGAGAACGCCATGCCGCGATCATTGAGCGGCACGGGCAGCAGCTTCGATTACCCGGGCGACCGCGCGAGGCTGAGAAACATGCACCAGGTGGCTGCCCCGGATTTCCGTCACTTTCGTGCCGGAGCGCTCGTACATCCAGTGTGCCAGCGCCGGACTCAGTTCGAGATCATCCGTGGCGATGACCCCATAGCTGGATTTGTCATGCCAGGCGGCCACCTTCACGGGCGCGTCAAAGGCAGCGGCGGCGACGGGCATTTGCGCCTGGGCCAGGTACTGCGCCTCCGCAGGCGCAACGTCGGCCGCGACATCGGACGGAAATTTGGCCGGGTCGAAGTAAACGAATCCATCCGGGCTCGCCATCAGATCGGAGCTGGGTACGCGTCCGGGCTTCGAGGACGCCAGCTGATTTGTCGTTTCACCCACATCCGGCTGCAACGCAGCTACGTAAACCAGCGCCTTGACCTTTGGATCGGCACCGGCCACCGTTATGATGGTTCCACCGTAACTGTGGCCGACCAGCACGACCGGACCCTCCAGCTGGTCAAGCACGCGTCTGGTCGCCGCGACGTCGTCGGCAAGGCCCGTCAGGGGCTGCTGAACCACGCGGACATGGAAGCCGTCCCTGGTGAGGACGTCGTATACGCCCCGCCACGAAGAGCCGTCGGTTAGCGCTCCATGCACCAGCACGATGTTGCTGGTGGTGTTGACGGGTGCGCCGGCCGCGCCGGCGACGAGGCTGGTCGCTGCCAATACTGACGCCAGCACAAAACCGAGTCGGCACGTCGTTGTCATGTCACTACTCCCATGGGAATCGGGCGCGCAGGATCACCGGACCTGGGCAAGCCGAGCGACGGCCTCCCAGGTCGTACGCTGCATGCACGCGCGCCCGTTCATTCGCGCCAGCCATTTTATGAGGTTGGAGCGGTCCCGCGTCAATGCACCCCACTCCGGGGTTTGCGCAAGAAAGTCCATATGCGGCGCAACGATGAGGTCGGCCAGCGTCACCTGCTGGGATACCAGGTAGGCTTTTTCGCCAAGCAACCGGGAAAGCTCACCGAATACGGCATGGGCCAGGGGCATGGCCGCCGCAATGGCCGTTTCATTGGGAGCCAGCCCCATGAGGCGGGGTCCAATGATGCGGTGAAAGCCGATGACACTATCGACGCCCTGAAATAGATACCAATCGGAAATACCCATGACCTGATCCATGCGCGCCGCGTCCTTGCGTCCTTCGGGAATCAAGGCCGGCGCGGGCAGCGCCCGTTCAAGATACCGCAAGATGGCCTGCGTCTCGTACAAGGTGAAGTTATCGTGCTCCAGCACGGGCATCCTGCCGAACGGATGTCGGGAGAGGTGCGGCTCCACCTTGTGCGCGCCCGGCGCCAATCCGGCAACACGAAACGAAGCGCCCTTTTCGATCAGCGTGGCCATGACAGCGCGCGCGGCGGGGCTGCCGGGAACGGTGTGGACAACGAACGTTGACATCTCACCTGCTCCCGGATTGGCCGGCCGCGTACTTTGCGTAGTCCCCCATCCGCTCCGGCCAGCCAGAGCGGACCTTCCCGGCGAACACCTCCGCTTCGACGCCCAACTGTTCGAGATTGCGGTGCTCCAGGCTCACCCGCGTCCCGCCGCCCGCGATTTCCTCGAAGCGAATTTCCACTTCCATCAGCAGATCCGCGTCAAAACGGAACCGCTGGTCCAGCTGCCAGCCCAGCAGCAGCCGGCGTGGCGGCTCCCAGGCAAGGACCTTGCCCCACGGCGTTTCATGGCCATCCGCGTCGCGCTCAAACCACCGTCCGTCTTGCCGCGGTTCGATCACCAATGCGGCGTGCGGATTGCTTCCGGGCGTTTTGCCACGAGGCCACCATGCGCCCATGTTTTGCGCAAAAAGGTCAAAAGCGCGTGCCGATGAGGCCTTCACGTCGACGCTGCACGTAACCGGAGCGATACTCATAGGGACTACTCCTTTTCTTTTTGATGTTCTTCGTCGGCAAATTTCTGGAACGCGGCGAGTGCGCCGCGCCAATGCGCGTCCAGCCAATCTCGCATGGCTCCCACGCCCCGTGGATCGATGTGGTAGATGCGCCGCGTACCGTCAGCGACTTCCCGGACCAGGCCGGCCTCCTTTAGCACTTTCAGGTGTTGCGACACGGCTGGGCGGCTTACCGGCAAGCCGCGCGCAAGATCGCCTACGGCTCTGGGCATTTCGGCGACACGCTCAAAGATCTCGCGTCGCGTCGCGTCGCCCAGAGCAGATAAGCTCAAACGCGCGCTATTTCGGTTAGCCATGGCTTACGGTAAGCTATTACTTACCTTGATGTCAAGGGGCTGTCCGCAACGGATTCAAGTGGGTCCGGGTCGGCGGTCCAAGCGCCCAAGAACGGCCGTTCCATCGCGGCACACGGCGGATGTCTCCTGGATTCGCCCAGAAAATGCCGTTTCACTGCCCGCAGCGACCGCGACAAACCCGGGATGCGCCCCGGTCACTCCCACTCGATCGTCGCCGGCGGCTTTCCCGAGATGTCGTAAACGACGCGGTTGATGCCCCGCACCTCATTGATGATGCGGTTTGATATCTGGCCCAGCAGGTCGTGGGGTAGCTGCGCCCAGTGCGCCGTCATGAAATCCTGGGTCTGGACGGCGCGCAACGCCACCACCCATTCGTAAGTGCGCCCATCGCCCATGACGCCCACGCTGCGCACCGGCAGGAACACGGCAAACGCCTGGCTGGTCTTCTCGTACCAGCCGCTCCTGCGCAACTCCTCGATAAAAATGGCGTCGGCGCGGCGGAGCAGGTCCGCGTATTCGCGCTTGACCTCGCCCAGCATGCGCACGCCCAGCCCGGGCCCCGGGAACGGATGGCGATGCACCATGTCCGGCGGAAGTCCCAGCGCGATGCCCAGCGCCCGAACTTCGTCCTTGAAGAGATCGCGCAGCGGTTCGAGCAGCTTCAGGTGCAGCGTATCGGGCAGTCCGCCAACGTTGTGGTGCGACTTGATCGTCACGGCCTTCTTCGACGAGGCGCCAGCCGACTCGATCACATCGGGGTAGATGGTGCCCTGGGCCAGCCAGCGCGCATTGGCAAGGCGGGCCGACTGCTCCTGAAAGACCTCGACGAATTCCCGGCCGATGATCTTGCGCTTGGCCTCGGGATCGCTTACGCCGGCCAGCTTGCCCAGGAATCGCTCGGAAGCATCGACATGAACCAGCTTCAGGCCAAAATGGCGCTCGAAGGTGTCGACCACCTGCTGGGCCTCGTTCAGGCGCAGCAGACCGTTATCGACGAACACGCAGGTGAGCTGGCTGCCGATGGCGCGGTGGATCAGCACCGCGGCGACCGAGGAATCCACACCTCCGGAGAGTCCGAGTATGACCTCCTCGCCATTGACCTGGGCGCGAATGCGGGCCACGGCCTCATCAACATAACCGGGCATCTGCCAGTCACCCGCGCAACCGCAGATATCGCGCACGAAGCGCGCCAGGATGGCCTGACCCTGCCGGGTATGCGTCACCTCCGGATGGAACTGCACGGCGTAGTAACGGCGCGTCTCGTCAGCCATGGCCGCCACCGGGCAGCTTTCCGTGGAGGCCATCAGCGTAAAGCCTGGTGGCATCTCCTCCACCTTGTCGCCGTGGCTCATCCACACATCGAGCAGGCCTTCGCCCGCCGGCCCCTGCTCGTCCTGCAAGCCTTCGAGCAGGCGCGTATGGCCCCGCGCCCGCACGCGGGCAAAACCGAATTCGCGCTTGAGCCCGCCGGCGACCCGGCCGCCCAACTGCTGCGCCATGGTCTGCATGCCATAGCAGATGCCCAGCACCGGAACACCCAGGTCAAACACCACGCCGGGCGCGCGATCGGTGCTTTCCTCGTAGGCCGACTGGTGGCTGCCCGACAGGATGATGCCCCTGGGCGCGAAGGCGCGTATGGCCTCGGCCGGCATGTCGCAGGGATGGATCTCGCAATAGACGGATGCCTCGCGCACGCGGCGGGCGATCAGCTGGGTGACCTGCGAGCCGAAGTCGAGGATGAGGATGCGGTCGTGGCTCATGGATGGAATCACTCCACCCGGTAGTTGGGCGCCTCTTTCGTGATTCGCACGTCGTGCACGTGCGACTCGCGCATGCCGGCGTTGGTGATTTCCACGAACTCGGCACGGGCGCGCATCTCGTCGATGGTGCGGCAGCCGCAGTAGCCCATGCTGGAGCGCACGCCACCGGCGAGCTGGAACACGATCTGCACGATGCTGCCCTTGAACGGCACCATGCCCTCTATGCCCTCGGGCACCAGTTTGTCCACGTTGGCTTCGTTGTCCTGGAAATAACGGTCGGCGGCACCGCGCTTCATCGCTCCCAAGCTGCCCATGCCGCGGTAGGTCTTGTACGAGCGGCCTTCGTAGAGCACCAGTTCCCCGGGCGCCTCCTCGGTGCCGGCAAAGATGCTGCCCATCATCACCGTGGACGCGCCGGCGGCCAGCGCCTTGGCGACATCGCCCGAGTACCGCACGCCGCCGTCGGCCACGATGGGCACGCCGGTGCCTTCGAGGGCGCGGGCAACGCTGTCAATGGCGCTGATCTGCGGCACGCCCACGCCCGCCACGATGCGGGTGGTGCAGATGGACCCGGGACCAATGCCGACCTTGACCCCGTCGGCGCCATGTTCCACCAGCGCCAGCGCCGCCTCGCCCGTCGCGATATTGCCGCCGATCACGTCCACGCCGGGAAAGCTGCGCTTGATCCAGCGGACGCGGTCAAGCACGCCGCGCGTGTGCCCGTGGGCCGTGTCGACCACGATGACGTCCACGCCGGCCTGCACAAGCGCCCCGACGCGTTCCTCGTCACCGTCACCCGTGCCCACCGCCGCGCCCACGCGCAGCTTGCCCAATTCATCCTTGGCCGCCAGCGGATGCTCCGTCGTGCGCGTGATGTCCTTGACGGTAACGAGGCCGCGCAGGAAGAAATCGTCGTCGATGACCACAACCCGTTCGAGGCGGTGGCGATGCATCAGGGCCTTGGCTTCCTCGAGCGTGGCCCCGTCGTGCACCGTCACCAGCCGCTCGCGCGGCGTCATGATTTCCTTTACGGGAATGTCCAGCCGGGTTTCGAAGCGCAGGTCGCGATTGGTGACGATACCCACCACCCGCCCGGCCGCGTCGATTACCGGCAGGCCGGAAATCTTGTGGGCCCGGGTGAGTTCGATCACCTCGCCTACCCGCATGTCGGGCGGTATGGTGATCGGGTCGCGCAGCACCCCCGCTTCGTGCCGCTTCACTTTCAGGACCTCGGCAGCCTGCTGAGCCGGCGACAGGTTCTTGTGGATGATGCCGATTCCGCCCTCTTGCGCCAGCGCTATGGCAAGGCGCGCGTCGGTAACGGTATCCATGGCCGCAGACACCAGGGGAAGCTTCAGCGGAATGCGGCGGGTCAGCCGCGTGCTCAGGTCGGTCTCGCGGGGGAGAACGGCCGAATAGGCCGGTACCAGGAGCACGTCATCGAAAGTCAGCGCCTTTTCTCGGAAACGCATGCCCATCCTCTTGACGCAAAAGCGGATTATAGAC
>Ga0209698_10002947_pt1 | contig 18987 bp, 17 predicted proteins | sample LitLauG_LLR_2012_FD_187203 | JGI IMG/M metagenome (GOLD analysis project Ga0209698, IMG submission 187203) | Freshwater sediment microbial communities from Pennsylvania, USA - Little Laurel Run_MetaG_LLR_2012 (SPAdes) (version 2) | ecosystem: Environmental > Aquatic > Freshwater > Creek >...
ACACCGCGCGGCGCACCTCGCAGACCGAGGGATCCTCGGGTGCGGCGAGCCAGGCAGTCTCGGCGAGGTGGCCGGCGAGGCGCAGGGAGGGGTCGTCGCCGGCGTCGAGCAGCGCGAGCGCGCGCTCGCACAGCGCGCCGGGTCCGCCGGCGAGCCGCGCCAGCTCCTCGGCCAGTGCGGCGTCGCGGGCGGGCTTGAGCGTCGCGGGGTTCCCGTCCCACCATCCCCCGTTGAGGCGCCAGACGTTGCGCACGATGAACTCGGGCTCGTCGTAGACGGGCTGGAGGTAGGGGCGCCCCTCGAGCTCGGCGGGCGGGGTGACCGAGTGCAGCACGTCGCTGAGTCGCGCGCCCTCGTTCATCAGCGCCAGGGTCTGCTCGACGAGGCTCTCGAGGTACGCCGCGGTGTCCAAGAGGGCCTGCTGGACCCGGTCCTCGCCCACGACCGGGAGCCCGTGGCCAGGGAGCAGCACCACCGGGCGGAGCGCGGCCATGCGGCGCAGCGCCGCGGCCCACTCCGCGGGGTACCGCTGGACCTTCTGGGGGTTGCCCGCGTTGGGGCTCGCCCAGATGAACAGGTCGCCGCAGCACAAGGCCCGCAGGTGCGGCACCCAGGTGACGGTGTGGTCGTCGGTCTCGCCCTTTTCGTGTCGGAGGTGGAACTCGATCCCGCCGACCTCCAAGGTGCGCTCGGTGGCGTAGGTCTCGTCGGGGTAGCGGTACTCGGTCGGCCAGACGAGGTCCTTGAACCCGAACTGACGCCGGTTGATCACCGTGTTGAAGCCCGCGGTGCGCCGGTAGCGGTCGAAGCGCGCTGGCAGGTGCTCGTGGGCGACGACGCGCGGGGGGCGCCAGCCCTGCTGCTCGGCCTCCTGCTCGAAGACCCCGACGCCGAAGACGTGGTCGATGTGGCCGTGGCTGTAGACCGCGGTGTCGAGCCGCTGGGGCGACCAGCCCCGGATCTCCTCGTGGATCTGCGCGGCGACGACCGACGAGCCCGTGTCGACCATGAAGAGCCCGTCATCGGTCGAGAACGCCGTGGCGTTGGCGAAGCTGGGGACGAACGCGAGCCCGTCGGCGACCTCGGCGAGGCCGCCCATGTGCCCTACGGGGTGCAGCTCGGCGGTCGTGATCTCGCCGCGCCAGAGGCGGTCGGCGGTACCGAGGACGTCGTCCACTCGCGCGCGCTCAGCCCGAGTTCGTGTCGGTCGAGCCGCCCGCGCCGCTGCCGTCGGCGCCCTTGGCGCCGTCGGTGCCGCCCGTGACCTCCGTGGCCGTGGACTGGCCCTCCTTGGCCCCCTTTTCGAACTCCGTCTTCGCCGAGCCGAGGCCCCGCGCGATCTTGGGGATCTTCGAGCTTCCAAAGAGGAGGACGACGACGACCAGGACGATTAGATAGACCTCGGGATTGTCGACGAGACCGGCGATCTGCATGGTTCCTCCCGGCGGGGTGTTCGCCCGCGGTGTCTCGAATCTACTCGGCCGACGCTGCGCGGCGTCGCTCAGCCCGCGAGCATGACCCCGAGGACGAGCGCCACGATCGATGCGGTGCCGGCGATCGAACCCCACGCAGCGACGGCGCCCTTGGAGCTGGCGCGGGCATGCAGCCACGCCCCGAGGCCCGCGAGGACCACGAAGGCGATCTTCACGCCCAGCACCGCCTTCCACGCGCTCGTCGAGCTGTGGGCGTTGACCGCGGCGACGTTCCAGAACCCCGTGAGCACCACGACGATGAACGCGGGCCAGCTGACCCGGGCGAACGCCCGGGCCACGCGGACGGCCGCGTCGCCGCCCAGGGCGCGCAGGTCGGGCAGCAGTCCGACCATCGTGATCTGGCCCCCCACCCACACGGCCGCGGACAGGACGTGCAGGCTGAGACGCAGCGTGTCGAGTCCCGAGGCGAGCTGATTCATGCGCTAGGCCCCCGTCCAGTTCGGCTCGCGCTTCTCGGCGAAGGCGATCGCTCCTTCGAGGGCGTCGTGGGAGCGGCCGATGACCCCGAACGACGAGTCGTTGAGCTTCCAGGCCTCCTCTTCGGTCATGTCGATGCTCTCGAGCATGACCTTCTTGCTGACGCGCACCGCGAGCGGCGCGTTCTTCGCGATCTGCTCGGCGAGCGCGATCGCCTCGTCGAGCACGGACTCCGAGTGGACGACGCGGTTGACGAGGCCGATCGCGAGGGCGCGCTCGGCGTCGATCGGCGCCGCGGTGAGCGCGAGCTCGAGGGCGAACGCCCGCGGGATGCGCTTGGGGAGCCGGATGAGCCCGCCGCCGCCTGCGATGAGGCCGCGTGCGGCCTCGGGGATGCCGAACTTGGCGTGGCTCGCCGCGACGACGAGGTCGCAGGCCAGGACGATCTCGAGCCCGCCGGCGAGCGCCGAGCCGTTGACGGCCGCGATGATCGGCTTGGGGAAGTCGCGCTTGGTGATCCCCGCGAAGCCGTGCTCGGTGATCGGCGCCTCGCCTGCGGCGAACGCCTTGAGGTCCATGCCGGCGCTGAAGGCCTTGTCCTCTGCGCCCGTGAGCACGACGACCCAGCAGTCCGCGTCGGCCTCGGCCGCATCGAGCGCGGCGGACAGCGCGGTGGCGACGGCGAGGTTGATCGCGTTGCGCGCCGCGGGACGGTTGATCGTCAGGATCTCGACGTGTCCGCGCCGCTCGCTCAGTACTTCGTCCGCCATTGGTCCTCCTCAAGAGACGTTCGGCAGCGACGCTACCCGGCCCCGCGCAGGCGGCTCCACGCCACCGGGCTGCGAGACTGTCGCGGTGACCCTCGGGCTGCAGCGGCTGGGCGCGACCATCGACGGCTTCGCCGTGGAGGGCGGCTTCGACGTCGAAGGCGGGCCCTACACCTCGTTCAACGCCTTCCAGTCGCTCGGGCGCACGCGCCCGTCGCTCCGCAGCCAAGCCACCTACGAGCACCTCGCAGAGCTCATGGCGTCGGCCGCGTCACTCGGGCTCGACGAGGTCCGCCTCACGCTCGAGTGGGCGAGGCTCGAGCGCCGCCCCGACCAGCGCGACGAGGCGGCCCTGGAGCACTACGCCCGCGCGCTCGGGGCCGCTCGATCCGCGGGCCTCTCGACGGTCGTCGTGCTGTGCGACGCGGTGTGGCCCTCGTGGCTGGGACATGAGCCGTGGCTGTCGGCGTGGGCGCCGGCGCGCTTCGCGCAGCACGCACGCTGGGTCGCGGCGCGGCTCGAGGGGCTCGCCCGCGCGGTCGTGACGATGCGGTCGCCGAACCTGGCCGCATCCGCGGGATGGCGTAGCGCCACGCGCCCGCCGTTCCGCCACGACGCGGCCGACGACGAGCTCGCGGCGATCGACGGGATGCTGCTCGCGCACCAGCTCGCCTGCGACGCGATCGCCGAGACCGCGCCGAGCCTGGAGCGCGCCCTCGTCCTCGAGGTCTCGAACGACTACGACGACGAGTGTCTGTGGCGCGACGTCGCTCGGGGCCTTCACGACACGGTCGTCCTCGCCGCGCGCCGGGAGCGCTACGAGCGAGAGGTGGCGCGTCACGGGCGCGGGCGCCGCCGCATGGACCACGCGGTGATCGGCTCGCTGCGCTCGACGCCGCGATGGCTCGACACCGCGGCGTCGCAGTGGTGGCTCGCCGGCTCCGATCCGGACCTGCTGTGCGCGGTGCTCGCCGACGAGGCGGGCGCCGATCGGTCGGCCGCGCGCAGCGTGGAGCTCTCCGCAGGCCCGTACGGGTGGGACGCGCAGCTGGCGGTCGGCGTCGCGCGGATCGCCGAGTCACACGGTTCGCCCGAGGCGCTGCACCTGTGTGGCCTCGTTGCAGGCGACGGACCCCTTGGCGGCGACGGCCTGTTGCGAATCGATCAGCACAACGACGCGTGGACGGTGAGCGACCCCGGCGGTGCCGTCGCGCGCCGGCTCGGCTCGCTTCGCCGTTGAGCTAGCCGCCCGCTGCGTCCGGGGTGCCGGGGTCGTGCCCTGAGTCGGGGTCCTCGGGGTGCTCGGCCTCGTACGCGGCCTCCTCGGCGCGCTCGCGCCGGCGCCCGCGCAAATGCAAGACGACTGCGAGGGCGATCACGATGACCGCCACGGCGATCGCCGCGTAGGTCGAGTAGTGCTCGATGCGCTTGTAGGCGGCGCCGGCGAAGTACCCGAGCAGCGCGAAGGTCACTCCCCACACGAGGCCCCCCGCGGCGTTGGCGAGCAAGAACCTGCGGTAGTGCATCTCGGACATGCCCGCGAGCCCGGGGACCACGGCGCGGAAGAAGGCGCCGAAGCGCCCGATGAACACGTACGTCGGCCCGCGCCTCTCGAGCCCGACGAGTGCCCGCTCGATGCCGGCGCGTCGCGAGCGGATGAGCGGGAGCTCGAGGAGCTTCGTGCCGTAGCGGCGCCCGATGAGGTAGCCGACGGAGTCGCCCACGATCGCGCAGACCACGACGAGGGCGCAGAGCGCGACGATGTTGATCTTGCCGCGGCTCGCGATGAACCCGCCGATGATCACGGCGGTCTCGCCCGGCAGCACGAAGCCGATGAACAGCGCCGCCTCGCCGAACACGAGCAGGCCGACGACCAGGTACACGACGCCCGGTGCGAGGTGCTGGAGCTTGTCGACGATGAACGACGCCATCCGTCGATCCTTACCGAAGACTTAGTGCTGGCCGTGTGACGACGCTGCGCTGGGGCGCAGCGCGGTGTGGCATCGTTGTCGACGTGCCTCGAGCCACCCGGCGAGACTCGCGACCGCTCAGAGCCGGACTGCCCGCGCGTCGCAGGGACCCGCGACCGCTTCCGTTCGGGATACCGCCGCGCGGCTGGCTGCTCTCGGGATGGTCCCTGCTCCCGCTTCGCGCCTTCCTCGCGCTGGTCTTCCTCTACGCGGGGCTCCAGAAGCTCGCGAACCCCGCGTTTCTCAGCACGACCGCCGCGGGCGGGATCCACTCCCAGATGGTCGGCTACATCCGGACGTCGCCGATCCACCTCCTGCTCGGCCACCTCCTGCGCTTCTCGACGCCGATCGGCGTGGCGATGGCGATCGGGGAGCTCGCCGTGGGGCTCGGCATGGCACTGGGCCTGTGGACCCGGATCGCCGCGCTCGGGGGGATGGCGATCTCCTTCAGCCTCTTCCTGACGGTGAGCTTCCACTCGGCACCGTGGTACACGGGCGCGGACCTGCTGTACTTCTTCGCGTTCATGCCGTTCGTCGTCGCGGGCGCAGGCGGCGTGCTGAGCCTCGACGCGAGGATCGCGCGACGCGCCGCGCTCGACGCGAGGGTCGACGACCCCGTGATGGTCGTCTTGCCCTTCGCCGAGGCACAGCAGAGCTGCGGGAGCTACGACTCGGGCCGCTGCAAGGCGATCCCGAACCGGCTGTGCGCGCCCGCGGGCTGCCCGTTCCTCGAGGGGATCCGCATGTCGTTGCCGGCCGGGAGAGCCCCCGACGAGGTCGACCGCCGCGCGGTGGTGATCGGCGGCGTCACCGCCGCGGTCGCCGCAGGGGCCGGCATCGTGCTGGCGGGCGCCGTCGCGGGCGCAGGCCGCGCGATCGGCGGGGTCAAGGTGACCGGGCAGACCCAGGGGTCCTTCCCGACGACCACCACGACCCCGGCGGGCGGGTCCACGACGACGGCTCCGAGCTCACTCGGCACCGCGCTCGGGCCCGCGTCGAGCCTCCCGGTGGGCCAGTCGGCATCCTTCACGGTCCCGTCCAACGGCGACCCCGGCATCGTGATCCAGCCGACGTCCGGCAAGTTCGTCGCCTACGACGCGGTCTGCCCGCACGCGGGGTGCACGGTGGGCTGGTACCAGGCGAACAACGTGATCGCCTGCCCGTGCCACGGATCCGAGTTCGACCCCAACACCGGTGCGGTCATCGTCGGGCCCGCGGCCGTCGGGCTGCAGCCCGTGACGGTCACCGAGGGCCCCAACGGCGTGCTGTACGTCAAGTAGCGGGCCGCGGAGCGGAACGAGCTAGACGCCCCGGCTGCGCAGCGCCGCTGCGCGCGCGTCGACGGCGACGAGGAATTCGCGCCCCCAGGACATCCGAGAGAGCACGTCGGCCTGCCCGGAGGGTCGCGCGAGCATCCAGGAGTGGCCGCCGGGGACCCAGTGCACGTCCATGCCGGCGACCTCTGCGAACTCGTCGGCCGTCGCAGGGGGGATCAGCCGGTCGAAGCACCCCCACTCCGCGAGGACCGGCACGCCCTGGTCGCGGACGCTGCGAACGTCGTCGGAGAGGTCGAGGCTCATGAGCATGGAGGCGACCGGTGCACTGCGCGCAAAGGTGCGCACGTTGTGACGAAGGTCGGGGATCATCGCGCGGATCGTCGCGAGCACGTGGCCCGCGAGCAGGTCGGGCAGGTCGAGCGCCACCGCCGCGACCATGTCGGCGACGGGCGCGACGTCGGGCAGGGTGCCGGCGAGCAGGCGGGCCACCGCCCCGCGCCGCTGCTGCCACGCGGGGGTTGCGACGCCGTCGCGGTACAAGATGCCGAGGACGTCGTCGGCGTTGCGCGAGGTGTAGTGCATCGCCACCGCCGCGCCCATCGAGTGGCCGAGCAGCAGCATCGGCCCGGTGATCTCGAGGTGCGTCTTGACCAGGTCGATCTGCTCGGAGAGGTGGTCCATCGAGATCTCGGGCCACGAGAACGGGTCCGAGCCGCCGAAGCCGGGCAGCGAGGGGTTGACCACCCGCCAGCCGAACCGGGCGGCGAGGATCTCGCTCTCCCGTGCGTACATCGATCCGCCGGCGAAGTAGCCGTGCAGGCTCATGGCCCAGATCGGCGGGTCCCCTGGCCCCCTCGGTCCGTGCGCGTCGACGTTGTCGGTGACCCGGTAGCGAAGCGCCCGCCCGTCGAAGTCCAGGTTGACGATCTCCCAGCCGACCTTCGGCGCGCCCGCTCGGGGACGAAGGGTTCCGGAGCGAAGCGTGCCCAGGGCGCCCGCGACCGGCCGCGCGAGCGAGCGCAGGGCGACGTCGCCCGCCTCGCGCAGTGGTGTCACGACCATGGCTCCCCGATCCCGCTGGCTTGCGAACTCGCGTGGCCACCGTAGTTCGCCCTCCGTGCGTGACCGCGTCTCCCGTTATGTTCCACGGATGGACACCGGGGGACTGCGGCGCGCACGCCACAAGGCGCTGCTCGCGATTCGAGAGGTCGCCGAGCTGTCGCCCAGGACCATGGGCGCGATCGTGGTGAACACCGTGCGCATGTCGGCGAGCGATCGACGGTGGCGGCGCACGAGGCATCGAGGTCCCCTCACCACTGGCGGGCGCTTCACCGGCGCGCGGGTCGTCGACGACGGCGTCGCGCTGGTGGCCACCTTCGAGCGTGCGACGCTGCACGTGCGCGCACTCGCCGAGGACGTCGTTCGCCTCGAGTGGGGGCCCGCGCCCGCGCCCTACGACATAGCGACGCGGGACATCGAACTTGACGCACCCACCGTGCGCGCGGGCGTCGGCGAGGCCGGCGCGTGGCTCGCGACCGACCGGATCCGAGTGGTGGTCGACACCGAGCGCGTCGTCGTCGAGGACGCCTCGGGGACCGTGCGATACGAGGAGCGCACGCCGCTCAGCGCAGGCCCGCGGCGCGTGCTGCGACGCGTCCTGCGCGACGGGGAGGCACTCTGCGGCCTCGGTGAGCAGGCACGTGCCCTTGATCTTTCGGGCGAGTCGGTGCGGATGTGGAACCGGGACCCGGGGGGCTCGTGGGGACGCGGACAGGATCCGCTGTACTGCTCCATCCCCGTCACCGTCGGGCTGCACCCGACCGGTCCGGTCTGGGCGTTCCACGAGAACACCTTCGAAGCGCGCGTCGAGGTGGGGCGTGTCGCGCACGCGGCGCACGGCGTCGAGGTGACCTTCGAGGGAGGCGGGGTGACCACCTACGTTGCCGTCGGCGAGCTCGACGAGGTGCTCACCGCGTCGACGAAGGTGCTGGGCGCTCCTGCGATGCCGCCCCGCTGGGCGCTCGGGTACCACCACTGCCGCTGGGGGTGGCGCAGCGACCAGGTCGTCGGCGCCGTGCTGGACGGCTTCGTCCAACGCGGGCTTCCGATCTCGGCGATCCACCTCGACATCGACTACATGGACAGGTTCCGGGCGTTCAGCGTCGACGAGGGGCGCTTCGGCGGCATCGACGAGCTCGCGGCGCGTGCCGACGCGCACGGCGCGCGCATCGTCACGATCCTCGATCCGTGCGTGCGGCGTGACGACTACGAGGTCTACCGCTCCGGCGTCGACGGAGGGCACTTCGTGCTCGACGCCAAGGGCGACGTCGAGCACGGCACGGTGTGGCCCGGGTGGGCGGCCTTCCCCGACTTCACGAGCCCTCACGCCCGCCAGTGGTGGGGGGACCACTACGGCACGCTCACCTCGAGGGGGGTCGCCGGGATCTGGCACGACATGAACGAGCCGACGTCGATCACGCTGTGGGGCGACCGCACGCTCGCGCGCGACTCGCGCTTCGACCTCGACGGCCGCGGCGGCGACCACGCCGAGGCCCACTCGGTCTACGGCCTGCTCATGGACAAGGTCGGCTTCGAGGCACTCGAGCGCGAGCGCCCGGGCGCGCGCCCCTTCGTGCTGTCGCGGTCGGGGTGGGCGGGCATGGCGCGCTACGCGTGGCACTGGACCGCCGACGTCGAGTCCTCGCCGGCGGGCCTCGCCCAGCAGGTCCCCACCTTCCTCGGACTCGGCCTCTCGGGCGTTCCGTTCACCGGCTCGGACATCGGCGGGTTCAGTGGCATCCCGACGCCCGCGCTGTTCGTTCGCTGGCTCGAGGTCGGTGTCGTCTCCCCGCTGTGCCGGACCCACTGCGTGCTCGGCTCGCCGGACCGCGAGCCATGGCGATTCCCCGCTCCCTACGACGCGGCGATCGGCAACCTGATCCGGCTCCGCTACCGGCTGCTGCCGCACCTGTACCGACTCGCAGAGGAGGCCCACCGACTCGGGCACCCCCTGTGGCGCCCCGTCGACTGGCCCGTGCGCGGCGCGCCCAGCGGCGCGAGCGCGTCGTCCGGCGCGTTCCTGCTCGGCGACGAGCTGCTGGTCGTGCCGGTCGCGGACCCTGCGGCGAGCGAGGTGACCGTCGTGCTGCCGCGCGGGTCGTGGCGGCGGCTTCGGCTGTGCGACGCGGCCGACGGGAGCCGTGGCGACGAGGCCGTCCTGGCCGGTGGCGCCTCCGTCACGCTCGACGCGCCGCTCGGCCAGCCGATCGTGCTGCAGCGCGAGGGGACCGTCGTCGTGCTCGATGACGCCTGGGGCGACGCGGTCGCGCCGCTCGAGCCCTCCCACGCGGCGCGTCGCTGGACGCTGCACGTGGTGTGCGACCAGTCCGGCCGTGCCGCGGGCCGCGGCTACGACGACGCGGGCGACGGCACCGGGCCGACGCGGACCGACGACTACGACGCCGTGGAGCTCGACGCCAGGCTCGAGCTCTCGTGGCGCTCCGAGGGCTCGTTCGCGCGCGTGGGCCCCGTCGGGGTCGTCATCCACGGCTCGAGCGCCTCGTCGGCGACCCTCGACGGCGCCCCCGTCGAGCTCGCGAGGAGCGGCGACGTGGCCTCACTCGTCTGCGAGGGGCCGTTCCGCTCGCTCGTCGCCACCTGACGGGCGCCTCGAAGCGCCCTAGTTTGGGGCCATGGACACCGCGACCCTGATCGACGCCACGGCCTCGCCGGTCTCCCAGCTGGGCGGGGCGTTCTACTTCACGAGCGAGACCGCCGCGGTCGCAGAGCGCCTCGGATTGGACGTGTTCATGCTGTACTGCCTCGGCCGAGGCGGCGTCCTTGGCGACGACGTCGACGTCGACAAGGTCGTCGACGCGTTCCGATGGTTCGCCCCGGGGCTCGTGCGCACGCTGTGGCAAGAGGGCCGCGAGATCACGCCGCCGTCCAAGGCCGCTGCGGCGTACCTCGAGGCCGCGCGCGACTACGCGCGGCGGACCTTTGCTGCCTCGCCCGCGCTCGAGGGTTTCTGCCCCGCCGCCGAGCGCGTCGTCGCCGCCGCGCCGACGCGACGCTGGCCGTTCGTCGACGGCTACCGACGCTTCGAGCTCGCCGAGGACGTGGTCGCGCGCGCCTACCAGCTCGTCGTCGTGCTTCGCGAGATGCGCGGCGCCGCCCACGCCGAGGCGGTCGCCGAGCTGGGGCTGTCACCCGCGGAGGCGCACTACCTCACGAGCGCCGACCAGTTCGAGCTCTACGGCTACGACGCCACCGACGTGCCCGTGGTGACCGAGGAGCTCGTCGAGCGTCGCGCGCTCGCCGAGGACAGGACGACCGACCTGCTCGTCGGGTCCTACTCGGTGCTCGATGCTGACGGGTCGGGCGCCTTCCTCGAGGGGGTCCGCGAGCTCGCCGCGACGGCCGACATCGACGTCGAGGACGTCGCCGTCTGACCGGAGGTGCCGGGGTGCGCGGCCGTAGGATGGCCGCCGGAGGTCGCCGTGGCACCTAGCAGGGAAGCGCCGCGCCCCAACCCTCAGGTGAGGCGCCGGGTCATCGAGACGTTGGTGGGCGCCTCGATCGCGCTCGCCGCGTGGATCGTCGTGCTCGGCCTGCGGCTCCCCAAGCGCTACAACGCCCCGCACTGGGACCTCGCCTGGGTGGGCTTCGACCTCGCACTTCTGGTGGGCCTCGTCGCCACCGCGTGGGCCGCGTGGAAGCGCCGCGCGGTGATCGTGCTGTTCGCGACGGTGACCGCGACGCTGCTGTGCGCCGACGCGTGGTTCGACGTGACCACCGCGAGGTCGACGCAGCTGTGGGTCTCGGTCGCCCAGGCCCTGCTCGTCGAGCTGCCGTTCGCGGCGTTCTTGATGTTCGTGGTGCTCCGGGTCCTCAACTTCACCAAGGGCACCTTGTGGACCGACCGATCCGGCGACCGGCCCATGTCGATGTGGACCGTGGAGTTCGCCCACCCCTCGGAGCTTCAGGACCGACACGACCAGCCGGTCGGCGATGGCGCCGAGCACGTCGAGGTCGAGGATCAGGACCGACCACGGTGACCACGCGCGTTGCTAGCGTCGCGCGGTGGCAGCGCTGAAGGTCGTCAATGGCCAGGTCGAGCTCGCCTGCGAGGTGGCGGGCGAGGGCCCGGCGGTGGTCCTGCTGCACGGCTGGCCAGACTCCTCGGCGCTGTGGCGTGACGTCGCGCCGCGACTCGTCGATGCGGGCTACCGCGTCGTGGTGCCCGATCTGCGCGGCTGCGGTCGGTCCTCGAAGCCCGCAGAGGTCGCCGACTACAAGATGGCCCACCTCGTTGGGGACGTTCTGGCGATCATCGACCAGGTCTGCGGCGGACGGGCGCATCTCGTCGGCCACGACCTCGGGTCGAATCTGGCCTGGGTCACGGCGAGCTACGCGCCAGATGCCGTCGAGCGGCTCGCGGCCGTGTCGGTGGGGCACCCCTCGTCGTTTCGCTCGGCGGGCATCGCCCAGCAGGTCCGCAGCTGGTACGTCTTGCTCTTCGAGCATCAGGGCATCGCAGAGGAGTGGCTCAGCCGCGACGACTTCGCGGTGTTCCGACAGTGGCTCGGGCACCCCGACGCAGCCGGCGTGGTCGACAACATCGTCGCGTCCGGCTCGCTCAGCACGCACCTGAACTGGTACCGAGCGACGATCACCGCGCGGATCTACGTCGACCCCGTGCCGGTGCTCCCCGCGATCCACGTGCCGACGCTCGGGATCTGGTCGAGCGGGGACCTCGCGCTGACCGAGGTCCAGATGACGGGCTCCGCGCCCTACTGCGACGCGGGATTCGCCTACGAGCGGATGGAGGGGCTGGGGCACTGGATCCCCCTCGAGGATCCCGAGGGGCTCACGGGCTCCCTCGTCGCATTCTTCGATCAGGGCCCACGATGACCGCGGCGGGGGAGCGCGACGACGCGACGAGCCTCGAGGGTCGGTTCGCCACCATCGTGTGGCTGCTCGGCCTCGCCGCGCTGGCGACGCGGCTCGTCCTTCAGCGCTTCGAGCCGCTGCCACCCTCCAAGAAGGTCGTCGCCGACGAGGTCTGGTACGCGAGGGTCGCCCACAGCGTCGTGCACGGCCACGGCTTCGCGCTCTCGAGCTACACGGGCTCCTATGTACAGACCGCCCTGCACGGGCCGCTCACCGTCCTGTTGCTGCTGCCCGCCTCGGTCGTCCAGCCCTACGGCTACACCGCCCAGCGCGCCACGATCGCGCTGCTCGGCGCGCTCGCGGTCGTCGTGATCGGCTACGCGGGCCGCGAGCTGGGCGGCGCGCGCGTGGGGGTGCTCGCCGCGATCCTCGCGCTGGCCTACCCCGGGCTGTGGGTCAACGACCTGGTCGCGACCTCCGAGACGCCGGCGGTCCTCTTGCTGGCGGTGATCCTCTTGCTGACCCTTCGCTACCGGCGCCGGCCGAGCACGGCAGGGCTGGTCTCACTGGGTCTCGCCACGGGGCTGCTGGCACTTGACCGTGCCGAGCTCGCCGTGCTCGGGCTCCTGCTCGCCGTCCCCGCGCTCGTCGCCGCGTCGCGCTCGGTGCCCAACCGCGCCGCGGCGCTCGTGCGATCGCTCGCCGTCGTGGGCGTGCTCGCGGTCGGCGTCGTGGTGCCGTGGAGCGCGTACAACCAGGCGCGGTTCCACCAGACCGTCCTGATATCGAACAACCTGGGCCAGACCCTCGTCGGGGCGAACTGCCCGCAGAGCTACTACGGCCCCCTCACGGGCTACGACGGCAACACCTGCTTCCTCCCCGTCTTGTACCGCGTGCCCCACGGGCTGAACGAGGCGGGCGTCGACAGCTACTTCCGCCACGAGGCGGTCCACTACGCGCTGGCGCACTGGCACCGCTGGCCCGTCGTCGCGGTGATGCGCGAGCTGTGGCTGTGGAGCCTGTGGCGACCGGGGTGGACCGTGTTCATGTCCGGGATCTACCTCGGCCGGCCCCAGTGGATCGCGTGGACCCAGGTCGTCACGTTCTGGCTCCTCGCACCCTTGGCGATCTACGGGCTGGTCGTGGCGCGCCGCCGCAAGGTCCCCGTCGCCGCGCTGGTCACGATGGTCGCGTTCACCGCGGCGCTCGGCCTGCTCGTCGTCGGGCACCTGCGCTATCGGATCCCCACCGAGATCGCCTTCGTGCTGCTCGGATCGGTCGCGCTCGATGAGCTGTTGTTCGCACGTCGGGCGCGTGCGGCGGCGAACTGACGGGCGCTAGTCGGCGACCGCGACGCTGGGTGCGTGCTGTCGCACCGGGTGCACGCCGCGCAGCAGCAGCCCCGTGAGCATGCCGCCGAAGGTGAGCAACGCCGAGACGCGGAACGCGACGTCGTAGCCCGACGTGATGTAGGCGGGGACGGGGGGCACGTGATACGCGGGCGACGTCACCGGCGGGAGCGGGTGTCCGAGCAGCGCGACGGCGTGCGTCGTGGCGATCGTCGCGAGGACCGCGAGGCCCACCGAGCCGCCGACCTGGCGCGAGGTCGACAGGATCCCCGAGGCGAGGCCGGCCTCCATGGGCGACACCGTCGAGGTGGCCGCCGCGGCCAAGGGGCTGAACAGCAGGCCCAGGGCGAAGGCCACGAGGCACCCGGGCAGCATGATCCCGTCCACGTAGCTGCTCGTCGTCGTGAGGTCGCCGAGGAACCAGAAGCCGACTGTCGCGAACGCGGTCCCGGCCATGACCACCGGCCAGACGCCCACCTTGGTCATCACGCGGCTCGAGATCTGCGCGCCGACGATGATCGCGACGGACTGGGGCAGGAAAGCGAAGCCCGTCTTGAGCGCCGAGTAGTGAAGGACGTCCTGCATGAACAGGGTGAGGAAGTACCACATGGAGAAGAACGCGGCCCCGACGAGGAACATCGTCGCGTTCGCACCCGAGGCGGTCTTGGACTTGAAGAACCCGAAGGGAACGAGCGGCGCGGTCGCGATCCGCGTCTCGACGATCGCGAAGGCCACGAGGAGCACCGCGGCGATGAGCAGGGTGACGATCGTGCGCGACGAGCCCCAGGCGTACTCGGTGGTGTTGACGATCCCGTACACCGCGACGGACAGGCCTGCGGTCACGAGGACCGCGCCGGCGACGTCGAGCGGCTGCTTGTCGCCTTCGCGGCGGTGCTCAGCCAGCCACAGCGCAGCCATCACGCACAGGGCGATGCCGATGGGCACGTTGATGAAAAAGACCCACCTCCAGGACAGCTCGGCCACCAAGATGCCGCCGAGCAGCGCGCCGGTCGCGCCGCCCGCGCCGGCGACGGCGCTCCACAGGCCGATCGCCTTGGCGAGCTTTGGTCCCTGGAAGGTCGTCACGAGGATCGTGAGCGTCGCGGGCGAGAGGATCGCGCCGCCGAATCCCTGGACCGCCCGCGCCGCGGTCAGCCAGGTGTCGGTCTGCGCGAACCCGCAGACGAGGCTCGCCCCCGTGAAGATCACGAGCCCCGTGATGAGGACCCGCTTTTGGCCGAAGAGGTCCGCTGCACGGCCGCCGAGCAGCAAGAACCCGGCAAACGTGAGCACGTAGGCGTTGACCACCCACTGCAGGCCGCTGGCAGTGAAGTGCAGGTCCCTGCTGATCGTCGGGAGCGCGACGTTGACCACCGAGACGTCGAGGACCACCATGAACTGCGCGATGCACGCGACGGCGAGGACGAAGCCGGGGTGGGCGCGGCGCGAAGTCGGCTGAGCCACCGCGACACCCTAATAGGGACCGTCGCCGGCCGCAGGAGGCCCGGGACGCAAGGTTGTGACCTAAGGCCCTTCGAGGTGCCTGGTCCCAACTGCTAAAACCATTGTCGTGCCAGCCCGTCTCGCAGTGCCTATCGAGTCACGCCCCGGCGAGACTCGCGTCGCGCTCACGCCAGACGCCGTCAAGCGACTCGTCGCCGACGGCTTCGAGGTCGCCGTGCAGTCCGGCGCCGGTTCCGCGGCGACCTTTGAGGACGTCGCCTACACCGACGCAGGAGCCACGATCGCCGCGAGCGCGGCGGACGCCTGCCGCGGGGCCGCCGTGGTCGTCCGCGTCAACGCGCCGAATCCCGAAGAGGCGGCCCTCGTCGACGAGGGCGCGCTGCACTTGTCGTTCCTCCAGGCCGCCGCGAGCACCGACGCGCTGAAGGTCCTCCTCGAGCGCCGGGTGACCGCCGTGTCGTTCGACCTGGTCCCTCGCATCTCTCGAGCCCAGTCGATGGACGCCCTCAGCTCGCAGGCGACGGTCAGCGGGTACCGCTCCGCGCTCGCGGGCGCGCAGCGCCTTGCCAAGTTCTTCCCGATGTTCATGACCGCGGCGGGCACGGTCCCACCCGCGAAGGTCCTCGTCATGGGCGTGGGGGTCGCGGGTCTCCAGGCCATCGCCACCGCCCGGCGCCTCGGCGCATCGGTCAAGGCCTACGACGTGCGCGCGGCCGCCAAGGAGGAGGCCGAGAGCCTCGGCGCAACCTTCTTGGACCTCGGTGTGTCCGCCGAGGGCACCGGCGGCTACGCACGAGAGCTGACGCCCGAGGAGCTCGCCGCCCAGCAGGCCGCGCTGGCCTCGGAGGTCGCCGCGAGCGACGTCGTGATCACGACCGCCGCGGTCCCCGGTCGCCGCGCCCCGATCCTTCTCACCGCGGACATGGTCGCCAAGATGGGCCCCGGCGCCGTCGTCGTCGACATGGCCGCCGACAGCGGCGGCAACTGCGAGCTGACGAAGGTCGGCGAGGAGGTCCGACACCACCACGCGGTCGTGATCGGTCTCGCGAACCCGCCGGCGAGCATGCCGACGCACGCGAGCTTCCTGTACGCACGCAACGTGGGGAACCTGCTGGCGCTGTTCGCCTCAAAGGGCGAGGTCGCCCCGGACTGGGCTGACGAGATCGTGATCGGCTCGACCGTCGTGCGCGACGGGTCCTGCACCAACAAGGCGGTCGCGGAACTCCTGGGCGTCGCATTCGCGCCCATCGAGGCCCCCGCGGCGCCGGCGACGGAGGAATGAGCTCGTGATCCTGAGCGACGTGTTGTCCAACCCGAACATCCAGTACCTGACGGTGTTCATCCTGAGTGCGTTCGTGGGGATCGAGGTCATCTCCAAGGTCCCGAGCATCCTTCACACCCCCTTGATGAGCGGGTCGAACGCGATCCACGGCGTGATCATCGTGGGCTCGATGCTCGTGCTCGGCAATGCCACGACGAACGTCGAGGTGGTCCTCGGGACGATCGCGGTCTTCCTCGCGACGCTCAACGTCGTCGGCGGGTTCGTCGTCACGGACCGCATGCTCGAGATGTTCAAGACCAAGCCCGAGGACAAGCGCCCGGCTGACAAGGACCCAGCATGACCCGGGGCACCTTCCTCGACCTGTGCTACCTGGTCGCGGCGATCACCTTCATCCTCGCCCTGAAGGGCCTGTCGAGCCCCAAGCACGCCCGTCGGGGCAACATGATCGCCGCCGTCGGCATGGCCATCGCCATCGCCGCGACGTTCGCCCAGCCGCACCTGCACCACCTCCTCCCGATGATCATCGCGATGGTCCTCGGCGCAGCGGTCGCCGTCCCCACGTCGAGATTCGTCAAGATGACCGCGATCCCCCAGCTCGTTGCGATCTTCAACGGCGTGGGCGGCGGCGCCGCCGCCGTGGTGTCGATCACGACCTACATCTCGCTCACGGCGACCACGACGGTCTGCCGGTCCTTCCTCGGCGTGTCGCTCAACTGCTACTCGTCGGGCGGCGTGAAGTCGGTCGCGACCTACAAGATCCTCGAGGTCGTCCTCGGGGTCATCATCGGCACCGTCTCGTTCTCGGGGTCCGCCATCGCCTTCGCCAAGCTCCAAGAGCTGATGACGGGCCGGCCGATCACGTACCCGGCACAGCAGGTCCTCAACGCGATCCTGGGTGCCGCGGCGGTTGCGTGCGCGATCCTGCTGATGACCACCGGCGCGCTCGTGTGGCTGTGGATCCTCCTCGTGCTGGCGTTCATCCTCGGCATCGCCTTCGTGCTGCCCATCGGCGGCGCGGACGTGCCGGTGCTGATCTCGCTGCTCAACAGCTTCACCGGGATCGCCGTGGCCGCCTCGGGCTTCACGATCGGCAACAACCTGCTGATCGTCGCCGGCACGCTCGTCGGCGCGTCGGGGATCCTGCTCACGCGGATGATGAGCGCCGCGATGGGTCGATCCCTTCCGAACATCCTGTTCAGCGCGTTCGGATCGGTGGTCACCGCGTCGGGCTCCACAGAGCACGACGACGGGCGCTCAGTGCGCTCGGGCACCGCCGAGGACATCGGGGTGCTCCTGGCGTACGCGCGCAAGGTCGTGATCATCCCCGGCTACGGCCTCGCCGTGGCCCAGGCCCAGCACGTCGTCCGCGAGCTCGCCGAGGAGCTCAAGGACCGCGGCGTCGACGTGTGCTTCGCGATCCACCCCGTGGCCGGGCGGATGCCCGGGCACATGAACGTCCTGCTCGCAGAGGCGAACGTGCCCTACGACGAGCTCAAGGAGATGGACGAGGCCAACCCCGAGATGTCGACGACCGACGTGGCGCTTGTGGTCGGGGCGAACGACACCGTCAACCCCGCGGCGCACACCACGCCGGGCAGTCCGATCTACGGCATGCCGATCATCAACGCCGACCAGGCGACGAACGTGGTCTTCCTCAAGCGCTCGATGCGACCCGGCTTCGCCGGCATCGACAACGACCTGCTCTACAACCCCAAGACGGTCCTGCTGTTCGGCGACGCCAAGGACACGCTGACCAAGCTGGTCGCGAGCGTCAAGAGCGCTTAGCGCGGCAGCGCTCAGTCGTCGGCCGTGAGCTCGTCGAGCTCGTCGATGACGAACTCGTCGAGATCCACCGGCGCCAGGGCATTGGCGCGAACCTGCTCGGGCGAGGTCGCCCCGGCGATGACCGAGGCCACCGAGTCGTGCGCGAGCAGCCACGAGAACGCGAGGCTCAGTATCGGGATCCCTCGGTCGTTGGCGAACTCGAGCAGCGAGCGGACTCGGGCGGTGAAGACGTCGCTCAGCCAGTGCGCGGACCGCTCCGGTGCCATGAGGGCGAGGCGCGTTCCCTCCGGGATCGGCTCGCCGGGGCGTACCTTCCCGGTCAGCAGGCCGTTCGCGAGGGGGTAGAAGGGCAAGAAGGCAGCGCCGAGCCGCTCGCAGGCATCGAGCACGCCGTCGGCCTCGGGCTCGCGCCACAGCAGCGAGAACTGGTTCTGCACGCTGCGGAACGGCGAGCCCTCCTTGGCCGCGGCGTTCGCCTCGTCGAGCTGGGCCGCGGTGAAGTTCGAGCAGCCGATCTCGAGGACCTTGCCCTGCGCCTGGAGCTCGTGGAGCGCGCCGAGTGTGTCGGCGATCGGCACCGTGGGATCCGGGGCGTGCAGCTGGTACAGGTCGATGCGGTCAGTGGCCAGGCGGCGCAGGCTGTCCTCGCAGGCGCGACGGACGTAGTCGGGCGCGGCCCCGGTGCGGTGCTCGTCGATCGGCATGCCGAACTTTGTCGCCACGACGACGTGGTCCCGGCGCGCGCCGAGGACCCGGCCGAGGTACTCCTCGCTCTTGGTGTCGCCGTAGATGTCGGCGGTGTCGAAGAAGGTCACGCCCGCGTCGATCGCCGCGCCGACGACCGCGTCGGTCGCCGCCTCGTCGAGGCGCCGTCCGAAGTTGTTGCAGCGCTCCAGGTGGTTCGCGTGGCCGTATTTTGAATTTCCAAGTGGGCGTTTGGAATGGCTGCGCCTGAGGGATCGACAATGTAACCGCCAAGCTGGCCGGGTCATGACTGTAGACTTTTGACTGAAACTTTAACGGTCCATTTTCCTAAGTAACTTTAGATGCCCCTAGTTCTTTACCGACATGACATTACTGTCATCGAATAGTAAAACTTGCATTCTTTTATCATTAAGCCCCCAATTTAACTATTCGATGACAGTAAGGTCATGCGGGTAAAGAACTAGAATCCTACGGCAGTTGCAGTACATTTCCTACGATACAGGTACTTTATGAAAAGGTACATTAGAAAAATTCTCACGTGGCGAAATGTACCACAGTCTTTACTTGTTCTTTATTCCATATACAG
>Ga0209698_10002948_pt1 | contig 18986 bp, 19 predicted proteins | sample LitLauG_LLR_2012_FD_187203 | JGI IMG/M metagenome (GOLD analysis project Ga0209698, IMG submission 187203) | Freshwater sediment microbial communities from Pennsylvania, USA - Little Laurel Run_MetaG_LLR_2012 (SPAdes) (version 2) | ecosystem: Environmental > Aquatic > Freshwater > Creek >...
GCTGGACATCGATCTGGGTGAGGCCCAGGTGATAGAGCCGGTCGATGTTGATACCGGCGGTATCGAGCATCGAGATGGCCAGCGGCGCGGCGAGGATCGAGCCTGCGGCGCGGAGATGGGAACGCATGGGCGTCCAGCCTTCGGCATGGTGCCGATCGTGCATGATCGACTGGCAGCCGACGTAGCGGTAGGTCACCAGCTCGGCCAGCGAGTCGGACCACACGCCGCTGACACTGTTGGCATGCCCCGGATCGCTGCTCATCGCGGCCGGTCGCGGTGGACGATGTGGTCTCGCGGAGTCATCACCGGGCCTTTACGGTAGAGGTATCTGCCTGGCTGGCCAGTGCCCTAGTCAGGTTAGCCACGGACGGGCGAGCGAGACCACGGTGCGGTGCGGTCATCTCGACGTGGCGGAGGGGCGGCGCTGCTCACGGGGATGGGTCCGGCGGAGCGGGGGCGCCGCGGAGCGCGCCACGAGCCTCCCGGATGCCGTAGTAGACCAGCACGTACCCGGCGGTCGGGTCGGCCCACCACCAGCCGAGCGAAGCGTTGAGGACCAGCCCAGCGAGCACGGCCGCGGCCAGAATTCCGTCGATGGCCGTGATCCGGCCCTCGGTGCGCAGGACCGGATCGTCCAGGGCCGCGCCGACGCGGGTCTTGCCGGCGGCGAGGCCGAACATGACCGCGGCGGTGACCGCCGTCCAGACGATGCCCAGGACGCTGTGATGCGGGCGGTAGCCGAGGATGAGCACGACGGAGCTCTGGACGGTGAGATAGGCGGCGAGCCCGACGAAGGCGCCGCCGATCAGGCGGGTGGCTCGGCGTCGGCGGCCCTGGGCCACGTCGGCCAGTTGCCACAGCACGACCGTCGATGCACCGATCTCGATGAGGCTGTCCAACCCGAATCCGGCCAGGGCGACGGAGCGGGCCCGCACGGCGGCGACGGCCAGCACGGCGATGCCGACGACATTCCAGCTCAGGGTGGCCGCCTCGAGGCGACGTCCCCGGGCGAGCAGGCGGCCGGCCGCGCCGTCCGGGTCATCGCTGGTCATGGCTGCAGTCTGGCGTCGCCGCGGCTCGGCTACCCGGCCGATCAGACGGTCAGCTCGGGGCGGTGGAGCTTGGCGGTGCGCTCAGCGGGCGGCGTGGCCGGTGAAGCCCGTTCAGTCGTGGGTGCCGGGTTCGTGGTCAGCGTGGGTGGCGGCTTCGAGCTGGAAGGTGGAGTGTTCGACGTCGAAGTGGTTGGCCAGGCAGTGCTGGAGGCGGTCGAGGACAGCACCGACTCCGCCCTGGTTGAGACAGACGTCCGTGACCACCACGTGCGCGCTCAGGGCCGGCAGGTCGGAGGTGAGGGTCCAGGCGTGGAGGTCGTGGACGGACAGGACCTCGGGGAGTTCGTGGAGGTGCTGGCGCACGTCATCGAGGTCGACGGCTTCAGGCGTGCCTTCCAACAGCACGTGACCCGAGGCCCGCAGCAGTGCCCAGGAGGCCCGGAGCACCAGGGCGACGACGACCAGCGAGGCGATGGGGTCGGCTCGATCCCACCCGCTCGTGATCACGACGATGCCGGCGATGGCTGTGCCGATGAAGCCGTACAGATCGGTGAGGATGTGCTGGAAGGCACCCTCCACATTCAGGGAGCTGCGATTCGCCTTGGCCAGCACCCACGCGGCCACGACGTTCACCGCCACGCCGATCACCGCGACAACGACGAGAGGGACGCCTTCGACGCCGGGTGGATTGACGAGTCGGTGGACGGCTTCGAACAGCACCAGCATCCCGACCACGAGCAGGGTCACGCCGTTGACGGCGGCGGCGAGGATCTCGGCCCGCTTGAGCCCGAACGACCATCGTTTGCTCGCCGGCCGCTGCGCCAGACGCAGCGCCCAGATCGATCCGGCGATGGCGCCGACGTCGGCGAGCATGTGGCCGGCGTCGGCCAGCAGGGCCAGCGAACCCGACGCCACGGCGACGATGACCTCCACGACCAGGAACCCCACGATCAGCCCGAGCGCCACCGACAGGTAGCGCCGGTCGGCCTCGACGCTCAACCCGTGGTTGTGACCAGCATGGGCCGCGCCGGTGTGGTCCCCCTCGTCCTCCCCGGTGTGGTCCCCTCCCGGACCGGCCCTCCGTGCGTGATCGTGCCCGGGGTGGTCGTGCCCGGTCACGGCTCCGTCCCCCCGGGGGCTGACGGGTCGGTGTTCGCATGAGCGAGGTGGGCCAGGGCGACGTCCAACAGCAAGCGGACGTGGCCGTCGCACAAGGAATAGTGCGCCATCCGGCCATTGCGGCGTACCCGGACGACACGGTGGGCCCGCAACAGCCGCAGCGCGTGTGACGCCGCCGACTCGCCCATCCCCGTCGTCGCCGCCAGGTCGCACACGCACAGTTCGCCACCCTCCAGCAGACTGGCGATAAGGCGCAGGCGGCTCGGGTCCGAGAGCAGCCCGAAGACCTCGGCCAGCTCCTCGATCGTGGCGGCATCGGGTAGCCGTCGCTGTACGGCCACCACGCGCTCGGGGTCGACAACGCGGACATCACACCCATCGACCGAAGGGCCGATATATGAGAGCATGTTCATACAGTACTGGGAGCGGTCGGCTGCGCCACCACTGCGCCGGACCGACCGACGGACGGACCGAACCGACCGGACTCCTTCAGGGCGTGTTCGGTGAGCAGACCGCAGCGACCAGCCGGGTCAGCTCGGCGTCCTGGGCTTCGAGATGCTTCTGGATCTCCATGGCGGTATGGAGCACGGCGTCGGCGTCGTCGTAGGTCGCCTGGGAACGGGCGTCGGCCGCCGTCGCCTGGACGTTCTGGCCGACGATGATGATGGGCAGCAGTACGAGCTGAAGGAAGGTCTGGGCGACCCAGGCGACGATGATGATCTTGTCGCCGGTCTGGAAGGCGGCCGGGGCGCTCACCAGGGCGAGGAGGGTGAAGAGATAGGCCGCCCACATGGTCCCCACGATCAAGGTGATCTTCAGGCCGACCTTGGCGTTCAGCCGGCCGATCGGTCCGGGACCGTGAACCTGGGCCACCGCGGCGGCCACCTTGGGCGGACCGGCGGCCTTGCGGAGGGCGATGTGCGGGTGGGGCACGTACTCGAAGAGGCTGGACATGAGCAAAGGATCGCACCTGCGGCGGTAGTCCTCGGCGACCTTCACGGCTGGAACCGCTCATCACGTCCCCCGTGACGTCAGAGCCGGCCCAACCGCCGGGCGGGATACGGTCGGCACGGGGAGATGAGCCCCCGGGGACGAGGACATGACGGCAGGGCCGGCCATTGGTGGCGCGAAGAGGGGCGGCTACCACCATGACTTCGACGCCGCAGGTCGCATTCACAACGGCTACGTCCACCTGGTCAGGGACCCTGCCTAGATCGTCGTGGTGGTGGCCGGCGGGCTGGGCGCCCTGCCTGCCCACGCCCTGCACTCCTGGGGTTCCACGAAGGCGACGACACGGGCCATCGTCACCTGATCGGCGGGGCCCGGAGCGAGGGCTGCGTGGGAGCTCAGCCAGCCACGGCGGCCGACACCACGTCCGGGTGGTCCGCCCCTGCAACCAGGGGATGTCCCCCGACCCGCTCAGCCCGGCTCTTGATCCCAAGGAGCATCTTGCGTTCCATGAGAAGGCTCCCGGGCTCCATCACATACCTGGTGGCGAGCCGCATCAGCGCGCCGGATCCGGGGAGGGCGATCCGGTTCCGGCTGATCAACCTCGTGCCGACGCCGTCGGCGACCAGGGTAAAGGCCCACACCCAGTTGCCATCGTCAGCGCGCAGGACGAGGGCACGTTCCGGGTCGAGGACGGCAACCCGCAGAACCGGCCCCCGCGCTCCGAGGGCCTGGGTGTCCCCGACCTTGAGATCCTGGTACTCCGGGATGATCCGGTCGGCGCTGTGCATGCCCAGACCGCCGAGATTCTCGATCCAGTCGTAGGTGTAGGCGCCGCCCCGGGCCGGCCCCATCTGGACGAGCCAGGGCCACACGGCGGCGGCGGGGGCAGCGATCCCCACGGCCCGGGTCGACACGATGTCCGGGGTGGCCAACAACTCATCGCCCGGCCACGAGCCGGCGGCCTCGTCGCCGGTGGCGCCCCACGTCAGACACCAGGTCCGCCACCGGGGGTAGCTGGCCATGATGACACCCCCGGCCAGGCCGATGCCTCCCAGCGCCTCGGCGGCGGCCCGGAGCAAGCCCCGCGCCGGGCGCGGCCACGATCCCTGGTGTCCCATGACCGTCAGTGAAGCCGAGCACGGCACGTCCGGCCAGAGGCCAAGGTCACCGTCCGGCTGACGGGGCGACGGCATGGGGGGCCGCTTGGCCGGCGCGACGCGACCCGGGTGACGCAACCCGGGACGGGTAATCGGTGAAGGTGGCCGCCGGGGGGCGACGGGGGGGCGTCTGCCCGCACCCGGCGGCCACCACCAAGTATGGACCATGGGCGCCCGCTGCGGTCGTCGCGGTCGTCCGGCTCCGGTCAGTCGGCCGGTTCAACGTCCGCCGGGGGTGTACCGTGACGTTCGACGCGACAAGGTTTCCCCGTCACCGTGTCGGACCTGCCCAAGACCAGGCAGCCTCCGGGAGCGTTGCTCAGGACCCCGGTAGCGCAGCCGAACCGCCTCAACGAGGCGCCGGTTTGCCGCAGCCCCGATCGCCGCACCGGCATCGGTCCAGGCCGTCCGACGCCTCCCCCCCAGGAGGACCGCAGTGATCGCCACGCGACTTGTTCAGGAAAGGCGGACAGATGCCGGGTAGGACGAGACCTCTCCTCGCTGACCAGCTCGGACGGGTAGCAGAGCTCTTGACCGAGGGCCTCGAGGATGAGGCCCAGCAACCCCCCAGCCCCACCATGGTGGCCATGGTGGTCAGCGAGGCCGCAGCTGCTTACGACGGCGTGCCCATTGGCGACTTCGTCGCCGTGTTGACCGAACGGAGGGCCAGGGCCGTGCTGCGGGCCAAGGGTCTGCGACGCTCGTGGGTTCGTCCCGGCACGAAGCGGGCGCCGCCTCCGCCACACCCGTGAGCCCCGGTCGCCACCGCCGGTCATGGCCCGGCACCGCCGGCGCCTGCCTCGCCGTCGTGGCCGCCTCCTGCGCCAGCGCCTCCTCGCCGCCGCGGCCGCAGGCGGCCCCCTCCCCGCCGGTGCCCCGCGGAGCACTGGTCGGCACCCCATCCTGCACCGCCGAGTCTCACCGGGCCGCGGGAACCTTCACGGTGGCCGTGGGCAGCCTTCAGGCCGGTGATCTGGTGGTCGCCGTGTCCGCCCCGTGGACGGTCTTCCGGGAGGATGATCCGACCTTCGACCGAGTCGCCACCGTCGAGTTCCCGGACGTGGCGGCGGCGACCGTCGCCGTCACGCTGACCGTCGATGGGGTATCGGGTCCCTGCCTGTTCTCCGACTTCCCGGCCGCGACCGTCCCAGCTGCGGCGCCCCACGGTGCGCCCCGGCTCCTGTTCATCGGCGATTCCCTCACCGCACAATCGGCCACCGCGCTCACCGACACCTTCAGCCGCGAGGGCGCCGTCACCATGGTTGCCGGCGTCTCGGGTAGCGGCCTGCTCTCCGGCTACGACTGGCTGCCCGCGGCCGCCACCATCGTGGCCGGTTTCCGGCCGACGTTCGCCGTCGCCGAATTCATCGGCAACTACCCGGATCCCGGCGTCCTCGGCCCCTCAGGTGCAGCGCTGGTGGCGGGGTCGGACGGCTTCGTCGTGGCCTGGCTCGGTCGTGCCGGCCAGCTGACCGCCGAGCTCCGCTCGACGGGCGCACACCTCGGGTGGGTGATCTCTCCGCCGATGGCCTCGACGGCGGTCGACGCGGTGGCTGACCGGCTCAGTGCCGCATACACCTTCCTGGTCGGTCGAGTCCCTGACGGTTACACGATCGATGAGCAGACCCCGTTCGCCAACGCGCAGCACAACTTCACCGCCAGCCATGCGCAGGACGGCGCTGGCATGATCGTCCGGGCCGCCGACGGGGTCCATCTCACCGACGCCGGCTGTCAGCTGTGGTCGCAGGTCATGGTCCGGGCACTGCGACCGCTCGGCGCCGTGTAGGTGAGTCGGCTCCGTGCGGGCCGTCGTCGCCGGCCGCCGCTACGGGGCGGAGCTAGCGAGTGAGCCTGATCTCATGCTTGAGGACTTTTCCGGCCGGTCCGAGCGGCAGTTCGGAGCGGAACTCGATCCGGCGGGGCTGCTTGTAGCCTGCGAGCTCCTCCCGGCACAGCCGTCGCACCCGCTCCTCCAGGCTGCTGACATCGGTGCCCGGGGCGGGCACGATGACGGCGACCGGGACCTCGCCCCACTCCGGGTCCGGAGCGCCCACCACGGCGACCAGCTCGACAGCCGGGTCGGAGCCGATGACCCGCTCCAGCTCGGCCGGGTAGACGTTGAAGCCGCCCGAGATGATCAGGTCGGTGCGGCGACCGGAGATGTACAGGTAGCCCTCGTCGTCCAGGCGGCCGAGGTCACCCGAGCGCAAACCGTCGGGGCGGAAGGTGGCGGCCGTATCGACCGGCCGGTTCCAGTACCCCCGGGCCACGGAGTCGGCCCGGATGACGATCTCCCCGACCTCACCGCGGGGCACTTCGTTCCCGTCCCCACCGACGATGCGGATGTCGGCCATCGGGGTCTCCCGTCCACACGACTCGGCCAGGTGGTCCCGCCCGCTCAGCATGGCCCGGTGATCGGCCGGGGTGAGGATGGTGACCTGCCCGCCGGCCTCGGTCAGGCCGTAGCGCTGCTGCAGCTCACAGCCCAGCCGGGCCATGGCCTCGGCCGCCATCCCCGACATCGACGGTGCCGAGCCGTAGCTGATGCGCCTGAGGCTCGACAGGTCCCTCGCCGGTCCCGATCCCAAGGCGGCCAGCGTCCGGGCCAGCATGGTCGGCACAAAGGTGGTCATGGTGATGCGGTGGCGGGCGATGTCGGTCAGGGTCGCCTCCGGATCGAACCTGGTGTGGATGACCATCGTCTGACCCAGGTACAGCCAGGCCAGGGTGCGGATCATGCCGCCGGTGGTGAAGAACGGGGTGATGGCCAGCAGCACGTCGTCGCGCTCGGCTCCGGTGACCAGTGACGTGTCGAGGACCTGGGCGAGCATGCCCCGGTGGTCGTGGATGACGGCTTTCGGCCGGCCCGTCGTACCGCTGGTGTAGAGCAGGGCGTAGATGTCACCCGGGCCGAGTCCGTCGGGTGTCGGGTCGACCGGGCGACCCTGGTCGAGGGCCGTATCGTAGTCGCGGCCGAGCGCCGACCCGCCGATCTCCATGAGGATGTCGAGGTCGGAAACAGCGCCGCTGACCGCGGCGAGCTGGTCGGCGTGGACGATGGCCGCCCGCGCCCCCGAGTCAGCCAGCACGTAGCTCACCTCGACCGTCGCCAGGCGGACGTTGACCGGCACCATGACCAACCCGGCCTTGGCCAGCCCGAAACAGATCTCCGGCCATTCCAGCGTGTTGCGGGCGGCCACGGCCACCCGGTCGCCCGTCCGGAGACCCTGGGCCAGCAGGTAGGTGGCCAACCGGTTGGCCCGCTCGTCGAGGGCGGCCCACGACAGGGCGCGGTCGCCGCAGAGAACGGCCGGCTTGGCCGGGGTGCGTCGGGCGTTGCGGCGCGTGATCTCGCCGAGCAGCATGGCCGCCGCCTTCAGATGAGGAAGGCCATGTTGGGCAACGGGCCCTCACCGTTGATCAGATGCACATGCTTTTCGACCAGCCGCAACCCGCTCTCACCGCGCCGGATGCGGTGGAGGTAGCGCCCCGCCCACAGCGTCAACACCTGGCGGTACTCGTAGAGCACGAAGTTCGAGCCGATGGTGACCGTGGAGGCGTCGATATCGGTCACCTCGAGGTTGGCCAGCAACCGCCGCATCTTCGACGGCGGCGTCTGGGCATGGCGGACGCCGGAGCTGAGCTGGCGGATTCGGCTGGCCAGCCGTCGCCGGTTGTCGTAGATGTAGGACACCTCGGCGTCCGGGTCGGCCCCTTCGCGGCGCGGAACCCAGTAGAGCGTGTTGTCGTCGTCCCACAGACCTTCCCACTCCTGGTAGCGGGACTCGTCGGCCAGCCGGGCCTCGAGGAACACGAAGGCAGCCACCGCCGGCTCGACAGTGCCGACCGACTCTGTGGTCGTCGCCGCATCACTCATGCCCATCACCGATCACTTCGGCCCAGTGGCGCCAGAAGCCGCGCTGGGGCGTCTCGGCGCTCTTATCCCGGTTGACCTGGCCTTGTCCGTCGGGTTCATCGGTGTGGAGACCCCGCGACAGCAGCACCCACTCGGGCTCCTCGGCGACCAGTCCGAGCTGGTTGCGGGCGCCGATCTCGCCGTCATCGGCGATCAGGAAGCCGGCCGGGCCCATAGCCCCCTCGGTTCGCCGGATCATCTTCCGGTTCATCTCCGGCGCTCCCTTCAACAGGGCGGGAGTGGTGTGGGCGATCGTCTCGCCCGGGCCGAGGGGCTCCACAACCATCAGGTTCATTTCGGCCAGGAACAGGTTGGGGAAGATCAGGGTGTGGGGCGGGCCGACCACGAAGGCCCGGTGGGTTCGCGCCGGCCCGTAGGCCGCCTCCATCTTCGTCACGTAGTCGGGCATGGAGCTGCGGGGCGCCCGCCCGAACCAGATGAACTCCTCGTCGAGCTTGGTGTACTCGTCGGTGTAGTCGATCTCGGCGTGGCCGTTGCCGAGATCGCGCACGACAACGTCGACCTTGGACGGTTGGTGGGAGACTTTGGCCGGTTTGACCGCGTCGTAGACGGACTGGTGGGTGAACAGGGCGTGGTAGCCGTCCACGTTGTTCTCCATGATCATCTTCCAGTTGCAGCGCTGGTGGTGGCGGAGCCACCCGGCGCCCAGCTGCAGCTCGCCCGTCGGTGACAGGGCCAGCAGCCGGTCGATAGCGCCGGCGGCGGCACCCAGATGGTCGGGCAGGCTGACGCCGTCGTCGGCCAGCGAGGCGAACACGAAGCCCCGGTAGGAGTCGACCCGGCGGGCCGCGTGCAGGGCCAGATCCGGCCGGTCCTGCTCGAAGCCCGGGCCGTACCCGACCTTCATCGGCACGGCGACGAGGCTCCCATCGGTGGCGAAGGTCCACCCGTGGTACGGGCAGCGGAACGACGGGGCGGTGCCGCTGTCCAGCGTGCACAGCCGGTTGCCCCGGTGGGTGCAGCGGTTGGTGAGCACGTGCACCGAACCGTCCTTGGCCCGCGACACGATCACCGGTTGGCGCCCCATGCGGCGCGTGACGTAATCGCCCGGTCGGGGCAGCTCGCTGTCATGGGCCACGAAGATCCAGCTCCGGCCGAACAGCAGATCCATCTCGCGCTCGAACACGGAGGTCGAGGTGTACACCGAGCCGTGCACCCGGTCGGCCTCCACGAGACTGCGGTGGTCGGTCGGCGCCGTCGGCGGGGGGCCGAGCAGTGTCACGTTGTCTCCTCCTTGGCCGGGGGTGCCACGATGGCGGCCGGGATGGCCACGCCGCCGACGTGACGGAAACCAATTCTCACCGGATCGCCGATCCGCGGCGCCGCCGGCTCGGGCTGCTCGGTGGTCATGATCAGGCGGTGGCCGCTGCACAGCTCGACGTCGAGGATGTGGTACGGCTCGTCGACCCGCAGCAGCGACGGTTCCCGACGGTGCACGGTGGTGACGGCGTGGACCACCCCGGCCCGCTCCACCGGACGCCAGACCGGGCCGATGGCGCCGCATCGCTCGCACGCCAGCTGTTCGAGCTCGAGGGGTTCGGCGCAGGCGGTGCAGAAGGGCATGGCCAGCCGGCCGTCGGCCGCCTCCGCATACAGCGGCGCCAAGGTCCCGCCGGTGGACGGGGCGAGATCGTCCACCACCAGCCAGTCCGTCGCCCCGGGTGTGCTCACGCCGCCTCCCGGTCGAGCACCAGGAAGGCGTGGTGGTCCAGCCGACCGCCGATGCCGGCCACGAAGGCCGTGGATGCGCCGGCCACCTGGCGGCCGCCACCGCCTCCCCGCACCTGGGTCACTCCCTCGGCGAGGGGGGTCATGCCCTGCAGGTAGAACGCCGAGAGCTGACCTCCGCCGGTATTGGTCGGCAGGCGGCCGCCGGGCGCCGTGGCCCCGCTGCGAACCAGGTTCCCGGCTTCCCCCCGTCCGCAGAAGCCGTAGTCCTCCAGCAGGCACAGGGTGATCACGGAGAAGGGATCGTAGAGCTGCAAGGTGCCGAGCTCGTCCCGCCGTCGACCGGCCCGGGCCAGGGTGGCGTCCACCGCCGAACATACGTCTCCACCGAACCACGACTCACCCGGTGCACGGCGGCGTCGTTCGGGATGGCATTGACCCATGCCCCGCACGTAGACCGGCGGGTGGGGGGTGGCGGCGGTGTGGTCGCCGGCCGCCACAACCACGGCGCCGCCCCCGTTCACCGGTCGGGCGCAGTCGAGTACGTGCAAGGGTGTGGCCACGAAGGGGCTGGCGTGGTAGTCGGCAGGGGTGAGCGGGGCACGCGCCACCGCGTCGGGGTTGTCGACCGCCCACGCTCGGGTGGTGCAGGCCACGGCGCACAGATCCTCTGGCGAGCCGTCCCGGGTCTCCAGCCAGCGGGAGGCCAGCAGGGCAAAGGTGGGGACCGACCCGAGCACGCCGGAGGCCCGTTCCAGCCCCCGCACCCCGTCGACGCCCCCGCTGTGGGCGTAGCTGGAGCCGGAGCGACCGCCGGTGCCGAGGGGAGCGTCGGCGAAGACGCACACCACCACGTTGGCGAGTCCGGCCCCGACGGCCAGCGCCGCCCGCTGGACCATGGCGGCCGCCGTCGCACCCTTGATCTCCATGTGCTCGAGCAGCCGGAGATCGCCGAGCCCGCCGTGGCGGGCCAGGGCCACGCCGACCCGGTCGGGGCGGATGCCCTGGCTCGAGTTGACCAGCAGCCCGTCCACGTCGGCCGGCCGCAGCCCGGCATCGGCCACGGCGGCCCGCAGGGCGGCGAGCGCAAGGTCCTCCACGGGAGCCGCTGTGGCGAAGGTCATCGCGGTGAGGCCGAGACCCGTGATGGCCGCGGCAGTCACGGCCGGTCCCGCTGGCCGGCCGCCCCCGGACCGCCATCCCGTCCCCTCGGGCGCCACGCAGACACCTGTGTAGTGTGGCCTATCGCCTCCCGCCCTGCGACCCCGGGATCGACCGCCCGAGCTGCGACCGGATGACCCTGACGCCCAACGCCCAGCTGACCCATGCCGGTCTCTACGTCGACGACATGGGTGCCATGGTGGCCTTCTACACCGATCTGCTCGGCCTGGTCGTAACCGATCAAGGTGACTTCCTGGGTCGGCGCCTGACCTTTCTCAGCCGCCGGTCCGACGAGCACCATCAGCTGGTCCTGGTGAGCGGCCGCCATGTCGAGGCGGGCACGGCCCTGCTCAGCCAGCTGTCGTTCCGCGTCGACGACCTGGCCTCCCTGCGGCACTTCCACGCCCGGGCCACCGAGCTCGGCGTGCAGGGCTTGGAAGGACGCAACCACGGCAATAGCTGGAGCATCTACTTCGAGGACCCGGAGGGTAATCGTCTCGAGGTCTACACCCCGACGCCTTGGTACGTCAGCCAGCCATGGCGCGTGCCGCTCGACCTCGCCCTCGGGGACGAGGAGATCGAGGCGACCACCCGACAGCTGATCGGGGCGGGCGCGACGTGGAGCCCGGTTGAGGAGTGGCGCGCTGGGCTGGCCGACCGGCTGGGCGAGATCGGCGCCGCGGCGACCCCGGGACGCGTGGCCGAGGCCCCGAACTCCGGGCTCCCAGCCGCCGGGTTCCCCAACGCCGACCCGCCGTACCGCAGCATCTGGACCGAGCTGCGTCAGGTCTCCTTTCGCCAGGGATGGCTGGAGGCCGGCGGGCTCGCCACCCGCTACGCCGAAGCCGGGCGCGCCGACGCCCCGGCCGTCGTGCTGCTCCACGGCACCGGTGGGCACTGGGAGACCTTCGCGGCCAACCTCGGGCCGCTGTCCGAACACTTCCACTGCGTGGCGTTCGACCTGGTCGGCAACGGCTTCTCGGCCAAGCCCGACCTCGACTACGAGATCCCCGTCTACGTCGACCACCTCCTGGCCGTGATGGACACCCTCGGCCTGGCCCGAGCCTCCCTGATCGGCGTGTCCCTCGGGTCCTGGGTGGCCGCCCGCGCCGCCCTCGACCATCCCGGCCGGGTCGACAAGCTCGTCTTCCTGTCCACCGCCGGCCTGATCGCCACGGCCGACAACATGGCCCGCATCCGGGCCGAACGGACGAAGGCCGTGGCCGACCCGAGCTGGGCAGCGATCAAGGCGATGTTCGACCACCTCATCGCCGAGGAACACAACCGTATCCCCGATCTGGTGGCCCTACGCCAGGCGATCTACTCGTTGCCTGGGATGAAGGACGCCATGGTCCACACCCTCGTGCTCCAGGACCCCGAAACCCGTGACCGGAACCTGCTCTCCGAGCAGCAGTGGCGCACCATCGCCTGCCCGGCCCTCGTGGTCGCCTCCGGCCGCGACCACAACGAGTACGAGAACACCTCCCGGCGGGTCGCCGCACTCATGCCCCAGGCCCAGCTGCTGGAGATGCCCCACGTCAAGCACTGGCCCCACTTCGAGGACCCGGAACTGTTCAACGCCGCCGCCCTCCGTTTCCTGCTGGCCTGAGCGTCGGTCGCCGTGGACGCCGCAGGCGCCGATGTGCTCGTGGTCGGGGCCGGGCCGTGCGGCATGACCCTGGCCAACCTGCTCGGTCTCTACGGTGTGCGCGCCGTGGTCCTCGACCGCGACACCGAGGTCATGGACTTCCCCCGTGCCGTCGGAATCGATGACGAGTCGCTCCGGACCTGCCAGCAGATCGGACTCGTCACCGAGGTGCTGGCCGACATGATCCAGAACACCCCGATCCGCTACCACACCTCGTGGGGTCGCTGCTTCGCCCACGTCAAACCGAGCGCCCAGCCCTTCGGCTGGCCCCGCCGCAACCTGTTCCTCCAGCCGATGTTTGAAGCGAGCCTGCGGAGCGGGGTCACGAGGTTCGCGTCGGTCGAGGCCCGCTACGGCCACGAACTGGTCAGCTTCGTGCAGGACGACGACGGGGTGTCGGCCTCGGTGCGGATGCCCGACGGGACGACCGAGGTCATCCGGGCCGCCTTCCTGGTGGGCGCCGACGGTGGTCGCAGCACCGTTCGCCGACTGCTGGGCGTCGAGCTCCAGGGACGCACGGCGCCCGTGAGATGGCTGGTGGTCGATGTCGCCGACGACCAGCTTGGGGCGCCCTACTCGGCGGTCTACTGCGACCCCGTCCAGCCCGTGCTCATGGTCCCGCTCCCGTACCGCCACCGTCGCTGGGAGTTCAAGTTGCAGCCCGACGACGACGAGGCGGAGATGACCAGCCCCGAGGCGGTTCGCGCCCTGCTGGCCTCCCGCTACGGCACGACACCATTACCGACCGTCCTGCGCGCCCGGGTCTACCTCCATCACTCCAGGACGGCGGAGACGTTCCAGGTCGGCCGGGCCTTTCTGGCCGGGGACGCCGCCCATCTCCAACCCCCGTTCTTCGGCCAGGGCATGAATTCCGGCCTGCGCGACGCCACCAACCTGGCCTGGAAACTGGCGGCGGTGACCCACGGACAGGCCGACCCGGTGATGCTCGAGTCCTACGACGCCGAGCGCCGACCGCACGCCGCCGCCATGGTCAACTTCGCCACCCGGATCGGACGGCTCTACACGCCCCGTAACCGCGCCACCGAAGTGCTCCGTGACGTGGGCTTCCGGGCCCTCCAGGGTGTGCCCGGCGGCCGGGAGTACGTGTTGCAGATGAAGTACAAGCCCATGCCGTTCTATGAGTCGGGGGTGGTCGTCCACCGCCGCCCGCGCCGACGCGACGATCCGGTAGGACGCATGTTCGGCCAACCAGCCGTCGAAACGGCCGACCATCGGCGGGTGAAACTCGACGATGCCCTCGGACCGTGGTTCGCCGTACTGGGTCTGGGCCACGATCCGGCAGCCCACCTGAGTGGGGAGTTGCTGGCCTGGTGGCAGCGTCTGGGCGCCCGGCTGTGCCGGGTCGCGGCGGCCCGTTCCGGGCCGCCGCCCACGGCGGCCGGGGAAGGGGAGCCTCCCGATCATGGCCGATCCGCCACCCTGGTGGTCGAGGACGTGGACGGAGCATTCCGTGACTGGTTGCTGGCCCGACCCGGTGAGGACGTGATCATCCTCCGGCCCGACCGCTACGTCGCCGCCGTAGGTGGAAGAACGGACCTCGATGCCCTCACCGCGGCGGTGCGGGCTCTGCTCGAGGGGAAGGAGGCGGAGCGGCGTGCTGGATGAACCCACCATCCGGGTGATCGCCCGCCGTCTCGACGCGGCCGAGCAGACCCGGGTCCCTGTCCGCCAGTTGTCGCTCACGCACCCGGGGATGACCGTCGAGGATGCCTACGCCGTGCAGCGGGCCTGGACGGCCATGAAGCTCGCTGAGGGCCGGCGGCTCATCGGGCGGAAGATCGGGTTGACGTCGCGGGCCATGCAGCAGGCGGTCAACATCACCGAGCCCGATTACGGAGCCCTATTCGACGACATGGCGTTCGCCGACGGAACGGACATCCCCGCCGGCCGATTCATCGCCCCCCGGGTGGAGGTCGAACTGGCCTTTGTGCTCAGCCGGCGCCTGCAGGGCCCGGGCTGCACCCTGGACGATGTCCTGGCCGCGACCGAACACATCACGCCGGCCCTGGAGATTCTCGACTCCCGGGTGGAGATGACGGACGCCGATACGGGCCACACCCGCACCATCGTCGATACCATCGCCGACAACGCGGCCGATGCCGGCCTGGTCCTGGGGGGCCGGACGGTCGGTCCTGATGAGGTCGACCTGCGCTGGGTCGCCGCCCTGCTGGAGCGCAACGGCACGATCGAGGAGTCCGGGGTGGCGGCTGCCGTACTCAACCATCCGGGCCACGGCGTGGCCTGGCTGGCCGACAAGCTGGCAGGCCACGGCGTGGCCCTCGAGGCCGGCCAGGTGATCCTGAGCGGCTCGTTCATCCGGGCCGTGTGGGCCCGGGCCGGGGACAGCTTCCGGGCCGACTACGGGCCGCTCGGCTCGATCACCTGTCGATTCGTCTAGGTCTCGCCGGTGGGCGCCGGAGTTCAGATGACCAGGTTGTGCAGCGGCGCACCCCGGCGGAGCCGCTCGATGTTGTCGGCGAAGGCACGCGCCGTGGCCCGGTAGGAGATATCCGTCACCGCGCCGACATGGGGGGTGGCCACCACCGCTTCGCGGAACACCGGGTCAGCCGGGTCCGGAGGTTCCTCCCAGAACACGTCCAGCCCGGCGCCCGACAGCCGCCCGCTGTGCAAGGCGTCGAGGAGCGCGGCCCGCTCGACGAGCGGGCCGCGTGCCACGTTGATCAGCACGGCACCGGGCCGCAGCAGGGCCAGCTCGCGGGCGCCGATGATGCCCCGCGTCGAGTCGGTGAGGGGAAGGCACAGGACGAGCACGTCGCTCCGCGCCAGGGCCTGGTCGAGCTCCCCGACCGGGTGGTAGGCGTCCAACTGCGACGCCAGCCCGGGATCGAGCCGGCTGGCCGGCGCCCGGCCGACCCCGATGAGGCGGAGCCCGAAGGGACTGAGGCGACGGACGAGCTCACCGCCGATGTTACCCAGGCCGAGGACAGTGGCGGTCTGCCCGAGCAGGCTGCGCCCCAGGGGCTCACCCAGGCGGCCGCCGGCCAGCGCCTCGCGGGCCGCGTCGATCCGCCGACAGATGGTGAGAAGGTGGAGCACCGCCATCTCGGCCACCCCGACGGCGTTACCGGTGCCCCCCGCCGGGACGTTGGCGACCGGGATGTGCCGGGCTGCGGCGGCCGCCAGGTCCACCCCGTCGACGCCGGCGCCGAACTGCTGGATCAGTTTCGGCCGGGCCGCGTCCATCAGCGCGGCGTCGACCCGGGCCATGGTGGGCACGAGCACATCGGCGCCCGGCAACCGGGCCAGGGCCATCTCGATCGGGCACGCCTCGATGTCGTCTGTCGGCAGCACCTCCCTGAGCAACATCCGGGCCGCCGGGAAGGCCTCGCTCAGGAACAGCACTCGCACCGGCGCACCGTAGGCCAGAGCGGCGCCCCCGAGGAGCGCTCGGTTCGGGAGCAGGGAGGTGGGAAACCACATCAGACTGGATGTGTTGTCCCTGATCCGCCCCGTGGCTCCCCGTCGCCCCTGTAAATTTAGTTGCCGCTTACGTAAGTAGCTGCTAATACTCATCGAGTGGATGCGGTACTCAAAGCGTTGGCCGAGCCCCGGCGGCGGGAAATTCTCCGATTGGTGTGGATGCGTGAGCGGCCAGCCACGGATATCGCTGATCACTTCGCCGAGGTCACCCGTTCCGCGATCTCGCAGCACCTCGCCGTCCTCAAGGCGGCGGGCTTGGTGATCGAGCGTCGCGATGGGACGCGCCGGCTGTACCGCGCCGACAGGGACGAGATGAAGAAGCTGCGGGAGTTCCTCGACGAGTTCTGGACGTCCGGGCTGGAGCGACTCCGAGACGTCGCCGAAGCCGCACAACGAGACAAGGAGAAGCGCTGATGGCCGAGCTCGTGCGCGAGATCATGATCGAGGCGACACCAGAGACGATCTGGTCGTTCCTCACCGAACCTGACAGTCTCGTCGGGTGGCACGGCACGGTCGCCGAGATCGATCCGCGGCCCGGGGGCATCTACAGGGTGCTCGTCGCCGGTCAGTTCCAATCGGCGGGGGAGTACGTCGAGGTCGTTCCCACGGAAAAGGTGGTGTTCACCTTCGGTTGGGAGGAGGAAGGCCACCCGATCCCGCCCGGCTCGACCACCATCGAGATCACGCTGCATCCCGAGGGGGACAAGACTCGCGTGCGCCTCGTGCACTCGGGCCTGCCGGACGACGCCGTCGACGACCACGGCCATGGTTGGGCGCTCTACCTCGAGCGGCTCGCCGTGCGCGTCGCCGGCGACGACCCGGGACCCGACCGCGGGTCCGGGGGCGAAGCCTGATCGATGCTCCTGCCACGTCGGCACGGACTACCCGACCTATAGGCGGGAGGGGCCTGGGGTGAGTGCCTTCGTGCTCGAGGATGGCGTCGTGTATCACACCTACTCGGCGTATACGCGAGGGACTTGACGGCCTGTGGAGCATGTACCAGTGGCTCGACCGGGCGTCACTCGGCCGCAACGAGACCGGCCACTGGTGGCGCCGTCACGACGAATACGACAGTCACTAGCCACCCGCGCCACCCGGAGTGCCGAGCGCGCCGGCGTCAGCGCGAAGCTCCAGTTGGGCGGTCGGCCGAGCCCGTGGCCCGCGTGGGCCGGAGTGGTCTCCGGCGGCCGGTTCGGCGTGAGGGCAAGTGCCACACGGCCGGCGAGGGCGGCGGCGCCGGTGAACTGCTCGAGCCAGACGGCCGTCCAGCGTCGCCGGTCACGGCTGGACGCTGGGCCAAGGGGGGCGGTCATGCTACGGCTCCTGTCGCTTACGCGGCGAGAAGGTAGAGCGGGATCTGGACGACATCGACGCGCGATCCGTCCTTGGGCGAGGTGTCATACACGGAGAGAGTCGCGGGGCCGCCAGCCGTCAGATGGTAGGCGATCGAGGCGTCGAAGCTACCGCGGGTCCCCGACCCGGACGTCGCGTGGATGCTCTGTCGGGCGAGCACGGCGCCGGTGGCGTCGGTGACCTCAGCTTGGAACTGCGCCTCGAAAACATTCGCACTACCAGTTACCCGAACCGGGCTCTGCGTGGCCCATCCGGGGCCGGGGGACTCCACGAGGATCGGCGGTGTGAGGGTTTCGAACGACGCGCGGTTGGCTGGATGGTCGAGGATCAGCCCCTCGCCTCCGAACACCGTGACCGGTTGGCCGTCGAGGCGGAAGACGACCCCGGTCACGGTCGGGAACTGGGTCAAGGTGAAGGTGACCTGAGCGAGCCTGGCGGTCATGGAGAGCGAGCCGCCGCCGCTGGCGAACCCCCCGGACAGATCGACGGTGGCCGTGCCGCCCGCCACGTCGATACCGATCAGCCGCGTGCCGGCCGGCACGGTCGTGGCGAGTCCGGAGGCCGTCTCCGCCGGGGTCGGTCCGGCGAGCAATTCCGCCATCGCGGCGGCGGCGATCCCCTGGGTAGCGACGACCGAGCGGTGGGCGACGTCGAGCTTGTCGCCGCGCAGGAGATAGACCCGCACGTCCTGGGTGGCGGGCGACGGCCGAGCTGTCGTCGCCGTCGGTGCGGTCACCGAAGACGTGGTCGTGGGAGATGTGGTCGTGGAATATGCGGTCGCGGGAGATGTCGTCGCTGGGGACGTCGTGGGCGCGGCGGCGGAGCTGCTGTTGGTCGGCGCCGTGGCCGCTCGGCCCGCCCCGGAGTGGCATGCCGCGAGGCCCAGACCGACGAGCGTGGCGACGAGCAGGCCCGACGTCATTCGAAGCAGTCGCACCGGACTCCTCCTCTCGGCTCGCGCCCTTATGGTGCACCGTTGGCGGCTGTGTTCACAGGGCCGAACGGCCCGCGTGGACCCCGGCGGAGAGGAGCAGTCGGGAAGTTCCGCCGACGGTCACCTCGAAGGAAGGGCGGGTTGCGCTTCGGGCGTCCGCCCGGGCTCTTCGGCCAGCGACAGGTAGCTCTCGTCCTCCTGGGTGAAGTGGAGACTGAGGATGGCGTGGAGGCTGTAGAGGAGTCGGCGGAGCTCGATGAGGTCGTCCGGGTCGGGGTCGACGGCATCGAGCTGCTCGATCAGCCGGCCCAGGGCGCGGATCAGATGGGCGATCTCGGCATGGGCCCGGCTCATGGTCGACGTGGGGTCGGCGCCGCCGAGGACCCGGGCCAGCATCGGGTAGAGCTGGGCGTCCTCGGCCGCCTCGTGGGGCTCGATCTCGTCGACCAGCATGCGGTACGCCGCCTGGGCCATGGCCACCGTCCGGGCGGCCGATACCACGCCGATACCGTCGGCCGCGGCCCGGACCTGTTCGATCTCCGGC
>Ga0209698_10002949_pt1 | contig 18985 bp, 24 predicted proteins | sample LitLauG_LLR_2012_FD_187203 | JGI IMG/M metagenome (GOLD analysis project Ga0209698, IMG submission 187203) | Freshwater sediment microbial communities from Pennsylvania, USA - Little Laurel Run_MetaG_LLR_2012 (SPAdes) (version 2) | ecosystem: Environmental > Aquatic > Freshwater > Creek >...
GCCAAGGACAACGCGGCGTATTGGTCGATCGCCACGCAGCTGACGTCCGACAGCGGCGTCGTCACCTCGGCCAACGACGCGCTCGGACAGAGCCAATCCGTGATGAGCACGGCGAATTCCTCGATCAACTCGATCATCACCACCATCAATTCGATCACGTCGGCGCTGACTCAGGCGACCAATCCCGGCGCGGACATCACCAACATCAACACCTCGCTCTCCAGCCTTGGCAAGCAGCTCACCGACGCGGTCAAGGCGGCCTCGTTCAACGGCCTCAACCTGCTCGACGGCAGCCAGACCTCGCTTAGCTTCGTCGCCGGCTTCACCGCGAGTTCGACCGGCGGCGCTTTCAACACGATCGCGTTCACCGCTCAGGCGCTGACCGGCCCCGGCGGCGTGGCGACGACAACCCAGCAGCCCAACATCACCGACGCCACGGTCATCGGGCAGCTCAATGCGCTCGTCGACAACCATGCCTCCACGCTCGCCGTCGGGCAGAACGTGGTCGACAAGACCACCGACGCGACCCACGACACGTTCACCGTCCAATCGAAAGCCTTGGACGGCACGGTCACGACGATGAAGTACACGGGCCTCGACGCCAACGGCAACGTGACGACGGCGGGGGCGGCGGCCTCGTTCGCGGTGTCGCAGACGACGACGCCCGCGGCCGGCCTCCTCATCCAGGGCGGCACCGATCTCACCAACATGACGACGACCGCGACCACCGCCGCCAGCCAGCTGACCAACGTCGAGTCGGCCCTGGCCGCCATCACCAACTACGCGGCCGTCATCGGTTCGACCCAAAACCGCATGAGCTCGGCGAGCACCGTGAACAGCTCGCTGACCACCAACTACGCCACGGGCATCAGCGCGCTCGTCGACGCCAACATGAACGAAGCGTCGACCCGCCTCCAGGCGCTTCAAACCCAACAGCAGCTGGGCATCCAGTCGCTGTCGATCGCCAACCAGAGCTCGCAGCTCATCCTGAAGCTGTTCCAGTAAGTCTGACCAAAGGCCGACGCCCCGGAACGCGCGAGCGCTCCGGGGCTTTTCTTAGAGCATTTTCAGACTGACCAGACCCCAAGTCCGTCATTGCGAGCGGAGCGAAGCAATCCAGCGGCGCCGCTTGGCTGAGTCTGACAGAAAGATCATTGCGCCTTCACCTGGCAGTCTCGACCAGGTCGAAACGCTGGATTGCTTCGCTCCGCTCGCAATGACGATTCATGTAAATCGGAAAACGCTCCAGCTGAAGCTCAATGCGTCCAACCGCGTTCGATCTGGGAATAGAGCCGTTCCGTGAACGCGTAGAATTGGCCGCCGACGTGCGACGCGGTCAGGCTTCCCACGACGAACACCGCGACGATCTTCGGGACGAACGTCAGCGTCGATTCCTGCACTTGAGTGAGCGCCTGTAGAAGCGCGATCAAGACGCCCACCGCCATCGCCGCTCCGACGTATGGACCCGCGCCGTAGACGGCCATCCAAATCGCGGACTGAATGACGTCGAGCGCGTCGGCCTCGTTCATTACGCGCCGACCGTCACGCCGGACGTCAGCGGCACGATGGCCCCGCTCGACAGCGTCGCGGTCGAGCCGGAAGACGTGACGTTCACGGACAAGACCGTTCCGGACGTCTTGCCGTCGGCGGAAAGGATGTTTTGGCCGATGAGCTGCTCGGCTTGCGTGAGCGACGCCGTCGTCAGCAGGGTCGACAAGGACGCGTTGGTCTGAACCGACTGACCGACCTCGCTCACCGTCGCGAGCTGGGTGACCATCTGCGAAGGATCCATCGGATGAGTCGGATCTTGGTTTTTAAGCTGAGCCATCAACAGCGTCAGGAAGTCGTTGTAGGATAGCGAGGCGCCGACGGCCGGCGTCGCGGCGGAAGCGGTCGAGGCGGTAGCGGAAGAGACGGCGGAGACGGTCATGGGAGATCCTTTCGGCTAAGCCGCGTCGCGCTTGGCGACGGGAGTCATTTCGACGTGCTCGGCGGGATAGTTCGCGCGCAGGGTCTTCAGCGCCTCAAAATGGCGCCCGCGCGCGATGAGGGCGCGCACCGCCTCGAGGCAGCCCAGAAGCGCGGCCGAGCTCACGACGCGCTCTGTCTGCTCGATCAAGGTTTCGATCAGCGGCGCGACGGTCGAGGCCGAGTTCGGGTCCATCAACGCTATCTGCGCCGCGAAGTAGATCTGGCGGAGCGGCGTCGTCGCCTCCGCCGCCTGCATCACGTGGCTTTCGAGCAGGAAGGCCGCGTCGTTCATCAGTTCGATGGTCGTCTTGCGGTCGACCCTGATCACCGCGCCGTTCAAATACAGGCGCTCGCCGGATCTCAGCGTGATGTTCATGACGCCCTTCACGCGAGGCCGTCGCGGACGATTTCGTTGATTTCTATGAGCGTCGTGAGGTCCGTGAGCTCGCCTTTGCGCACGCGGTCGATCTGTTTCATCACCCAGATGCCGATCGAGACGATCCCCGCCTTCAGCGCATTGGGCAGCTCGTTGTGGGGCTCGCGCATGTCGTCGAGGAAGATCGTCCATAGCTGGCGCAGGTAGTGCAGCGCGTCGATCGCGTCGCGCGAGGACGGGCCGCTCTCTTGCGCTTTGCGCAGCATCTCGATGCCGCGGGTCATCGCGCCGCGCTCGCGCTCGCGCAGGACCTGCGGAGAGTCTTCGACCATTTCGCCGTAACTGAACTCGAACATGGGATCTCCGGGCTTAAGCGACGGGCAGATATTGGGCGAGCGTCATCGTCTGCAGCCTTGCGGTCAGCGAATACGACACTTGGATTTGCGTTTGCAGCGCGCTGACTTGGGTCGCCACCGCGTTCGCGTTGATGTTGTCGAAGGACGCGAGCTGGGCCTGAAGCAGCGTCGTCTGCGACGACAGCGACGAATTGGCGTTCGTGACGGCCTGTTGCGCCGCTCCGACCGAAGCTTCCGCCTGCGTCATTCCGGACTGCCCCTGCGTGATCAACGAGGCGGCCGCGCTCGCCACGACGCCTAAAGCCGATTGGCTGATCTGCGTGCCGCCGAATTCGCTCATCATCGTGTAGGCCTGAGCGAGTTGCTGGAACGCCCCGTCATTGGCGTTGACCGGGTTCGTCACGCTTTGCCCCGGAGCGACCGCGTCCGTGACGTTCGCGCTCGATGCGGACGACCAGTTGGACGTCCACTGCGATCCCTGGAACAAGGCGGCGAACGGTCCCGCCAGGAACCCTTGCATCTGCGAAGACGTGATGTTGGCCGCCTGCGGATCGGTCGGGGCGAAGCCGAATTGCGTTTGAAAGGCCGCGTCGACGGCCGTCTTGGCGGCCGATGTCGGCGTCGCGTAATAGTCCGACACCGGCGGGGCCCCGGAATTGATTCCGCCGAACACGTATTGATCCCCGGCCGAGGCGTTCGCGCCGGCGATCAATCCTTGCAGGGCGGCCTGCCCCTGCGTCTGCAGGGTCGCGCCCGAGGCGCCCGACGACGTCCAGGCGACGACGTTTTGAAGGGCGGTCTGCGCGCCGGTCCGCATCGTGTCGAGCGCGGTCGACGCCGATTGCAGACGGGTCGACAGGACTGCGTTGTCGGTCGAATAGCCCTGCAGCGAGCCGATCATGTTTCGCGTCGACAGCTCCTGGCCGGATTGCGCGCCGAGCTGGAGCCCGAGGTCCGCATATTGGCCGCTGGCCATTTCGGCGACGGCGGTCGCAAGCGCGCTCTGGGCCTGCTGAACCGGCTGGCTCAGCGCGTTCGCGAGGTAGGACGACGAGACGGTCATCATGCCAGCCTCACGCCGCGTTCAGCAAGGCGGTGAACATCGCCTGCACGGTCGTCAGCAGCTTGGCGGTCGACGAGTAGGAATTTTCGAGGGTCAGCATGGTCGTCAGCTCGGTGTCCATGTTCACCCCGGTCGCGTTCGAGAGGGCGGACGTGGCTTGCGTGAGCAGCGCGCCCTGATACGAGGCCTGCGTGGCGGCCTGTTGGTTTTGGCCTTGCACCCAGCCGACCGACGAGCTCGCGTAGGTCGTGAGCGAGGCGCTGGCGCCCAAGCCCGCGGCGGCGCTGAACGCCTGCGGCGCCGACAGGTTGCCGACGAGCTGTTGAATGCGGCCCGTGAACCCCGCGGCTCCCGTCGGATTGTAGTCGTAGGCGGGATTTCCCGGTTGCGAGATGCCCCCGTTTTGCAGGAGACTCAGGTTGCCGCCCTGGGACGGATCGACGTTGGCGTTGACTTGGATGGACGCGGCGAGCCCCGTCGCCTGATTGGGCGAGGGAACGCCGGTGGCGCCGGGAAACGTAAACAGGCCCGGAAGCCTCGGCTGCGTCGGCGTCGCGCTCTGGTCGCTCTCGGAGAACGCCGAAATGAGCCCTCCGGCGATCTGATCGAGCTGCGCCTGGTATTGCGGCGCGATCGTGTCGCGGACCGCGGCGTCGCCGGCGAGCGCGCCCGATTGGATCGCCATCGGCGAAGTCGGCCCGGTGATCGGCACGCCCTCGACCAGGACGGGATTGCCGCTGGAGCCGCTTGTGAAGGCGGGAGTCGCGGCGAACGTGAGGGAGCGCGGCTGCCCGCCCTCAAAGAGCGTGACCCCGCTGTCCGTGTAGATCGACAGCGAACCGTTCGAACCCGGGGCCGACGTCACGCCGAGCTGTTGGGACAGTTGCGTCAGGATGGAATCGCGCGTGTCCTGGGCCTGGCTGACGTTCGCGCCGGACTGGATGCCGTTGACCACGGCCGCGTCCGCCTTGGAATATTGGCCAAGGAGCGCGTTGATCGTCGCCACCGAAGACGCCATGCCCGCGTCGGCGGTCTCGCGCACGCCTTGGGTCGCCGCGCCGCCGGCGTTCAAGGCGCCCGCGGCCTGCGAGGCGGCGGTGACCACCGCCTGCTCCGCGCTGACGTTGCTCGGGTCCGTCGCGAGGGTCTGCAACGCGGACTGGAGATTGCCGATCATCGCCGAAGGCGAGCCGCCGTTTTGGGTGGCTCCGGTGGCGCTCGTGCTCGAGGAGCTGTCGCTCACCGTCCGCGCGAGCTGGCCGAGCGCCGTGGAGATCGTCTGCGTACGCGCCGATTCCGAGGTCGAGACGCCGACTTGCATTTGCAGCGCGGCGTTGGCGTCGCGGGTGGTGGTGTCGACCTCGACCCCGCCGTAGGCGTTCGTTCCGACGTTCGCGGTTTCTTTCGAATAGCCCGGAGTGTTGGCGTTCGCGATGTTCTGCGAAACGACGGCCGATTGCGCCGCGTTGGCGATGAACGCCGAATTGGCGATGGTGAACGCGGTGGAAAGGGACATCGTCAGTCGATCCCCGGCTTCAGGCCTTCAGCCCATTGAGCACGTCGAGCAGATTGGCGCCGGTCTGGAACACCTTTGAGTTGGCTTGGTAGTCGGCCTGCGCTTCGATCATGTCGGTGAGCTGGGTGGCGAGGTCGACCGTCGAATTTTCCAGCGAGGACGATTGTATCGATCCGAAACCGGCGCTGCCAGCGACGCCGATGTTCATTTGGCCGCTTTGGGCGTTCGTCGCGAACGCGTCGCCATGCATGTTGGTCATGTTGTCGGGGCTTGGGACGTCGGCGAGCGGGATGGTGTAGCCCGGCCGCGAGCCCCCGTTGGAATATTGAAACGTCAACGTTCCGTCGGCGGCGATGGCGACGCCGGTCTCGGTTCCCGGCGCGTTGCCGTTGGCCGTGGTCGCGCTCACGCCGAACGCGGTGGCGAGCTGCGTCGTCGACGACAGGTTCAGGCTGACGGTTTGTCCCCCCGGCACCGCGAACGAAAGCGGCGAGCCGGTCTTCAAGGCGCCCGTCGTCGGATCGAACGTGAGCGTCGACGTGTTCAAGGGCCCCGACGAATAGGGGAATCCTCCGGCCGCGGAAGCCGCCGAATGGTCATAGACGTCGACCTCCCAGGTGTTGGCGGCGGTCTTGCTGAAATAGACGTCCATGGTGTGGGAGCCGCCGAGATCGTCGTAAGCGACCATCGTCGTCTGCGCGGTGAAGGTCGAGGTCGCCGTGTTTTGCGAGGGCAGGTTCGCCGCCGCCACGACGGCCGCGGTGGAGGGAAGATTGGCCGATATCGACGCCGTGGTCGTCGGCGTGGCGGACTCGCCCGATGTCGTGACGTTGACCTTTTGGAGCCCGCTGACGCTTCCCGCGGCGGCGCTCGATCCGCCCGCCGACGAATTGTACCCCATGAGGTAATAGCCCGCCGAATTCACCAGATTGCCCGATGCGTCGGGGACGAACGACCCGTTTCGCGTGAGATAAAGCGCTCCGCTCGAGTCGGACACGACGAAAAAGCCGGCGCCCTGGACGGCCAGATCCGTGGTCGTGTTGGTCCCGACGATCGTGCCCTGAAGGCTGTTGAGGGACCGCACGCTCGTCTTGACGCCCGCGAAGTTGGCCGCGTTGCCGGCGGCTTGGTCGACGAGGGTCGAGAATTGCGTCTCGGCGTCCTTGTATCCTGTCGTATTCGCGTTCGCGACGTTCTGCGAAATTTCGGAGAGCCAGTTGGAATAGCCCATCATGCCGGACACGGAGGTGCCAAAAATGCTCATTGAATCCGCTCTCGCTGGTGTGGCCTTCGGGCCACCATGCCGACGCACGCTTGCGTGAAACTTGCCGCGCCGGCGTCAGTTGACGCTGCGCACCAGACTGCCCACCAGCAGATTCCATCCGTCGATCAAGACGAAGAACATGACTTTGACCGGGAGCGATATCACCGAGGGGGGAAGCATCATCATGCCCATCGACATGATGATCGTCGAAACGATCAGGTCGATGACGAGGAACGGGAGGGCGACGAGAAACCCGATCTCGAACCCGCGCCTCAACTCGGAAATCATGAAGGCCGGGACGAGCACGCGCAGGTCGACGGCCTCGCGCGGACCGCTGTCGAATTTCCCCTTGCTCAAGGATTCGAACAGCGCGACGTCCTTTTCCCTCACTTGGGCGAGCATGAATTCGCGGAACGGTTGGGCGATCGAAGCGATGGCCTCCTCCTGGGAGATCTTCTGCTCCATCAGCGGGCTCACGCCCTGCCGCCACGCGCGGTCGAACGTTGGCGCCATGACGAACGCCGTCATGAAAAGCGCCAGACTGATGAGAACCAAGTTCGCCGGCGTGCTTTGCAGCCCCAGTCCTGAGCGCAGGAAGGACAGCGCGATCACGAAGCGCGTGAAGCTCGTGAGCATGACCACCAGGCCGGGCGCGATCGACAGCACCGTCAGAACGACGCCATAGAGGACGATCCGCCCGGTGGCCGACTCGCTCCCGTGCGGGATCAAACTGCCTAGGTCCGTCGATTGCGCTTGCGCGGCGGCGCTGAACATGACCGACGCAAGGGCGCCCGCTAAGAGCCGTTTCATTGCACCACCAAGGTTCGGATGAGGATCTCGGAAACTTTGCCGCCCGAGCGGGCATGGGCGCGATCGGACAGTTCCTGCTTGAGATCTTGCAGGCCGACTTGGCCCTCCAGCCGCCGCAGCGACAAAGTTCTCAAATAGTCCAGGAAATCGCTGGCGATTTCTCCCGCCAGCAACTCGGCGTGCGGCAATTCCTTGACGTCGATGACCACCGACGCCTCCACGCGGATCCACACCTCCGGGGGGTCACCGAGATTGGTGACGATCGGCGGCAGGTCCAGGACGGCGGAGGCCGCCTTCTTTTCCGGCGGCGGCGTCGCCTGGGCGTCCCCGGCGAGATTGGCCGGGGCCGCGGCGGGCGGAGCCATGAGATTGTTGACGAAGAGCGCCGCGCCGACGGCGATCGCCGTCACGGCCGCCATTTCGACGAAGAGGCGCGACTTCGAAGCGCCCCCCTGCCCGGCCGTGGGTTTCGCAATCGCCTGCGCGCTCGCCATCGTCGTCGGCGCCCGTCCTAAAGAGGGTTGAAGGCATCGTAGAGTTGATGCCCCCAAGTCGGCTGCTGGACGTCGCTCAGACGCCCGCTGCCGCCATAGGAAATCCTGGCCTCGGCGATCCGGTCGTAGGCGATGGAGTTGTTCTTGCCGATGTCGGTGGGGCGCACGATCCCCTCGACCGTCAATCGGCGCAGTTCGAAATTGACCCTGATTTCCTGCGAGCCGCGGATCACGAGGTTTCCGTTGGGGAGGATGGTCGCGACTTGCGCCGGCACCGAAACCTGAATTTGCTCCGACCGATCGATCGATCCTTGGCCCTGGGCGGTCGAGCTCGAAGAAGTGTCCGTCTTCAGCGTGCCCGACGGGCCGGTCCCCGACGTTCCCGCGCCGATCGCGAAATCCATCGCGACCCCCGTCGAGGACGTCTGCGAGCGGCCCAGCGTGTTGCCGAACGTGGCCTTGTCGTTGATCGCGATGACGACCGTGACGATGTCACCGATCCTTCCCACGCGCGGGTCGGAATAGAGGCTATCGAGCGGAGCCGCGAGCGAGCGGCGGCCTAGCGCGCCGGCGCCCTGGGCGCCGAACCCGGCGGCGCTTGTCGCGACCGGCGAGAGAGGCGGCTCCGCCATGAAGTCGGCCGGGTTCCTCGCGCAGCCCGCGAGGCCCAAGAGCGCGAGGCCCATGAGCGCGAGGGCCGCGGCGGCGAGCGCCGCATGAGCCCTCATTGCGCGACACCGCCCTTTGGCGAAAGGCCCGAGACGGTCGTCGCTATTTGGCTCGCGCGAATCGGGTCCATTTCGGCGAAGATTTGGCTGGCGACCTTCGGCTCCAGCTTCGCGATGATCGACGCCGCGAGCGCGTCGTCCGACGCCGCCAGCTGCGACGCGGCCGCCTCAAAATCCATTTTGGCGTAGATGGCGACGACTTCGGCGCTGGCCGCGTTTTCGAGGGACGCGCGCTTGGCGATCCATTCCTTCGTGGACGCCTCGGCCGCCTGGAGCTCCTCGATGCGCTTTCGCAAACCCGCGTCGAGCTCCTGGATCTTTTGGGTTTGCCAGGCGATGCGCGCCTCGATCGCGGCCGATCCGATGTCCTTGCATATCTCGGCCGCGCCCTTCTCGCCGGTCACCGGTTCGAACCGTCGCGCCGGCTTGGGGGCCAGATCCTCCGCCGACGTCGCCGAAGCCGCCGCGACAAAGGCGATGACAAGGCCGAGACCCGTCGACTTATGCGCGCCAAATGCCATTTTTGACCGACGAATCCGTTTGAGACGACGTAGCTTTTCCACTCCCAGCTTGCGTCTGGCTGTCGCGCTACTGGACGACCAGCTCGGCCTGCAGGGCGCCCGCCGTCTTGATGGCCTGAAGGATCGCGATGATCCCCGACGGCTTGAGCCCGATTTGGTTGAGGCCGTTGACCAGGCCGCGCAAGGTCGACCCGGCCACGACGCGCACTTGACCGTCTTGCTGCGCCGCTTCGATCTTGGTCGAAGGCGTCACCACGGTTTGGCCGCGCGAGAGCGGCGCGGGCTGCGAGACCTTCGGCGTCTCCGTGACCCGCACGGTGAGCGTGCCGTGGGTGACCGCGACCGTGGAGATCTGGACGTCTTGGCCGATGACGATCGTGCCGGTTCGCGCGTCGATCACGACGCGCGCGGCGTTGTCGGGTTGGACGGTCAGCTCGCCGATCTCCGCCAGAAAGCGGGCGAAGCTTATCGCGCGCGGCCTGACGAGAGCGACCAAGCGGTCGTCCACCGGCGTCGCGACGCGGCCGTTGAACCGCGCCTGCGAATAGGCGTTGATCGCATCGACAATTCCGACCGCCGTCTTGTAGTCCGGGTTCTTGAGCTGCAGGACGAGCCGGGTGCGATCGCCGAATGGGGCGCTCTCGCGCTGGATGATCGCGCCGTTGGAAATCCGCCCCGCCGTCGGAACGCCTTGGGTCAGCGTCTCGCCCTGCCCGGCCGCGTCGAAGCCGGTGACGGACACCGCCCCTTGCGCCGTCGCGTAGATCTGCCCGTCCGCCCCGGCCATCTCCGTCAACAAGAGCGTGCCGCCCAGAAGCGAGGGCGAGTCGCCGACGGCCGAAACGGTGATGTCCAAACGGGACCCGGGGTCGGAACCCAGCGGCATGTCCGCGCTCACCATGACGGCGGCGACGTTCCTGTTGCGCAAGGACGTTCCGCGCACGTCGAGGCCGAAGCGGTCCAACATCGCCTGAATCGCCTGCTGCGTGAACGGGACGTTTTGCAGCGTGTCGCCGGTGCCCTGCAGCCCCACGACAAGGCCATAGCCAAGCAGCTGTTCCTGGCCCTCGCCCCGCACGGACGTGACGTCCTTGATCCGCACGTCCGCGAACGCCGCGCCCACGCCGATGAGGACGAGCGCAAAAATGAGCGACGCGCGCGTCATCGCCCACCGTCGACGAGGACGCTGCCGTCGGCCTGCACGCTTCCCACGACCGTGACGCCGCTATCGTCGTTGCGCGCCCTCACGAGGTCGCCGATCGCGCCGTCCTGTAGCGCGGAGCCGGACGCCACGATTTCAAGCGCGCCCTCGCGAAAGACCAGGTGGACGGCGCCGCCGTTCCGCACGGTTCTCGGGGTCGCGAGCGCCGCCAGGGGTATCGGGCGCCCTGGCAGAAGCGTGCGCGCCGCGACCTTTCCCAGCGCCTGCGGACGGAGGGAAACCATCCCATCGGCCTCCGAATCGACGTCCAGGTCGGTCAAGCGGTCGTCGGTGATGACGTCGCCGGGATAGATGACCGATTTCGGCGTCGGCAAGGGCTGGCATAGGGCGGGCGCGCCGGCGCACGAGGGCGCCGCGATCGCAAGGACCCATCCCAGCGCGCGAAGCGTCGCAGTCCCCTTCTTTGAGCGCTTCGGACGGAACATCTCAGGCGCGCATGTTGGAAACGGTGCTCGACATTTGATCGGCCGCCTGAATGACTTTGGAATTCATCTCGTAGGCGCGCTGGGCGGCGATCAGGTTGGTTATCTCCGTGACCGGATCGACGTTGGAGGCCTCGACGTAGCCTTGTTGAATCACGCCGAACGACGAATCGCCGGGCACGCCGACCGTCGGCGGGCCCGACGCCGCCGATTGCTGGAAGTAATTCGAGCCCAACGGAATCAGTCCCGCCTCGTTCACGAAATTCGCGACGGTGAGCTGGGCGATTTGCTGCGGCGCGCTCTGGCCGGGAATGGTCGCGGTGACGACGCCGCTTTGGCTGACCGAAATATTTGACGCTTTTTGCGGGATGGCGACCGGCGGAATCACTTGATAGCCGTCGGACGTGACGAGCTGACCCGCCGCATTCACGTCGAGCGACCCGTCGCGCGTGTAGACGGTTTCGCCGCCCGGCTTGGCGACCTGGAACCAACCCCGCCCGTTGATGGCGAAGTCGAGCGTGTTTCCGGTGCTCGTCAAGGCGCCCTGGATGTTGACGCTTCGGATCGCGGCCAGTTGGACCCCCAGGCCGACCTCCGCGCCCTCGGGAACGGTCGCGTCCCGTCCGCGGTTGCTCACGCCCTTGAGCCGCTCCGTCTGATAGAGAAGGTCGGTGAACTCGGCCCGCGACCGCTTGAACCCGGTCGTGTTGATGTTGGACACGTTGTTGGCGATCACTTCGATATTTTGTTCCTGCGCGCTCATTCCGGTCGCGGCAATTGACAACGCCCTCATAAATCCGTCCTCCCGACGCCACGCGTCAAATGTTCATCCGCGAAAGTTCTTGGAACGCCGAGACCGCCTTGTCGCGCACCGCCAGCGCCGCTTGCAGGCTCCGCTGCGCGCCCAGAACCGCGTCGACCACCTTGTAGGCGGGCATCGAACCCTGAATGCCTTGGATCGCGGCCGACTCGCCTTGCTTCAAAGCGTCGGTAGCGCCGGCGAACATTTGGCTGAGCGCGCTTTCGAACGTCGCGCCCGCGCCGCCGGGCGGCTGCGTCGCCGAAGGGCTCGCCGCGGAGGAGAATGGGTCGGCCTGCGCCAACGCGGAAATGGCGGGAACGTTCATATTTCAGGCCTTCCTATGGCGATCGAGGACGGAGCGACGGGGCGGGACGTCATTCGTGGAGAAGATTGACCGTCGAGGTGAGCATCTCGGCCGACTGCTTGGCGACTTGGAGATTCGCCTCGTAGTTCCGATTGGCCTCCTTCATGTCGGCGAGCTCGACCAGGAGGTCCACGTTCGGCGTCTTGACGTAGCCGTTTGCGTCCGCGGCGGGGCTGGTGGGATCATACTCGCTCTTGAACCGCGTCGGATCGACGCCGACGGACTTCACGCGCACCAACGCCGCGCCGCTGGCGCGGTCGATTTCGTCGTCGAACGTGATCGTCTTGCGGGCGTAGGGCAGCGAGCCCGGCGTCGCGCCGAGCGACTGGGCGTTCGCGATGTTCTCCGAAATGACGCGCAGCCGCGCCGACTGCGCCTCAAGGCCGGAGCCGGCGATTTTCAGGGCGGATTGCAGGGGGTCGCGCATGTTTCACTTCAAGACGGAAAGGAGCATTTGGTTGAGCGAGCGTTTGATGTTGAGGTCGAACGTATGGGCGCGGGCCGTTTCGCCGAGCTTCATCATCTCGTTTTCGACGTCGACGGTGTTCCCCGAGATCGTCTCTTCGGGCGAGGCCGCGTTTATCGTGCGCCCGGACGACGCCGAAACGCCGGAAAGCCCCATATGCGCGGGATTCGTCGCCGCCATCGTCACCGACGCCTTGTCGAGGATCGGCGCGAACTCCGGCAGGTCCTTGGCGCGATAGCCGGGCGTCGACGCGTTGGCGACGTTCCCGGCGATGATCGACTGGCGCCGCGAAAGCCATTCGGTGGCGTTGGTCGCCAGTTCGAGCACGTATAGGTCGGACACTTCAGCCGCTCCGGGGTACCCCGGCAAAGTGCGCGAGCGAGCTTGTGTGAGGCTGGCCCGGGGCGTCGGGGCCGCCCGCTCAGTGGCGCGTCAGCTTCGCGTCGCGGATCGCTCCGGCCAACCGCGACAATCGTTCCGAATCCACGAGGGTCTCGTCGCCGAATTGGACGTCGACGAGTTCGACGCCCGCCCTTCTGCGGCCGATCAGCAGTTGGAAGAAAGCGGTTATGTCGAGGTGATGGAACTCCATGCTCAGCCCGAATTCCGGCGCCTCGTTCCAATTGACGCGGCATACCGCGAACAGTCCATATCGGACCGTCCCGGCCTTGAAAAAGAGCTCGGTCGACGAGTTCACGAGGTCGGCGAGGTTGGCCGTCCGCTCGCCCCGGATCAGTCCGATCAATTCGCACGGATCGGTGAGCCGAATCTCCGTGGCGACGTCCACGAGGGCGTCGGCCAGCTTGGATTCGCATTCGCGCCGATGGCGTTCCGCCATTTTTACCATTGTCATCCCGTCACTCCGTTTCTGTCGATGACTCCCGATCCGACCCGACCGCGGATCGCGTGGACGATTTCCGCCACCGCCCGATAGAATTCGGCGGGGATCGGCGCGTCGAGCGCGGCGGCGGCGTAGAGCGAGCGCGCCAAGAGCCTGTCCTCGACGATCGGGATGTTTTCGGCCTCGGCGATTTCGCGTATCCGCAAGGCCACCTTGTCCGCGCCCTTGGCCAGCACGATCGGCGCGCCGCCTTCGGATCGGACGTAGCGCAGCGCGACCGCGTAGTGCGTGGGGTTGACGACGACCATCGTCGCCCGGGGAACCGCCGAAAGCATGCGCCGGCGCGAGCGGTCCATTTGGAGCGAGCGCATGCGGCCCTTGACCATCCGGTCGCCCTCGGCCTGACGCGTCTCCTCCTTGACCTCTTGGCGGCTCATGCGGTGGTCGCGCAACCAAAGCAGGCGCGCCCAGGTCAAGTCGGCGAAACCGATGACCAACGTCGCGGTCATCACCGCCGCCGCGGACGTCACGGCGATCGCGAGCATGCGGGCGGGGAGCTCGCCGATGTCCGCGTACATCGCGGAGAGCAGGCCGTCCTTCGCGCCGCTCAATGCGATGGAGACCACGCCGATCACCGCGGCCAGTTTGGCTACGCTCTTGAAGAACTCCACCCAGCCGCGCAGTCCAAGAATCCGCGCCAGGCCGCGTCGCGGCGACAAGCGGCCCCAATCCGGCATGATGCGGTCGACGACCAGCCGAGGCGCGTTCTGGGCGAAGGACGCCACCAAGCTCGCGCCGATGACGACGGCGAAAATCGGCCAGAGATAATCCGCCGAAGCCAGCGCGACGTCGCGGCAGATGGCGACGACATCCTCCTCCCGCTCGATGCGCCAGCCGCCGGGATCGTCGACGAGCCGGACCAGCGTCGCCATGAGCGGCCCCGCGTCGCGCGGGATCAAAAGCGAGAGCGCCACGAACGCCGCGGCCATCGTCGCGAAAAGCGCGACCTCGCGCGAGACCGGCGTTTCGCCGCGCTCCATCGCGTCGGTCAGCTTCTTCTCCGTCGGCGCCTCGGTTTGCGAGTCCTTGTCCGGAGAATCGCTCATGGTCCGCCTCCGGCTTTAGGCCGCATCCGCCCGCTCGGTCGGCGTGAGTTCGATTTCGCCCCGTTGCGACATCCCGAGGATGACGTCGACGATTTCTTTGCGGGCCCTGGCGATCTCGCGCGCCGGCGGGCTCGCGCCGCCGTTCAACTCGCTCTCGACGAGGCGGCGGCTTCGGGAGGCCATGGAGGACAGAACCGCCTCGCGGAATTCCGGCGCGGCGCCGCGAAGCGACAGCACGACGAGATCGGTGGAGATCTTGTCAAACACCAAGGCGCGCCCGCGCGGCGAAATGTTGACGAGGTCGTCGAAGGAAAAGAGCAGCTTCTTGAGCTCCAGCGCCTCGCCTTGGCTCGCTTTGGCGATCACGCCCATGGCGTCCTGTTGATCGGCGGGTTCCAGAGAGTTCAGGATCTGGGCCACCTGCGGGCGCGGGCTGGCGGCCTGGGCCTTTTGGACGCCGCCGCCAAAATGCGCGCGCAGCGCCCGTTCGACCACCGAGGCCGCGCCCGGCCCGATCTCGGCGGGGGCGATCATGCGGCACAGCACCTCGTTGCGCGCCGCGCGCGGCATCGCCGCGACGATCTTCGCGATGACCGAGGAGTCCAGCTTGGAAAGGAGATGGCAGGCGATCAACGGATGTTCGTCCGCGAGCGAGGAGGCGATCTCCGCCTCCGGCCGAGCCCGCAACGCTTCCCAAACGTCGATGATTCCGCCGCGCATCACGTCCGAAATGATCGTGTCGGCCTCCTTCTCCGGGATGGCGTCGATCAGCAGCTTCCGCGTTTCGTCGAGTCCGCCCACGAGATCCGCCCCGGTGACGAAGGCCGCCTCGAAATCCCGGAAGATCGTGTCCACCTTGGCGCGCGGCACGAAGCCCAACTTTGTCGCCGCCTCCGTGAGGCTCCTGAGGTCGGCGGGGTCGAGATGGCGCAGCAGGCGCGCCGCGCACGTCTTCCCCCCGGCCAGCAGCAGCGCGGCGGCCTTCTGGACGCCCGTGAGGCCCAACGGCTCGTCGCCGATGGCGAGGTCGTTCGTCTTTGTCACGCGGCGGCCTCCGTCAGTCGCGCCGCGCGGGGGCGGCCGCCGTGATCTCCAGCAGCGAAACGCCGAAGCGGGAGCTCTCTTCGTCGACCACCACCATGTCGCCGCGCGCGACCACCCGCCCGTTCACCATGACGCTGACGGGATCGCCGACCCGCTGGTCCAACGAAATCACGGCGCCCCGCCCGAGCTTCATCAGCGCCGACACCGACATCGAGGTCGAGCCCAGCACGACCTGAACGTTCACGGGAATGGAGAGGATGTTGGCCAAGTTCGGCCGCGGCCGGACGTCTTGGTCCGACCCCTCGGCAATATGCGTAACGTCATCCATGTCTTTCGTCTCCTCGCCGCAAGCGGCCCTATGTCCTGGCGGTTTGTCGAAGCGGCGCGTCTAGGCCGGCGCGCGTTCCGTCCGATCGTCGATCGGCCCTTCGATTTCGATGACGTATCGGTCGGCGTGTTGCGCGAGCCGGCCCCAAAAGACGCCTCGGCCGCCGCATTCCAACCGGAGCCGGCCGTCGGTCGGCCGGGACAGGCCGAGCACCGAGCCCACCGAAAACCCCGCCACGTCGCCCAGCGACATCTCAAGGGTCTCGAGCACGCCGACCAACGGAATTTCGGCGCTGGATACGCCCGCTTCCAATTGTTTGAGCCATCTTGGATCGATCGCTCCCTCGTTTGACGCCGGCGGCTCGAGCGAAAGTTCCGTGCGCAGCGACGCGAGCAGACTTTGCGGAAGCAACGCGACGATCGAGGAGGATCGGCCGGAGCAGGCGACGTTCAGGCAAGCGGCGACGGTCGGCATGTCGCGCTTTCCCAGCAGGTTTGTGTCCGATATCGTTTGCAAGGACTCGAAAGCGAAGATGGGTCCGACGGCCTGCGCGAAAACGGCCGAGAACGCGCCCGCCACGCGGCGCGCGTATTCGCTAACGAAAAAGGTGTCGATGGTCGTCGGCGCGCGCGTGGCCGCGGCCGGCGCCCCGTTTGGGCCTCCGGAGAAGCAGGATTCCACCGCGAAATCACCGACGCCTTCGTCGAAAATCAGAACCATCCGGAGGTCGCCCGGCGCTCCCGACAGGAGCGCGGCGAACCGGCCGCGTGACGTTTCCAGCGATTCAAAGAGCGATGATCGCGCCACGTCCCGGACGGCGGCGACGGCCTTTTCCACGAGGAAGCCGGCGAGCGCGTCCGGCACGGCCTCGGCGAACAGCTTGAAGACGTGGTCGAGCGCGGGAAGGCGCTCGGAGGCGCCGCCTCCCAGCATATCGCCCGTGAACTTGCGGCCCACGGCGTCTTTTTCGGCGGACGCTTCCGACATCGCTTCAAGCCGCTTCCTTGACGGCGCCGTCCGACGCGCCGCCGCCGGCGGTGGTTTCGTTCTCCACCGTGTCGATGGTCGGACGCTCCTTGCCGGGGATCGTCTTGCGTCCGAATTCGACCGCGACCTGCGGCACCGCGCCGTTCATGAAGGCGAGGAGGCTCTGCTTCACCAGCGAGAATACGTGAAGCTGCTTTTGTCGGACCACTTTGACTTTCTGGGCGAGCGGCGCGACGATCGCATACGAAACGAAAATGCCGGCGAACGTGCCCACCAGGGCCGCGCCGATGAGGCCCCCTAGAATTTCCGGCGATTGATCCAGCGCCCCCATCGCGTGGATGATGCCGAGCACCGCGGCGACGATGCCGAGGGCGGGCAAGCCGTCGGCCACCGCCTGCAAGGCGTGCACCGGCTTATAGCGGTCATGCGCGAGCGTCTCGAGCTCCTCGTCCATCAACGCCTCGATCTCGTGGGTCTTGGCGTTGCCGATGATGATCAAGCGGCCATAGTCGCAGATGAACCCCAAGAGGTCGGCGTTCGCGAGCACTTTGGGGAATCCCTTGAATATTTCGGATTCCGTCGGGTTGTCGAAGTGGCCTTCCACTTCGCTGCGCGACTTGGCGCGCAGCTCCCGCATCAAGGCGTGGAGCACCGACAGCACGTCCAAATAGTCCCGAGGCTTCGGCACTTTGTCGAGCACCGCTTCAAGGACCGCCTTGCCGCAATCCTTGATCGTCGAGAACGGGTTGGCGACGATGAAGATGCCGAGGGACGAACCGAGGATGATGATGAATTCGAACGGCTGGTTGAGAACTTCGAGATGGCCCCCCAACGCGGAGTAGCCGCCCAAAATGCACCCGACGGTGATCACCAAACCGATGCCAAAATTCATCTGCGCGCTCCGGCTTTCCCAGATTTGACGATGTGCGCGCAAACTTACCCGGGGCTGATTGGGGCTAAGAAAAGGCTCGCGCAAGCTCCCCAGGGCACCTTCGAAGCGCGCCGCGGTCGACGGGAATCGAATGCAAAACGGACTCTATGTTTCATTGTCGGCTCAATTGGCGCTGTCGCATCGGCTCGAAACGGTCGCGGCGAACGTGGCCAACATGAACACCGTCGGCTATCGCGCCGAGAGCGTGACGTTCGAGACGCAAATCGCGCGGGCGGGAGCCGCTCGGCTGTCCTATGTAACGCCGGCCGCCACGACGTTGAACCTGCAAAGCGGCGGTCTGACCAAGACCGACAATCCGCTCGACGTCGCCGTCCAGGGCGATGGCTGGCTGGCGATCCAAACCGGCGGCCAGACCGCCTACACGCGCGACGGCCGCATGCAGATTTCCGCGACCGGCGCCCTCGAAAACCTCAACGGCGACCCGGTGCTCGACGCCGGCGGCGCGCCGATTCTGCTCGATCCCGCGGCCGGTCCGCCTGCGATCGCCAGCGACGGCATGATCGCGCAAAACGGCAAGCAGGTCGGCGCCCTGGGTCTGTACTCGATCGACCCGGGCGCGCAGCTGAAACGCGCAAGGGGATCGGCGGTGATTCCCAACAAGCCCGCCTCGCCCATTCTCGACTTCACGCGCGACGGCGTGGTCCAAGGGTTCACCGAAGGCGCCAACGTCAATCCCATTCAGGAGATGGCGAAGCTCATCACCCTGACGCGGACCTTCGACAACGTGAATTCCGAGGTCAATCAGACCGAAGCGTCGCTTCAGGACGCGATCAAGGAGCTCGGCGCATGATTCTGGAACCGCAGGCCGCCGACGCGCCGAACCCGATCTCCTTGCGCGCGGCCGGGGCGTTGGGACGCCTCGAGGACAACGTCGGTTGGGCCGAACGCAATTTGCGCAAGATACGCATCGGCGGCTCGATCAGCGAGGTGTCCAGCACGCACTATCGCGTGGCCGGCCTCTCGCGCCATGCGCGCCTGGGCGATTGCGTCCGGATCGAAGACGGGCGGCACGAACAATTGGGCGAGATCGTCCGCATCGACGGGGCGCAAGTGACCGTCAAGCCGTTTGACGTCCGATGCGACGCGACCATCGGCGCCCGCGCCTATGTGAAAGAGCCGCTCGCCCTATGGCCGAGCGCGGCTTGGAAGGGACGCGTGATCGACGCGCTGGGGCGCCCGATCGACGGGGGCGGCGAGCTGGAGCAGGGCCTGGATGCGATGCCGTTCGACGCGCCCCCGCCCCCGGCCATGCGGCGCTCGCGCGTCAAACGCTACCAGCGCACGGGCGTGCGGGTGGTCGATTGCTTCACCCCGATCTGCGCGGGCCAGAGGATCGGCATTTTCGCGGGTTC
>Ga0209698_10002950_pt1 | contig 18982 bp, 10 predicted proteins | sample LitLauG_LLR_2012_FD_187203 | JGI IMG/M metagenome (GOLD analysis project Ga0209698, IMG submission 187203) | Freshwater sediment microbial communities from Pennsylvania, USA - Little Laurel Run_MetaG_LLR_2012 (SPAdes) (version 2) | ecosystem: Environmental > Aquatic > Freshwater > Creek >...
GCCCACGCCACCAGTCCGAGAGAGGTGATGTACCCAAAAGAACCTATATACAGCAGCGTGCGCCGTCCGAGACGGTCGATCAGCCAAAGGCCGACGAAAGTGAAGATGAGATTTGTAATCCCGATTCCGACCGACTGCAGCAGAGCAGTTTTCTTGGCTAAGCCGGTCATCTCAAAAATTCGCGGAGCGAAATACAGGATGGCATTGATCCCGGAGAGCTGATTGAAGAACGCGATCAGAAATGCCAGCAGGATCGGTTTGCGCAGGCGCTTCGTCCAGAACTGGCCGGAAGAAGCTTGCACCGTGGAGGCCACTGCGATTTCGTCTGCCTCTTTCGCGATTTCCTCGCGCGAGACGTCGGGCTGAGCCTTCTGCAAAACATCCACCGCAGCTTCACGGTCACCCTTCTTGCTCAGTAACCAGCGCGGACTCTCGGGCAACCCGAAACAGAAAAGTGAATAGAGCAAAGAAGGAAACGCGGCTACGCCCAACATCCAGCGCCACGCGTTCTCGCCGATTCCTGACAGCAGGGTGTTGGATACAAACGCAACGAGAATTCCGAAGACGATGTTGAATTGAAACATCCCGGCGAGCCGACCGCGATGCTTTGGCGGCGCGATCTCTGAGATGTACATCGGCGCAACCACCGTCGAAATTCCGATTCCGAGTCCGCCAATCACCCGTGCCGCGATGAAGACCCAGACATTCGGAGCGAATCCAGATCCGGCCGCGCCGAGCAGATAGAGGACGCCAATCCAGAGCAGCGTCGCTTTTCGCCCGAAGCGGTCCGCGGGCCAGCCGCCAATCAATGATCCGACGACTGTGCCGTACAGCGCCGACGCCATGGCAATGCCATGCAGGTTATCGCTGAGTCCCCAAAGCGCCTGAATAGTTTTTTCCGCGCCCGAAATGACTACAGTGTCGAAGCCAAACAGGAATCCGGCCAGCGCCGAGGTCAGCGACCAGAAGAAAATGCGAGCGTTCATAGAAGGACGGCGCAGCTTATCACAAAATCAGCGCAAATCACGGAGAATCGACGACTGGTCGCCCGTCAATCCTTTGCCAGAGGATATCCATTTTCCCGCCATCCGCGGATTCCGCCATCCATCGAAATCACATTGGTATATCCCATCTTCTGCAGGTGATCGGCCGCCAACGCCGAGCGGTAGCCGCCGCCGCAATAGAGGATCATCTCTGTGTTCAACTCAGGCACGCGTGCTTCGATATCGCGTTCGATGACACCCTTACCCAGATGAATTGCGCCAGGAAGGTGATCTTTCGCGAATTCGCTTTCTTCGCGCACATCGACCAGCAGAAATTTGTCACCTCGGTCTATCCTCTTCTTAACTTCGCCCACATTCGTCTCGCGAACGCGAGTGCGGGCGTCGTCCACAATTTTAAGAAAGCGTGGTGGATGCTGATGGGCCATATGATCTCCCTTGAGGGATATGGTAACAAGATGGAGGATTCCCCACTTCGTCAGGGAGAGTCCCGTATCCAGGGAAGGCTGAGGAGATCCATGTTGGGACGGCCGCCCTCAGCCGTCCCGCCGCGCAGCGGCGCTCCTTCTTCCATTAGGATTGTGTGGTGACTCGCGGGAATTCCCGAAAAGTGGGGCTGGCACGCGCCTTGTCGAAGCTCGGTTATTGCTCGCGTTCGCGAGCGGCTGAGCTTATTCGTGAAGGACGCGTGACTCTGAATGGCGTCACCCGCCGTGATCCAGAGACGCCTACGCGACTAGAGCGCGATCACATCGCGGTGAACGGACTCGAGATTAAGCCCACGAAGGCTGTCTACCTGATGATGAACAAGCCTCGCGGCTTGGTCACAACCGCATCCGACGAAAAAGGCCGCGACACCATTTACTCGCTTCTGGCCGATAAGGCGTCTTGGTCGTGGTTGGCTCCAGTTGGACGTCTTGATAAAGCCAGTGAGGGCCTATTGTTGTTGACCAACGACTCCGAGTGGGGAGGTCACATTACTGCACCCGAAACTCACCTGCCAAAGACATATCATGTGCAAATCAACTCGATTGCAAATGACGATGTTCTTAAAGCGATCGAACATGGAGTGGAATCACAGGGAGACATCCTGCGCGCGAGACGGTGCAGCCTGCTGCGCTCCAGCGAAAAGAATTGCTGGCTTGAGATTACGCTTGATGAGGGCAAAAACCGCCATATTCGGCGCATGCTGGCTTCGCTAAAGCTGGATGTACTTCGCCTGGTGCGGGTGTCGATCGGTCCACTGCAGCTTGGAGCGCTCGGAAAGGGAGAATACCGGGCGTTAACTTCAGAAGAGAAAACTCACCTCGATCGCGCCATGGGTTTATGCCAGACAAGAGCAGGACGTTGATACGTGCTATGCTTTGCCCTTTACGCGTTAGTTTCCGCCGCCCATAACAGACTAGAAGCGAGTCTTTTCTCAGATTGATCGACAGCGTGAAAGCGAACCTGAATGCTTAAGGCAGCGATGTGGCTGGTTCTCGGTGCCCTCGCTGCGTTGATGCTTGCGAACTATCTGACGGGCGCTATCCTACCCGCCTTCAGGCCGTCGAACTCTGATTTTTCGGAGCTCTACGCGACATCTTGGCTGTGGCGTCAAGGCCAAAACCCCTATGACCCCGCTCTAGCGACTGCGGCTCGGCAGAAGGTTGTGGGCGAATCCGGAGAGATCTACCTGGTCAACGTGCCGACTGGTCTCGTGGCAGCGGCTCCTTTTACGCTTCTGCCTTGGGGCTGGGCGAATTTCATTTTCCTGATGTTGGGAGTCTCTGGCGCAGTGGCAACAATCGCTGCGCTCCTGCGCCTTCAAGGCCGAGCGGCTTGGGGAATCGAGACAGCTTCTTTGATCGTGTTCTTCCTGGCGTTTAGTCCACTCCGCATTGCATTTCAATGGGAAAATGTGGTTCTGCTGGTGCTGCCTTTTTCCGTCTTGACGATTGTACTTGCCGAATACAAACGCGATTGGCTCGCTGGGTTGCTGCTTGGGCTGGCCATCTGTTTCAAGCCGCAAATTGGCATCTGGATCGCGATCTACTATGTGCTCCGCGGTCGCTTCAGAATTGTAGGGACGTCAATCGCTGTCGGTGTCGTCATTGCAACATTATTCTTCCTGCATCCAATTCCATGCCACGATCTGCTCAGTTCCTATCGCGCCAACCTGCAACATTGGTTTGCACCGGGCGGCCTTTACGGGTTCACCGAAGGGTCCGTCTCTTTTAACTTGCTCCGGACGCAAGGCATCTTCTATCGCCTTACCCGTAGTGTCTCCGCCGCGAGTGGGATGGCCTATCTTCTTTTCTTAATCACTGCGGGAACATGGGGGCTGCTGGTGCGGCGGTCTGGGGCACGAATGCCTTCATCGTTGGCAGTCGTTACCTTGATCGCTAGCAGCTTCCTCACTTTTTATCACAGCATTCCCGACGTTGCTCTGTTAACGATTGCTTTATGCGACGCTTTCCCCGCCTCGCTCGAGAATTGGACGAAAATCCAACGGTGGATCTGCTTGCTTCTTTTTGGGATGATGCTGCCGCAGAGGTCGATCTTCGTCTTTCTCACTCGCCATCTCAGCCCATTCGTCCTCCGTTCGTGGTGGTGGGATCTGTTTTTTATCCGCTACATGGTATGGCTGCTGCTTGCACTGAGCATGGCGCTGATTCTTCGGATGTGGGAGGTACAAACAGAGACATCCGATTCTGACCTTCGCCACAGTGAGGAAATGGCATGACCGATGTGACGTTCTTGTCGGCAGTCGAAATGCGAGAGCAGGTTCGACTAAGAAAAGTCTCTCCACTCGAGCTGGCAGAAGCCCACTTGTCAAAGATCGATCGTTTGAATTCTCAGCTCAATGCCTATGTTCAAGTTGATGCCGAAAGGGTTCGACACCAGGCTCGACACGCCGAAGCCGCGGTGATGGAGGGACAGGTTCTCGGGCCGCTGCACGGGGTTCCCATCAGCATCAAGAGCTCAATCGCGGTTGCGGGTATGAAGTGCGAAGCTGGTACGCGTCTTCGTGCCGGTTTTGTGTCTGCGACAGATGCTCCTCTTGTTGAGCGCCTGCGCCGGGCCGGCGCAGTGATCCTCGGACTCACAAATACGCCGGAGTTGTTGATGGCGTGGGAAACTGATAATGGGCTCTACGGCCGCACCAGCTCTCCCTGGGATTTGAATCGGACTCCCGGCGGGTCGAGCGGAGGGGAGTCGGCCGCCATCGCCTCGGGCATGTCGGCTGCAGGTGTCGGCAGCGACGGCGGCGGATCGATCCGCGTCCCCGCGCACTTCGCCGGAATATGCGGATTAAAGCCAACTCCCGGCCGCATTCCAGCGACGGGCCATTTCCCGCCTTCCGGTGGGCCGTTCGCCTTGATCGGCGTGGTGGGTCCGATGGCGCGCACCGTTGCCGATCTCAAGGTATTGTTCGAAGTGATGCAAGGCCCCGACGAGGGCGATACCTGCGCTGCACCGGTTCCGGTTCGCTGGCCGGGTGCGACTGAACTTAAGAGTCTGCGCATCGGCTATTTCGAAGACGATGGCCGCACGCCCGTCATTCCGGAAATTCGCAAGGCAGTTCGAACGGCAGCAGAAGCTCTCGCCCACGCCGGCTTCCAGGTCGAGCCATTCCGTCCCGAGGGTCTCGAAGAAGCTCGTATCCTGTGGAAGAAATTCTTTGTGAAGATGGGCGGAATGCTGATCGCGCCCATGTTTGCTGGCCGCGAGCAGGATGCGAATCCGCTTCTGAGGCAGTTTCTACAGTGGTCCGACGCCGAACCGGCCCTTTCCGGCTCTGACGTGATCGATACCTGGATCCGGCGTGACATGCTGCGAGCCACTTTCCTCGAGCAGATGCGGAAATACCCAATCCTGCTCTGTCCGCCGGCCGCTATCGCCGCCTTCCGCCACGGTGAGCGCGCCTGGACCGTCGAAGGAAAGACAGTCCAATACCTGGATGCGTGGAGCTACACGGAGTGGTTTAACCTGCTTGGCAACCCTGCCGCCGTGGTTCCGGTGAGCCAGTCGGCAGAAGGTTTGCCGATAGGAGTACAGATTGTTGGGCGTCCTTGGGAAGAAGAGCAGGTGCTGTCTGTAGCGGCAGTGCTGGAAGAGAAATGCAAAGGATGGCGAATCCCCCCTTTCTCCTGATGAGCGGCTAGTATTTTTGTATTATTCCGCCCCTCCGGCAGGGCTGTATAACTTAAATTGCGCAGGACTTTGGTCACCGTGGGGCCTGAGTCCAGAACGTCTTCCTTGCTTCACGCCATTCGCGAAATGCCAGGATCCAGTAAAAGAATCGATCGCGTTCTTACGTGGCTCGTCTCGTTCCTTGCCATCTCTGCCCTATATCTTTATGCCTTTCCCCAAGCCAACCTTTTTTATGCGGTTGTTGTTCTCCTTCATGCTTTCGGCGGTGTGCTAGCCGCGGTTCTCTTGATCGCAAAGCTGGTTTCGTTGTTCCGCTCGGGCAGTCTTGCTTCACGAGCCGGATGGTTACTGATCACGGTTGGCGCAGTCTTCGGTTTGATCCTTATTAAGACGGGGACTCTTCGCACAGAATGGAACAAGCTGTATTTCCACATCGCGCTTTCCGTCGCGGGTGTCGCTGTGCTGATTGCCGGATGGTTGAACGCCCGTGTGCGCTCCAAAGCAGGCCCGCTCGGATCTCAACTGCTCGCTCGAGGGCTGCGGGTCGTGCTCTGCCTCGCAGTTCTCGGCGGAATCGGCTACGGCGCGCGATACATGCGGAACGGTTGGGAGGCGCTTAATCGTATTGAAAATCCAACCATGCCCCCCGACACGATGAACGGCGAGGGCGACGGTCCCGAAGGCTCATTCTTCCCGAGTTCGGCCCAGGTGTATGGCAAGCAGAAGATTCCCAGCAAGTTTTTCATGGAGTCCGACTCTTGCAAGCGCTGCCACGAAGACATCTACAATCAGTGGTTCAGTTCGGCCCACCACTTTTCGTCGTTCAACAATCAGTGGTATCGCAAATCGATTGAGTACATGCAGGACACGATCGGCACCAAGCCTTCGAAATGGTGCGGAGGATGTCACGATCCAGCCGTGCTCTACGCCGGGATGATGGATACGCCGATCAAGCAAATCGTGCATCGTCCGGAGGCGCAAGCCGGACTCGGCTGCATGATGTGCCACTCGATCGCTAACGTGAAGAGCACCATGGGACAGGCGGATTTCTACCTGGAATATCCCACGCTGCATGAACTCGCCGCCACGAAAAATCCGATCGCGCGCGAACTTCACGACTTCCTCATCAAGTTGAATCCTGAGCCCCACCGCCGCGTTTTCCTGAAGCCATTCATGCGCGACCAGACGGCTGAGTTCTGCTCCTCCTGCCACAAGGTGCACCTGGACGTTCCGGTCAATCATTACCGCTGGTTCCGCGGATTCAACGAGTACGACAACTGGCAGGCCAGCGGTGTTTCCGGCCAAGGCGCGCGTTCGTTCTACTATCCACCCAAACCACAGCAGTGTGCGGATTGCCACATGCCCGCCGAATCGTCCAAGGACATGGGCAATATCAACGGCTTCGTGCACTCGCATCGCTTCCCGGCGGCGAATACCGCGGTGCCCATGGCCAATGAAGATCCGGCCCAGCTCAAGCTCACGGAAGATTTCCTGAAGAGCGGGGCGCTCACTGTCGACATTTTTGCCTTATCTCCGGCGCAGGCGCCGCTAAAGCCGGGCGCTGCAGCTCAGTCGGATCTCAACACCACCTTCGCGGTCGGCGAGGAAGCCGAAAGCAAAGTTGCGGCAGCGGGGGGCGAAGTGGCGCCGATAACCGCTCCCTTGAATCGCGTTCAGCCGGCGTTACGCCGCGGAGACACGGTCCGCGTCGATGTCGTCGTCCGCACAAAAAAAGTCGGCCACTTCTTCCCCGGCGGTACGGTCGACGCCTACGACACCTGGCTCGAACTGAAGGGCACCGATGACAAGGGCCAGACCATTTTCTGGAGCGGCATGGTCGAGGACAACGGCCACGGCCCGGTGGAGAAGGGCGCGCATTTCTATCGCTCCTTGCAGATCGATGCCCATGGCAATCCCATCAATAAACGCAACGCCTGGGCGACGCGCGCCGTCGTATACGTGCGGCTGATTCCTCCCGGCGCTGCTGACACGGTGCACTACCGCATGCACATTCCGGAGAATGCCGGAAACAACATCACGTTGCACGCGCGTCTTTGCTACCGCAAGTTTGCCTGGTATGGCACACAGGAGGCATTTGCAGGGATACCGGATCCCGAGAAACCGGGTGCGGTTGGTCCCGACTACGATGACCGGCAGACACTCTTCACAGCTTCTCTGAGTGGCGTTTCTGCGAAAGAAGAGAAGATTCCCGATCTGCCTGTTGTTCCCGTTGCTGAGGACGAAGTCACGCTGCCAGTCGTTGCTCACAACGCTCCAGCTGCTGAACCAAGAACCATCGCCCGCAAGGAAGAATGGCAGCGCTGGAACGACTACGGGATCGGCCTTTTCCTGCAGGGAGACCTGAAGGGCGCGGCCGCCGCATTCCAGAAAGTGACTGAGGCCGATCCAAACAATCCCGACGGATGGGTCAACATCGGCCGTTGCGCCGTGCAGGAGGGCGACATGACGCGGGCGCGTACAGTGCTGGAGAAGGCTCTGGCCCTATCTCCGAATCTTGCACGCACGAATTTCTTCTACGCGAAGGTTCTGCGCTCGGATGGAAACTATGACGGAGCCGCCCAGCGACTCGGCGAGGTTCGAGTCCAGTATCCGCGGGACCGCGTTGTGCTCAACGATCTGGCGCGCGTGATGTTCCTGCAGCGCAGATACAACGACGCAGTGAAAGTGTTGCAGGAAGTCCTCGCGATCGATCCCGAAGACCTGCAGGCGCACTACAACCTGATGCTCTGTTACAGCGGCTTGGGCAACGAGAAACTGGCGAAAGAACATCAATCGCGTTACATGCGCTTCAAGGCGGACGAGTCTTCCCAGGCAATCACCGGTCCCTACCGCCAGCTTCATCCCGAAGACAACAACGAACGCCAGTCGGTCCACGAGCACGTGTCTGCTCCGCTGCCGGTCTCTGGCAAGACTCATGTGGGGACGGCCGCCCTCGGCCGTCCGGCCGGGCAAAGCCCGGCAGTGACTTCAGCCGGGGCCTCCCGATAAAATGTCCATCCGGAAAACCGAATTCACCACAGAGTCACAGAGACACAGAGGAGGACTAAACTTGTTCTTTGTCCGTCTTCTCTGTGCCTCGGTGTCTCTGTGGTTAGTTCTTCCTTCCTTCGGCCAACAAATCCAGTTCCGCGACATAACTGCCCAGGCCGGCATCCACTTCACCCACAACAATGGCGCCTTCGGCAAGAAGTGGCTGCCCGAAACCATGGGCCCCGGATGCGCCTTCATCGACTACGACAATGACGGATATCCCGACATCATCCTGATCAACGGCGAAGATTTTCCCGGACATCCGCACGCCGGCCCGACCACGCTCAAGCTCTATCACAACAATCACGACGGCACATTCACTGACGTCAGCAGAAAGGCCGGACTCGCGATCCCGATGTACGGATTCGGCGTCGCTGTCGGTGATTACGACAACGACGGCTTCGACGATCTCTTCGTCTCGGCGCTGGGCCAGAGTCATCTGTTTCACAATAACGGCAACGGCACGTTTACCGACGTAACGAAGACCGCGGGCATGTGGGGCCCAAGCGAATTCTCGACAAGTGCAGCGTGGGTCGACTACGACCGCGACGGCAAGCTGGATCTGGTGGTCGCCAATTACGTCCAGTGGAGCGAGCAAGGCGATCTCTACTGCACCATCGACGGCGCGCACAAATCCTATTGCACTCCGGAATCTTACAAAGGCACTTCGGTTCGCCTCTGGCATAACCTGGGCGGTGGTAAATTCGAGGATGCCACCCAGAAAGCAGGACTCGGAGATCCCACGTCGAAGAGTCTCGGCATCACGATCCTCGATGCGAATGCCGATGGCTGGCCAGACATTCTGATCGCGAACGATACCCAGCCGAACAAGCTATACGTAAATAAGACGAACGGTACGTTCGAGGAACGTGGCGTCGCGGCCGGGATCGGCTTCAGCGAAGATGGTGTCGCCCGCGCCGGCATGGGCGCCGATGCCGCTGACTACGATCGCAGCGGCTATGCCAGCCTGATCATCAGTAACTTCGCCAACCAGATGGTCTCGCTCTACCACAACGAAGGCAACGGCCTGTTCGTCGACGAAGCCCCGCAATCAGAGATCGGCCGCGACACTCTAGTAACGCTCGGCTTCGGATGCTTCTTCTTCGATTACGACAACGACGGCTGGCCCGATATCTTCGTTGCCGACGGCCACATCGAAAATGAAATCGAGCGTGTACAGAAACGCGTCAGCTACGCCGAGCCTCCGCATTTATTCCGCAACCTGGGCGGTGGAAAGTTCAGCGAAGTCACGGCACAGCTGGGCAAGACCTTCGCGGCGCCGAAAGTGGCGCGGTCCGCAGCCTACGCCGACATCGACAACGACGGCTTTCTCGACGTTCTTCTCACGACCAATGCTGGTCCAGCGTATCTGTTCCACAACGAAGGTGGGACGAATCAAAGCCTGCGGATCAAACTGGTCGGCACGAAATCCAATCGCGATGGCATCGGCGCCGTCGTGCGTTTGACCGCCGGGAACGACAAGCAGTGGAAGATGCTGCGCTCGGGGTCGAGCTATCTCTCGCAGAGCGAGTTGGTTTTGACTTTTGGATTGGGCTCGCACAGCAAAGCCGACGCCATCGAGATTCAATGGCCCAGCGGACAAGTCGACAAGCTGCCGAACGTTAACGCAGGCCAGACCGTAACGGTGCAGGAAGGGAAGGGAATTATGGGGAGCCGGCCGTACGCTGCGCCCCACCACCCTCGCCGGTGATGTCATCCTGAGGAGCGCGCGAAGCGCTCCGAGGGACCGTACGACTGATAGCGGTACCAATGACGTGGAGAAGTTCCAACTCGCTGCAAGCTGCGTAGGCGTTCCTGTCCGCAGCATCGATTGCGTCGACTCTCGTACGGGCCCTCGCAGCGGCTTTGCCGCTGTTCAGGATGACAAGGGTTGAGGTTTCCCTGTGTTCCCCTGCCTGCCCTGAGCGTAGCCGAAGGGGGCCCTCTGGTGGTTAAATCTTTAACGGAATGAATCTGAAAATCGCAGCCGTACTAATCACTGCACTGTTGGCGGCCATAGGCCTTTTCGCGCCCGCATCGCAGCCTGATCCCCTCGAAGCCGCACGCCACAACAATCTCGGCTGCGCCTACATGAACCAGCAACTCTTCGAGAAGGGCTTGAAAGAGTTTCAGGAAGCCGTCGCAGCCGACCCGAAGTTCACGATCGCACGCCTGAATGAAGGCGTCGCCTATCAGAATCTGCAGAAAGTCGACGAAGCCAAGTCAGCATTCGAAGATGCGCTCAAGCAGGACCCGAAAAGTCCCAACGCCTGGTACAACCTGGGTCTGCTGTCGAAAAACACGGGCGATGCGCAAGCCTCCATCGACGAGTTCAAGCGCGTGACGGAGATCGACCCCAACGATCCCGATACCTGGTACTTCCTCGGCACAGCCTACGTGCAGGCGAAGCAGTTCCCGCCCGCGATCGATGCATTCGAGCACGCGCTGAAGATCAACCCGCTGCACGCCTCCGCCGAATTCGGCCTCTCACGCGCCTACCAGCAATCCTCCGACACCGATCACGCCCGCGAGCACCTGAAGCGCTTCCAGTACATCACGCAGAACAAGTACGGCTCGCCGATGAGCCTCGCCTACGGCGAGCAGGGCCAGTACTCGCGCGCCGTGGAGTCTCCGCAAGCGCAACTGAAGCCACCGCCGCAGATCAAGGTGCAGTTTGTGGATGTGACGAAGGAAGCGGGGATTGTTTCTAAGCCAACGCCAGTCGTCAATACGATTAAGGATGAGAGTCCGGGACCGGGTGCTTGTTTTCTTGCCTACGACAACGACGGCAAGCCCGATCTTTTCATCGGCGCCAACGGACCTCAGGGCGGCATGGTGCTCTACCACAATTTGGGCGGTGGCAAATTCGAAGACGTAACGAAACAAACGGGACTAGATTCTGCTCTGAGTGCGACCAGTTGCACAGCGGGCGACTACGACAACGATGGATTCGCTGACCTGGTCGTCGGAGTCGATGCTCATGTGCTCCTTTTGCACAATGAGAAAAACGGAACGTTTCGAGATCAATCCTCCGCTTCAGGACTCCAAGCATCCCCTAACGCGACTGAAGGACTAGCATTTGTTGATTACGACCACGACGGCGATATCGACCTATACCTCGCGGCTGAAGGGATTGAGAAGGATGCGACCATTCGCACAGATACTCACGTTCCTGAGTTTCACGGCGTGAACCGCTTGTGGCGCAACAATGGGGACGGCACATTCACTGACGATACCAATGTAAGGGGACTTGCCGGAATCGGATTCAGCATCAACGCGATCGGGACGGACTACAACAATGATCGCGCCGTGGACCTGGTCGTGACTGGCAAAGAGCCCATCATCTTCGAAAACCCAAGGGAAGGTCGATTTGTTGAACGTCAGTTTTGGATGGAATACGCACCGCATCCTGCCGTTTCAGTCATGGCGTTAGATTTCGACCACGATGCCTGGATGGACCTAGCTTTCGCTCACTCTAGCGCACCTGCTCTCACCCTCTGGCGCAACAACCATGCCAAGTCCTTCGATCAGGTAAAACTCCCCGAGACCAACTGGGTCCGCGCCTACGGCGTCGCCGCCTTCGACTATGACAACGACGGCTGGGTCGATCTCGTCGCCGTCGGCGAAACGAAAGACGGCAAAGGCGAAGTCCGCCTCTTCCGCAATCTGGGCCCCGACGGATTCAAAGACGTCACTACCGACGTCGGACTCGACAAAATTCATCTCGAGAGCCCGCGCGCCATCATCACCGGCGACTACGACAACGATGGCGCCACCGACCTGCTCATCACGCAGAATCACGGTCCCGCCGTGCTCTTGCGAAATGAGGGCGCGACACAGAATCATTGGCTGAAGCTCTCGCTCAAGGGACTCGGCGACAACAAGTCCGCTATCGGTACCAAGGTCGAAGTCTTCTCCGGCGGCAACCGCCAGAAATTCGAGATCTACGGATCGAACGGCTACCTCGGTCAGAACTCCACCGACATTATCGTCGGCCTCGGCCAGTCGAAGGAAGCCGACATCGTTCGCATGCTCTGGCCCACAGGCGTCCTGCAAGACGAAATCCAGATCGCCGGCGATAAGAAGCAAGAATTTCTCGAGATCGACCGCCGCGGCAGTTCCTGCCCCACGCTCTTTGCCTGGAACGGCGAGCGCTACGAATTCGTCGCCGACATGCTCGGAGCGGGCGTAGTCGGCCACTGGATCGGGCCCAACCAGCGCGACATCCCGCGCCCGGTGGAGTACATCAAGATCCCGACGGGGATGGTTCGTGAGAAAAACAATTCTCAACCCTCTTGTCATCCTGAGCGAAGCGAAGGACCTCTGCATTCCCCCGACGGTTGCACAGGTCCTTCGCCGCAAAACCGTGCGGCTCAGGATGACAAACAATCGCCAACGACGAACGACCAACGACCGACGACGGTTTTAAGTTTCCGCTTCATGGAGCCGCTCGAAGAAGCCGTCTACCTGGATCAGGTGCGCCTGCTCGCCGTCGATCATCCAGCCACCAGCGACGTCTATCCCGACGAATACTTCGCCTCGAACCCGCCCTATCCCGAATTCAAAGTCGTAGTTATCCGTGATGCGAAGCCTCCCGCCGGTGCCTGGGACGAGCATGGCCACAACGTGCTCCCCGATCTGCTCGCGCACCGCTTCTTCGGAGATTTCGAGTTGACCCAATTTGCCGGATTCGCCAAGACGCACACGCTCACGCTGGATTTGGGCGAGCCCTACAAAGGAGGCCCGCTCTGGATGCTGGCGCACGGCGAGATCGAATACTTCACCGCCAACAGCATGTACGCCGCCGCGCAGTCGAAACTCGAACCAATCGCTCCCTATGTCGAAGCACAAGCCGCGGACGGAAGCTGGAAGCGCGTGATCGACGACCTGGGATTTCCCGCTGGTGGCCCACGCACGATGACCGCGGATCTGACCGGGAAGTTGCCCACAGGCACGCAGAAGATTCGCATCACCACAAACTTGCAGGTCTATTGGGACAGCATCCTTATTAATCGAACTCCACAACCGATGCAGGGGCGTCATCCTGAGCGGAGCCGAATTTCAGGCGGAGCGAAGGATCTCCCGAACAACGGCCCAGAGTTCAGGCTGACTGCCGTCCCTCTCATCCATGCCGATCTTGAATTCCACGGATACCCCTACAAGATCGAAGGACTGCCTCCCGGCAACGTGCGCTATATCTACGAAAAGGCCAGCGCCACCGGCCCGTACACGCGTCCGCTGGGAACGTACACACGTTACGGCGACGTCCTTCCCCTTCTCACGGCTACCGATGACAAACTGGCGGTGTTTGGCTCCGGAGACGAAGTCCGCCTCGACTTCGATCCATCGAATCTCCCCGCACTTCCGAAAGGCTGGGTGCGCGACTACTTCTTCGTCGCCAACGGCTACGAGAAAGACATGGACTTCTACGCCGCCGAGGGCAACTTTGTCGCTCCGCTGCCTTTCTTGACCATGGGCGAGTATCCGTATTCGCCGAAGAGGTCGTTCCCGCTCGACGACGCGCACCTAAACTATCTGCTCGAATACAATACGCGCCACATGTCCGGCAACGAACAGCGCGGATATTGGTTCGACTACGGGCCTGCCCAGCGCTGAACACATTAGATCCGCGAGTTTGAGGGGATGTCATCCTGAGATTCGGCGAAGCCGAATCGAGGGACCATACGTTTGCTTGTGCTGCAGGTGAGGCGGATTGGATTGCACACACTGCAAGCAGCGAAGCGATTCTTTGCCGACCGCGATGCCGCTCTCGACGCGTCGTAAGGTTCCTCCGAGAGCCTTCGCTCTCGTCAGAATGACATCACTAGCGGGGATAAAGTCTATTGGGGTATAGAAACGTTTTAATATTGACATTTCCGCCCCCGCCATAATCCAATAGCGGTTCTCATGGAAAACTCCACTGCCGCACCCGCTGCCGTGCCGCGCCTGCGCCGCACGCTCACCCTCTGGGATCTGATCTTCTATGGCATCGTTCTCATCCAGCCAATCGCCCCGGTTCCTCTCTACGGCGTAGCGCAGAAACTCTCAGACGGCCACTTCGTCACCATCATTCTGATCGCTCTCTTCGCCATGTTGATCACTGCGGTCAGCTATGGGCGCATGGGTGCTCTCTATCCCACGGCGGGCTCGGCCTACACCTACGTCGGCAGGGGACTCAACCCTCATCTCGGCTTCCTCGCCGGATGGGCCATGATTCTCGATTACCTGTTGCAGCCACTGATCAACACAGTCTGGATCGCAACGGCGCTGCACGAGCGGTACGTGCATCAAGTGCCGTTCGAAGTGTGGGCTGCGATTATCGTCGGGATCATGACCGCACTGAACCTGGCTGGCGTAAAGTCTTCGTCCAACGCCAACAAGATTCTGCTGGCCATCATGTCCGTCGTGGTCGTATTTTTCGTTGTGCTCGCGGTTAAGTTCCTGTATGGCGGGCAGGGATGGGCAGGTCTCTTCTCGTTACAGCCGCTATACGATCCCAAGACATTTAACTCTCATAAGATTCTGACCGCGACCTCATTTGCCGCTTTGACGTACATCGGTTTTGATGGCGTCACGACGCTGGCCGAGGATGTGGAGAATCCCAAGCGGAACGTTCTCCTCGCCGTCGTTTTGACCTGTATCTTTGCCGGAGTATGCAGCGCATTTGAATCCTACCTGGGTGCGCGGGTGTGGCCTGACTGGCGCTCGTTTCCCAACCTTGAGACGGCATTCATGGACATCTGCAGCCGCGTCGGCGGTGCAGCTTTGTTCAACGCGATGGGTTTCATCCTGATCGTCGCAGCTTTCGGCAGTGGCCTGACCGGCACGCTCGGCGCCGCGCGCCTCCTGTTTGGCATGGGCCGCGATGGCGTACTCCCGAAGAAATTCTTCGGGCAGCTCAAGCCCGGCAGCGGCACTCCCACCAACAACATCCTGTTGATTGGGGGACTTGCGTTTCTGGGGGCCGTCCTTCTCAACCGTATTGGCAGCGCGTATGAACATGCCGGCGAACTGCTGAACTTCGGCGCATTCCTGGCATTTATGGGAGTCAATCTCGCTTGCTTCTGGCAATTCTCGATCAGGCGACAGCAGGGTTACCAGACCAAGTTTCTGACCGACACGCTGCTCCCGATTGTCGGTTTTTTGTTTTGCCTTTTGATCTGGATCAACCTGAACATTATCGCCAAGACCGTCGGGGGCATCTGGTTCGCGATCGGAATCCTCTACGTTGGCTACAAGACGAACTGGTTCCGGTCCTCGCCGGTGATGATCGATTTCAGCGACCAGTAGGATTCTACGGGCCATTTGCGAAATATTTCCGCGGCGTTGTTCCCAGCGCTTTGCGGAACATCGCGATGAATGCGCTCGGCGTGCTGTAACCGGCTTCAAGTGCCGCGCTGGTGATCTTCTCGCCGGCGGCGAGCAGTTGCAGCGACCGCAATAGCCGAAGCTGCTGCCGCCATTTCCCCAGAGAGAGCCGCGTCTCCTGCCGGAACAATCTCTCAATCGTCCGTTTACTTGCCCCTGCTTGTTGGCAGGCCGAGTCCAGCGAACGGGCCTCCCCAAGATCCGACTGCAGAGCTGCCGCCACACGCGCGGCTCGCGGATCCGAGGGTGTCGGCAGCTGGAGCGGCACGGTCTTCACCGCATCCAGTTGGTCAATCAGGACGTCGATCAAGTGTGCATGGACTTTTGCTCGACGGCTGAGTTTCCCGCAGGTGCATAGGTGGACGATCAGATGTTGCAGCAGCGGAGAAACGTTGACCACACAACAAGTACGCGGCAGGCGCCGCACCATTCGCGCTCGTAGATAGACGGTCCGCATCGAAACCGCACCCGACATCAGGATGCTATGCGGAGTGCCAGCCGGAATCCAGACCGCCCGCTGCGCGGGAACGACCCAGGTTCCGGCGTTGGTTCGCACCGTCATCACCCCCTGGCTGGCATAGACCAGTTGATCCTCCAGATGTAGGTGTTCCGGAATTATGCGGCCATGCTCGAGATCGTAGGCCAGAGCTGTGACCGGCGAGGGCAGTGGCGGGCATACCTCAACGCGCTGTCGTATTTTCGACATTCATTGTCACAATAGCGGAATGCGGACGTGGTTGCAATCGCGTAGTCTCTTCCTCGGTAGAGAACTAAAGATCAGGAGGTCAGCCATGCTGGGGTCAACTGACATCGTCGCCTTCGTTCCGATTAAGGATGGAGACAAAGCACGGGCGTTTTACGAAGGCGTCCTGGGATTGCGTTTCGTCCAGGACGACGGCTTCGCGCTGGTGCTCGAAGCAAATGGGATCATGATCCGCGCGGCAAAGATGAAGGAGTTCACGCCGGCGCAGTTCACGGTCCTCGGATGGCAGGTTTCCAAGATCGAGGACGTGGTGCGGGCCCTCGCAAAGCGGGGCGTCAAGTTTGAGATCTTCGGATTTTTCAAACAGGACGAACTAGGCATCTGGACAGCGCCGACTGGCGACAAAGTGGCGTGGTTCAAGGATCCCGATGGCAATATCCTCTCGGTTTCGCAACACGTTTAACGATCTGAAGGCCGTTCCTACGCGAGAGAACAAGGGAACAAACGGGTGCCCCATTTCTCGCTGCTTTTGCGAGAAGTGGGGCTTTGCCGGTCCGAGACGAAAATCCCCACTTCTCCCAAAACCAGGGAGAAGTGGGGCACCCACCCTTAACGCTTAATTGAATCGCGTTACTCTACGTTCCAGCCGCTTACCTCCACGACCGGCGTCGCCGATCCTAGTTCGCTCGCGCGGTAGCTTGCGCTCACCTCGCGCTTTTCCCCCGGGAGCAGGGAAATGTAGTTGTCCTCCCAAACGACCGGGAGAATCTCTTCTCCCTTCGCGCCCTTTGCCACTTTCAACCGCACGAAGAATGCCAGGCTTTTGCTGGAGTTTTCGAGGGTCACATGAGTGATCGCGTCTTCACCTTTATGTTCCGTGCGTTCGGTCACTCTTACCTTGACCTTGGGCAATTGTGAAATGGCAGTGTAATCCGCGTAGGACGCCGTCGGCGTCATCCACCAGTTGGACTTTGCCCAGTCCAGCGTTTCCGGCTTGGTCGAGAGCCAATAGAAGTTCGATCCCACCAGTTTTCCGGTCGAGTCTTCCAGCTTCAGCACCAGGAAATACGTGTTACTGAGGCCGGAAATATCAGGCAGCGTGAATATCTTTGCCGTGCTGTCTGCACCCGCATCGGCTGAATTCTCCTGTGTGAACTTCTCCGTCGCGTCGAGGTTGTAGATCTTCGTGATCAGCTTCAATCCCTTTACATCGGTGTATTGGCTGCTGACCACCCAGATCGAGTGGTCATCGTAGCCGTAGATCGGGTGCAATGGCTCCATCGCGCGCTTGGCTCCGAAGTATCCCCCGCCCGGACGCAGGTAGTAGTCGTACAGGTGCCAGATCATCGAAGGCCATGCGTTATTCAGCATCCATTGGATGACGCCGGTCGACTGATATTTGTTGCGGCTGTACGCTTCGTACATCGCGCGCACGCCTTCGTAGGTCTGCATCTGCGACTTGATGGCGAAGTCGTTGACGTTGTCGGACTTGCCGTAACGATTCGCCAGCGCCTCGCTGAACACGTTGATGGTTTTGAATTCGCCGCCGCCCGCATGATAGTTCCATACGTCGTCGATCGGCCACATGTGATCCTTGCCGACCATGGCCCGAATGCTCTCTACCGGCGGAACGGCAGGTCCCATGCTGGTTTCGGTGTTGAAGCCGTATGCTCCGCCGCAACCTCCGGGGTTGCACAGCTTGCGTCCGGGTTGGCCTTCTGGAGTGTCGACCTGCCAGTAGCTCGGCGCGACGTATTCGTAGGGCCCGGACATCTTCGCACCGCTGTCACCGGTGACGCTCGTTTTCTTCCCGGTTGCGGAAGACACAACAGGATTTGGCCACAGCAATTCTTTTTCGATGTCGAGATACATCTGCTCGACATCCGGCGGCGGAGGATTGTCGCTGCCGTTCAGCCACATGACGAGGCTGGGATGGCTTCGCAGCCGGTAGATCTGATCGCGCAGGGACTGCTTGGCGATTTCAAAGTCTTTCGGTTGCCAGCGTGGCCAGCGCTCCCAGAAATCGCAGCAGCACCACCCGGCCATCACCAGAATTCCTTGGCGGTCGGCAATATCGAAGAATTCCTGCGTTTCCAGCTTGCCTTCGAGGCGAACCGTGTTCAGCCCCATGTCCTTCACGTAGCGGAATTCGTCCTCCAGACGCTGCGAGGTCTCGCGCAGCATCATGTCGGGGGTATAGCCTCCGCCGCGAATCAGAATGTTCTTGCCATTGATATGGAAGGCTCGTCCGCCCACCGAGTTCAAGTCCGATGTAATTTCTCGGATGCCAAACTCCGAGGCTGACGTATCACTCGCGGCGCCATTTACTTCAAACTCCATGCTCACCTTGTACAAATTTGGCGTCCCCATTTGCGCCGGCCACCACAGACGCGGGTTTGAAAATGTGAGCTGCGAGAATTTGTCGGAGGTGAACGTCACATCTTTCGCTTCGTTGGCCGCGAGGTCCACATCCTGTTCGAAGGTAACGTTGTCGATCTGCCCCTTAAGTTTGCCCTTTACCGGCTGATCGGTCCCATTCTTTACCTGCGCGGTTACGGTGAGTTGAGCGCTGTCGTTTGCGGGAGGGTTGAGCTTGGAAACGACTGTCGGATAACGCAACGCCACGGGCCCGCTGGTGGTGAGGTAAACATCCCGCCAGAGGCCCATGTTCTTGTCCGGCGGCGCTGGGTTCCAGTCGACAAAGGTGATGGCGAGATCGTGG
>Ga0209698_10002951_pt1 | contig 18970 bp, 18 predicted proteins | sample LitLauG_LLR_2012_FD_187203 | JGI IMG/M metagenome (GOLD analysis project Ga0209698, IMG submission 187203) | Freshwater sediment microbial communities from Pennsylvania, USA - Little Laurel Run_MetaG_LLR_2012 (SPAdes) (version 2) | ecosystem: Environmental > Aquatic > Freshwater > Creek >...
AAACAGCAGTAAATGAAGTTGCAAAAGCATTATGGCTTGAAAATCCAGTTATAGTAATTATTGCTACTGCAAATATAGAAAGGTAGAATAGATTTTTCAACGTTCCGTAATATTATATGATACTATAAGAATGTTTTGAAAATTATGTATTTATGACAACAAAAAGATAAATAATTTCGATAAATAGTAACTTTCTTGTAATAATACCCAAAAAATTCAAATTAAGATTAAAATTCTCTTCTATTTTCAGGATTCCAAGAGTTTTGGTAGTCTTGTTATGCTTTAATCATATCTAGTCTGTATTACTGTACATGAAATAAAATGTTGGAATTTCTTTAAAATATTCTTAAGAATAATTCGAAACTTGAGAAGGCGATAATGCCCATCATAGATGCGAACTTGATATAAAACTCTATTATAGAAACCAACCAAAGTATTTGGTGTTTCCATTCCACCCAAATCAAGATTCGTTTGAAAATCTATGCTGCCAATAGAAACTATACTCGAAGTGGATTTCGATGAGTTATCAACATACAGCATTTCTTTATTTGATGACCTGTCAACTACAAATGCAATATGATGAAACTTGCCATCATTTACGCTGACAGGTGATTAAACTGCCACATCATTACCGTTGTTATCTTTATTCTTCCAATTAATACGCCCGAGTTATCCTCGATCGAGTATCCTCGGTACACTCCATCATCGTTGTTTCTCCTGTGATCAATCAGGACCATAGCCGGATTCACCTCCCACCTGATTGGGCACTATTCATCCAAAGTGAATGGTAAAGATACCATTTTTACCAAAATTCAATGAGTGAGAATTTAGTACTGAAACCACATCAGTAACCGTCAAACCTTAATGAATGGTGAAATTTACATCCATAAAAGTGCCACCTGTGAGTTTCCATGTGTTAAGTTGACCACTTGAACCCAAGACATTATTTTCATTACAGTAATTTCAGTTAAGCATGGCATATTTTTGACAAGTTGCATATTTTATTAACTACCAATCAAAGAAACTTTTAGTTACAACTAATCAGAAAAGAGTTAAATGATGACCGACAAGAAAAAACACCGTGACAGACAAAATAAGTCTAGCACTAGTTGGTGTTGGCAACGTATCTACTACACTTGTCAAAGGTTTTGAATTTTATAAAAAGTCTACAGATGGTCTGTGGCATCCACGAGTGGCAGGACTGACACTAGCTGATTTTACAATATCCGCAGCATATGACATAGATGCTTCCAAAGTAGGAAGAAAAATAGGCGAGATGGTTAAAAATTATAAAACAGACTTTGACAACATTGTAGTCCAACCAGGAATTGCTGATGATTCTGCGCCTCCACATATTACAAAAAATGGCCAGATAAAATCAGCAAGTTACGACGAGTTTGTAAATTCCCTCAAGAAGGCAAAGCCAGATTTTGTTGTAAACCTAATTTCATCAGGAATGGAAAAAAGCAGTGAAAAATATGCAAAGGCTGCATTGGATGCAGGCTGTTCTTTTTTCAATGCAACATCTGCGCATACCGTTACAGACCAGATAAGAAAAACATTCGAGTCCAAAGGAATTGTAATACTAGGTGATGATCTTATGAGCCAATTTGGAGGTACCGCATTTCACAGAGGTATGATAGACTTTATGGCAAGCAGAGGAATATTTTTGCGAAAGGCATACCAACTTGATGTTGGTGGAAATCAGGACACTCAAAATACCATGGCAGAAGAAACAAGAGAAAGAAAGAGACTGATAAAGACACAGTCCATTGCAATTGAATCACCCATTCCTTTCATGTCCACTGCCGGTACCACTGAATATGCAGAACAATTAGGAGATTCAAGAGTAAGCTATTACTGGATGGAAGCAGGAGGCTTTCTCAACTCGCCAGTAGAATTAGATCTTTCATTGAAAACAAACGATAGTACAAACGGTTGTAATGTCATAGTTGATTCCATAAGAGCGGCAAAGAAGTCTCTTTCAAACAAGGACTTTGCAAAAATAGATATTATTTCCGCATTTGCCTTCAAAAACCCACCAAAGAAGATGCACATAAGAGAATGCATCAAGGCGTTTGAAGATGCATTTCTAAACTAAGCAAACTATTAATGTGCTAAATGAAGGATGATTTTTCATGCAGAGTACAACAACCCAGAAAGAAGAGGTTCCAAAAATTTTTGCAGATTTAAGAGAAGTTGAAATTACCAGAGCGATTGCCAACGAGTTTCATTCAGTTCTAATTGATAGATCAGATTCAGATGTAATAATTATCGGAGCAGGTCCTGCAGGACTTACTGCAAGTAGAGAACTATCCCTGATGGGATTCAAAGTTCTTGTGATAGAGCAAAATAACTATCTAGGAGGGGGTTACTGGCTTGGTGGATACATGATGAACCCAGTAACAGTAAGAGCCCCAGCACAAAAGGTGTGGGATGAGTTGGGAATTCCATACAAGAAAATTTCTGAAGGCCTCTATCTAACACCAGGCCCACATGCAGTATCCAAATTGATAGCAGCTGCATGTGATGCGGGAGTAAAATTCTTACAACTAACAAAATTTGATGATCTAGTTCTAAAAAATGGGCGAGTTGCAGGAGTCGTAGTAAACTGGATGCCAGTGTCAGCACTTCCAAGGAACATAACATGTGTAGATCCTGTTGCGCTAGAAGCAAAGATGGTAATTGATGCATCAGGTCATGATTCTGTAGCAGTAAAAAGACTAGTGGACAGAAAGCTTGTCGAATGGAAAGGAATGGATCCAATGTGGATAGATGATGGAGAGAACAGAGTAGTATACAAGACAGGAGAGGTATTCCCAGGATTAGTTATTTCTGGAATGTCTGTTACAGAAACATATGGATTGGCAAGGATGGGTCCAACCTATGGTTCCATGTTATTATCAGGTAAAAAGGCTGCTGAAGTTACTGCTGCAAAGATTAAGGAACTAAGAAGATAAATCAATTAGATTTCAAAGGCACTTGTTGAAGATATCCAAAGTTTTTCTCTATGACGAGCCATCTGTTCCAGAAATTGAGATTAACAATCTTGCCAAGTTCATAGAAAGAGTATTAGATGTACAAGTAGAGATACGAAAAAATGTTTTTGAACATTTCAAGGTAGATAAAAACACAGCATATGATTTAGCATCAGATAGGATTTTTAACCTTTATTCATCCTTTGAAAGACATCAGCCAACAGAAGAAGAAATTAATTTTGAAGGAGAATCATTTACTGACAGTTCTATTATAAACAACATTACGCTATATGATGGTTTTGAGCTACAAAGTTCCTTAAAAAAAGTAATTTCGGAAGAAGAATTGTCTTTAGATAATCTCCATCTCGTTTTCACTACACGACTCGTATGCACTTATGATTACGAAGATTACAGGTATCATGGAAGAGCAATCATATGTTCAAATCCATCAATAATTTCAACTACGGGAATAATTGAGGCACCGGCAAAGCCACGTGCGTATTACATCAGCATGGCTCATAGTCTAACTCAGGGTCTAAATCTGGATGTACTAAAAGAAAAATTCAAAGGCATGTTTCTTGAGTACCATGACAAAAATCTAAACAAAGTTGTAAGAGGATATGCACTTCAGGCAATTTTTTATCATTTGACGGCAGAGCCTTTTTGTGACTCAAAAGATTGTATTTTAAACAATGCACACTGGCAAGAAGATCTAATACATGCACAGATAGAAGTAGGAAGGCTCTGCGATACTCATCAAAAAATTCTTGAATCAATTAAAAAACATGGATAATTTAAATATGAACTCAAATGAATTTGTTTGTGCAAGCTGAGATAAGATCAGAGGGTAAAAAGCCTGATACAAAAAGAAAATTTGACGTAATAATTATCGGCGCAGGTCCGGCAGGATACACTGCTTCCATATACACATCACGTGCAAAACGTGAGACTCTTATAATTTCAGGAATTTTGCCAGGAGGCCAGTTAATGCTTACAACTGAGGTAGAAAATTTTCCGGGCTTTGCCAAAGGAATTCTAGGACCAGAATTAATGACTACAATGAGAGAGCAAGCTGAACGAATGGGAACTACAATTGTTGATGATGAAGTAGTAAACGTAGATTTCAGACACAAACCGTTTAAGATATTGACTTATTCTGAAGAATATGAAGCAGATGCAGTGATAATCGCAACGGGCGCCACCCCAAGAAAGATAGGAGCTAAAGGAGAGCAGGAATTTAGTGCACGGGGTGTTTCATATTGTGCCACATGCGATGGACCATTTTTCAAAAATCAGGACATAGTAGTTGCCGGAGGGGGGGACTCTGCCATGGAAGAGGCCATATTTCTCACAAAATTTGCAAATAAAGTCCACGTGGTTCATAGAAAAGATTCACTTCGTGCAAGTAAAGTAATGCAAGATAGAGCTTTTGAGAATAAAAAAATACAATTTCATTGGAACACAGTAATTGAAGAAGTAAAAGGAAGTCAAAAAGTCACACAGATAACAATAAAAAATACAACGCAAGACAAGACAGAGACATTAGAAGTAGGAGGACTCTTTGTTGCAATTGGGCATGAGCCTAACACAAAATTATTCAAAGGGCAGGTTGATCTGGATGATCAGGGATACATTGCACTGAAGAATCATACTCAGACAAATGTAGAAGGAGTTTTTGCTGCAGGCGATGTTCACGATCATCGATATAGGCAAGCAATTACAGCCGCATCTTTTGGCTGTATGGCTGCAATTGATGTAGACAAGTATCTGTCAGAACGCAGAACGTAATCAGACAGACTGCACTTGTGAAATGTACTTGGAATCTTTTAGTGCAGCGTCAAATTCTGATTCTGTAAAAATTCCTTGTTGGGTATAAAGACTCTTGAATTTTCTTCCATCATCGGCAAATATTCCTACCACATGGCCACTTTTAACATCATATTTTTTCATGGCAGTGTACACAGTGGCAGATGATGGACTTACTAGCATTTTTTCTTTTTGCAAAATTTCTTTTACTGAAGCAAATGCCTCTTCATTTGTAATCGTAATCCAATCATCAACTACTTTTTCACGCTTGATAAATAAATCAGGTTTTGCAGATTCTTCAAAGTTTCTCAGACCTTGAATCAAGTGATTTTGCTGCGGTTGCACACCTATAACCTTGATTGCAGGATTCTTTTCTTTCAAATATGCACCTATTCCAGTTATAGTTCCTCCAGTTCCAACGCCAGTAAAGAAGTGGGTTATCTTGCCTTTTGTTTGCTCCCAAATTTCTGGCCCTGTTCCTTTGTAGTGACCCAAAAAGTTTGCTTCGTTTGCATACTGGTTGGGAGAGTAGTATTTGTCAGGCCTTGCAGATGCGATTGAACGTGCAAGCGCAATGCTTTGATCCGTTCCAGCACCAACTTTTGGACATAAATCATCTGTTGTCTGGTATAAAGTAGCTCCAAGTGATTCAATTATCTTCTTTGTTTCTGCACTTGCTTTTTCTGGAATCACAATTTCAACTTTATACCCAAGAAGTTTTGCTATACCTGCAAGTGCTATTCCAGTATTTCCAGATGTAGGCTCTATTATGATAGTATGTCCTCTTTTTATGACGCCATTTTCTTCTGCAATTTTTACCATCCAAAATGCCGCCCTATCTTTTACAGAACCAAATGGGTTGTAGAACTCTAGCTTGGCATAAAATTCAGCATTATTATTTGAGAGAGAGTCTAGTTTTACGATGGGTGTATTGCCAATTTTTTTGAGAAGTATCTCGACATTATCCAAGGCTTTAGTAGCCAAGAATCTATTTCACCTTCTTTATGGTAAACTCTAGATCATTTCCAATTTTATTAATACCAATTAATTGGTGACCGTTTCTGTTTACCCATCTTGTAATATCTTCCTCAGAGGCAGGATCATCTGCAGTTATTTTTAGTATGTTTCCTACAGCCAATCTTTCCATCTCTATCTTTGTTCTAAAGACAGGTTCTGGACAGAACATGCCTCGCACATCAATAGTCTTAGTAGGATTTAATTCTGAAATGTCGGTTCACCTATAGGCAAAAAATCGGTCACGAGATATTAAAATCTATTCATAGGTGCAAGTAAGTCCGGTCATTTCAGAATCATAGGCAAGATTGCCCGTAGATTTCTTTGATACAAAACCGTATGATCCTGATCTTTGAAATTGATTTTGTTTGAAAGTTTTGTTATCATGCGTACTGCGACATTGTATGCAGTTGTCCAAACTACACTATTTGGATTTGATTCAAAAGCATTGATCAAAAAGATGCATAGTCCAGTTAGATGAGGATGATTTTCTTCAAAGTACATGACAATGTCTTCTTTGGAATTTTCGATTTTATACAAGGCATGCTCTATCATTTCTCTGCCTGTAGTGTACCCAGAACTATCTATAGTAATTTTACCGTGCTTCATTGCATATAATATATCATCCAGTTTATTTTCAGAATCAATCAAATTGATACACCTACCAAGTGTAGAAACAACATGCGAATCACTCCCTGCCACTTCTATCATGTTATTTGTTTTAGCAAAATGGGAAGCGCGTAGGTTAGAGTAACGGTCTACATTATTGCTGTTAAAGACCTCAATCAAATCACATAGAATTGCTTTCTCTCGTAGTCCATTACTTAGACCAAATGGATGTGGCGCGCAAGATATAGCACCCTGTGATCGTATAGCATCAAGTGTCTCATCCATGCTATTTCCAGCCTTAATGGTGTCATTGAGACCAAATGCCAGAATATGTATGCCTTGATCAGTAGTGATTTCTTCGCCAGGGTATATTTTGATCTTTTTGTATTTCTCATAGTTTCCTTTGTATTCTAAAAGTGAGCTATATCCATTTAGAGTATTATGATTTGTAATGAAAAAAGCGTCAAGGCCCATCTCATATGCCTTCTCCATCTGTTCCCTTACTGTCACTCCACAATCATACGGAGTCTCTTTTGGCCCGAGCTGAAAGTTCGAAAATTCATTATGGCAGTGTAATTCTATTTTTAATCCAGCCAACGTCTATCGAATCCACCACCTAATGAATATAATCCTTGTTTTGAGGATTTTTGATTATCTGAATAGATCAAGTGATTTGGCTCTCAATAGATCTTTTAGTGAACCATTTTTTTTATCAAATTTGTAGTTTCGAATAATTGCAATTGGTGTACGAAGTGTCTTACCCCTAACCAGTTCACTTGCAGAACACAGCTCATCTACGATTGCAATTGCAGTAACCCTGAGAATACGATTAAAATTATCGCGTTTTCCAGCATAATCAATTATTGAGGATATTCCAGAGACACCTATTGCAATGTCTGTCTGACCTTCTCTAAATGGCCTGCCAAATGTATCGGATATTATCACTGCGACAGTCTTCCCCGTCTTGGATTTTATGCGTCTTCTTAATTTCTGTGCAGATGCATCTGCATTTTTTGGAAGCAAAGTTGCATATCCTGCTTCAATATTACTTTCATCTATTCCAGCATTTGCACAAACTAGTCCATGATTTGTTTCAGATATGATTATTCCATTTTTCATACGAATGATCCTTTTTGTTTCATCAAGTATTAGCTGAACAATTCGCGGGTCTTTTGCATAAGCGCTGCCAATTCCTGCTGCAAGAAGAGTGGGTTTTATTTTGGACATGTCTATTTTCCTTCCTTCCTGTTTTGAAATAATTTTTTGCGTAAATACGAGAATATCTCCTTCTTTTAATCCCTTACCAGTTCTTGTTTCAAGTAAAAGTTCAATCAAATCATCCCCAGGTACTATCTCTTTTGAGATATGAACAGGAATTATTTGCAAGGACATATGATAGGTTTAATTTTTTATTGCTTAAAACGATATCCGATTAGGCTATTGTCTGTAACTGTATTTTCAGACCATAATGCTTGTTGATCAAATCAATGAGCTTGGAAAGATCTTTTTCTTCCAGTGTTACGGTTGCCAATTCTTTTACCATGTCTTGGGCTCTAAATGCTACCCCAAGACCGCAAATATCAAATAATTTTATGTCATTTGCCCCATCCACGACTACAACAATATTCTTTTTCTCTTCTTTCCATTCTCTTATCTTTATGATTGCAGATTTGGCCTTGTCAGAACTAACATCTATTGTCACGCCATCCAATTTTCCATTCTTAAATAACAATTCGTTTGAAAAGACATAATCTAGATCTAGTTCTTTTTTTAACCTGTCAGTCATTATTGTAAATCCCCCCGATACTGCCATTATCTTCCATCCTGCAGCCTTTAGAGCCCTACATGCTTCTCTTGCACCAATCATTATTTTTAACGAATCTGAAACTTCCTTGCATGTCTGATAATCTATTCCCCTGAGAATCTCAATTCTTCTTTTCAGTCCTTCTTCCCAGTTTATTTTTCCTTCAATGCCTTGTCTTGTAATAGCCCAAATTTCATCTTGCTTGTTAATTTTTTCGGCAAGGATTGGGAGAAATTCTGCGTCAAGCAGTACGCCTTCCACATCAAAGATTGCTAACATCGGTTTCTTCTTTCAACCGCAAATCAGATTATATTAATCTTAAGTGTTTTTTTAATATTTTCACCACTAGTAATATATTCAAGCTTACCAAGTCAGTGAACATGGCTGAACTTCCACACAAATATGAAGTTGTAGTAAAAGTTGTTGAGAAGGCTATCAAGTTATCAGATCAGACAAAAGAAGAGCTCAAAGCATCTGGCATGATGGATGACAAAGGAAAACTAAAGTTAAAAGGTGTTAGTCCAAAGATGCTCAAGCGCATGAAAGAAGAGGCAGTTGACTGTCCTGTTTTAAAAGGCGAGCTTCCATTCATCCAATGTTTTGTGTGCAGTAATTTCCAAAGCAGGGTATCTGGAAAAGTACTTTGCAAAGGCGACGCACTCTAAAAGAACAGAAAGCTCATTAGTACATCGATAAGAAATATACGAATTGAGTAAAGAGATAGGAATTACAGTAAAGAAAAATGAGAATTTTAGCGATTGGTATACACAGGTTGTACTAAAAGCGCACCTTGCTGATTATGCCCCCGTCAAAGGTCTCATAGTTCTAAGGCCTTATGGATATTCAATATGGGAATCTCTAAAATCATCACTTGACCAAAAATTAAAGGCCACAGGTCATGAGAATGGCTTTCTTCCAGTTCTAATACCAGAATCATTACTAAGTAAAGAATCTGATCACTTTGCAGGATTTACGCCAGAGGTATTTTGGGTTACTCATTCCGGGGATGCAGAGATTGGAGACAGGCTGGCATTAAGGCCAACATCTGAGGCACTTGCTTATTCAATGTATTCAAAATGGATAAAGAGTTGGAGAGATCTTCCAATGAAAATTAATTTTTGGAATACGGCCCTTAGAGCAGAGATAAAGGCAACAAAACCATTTCTGAGAACTTCTGAATTTCTATGGCAGGAAGGCCATACAGTACACACAACAAGGGAAGAGGCCGAGGAAGAAGTCATGTCCATACTAGACATGTACAAAAAAACCGTTGAAGAAGAACTTGCCATTCCAGTAATCACAGGAAAAAAGAGCGATAAAGAGAAATTTGTAGGTGCTGTTTATACTACCACGATGGAATCAATCATGCCAGACGGAAAAGCATTACAGATGGGAACCTCTCACTTTTTGGGACAAAACTTTTCAAAACCATTTGATGTAAAATTTCTAGACAAGCAAAATATAGAGACTTTTGCATGGCAGACATCATGGGGAGTATCATGGCGTCTTATTGGTGCACTCATCATGGTTCATGGAGACGACAAGGGACTAGTCTTACCACCAAGAGTTGCTCCAATACAAGTTGTCATAGTTCCAATATACTATTCCGCAACTGATAGAGACTCTGTTCTCAGCAAGGCTTTAGAGATAAAGGAGGCATTAGTAAAACATAATCTTCGCGTTCACATGGATGCAAGAGACGAAGTAACCCCTGGATACAAGTTCAATGATTGGGAAATGAAAGGTGTTCCATTAAGAGTGGAGATAGGTCCAAAGGATCTTGCAAAAGGCAAAACAGTTTTGGTTCGTCGAGACAATCTCAAAAAAACTGATCTTGTGTTTGAAAAAACCGAGGAGGGTGTTTTAAGCATGTTAGACGAGATCCAACAGGGACTATTTGAAAACGCCAAGAATCTTTTAAAGGAAAAAACAAAGAACGTGACAGATTTTGAAGAATTCAAATTGGAGATGGAAAAAGGAGCATTTCTTAGTTCACCATGGTGCGGAGAGACCAAGTGTGAAGAAATAATCAAGGAATCAACTGGGGCAGATATCCGCGTGATTCCTTTTGATGCAAAGAGTGAAGAAGAAGAATCCACCTGCATCATATGCAAAAATCCAGGTAAAACCAATGCAATTTTTGCAAGAAGCTATTAGCAACAAAACATTATTGCATATACAACAGGTTAGAAAAATCTGAGAATAATATGACAAACACAGAGTAGATTAATGATCTATCATTACTGTTGTTTTGATCTAAGATTACGGTAATTCAAGAAATTCTTTTCCGGATCTGAAAGTTTGCCTGATCCGCTGGAATTATCAAGCACACGGATACTTTTTCAAGTTTCACTATAATAACATAATTTAAGCATCGGTTCTCTTTATGATGATGGCATTTTGTGGATCCAGATCCTTCCAAACAACACTGTAATTTAATTTAGACAATAAATCAGCGTGACATGATTCTGGGATTTCATGTGTATCCAGTATAATGCATGCATCAACAAAGCTGTGTACATCATTTAGAGATCTTTTCACATGATCAAGTTTTTGTCCTGAAATGAGAAATTGACCTGCCAACGTATATTCAGGATGTTTTTTTAGCAGAATTCTCACTACAGCTTCTTCAGGAATGTCATATTTTTGGGCAATTTGTGTAATTGAGATGATGCTATTACTATGATCATGATCAATTGAGACAGATAATGACAATGATGTGTTGTTACTAGTCTCTTCTATTATCTCCATGTCTATTTTTTTCAGATAGTTAATCACTTGCATAACGGGAACTTTATTTTTGAAGAGAATTACCGAGTCTTTTGGCAATGATTGCATTTCAGAACAAGAAAGCTCTTCATTTATGGCTACTAGTAAATTCGTATTTGGACTCTGGGTGTTTTTGTTTTCTGTTTCAGTGCCAGTGGTAGTAGATTTCTTAAAAATCGAGGCTAATTTGCCAACTTTTCTTTCTAGATATTCTCTTGTCCAAAAACCTACTATTTCCAGATAGATTTTTTTCCCATATTTCTCGAAAAGGAAATCTGGAATCATTGCCTTGCCTTCTGCTGCAATCAATGGATCAGGCTCTCTTGTCAGTTTCCATCCCATGCTTTTTCCATGCATCTTAAAATCTGTAGCAAATTTCTCTTCCAGCAAGCTGTCGTATTGCGATTCTCTTTCTTTTTCACTATCACCAGATCCATGAAAAATCTTTGAGGGCAATGGTACTAAGAACTGGCTAGATGCATCCCTAGACGTTTCAAACTTGAACAATTTCTTTCCATCAAATGTTTTCCTAAGTATTACTGCATTGATCTTCCAATATGGCGATGCGAGTATTGTCGGCAATAATTTTGCTATCGATGTTCCATATCTGTCAGTCATCTTAAACAGGCTCATAGGACCCTCTAACGAACACATAAGAAGAGAACTCTCATTAGTTTCATCTTGTTCTTTTTCTTGTTGTTGTCCCTGTTCATTTTTTGATATTTGATATAGATTATACATCAAGCCATACATTTTCACTTTTCGTAAGAGACGTTTCCAGTTTACACCTCCCTTGAGATATACATCAAAATTTGTGCATCTAAAAAGTAGAGTCTGCATCAACGAAATGTTGTACCAAGTAATCAGATCTGTTGCCGAAAGTGGGTCGAATTTTTCCACTACCAAGTTTTCTTCAAGATCGCTCCACATTGCCGATTTTATTTCTACTTGAGAAAGATTGAGACTAGTTGAAACTGAATTTATTATATCGTTTCTTGACGTATCAGACAAGGCAAGTCCTCGCTTCGACGATTCTTCGAAAAGCATTCTTCGAATTAAGATAGAGTCCAAGTTACCCATCATGTTCTTCAGCACACAACGCCGTTCCAAAAGTGTGAACAAACCTCTTACTAGCTTGTAATCACCATACTCGGATTCCAATAACTGGCATTTTTCCCTAAGCTTGCCTTTACTTTCATTCATTTTCTGCGCATTTTCAAAGTATTTGATAAGCCGGTTAGCAAGTTGATAATAGCGCTCTACTTCCTCGTCTCCATTTTCGTTATTACTATCACTCCTTGTAGTAGAGCAAAAGCTTGGAGATATTTTGCCACTGTTTATCCTAACTCGAAGTAAATCAATTGGCAACATATCAACAATAACAACAAGAATTCAAACAATTGACAGCATTATACAAGTGAATCAATTCTTTCATATTATCATCATGATGATGACAGCTGAAAATCATCACTAGTATCACCACTACCGCTTCCTTCTTCTCCTGTCTCTTCATCATCATAATAAATATCATAATTAGATTTCTCCACTGTATCGTGATCATTTTTTACTGAGTTGGCCTTCTTCAAAGCTGTTGTCCTCTTTGCACTCGTATTGACTTCTCCTGTAGCTTTTGATATTATCTCAATTAGCCTAGCTTCTTTCTTCACATCTTGCTTTGGCCTAAGCAAGCGTCCAAGCCTCTGGATGAATTCCCTGCCACTACCAGTGCCACTCAGAATAATTCCAAGCTCCGCATCTGGGACGTCAATTCCCTCATCTAGAACTTTTGAGGTTACAATAGCATGATATCTACCACTTCTAAATCCATCTAACAGATCATCTCTTTCTTGGTTTGTTGACTTGTGGGTAATGCATGGAATTAAGAATTTGTTTGATATATCGTAAACCATCTTGTTGTGTTGCGTAAATATTATTGTTCTTGTTTTCTTGTCTTTGCCAGCGGAATTTTTCTCCAATATATTTGTCAATTCTATAATCTTTGCTTTGCTGTTTAGGGCTATTTCGTTTGCCTTATTTCTTGCCAGAATGGCTTCCCTTGCAACAGGATTTCGATTTGACATCATGATAAGTTTTTTAATATTATGAAATGACGGTACTGTGAATCCTAACCTTCTCAGATTGGCAAGAAATTTCTTTTGGTTAATGTCATATTCTCGTTGCTCATCAGGTAAAAGATCTACCTGTATCCTTTCTATAGCATAGTTTGCAAGGTGTTTCTTTTCAGACAGGATTTTTGAGCCCATTTCAAAAACTATACCACCAACCAATCTTGGTATTAGCGAGTGCAGGTCATCTTCTCGTTCTATCGTTGCTGTCAACCCCAGTCGATATGGAGAGAAAATTTGTTCTGCAATGTATCTATATCCAGGCGAGGGAAGATGATGAACCTCATCAAATATAACAAGACCAAACTTGTTTCCAATGATTGGAGCTTTCAGGTAAGCTGAATCATAAGTAGAAACAGTAATTGATTGTATGTCATCCTCTCCACCTCCAAGCCTTCCAATTTTGACGGTCTTACTGATGGTGTTACTGATAGTATCGGTTGTTGCTTCTTTTACATCATCATCATCATTCAATCCTACTACTAGATGATTTTTGATGGTAGTCGTCCATTGTTCCATGAGATCTATTGTTGGAACTACAACAAGTGTAGATGTGTTTGCTTTTTCAATTGCCTTTATTGCAATTGCAGTCTTGCCCGAACCCGTAGGAAGGACTATGCATCCACGCATGTTTGCCGCAATCCAGTTCCCCAGAGCCTTTTTCTGATAATCACGAAGTTCCAGTCCACGAACTTTTATGAACGAAGTTGGAATTAGATCTGGGACAAGATCAACAAAATCAATATCACTTGACTTTAGATACTCGATTATTTCCTTGTAATGTACCGCTTGTGCACGAAGAACCTTGTTTCTTTCGTCAAATATAGCACTTGGAATATGAGTGAGACCTTTGCTGTCTACACAGATTGTTCCCTTATCGTAATAGACTCTTGTTGTTGCTGCATGTACCAAGATACATCATCATTATCATGAGATATATCTTCATTGAAGGTAAATCATTAAAGCGTTGTTAATGCTTACTAGCTAACTGAAAGTGTAGGCTTTTCACATGTAATAATAATATGTACAGCACCGATAAGATTTTTTAAAAAAATTGATGTAAGATCTCTCAAGAGTTTAGATTACATACACTACAATCAGGTTAGAATTTTTAAGAATTTGTTCAGTTATGGATCTACTGTTATCGTGCCTTTCATTTCTGGATGTATCGTAGAATAATACGGATATGTTCCTTCCTTGTCTGCAAGGAAGTTTATGGTCTGGGCTTCAAAGTATTTGAGATGTCTTGTATGAACATTAAAGGCATCAATGTTTAGATCCTGATCTGAACCAGTATCCTTGTCTTCGTTTATCACATGCAATGCGACCAGGGTTCCTTTAGGAATGTGAATCGCAGGATCAAGGTTTGTGCCAGATATAGATTTCTTTCCAGTTTTTGTAGATTGTTCGTCATATGCATATCCTTGATCATTATGAATTGCCAATATGTAGACATTTGACGCTGTTGCAAATACTGGAGCTGTACCATTTACCGGTACTGCAGAAATCCAAAGGTAATACACACCACCTGCTACAACTGCTGCCAAAATTGCAACTGTTATTATCGTACCCTTTGAAATACCGCTACTCTTAGCCTTGTTCTTCTGCTTCTTTACCACGATGCAATTAGCGAAATGTGTGTATATTTATGTAATGATTATCCAAGATGAGCAAAGGATAATAACAAAAGATCCATTGGTGGAATCGACTATTTTGAAGTACCAATTGATAGCAAAGAATAATATTTTGGTTTGCGCCATATTGGCTAAGATTTCAATATGAAAAAATTTGAGGTAATTTTAATTGGCATAATTATCGCCCTTTCGGCCACAGCTGTAATACAATTTAGCAATGGAAGAACATTAAATGATTTATCACAGGCAACAGTTCAAGGTCCCCCCGGACCACAAGGTCCACCTGGACCCCCAGGCCCACCAGGACCGGCAAGTGGATCTGGATATACCATAACAACAGATTCCATCCTTACACATATTTTCAAGAGGGTCGAAAATTCCGTAGTCCAGATAACAAGCAAGGTATCGTCCACAGATAACAGCATCATAATCAACGGTCAGCCACTTGAGAGTCAATCGACAAGACTTGGTTCTGGCTTTGTATACGACACGGAAGGGAGAATAATTACCAACAATCACGTGGTTGAAGGATCAAAGACAGTAAACGTATCTTTTGTAGATGGTAACACCTACACTGCAAAAGTTGTCGGCACTGACCCAGGAAACGACATTGCAGTAATACAGATAATAGACAATTTCTCAGATGAAACCCTCATGCCCCTAACTCTTGGAAATTCATCAGGGCTTGATGTTGGACAGCAGGTTATCGCAATTGGCAATCCATTTGGGCTTAGCGACACAATGACAACTGGCATAATAAGCCAGGTTGGAAGACTGCTTCCAAACGAGAATGCAGCAGGATTTTCAATACCAGACATAATACAAGTTGATGCCGCAATCAATCCAGGAAATTCCGGCGGACCACTGCTAGACTTGAATGGCCAAGTGATAGGGATGAACACTGCTATCAAGACAAGCACGGGTGATTTTGCAGGAATTGGATTTGCCGTGCCATCAAATACAATCAACAAAATTGCTCCAGTTTTAATCAAAGATGGAAGTTATACCCATCCATACCTTGGTATATCTGGAAGAAGCCTAGATCCAGATATTGCCCTTGCAAATGGACTGGCACGAAACTTCAAGGGAGTATTGGTTGAAAAAATAGTACAGGGAGGACCTGCAGACAAGGCAGGAATAATACCCGCTACTCTTGATGAGAACAATATTCCACATGGGGGAGACATAATAACAGCAATAGACGGTCATCAAGTAAAGACAATTTATGACGTCATAGCGTACCTCGATGAGCAGAAAAATGTAGGTGACAAGGTCACAATATCAATTAACAGATTGGGAAAATCATTAGACCTGACTGCCACACTTGAGGCAAGACCTTCCACAGCATCTTAACAGCGTTTCCAATCTGTTTTCAAATCATCGATAATTCATGCAGATGAAAAACCCATAGTGATTTGATTTTCAAGTTGATTTATTTCAAATCTACTAAAGGTAATCAAAGTGTACTTGTTGTAGGTGCGGGCCCGGGGGGATTAGCGTCTATAATCTGCTAATTTCGGTTCCATTTGTGCTTAATATCTCCCAAGACGTATGTATCGACAAAAAGTAAAAAAGGAAATCAAGGGTAAATTAAAGGAAGAGTTTGACTATATTCACAAGAGTTCGTTATTGAAAGGTGGTATTCTACCTCACTCCCTAGATAGAATGCTTGTCTTACAAAATGACATATCATGAGAATCAGTTGCTTTAGACGAAATTAGCAATAAAAAGTACAACAATAGAGGAACTCATAAAAGTATCAGCGAATTTTTCTGGAATTGATCAGTGTTAAAATATAATTTTATAAATCTCACTGCGAGATACAAAAAAGAGATGCAAGAAAATAGTATAATATTCAATATTGAAGAATATCTTCAAAAACACAATATCATTTCAATAGGTGATGCTAATAGATTGTATGAGTTACGTGAGTTTAGAAATTTTCTCGCTAACAATATCGTGAAAGCTTCTAAAAGATGATTTGAGTGAGAGAACTACCGAATTAACAAAATTAATGGATAAATTAACTAGAATTGCCAGGGATCATCATTCATAATTGACATACTAAACCAGTAGTGAGATATAATTTGGTACTATTTGTGATGATTTATGATAAAAGTTGAATCGATCAGGGAGCAAATTCAATGACACATCCATCTGGATAGCTTAGCGATTTGTTTTTCCTGTTGGTTACACTCAAAATCTTTGATGGTTCCTGTAATTCTAGTTTTTTTAAGATTTCTTTTTTATAGATATGATTGGTCTCCGTGATGACGTATTGATGCACTTCATTTTCTGATATTTTTTTACCCTTGAACTTCTCGTATATCTGCTCAGCTACCTCGGGCATCCAGTTTCCACCGTCATTAACATCATGGAAAAATGTTTGACCCAATCCCAGTCTATCTGAAAATTTGTACATTCCTCTTTTGTCCACTTTTAACATTGCTTTTTTCATCACCTCCAAACCTTTCCAATGTTTTGTGCAGAATACCAAATCGTAAACAACTTGATTATCTTTTCCTATCATTTGAAAAGATTTGACAAATCGTGCACCAGCCTGTTCTTTGAGTTGTCGTTCATACAAGGTTAATAGAAATTTTAATCGATCATCAGTATTTTCAATATTTCTTGCAGATCTCCATGTAGCAACACCATAGAGACTATCAACTGCTCTTTCATGAGAAGGATCAAGAAATCGATTAACAAATCCAGACATGAACGTTATCAATAATTCAGATCGGTCATGAGACAATAGTCTGGAAATCACTTCCATTGGAAAGTCTGAATATCCAAAGGGATCAATAAATGCAAAAGTGGGAGCTAATTTGACATTTTGTTCATCAATCCAATTTAAAATCGAGTTAACACTATCTGTAAATTCTGATTTATGAATTTCATAAGAGATGTTTTTTGGAAGGCTGGTAAATCTTTTTTGCAGAATGTCATTTAAAATTTTAACACGCTCAGCATCTTGTTCTATGAACAAAAATACCACATTAGTAGTTGGTTTTATCATTGAATGCTCGGTGGCAGTAGATAGGGCAATTATGGGTGAACCATCCTCACCGTTGGCATACGTTCCTGGGCCTGCAAATCCATCAATGTATAAAATTCTTTGATAACTACTACCCAGAATTGGAAACCATGCTTTGAGGTATTCTTCCAATATCTCATGTTTGGCAATTGTATGTGGTTCAATTTTCCACACTGTGGGAATGTCGGACATAATGTGATTTTCAGAATAGCAAGCGCTAATCGTCTTTATATCTTAGATCCTTAACGCGCGTCCATTTGACATGGAGTGCATTACGCTAACCTGTGGATGATTTGGATGTACATAGAGGAATTAAATATCATTATTTTATAATTATGATGTAGATGGCAATTGGTTCTACTATTGAATGGACTGAAGCTACTTGGAATCCAACAACTGGTTGTACAAAGATATCTCCGGGTTGCAAGAATTGTTATGCTGAAACGTTAACAAGACGACTCAAGGCCATGGGTCAAAAGAAGTACAAAAATGGCTTTCAATTCGCTGAACATCTTGATGACATTAGTTTGCCATTAACTTGGAAAAAACCAAAGAAAATTTTTGTTAATAGTATGTCTGATCTATTTCATGAAAAATCAAACTTTGAATTTACAACAAAATGTTTTTCAACAATGCTAGAAGCATATTGGCATACATATCAGGTTCTTACTAAGCGACCTAAAAAAATGGCGGAATTTTCTAAATTATTTAAGCATCAATTTGGACAAAAAATTCCTAGTCATATTTGGATGGGTACAAGTATAGAAAATGACAATTATGTTTCTAGGATAGATGATCTTAGAAAAGTAGACTGTACTGTACGATTCATTAGTTTTGAACCATTGATAGGATCTATTGGGACAGTCGACCTTACAGGAATACACTGGGCAATAATAGGCGGAGAAAGTGGTTATAATCACAGACCAATACAGAAAGAATGGATAACAGAAATCATAAAACAATGTAAAAAGCAAAAGGTTGCAGTATTTTTCAAGCAATGGGGAGGAATTAGGCCAAAATCTGGTGGACGAGAAATAAATGGTAAAACCTATGATGAGTATCCTAGAGTGGAACATACTATTACACTATCCAAAAAGCCATTGTTGGTATAATCGATATCAACATGAATATGTGGTAACAACTTGTTAAACGGTGGAATTATTTTAGAAATGAGATAGTTAATGATGTTGAAT
>Ga0209698_10002952_pt1 | contig 18969 bp, 19 predicted proteins | sample LitLauG_LLR_2012_FD_187203 | JGI IMG/M metagenome (GOLD analysis project Ga0209698, IMG submission 187203) | Freshwater sediment microbial communities from Pennsylvania, USA - Little Laurel Run_MetaG_LLR_2012 (SPAdes) (version 2) | ecosystem: Environmental > Aquatic > Freshwater > Creek >...
GTCGCGCTCGAGTAGTCGCTCACGTACGCCGTCGCGCCGTCGCGCGCGCAGCCGATCCCGTTGGGCCACACGAGCTCCTCGCTCAGGACGCGCACGCCGCCCGCGCGCTCGAGCAAGAGCAGCTGCCCGGGGCGCGGCTGCTCTCCCTGCAGCGGGCGGTAGCGCAGCACGCCCGCCAGCAGCGCGCCGTCCGGCGTCGAGCCGAGGTCGTTGTAGCCGCACACGCCCTCGCCCGAGAGCAGCTCGCGCTGCGAGCCGTCGGCGCGCACATGTACGACGGTGCGCCCGCTCACCACCCAGCCGCCCTGCGCATGGGCGAGCGCCCCGCCGATGCCGCGCCGCCTACCCAGCAGCTCCCGCGGCTCGCCGTCTGGCATGCACGCCCACAGCCCGCCCCGGATCACGTCGCTGTAGACCAGCTCGCCGTCGGCGCCGAAGCGGGGCGCCTCGAGCAGGCTGTGCGGGTGCATCAGCACGCCCGCCACCGGCTCGATCCCCGCCAGCAGCGTCATCTGCGCGGCCTGCGCGGCAGGCTCGAGCGCATGCGCAGCTTGACCACGCGTCGCCTGCGCTCCTCGCGCTCGCGCTCCTGCAGTTCCAGATCGCGTTCTTCCTCGAGGCCGATTTCGAGGAACACCAGCAGCAGCGCCGCCGCCAGGCCGCCGCCCATCAGCGCGATCGTCAACACTTCGCCGAGCACCCCCGACACCAGCGCCAGGCACGCGATGCCCGCCGCCACTGCGACCGCAGCCGAGCCGAACGACAGCCTGCGCGAGCGAGAGCTCACGCGCGCAACGGTAGCGCCATCACGCGCGCCCCCGCGAGCCGCCCGCAGGCGGCTCGCCCGCTCTCTCTGATCAGCTGTCCTTGCCCGCGCTCTCGGCAGCGCCGTCGGCGTCGCCGTCGGCCAGCAGCCGGTACAGCTCTTTGCGCGTGCGCGCCAGCACCTCGCGCGCGCCCGCGATCTGCCCGTCGCTGCCCGTCCGCATCACCTGCGCGAAGGCGAAGGCCACCTCGCGCATCAGCCTGCCCAGCTCGTGCGCGTGGTCGCTGACCGTCTCGCTCATCTCCTCCCACGGCGCCTGCCTGTCTGCGGCGCGCTCGGCCAGCAGCGCGCGGCCCGCGTCCGTCAGCTCGAACAGCTTGCGCCCGTCGCTCTCCTGCGAGCGGATCAGGCCCTCGTCCTCGAGCTGGGAGAGCGCGGGGTAGACCGAGCCCGGGCTGGGGCTCCACACGCCGCCGCTGCGCTCCTGCACCTCCTGCATGATCTGGTAGCCGTTGCGCGGCTCCTCTGCGAGCAGCAGCAGCGCAGCCGTGCGGATGTCGCCGCGGCGCGCCTTGCGTCCGCGACCGCGCGGCCCACGCGGCCCGCCGGGGCCGAAGCCGCCGAACTCGCCGCGCGGCCCGCCGTAGCCGAAGCTGCGCCAGCGCTCCTCGCGCCCGCTCGAGCCGCCGCGGCCGTGCGACCCGCAGCCCGGCCTCGAGCTCTTTGAATACGTCTCACTTCCAAACATACCGTCTCCTTATCTTGAACTATCTCAGGTACTTCGCGATATATCGTAACACACCGCGTGAGGATTTCAACCCCCTGCCCCGAGCCGCGTCCGTCTCGCGAGCTCGGGGCCCGGCCCGGCGTGGGCCCGGCGCGGGCTCGCCTAGTGCCTGAAGTGTCGCCGGTCGGTCGCGACCATGACGACGTGCGCGGCGTCTGCTGCCGCGATGACCTCCTCGTCGCGCACCGAGCCGCCAGGCTGGATGATCGCGGCGACACCCGCGTCGATGGCAAGCTGCGGGCCGTCGGCGAAGGGGAAGAACGCGTCGGAGGCGAGGCTCGCGCCGGCCAGCAGCTCGGGCTGGGCCTGCTGGGCCTTCTCGAGCGCGATGCGCACCGCGTCAACACGGCTCATCTGGCCAGCGCCGATGCCGACCGTGGCGCCCTCGCGCGCGATCACGATCGCGTTGGAGCGCACGTGGCGGCACACGCGCCACGCGAACAGCATGTCCTGCCACTGCTGCTCGCCGGGCTGCGCGGCGGAGAGCACGCGCATCTGCTCGCGCGTCTCTGAGACCTCGTCGCGGCTCTGCACGAGCTGGCCGCCGATGACGGGCTTGGCTTCGACCTCGCCTGCGGGCTCGGGCCAGTCGGCGAGCTCGAGCAGGCGCACGTTCTTCTTCTCCTGCAGCAGCGCCAGCGCGTCCGCGTCGAAGCCGGGGGCGAGCAGCACCTCGATGAACTGCTCCGAGAGGCGTTCCGCGGCGGCGCGGTCTACCCGCCTGTTGATCGCGATCACGCCGCCGTAGGCGCTCTGGGGGTCGCATGCGAACGCGCGCGCGTACGCCTCCGCGGCGCTCTGCGCGATCGCGCAGCCGCACGGGTTGTTGTGCTTGACGATCGCGCACGCGGGCTCGTCGAACTGCTCGACGAGCTCGCGCGCGGAGCTGAGATCGAGCAGGTTGTTGAAGGACAGCTCCTTGCCGTGCAGCTGGCGCACCCCGGCGAGCAGGTGCGTGGGCGCGCCCGCACGCGCGTAGAACGCGGCCTGCTGGTGGGGGTTCTCGCCGTAGCGCAGGTCGCTCACCTTCTCGTAGGCGTCGCCCCAGGTCGGCGGGAAGCCGTCGTAGGTGTTGCGCGCGAACCACGCGGAGATCGCCGCGTCGTAGCGCGCGGTGCACGCGAACGCCTTCGCGGCGAGCCTTTTGCGAGTGTCCGCGCAGAGCAGCCCGTCGCGCTCGCGCAGCTCGACGAGCACGCTCTCGTAGTCGGCGGGGTCGACGACGACCGCGGCGAACTCGCTGTTCTTGGCGGCCGCCCTGATCATCGTGGGGCCGCCGATGTCGATGTTCTCGATGATCTCCGCGGGCGAGGCGTCGCCCCGCGCGAGCGTCTGCTCGAAGGGGTAGAGGTTCACGCATACGAGGTCCACAGCCTCGATGTCCTGCTCGGATGCGGCACGCAGGTGCGCGTCCTCGTCGCGCCGCGCGAGCAGCCCCGCGTACAGGCGCGGATGAAGCGTCTTCACGCGCCCGTCCATGATCTCGGGGAAGCCGGTGAAGTCCTCGATCGCGCGCACCGCGAGGCCGCCGCGCTGGAGCTCGCGGGAGGTGCCGCCGGTCGAGACGATCTCCACGTCGAGCTCGGCGAGGCCGCGGGCGAACTGCAGCAGTCCCGTCTTGTCTGACACGGACAGCAGCGCCCTGCGCACGCGCACCTGCGCAGGCGCTGCGCGCTCCACGCCGCCGCCGTGTTCGCTGATCAGCTCGCTCCCGATCGGGGCCACACGCAGAGCGTACCCGTGTGCCGCGACAGAGCCCTCACGCGACGTGCGCGCCGACGGACTCGAGGTCGATCACGCGCCTGCGCGGGTTGCCGGGGTCGGCGCGCAGCGCGCCCGCTGCGATCAGCGCGACGGCCTGGGCGAGCATCGCGTGCTCGAGCGGGCGCAGCGCGGCGAGCACCTCCTGGGGCTCGCGCGCGTCGGGCAGCTCCACCGCGCGCTGCAGGATCACGGGCCCCGTGTCCATGCCGGCGTCGACGAAGTGCACCGTGACGCCGAACACCTTCACGCCGTAGTCGAGCGCCTGCTCGATCGCGCGCAGGCCGGGGAAGGCGGGCAGCAGCGAGGGGTGCACGTTGATGACGCCCTCGGGGAAGCGCTCGAGGAACTCCTCGCCGAGCAGCTCCATGTAGCCGGCGAGCACCACGAGGCGCGCGCCGCGCTGCGCGAGCCAGTCCGCGAGCGCCGCGTCACGCGCGTCCCGGTCGGCGTACTGCGAGCGCGCGAAGACGGCGGTCGGCACCTCGCGCGCTGCGGCGCGGTCGAGCGCGGTCGCGTCCTCGGCGCTCGAGGCGACCGCGACGATCTCCGCCTCGCGCCCGTGCACGGTGTCGAGCAGCGCCTGCAGGTTGCTCCCCAGACCGGAGACCAGTACGGCGATGGGCAGTCGCTCCGACACTTGTTGCGACCACGATACCCGTGACGGAGATCACACAGCGTGGCAGTGCGGGGCCCTTCAACGCGAGGACCACCCGCAGGCGTGAAAGCCGCGTCGCGTGGCCGCCGCTCACTACGATCTGCGTGTGAGCGCTCCGATGGTGCCCGGTGGCGTGGTGCATGAACTGCCCGCAGACCTGCGCAGCGCGCTGATCGCGGACGCGGCGCTGCTCGATGCGTGGAAGGACATCACGCCGCTCGCGCGCAACGAGTTCATCTGCTGGGTCGAGGATGCCAAGCAGCAGAGCACGCGCGAGCGCCGCATCCGGCGCACGCGGGAAGAGCTCGAGGAAGGGCGGCGCAGGCCCTGCTGCTGGCCGGGCTGCAAACACCGCGAGCGCAACGGCAGGCAGCGGCCCGCCTAGGCGCAACGCGTGGCTCAGCTGGTGCTGAGCAGCGGCTCGGGCTCGGCGAGCAGCCCGCGTTCGGCGCCGTCGGCACCGCCAGCCTCGCCGCCGCCGTGCTCGAGCGAGTACTTGCCGGCGGCGCGGTCGCTGCCGGCGAGCGGATACTCGCCGGTGAAGCACGCGTCGCAGTGGCTCGAGCGCGAGCCGCGCACGGCCTCATAGACGCCCTGCAGTGAGAGGTAGTGCAGCGAGTCGCAGCCGAGCTCGGCTGCGACCTCGGCGGTGCTGCGCCCGTGGGCGATCATCTCCTCGCGCGTGGACATGTCGATGCCGTAGTGGCAGGGGTGCTTGATGGGCGGCGCGGAGATGCGCATGTGGATCTCGGCGGCGCCTGCGTCGCGCAGCATCTGCACGATCTGGCGTGTGGTGTTGCCGCGCACGATGGAGTCGTCCACGACGACGAGGCGCTTGCCGGCGATCACGTCGGGCAGCGGGTTGAACTTGAGCCGCAGCCCGTGCTTGCGCAGCTCCTGGCCGGGCTGGATGAAGGTGCGCGCGACGTAGCGGTTCTTGACGAAGCCGTCGTCCTGCGGCAGCCCGGCGGCCCGCGCGAGCCCGCGCGCGGCGGGGTTGCCGGAGTCGGGCACGGCGATCACGAGGTCGGCGTCCACGGGCGCCTCGCGCCACAGGATCTCGCCCATGCGCCCGCGCGCGACCTGCAGCACCTGCTCGTTCATGCGCGAGTCGGGGCGCGCGAAGTAGATGTACTCGAACACGCAGAAGGCGCGGCGCGCGGCGGCGGCGGCGGGCCTGCTCTGCAGGCCGTCGGGCCCGAGCGTGACGATCTCGCCGGGCTCGACTTCGCGCAGGTAGCGCGCGCCGATGATGTCGAACGCGCAGGACTCACTGGAGACGCAGTAGCGAGGCTCGTCCTCGCCGGGCAGCGCGCCGAGCGCGAGTGGGCGCAGGCCGTGCGGGTCGCGGAACGCGACGACGCGGTCCTTGGTCATGACGACGATCGAGAAGGCGCCGCGCAGGCGCGGCAGCACCTCGGCGATGGCGTCCTCGACGTCCCGTGCGGGGTGGGTCGCGATCATCGCGGCGATGATCTCGGAGTCGGAGCTCGAGCTGAAGCGCACGCCGCGCTCGACGAGCTCGTCGTGGAGCTCGAGCGCGTTGATGAGGTTGCCGTTGTGCGCGAGGGCGACCTCGCGACGCGAGCCGTTGGTGCCCTCGGAGCGCTGCACGGGCTGGGAGTTCTCCCACGCGTTGGAACCGGTGGTCGAGTAGCGCACGTGCCCGATGGCGAGCTCGCCGGCGAGCGTGCGCAGGTCGTTCTCGCTGAAGACCTGGCTGACGAGCCCGAGCTCGCGGCGCGTGACGATGTGCCCGCCGCGGTCGGCCGCGGCTATCCCTGCGGACTCCTGGCCGCGGTGCTGCAGGGCGTAGAGCGCGAAGTACGAGAGTCGTGACACCTCGTGACCGGGCGCATACAGGCCGAAGACTCCGCACTCATCGCGCGGTCCATCACGCATGTTGCCTACAAGCTAGCATCAGGCGAAGAGTTCGCGCAGGGCGCTGTGGGCGGCGGCGAGCTCGTGCAGCTCGATCTCCAGCAGCGAGCGGTGGGCGGCGTCGGAGATGGCGAGCGAGCCGTCCTTCACGCTGCCGATCAGGCGCAGCGCGACCGCCTGCGAGCGCAGCTGCTCGAGCTCGGCGAGCTCGCCGAGGGACTCCTCGGGGCAGCTGAGGATGAAGCCGCCGGGCGCCTCGCCGAACAGCTGCTCGGTGGAGGCGTCGGCGAGCGTGACGTGTGCGCCGAGGCCGCCGGCGAGGCAGCACTCGGCGAGCCCGACGGCGAGCCCGCCCTCGGCGATGTCGTGAGCGCTCGAGAGCAGGCCGCTCTGCACGCCGGCGCGCACGGCGGCCTGTGCGGCGGCGACGGCGTGCAGGTCGAAGGCGGGCAGCCCGTCGGGGAGCTCGGCGCCGTGGAGCTTTGAGAGCTCGCTGGCGGAGAGCGACGGCGAGAACGGGCCGAGCAGCGCGACACGGTCGCCGGCGCGCTGGAAGCCGAGGCGCCCGGCGCGGCGCGCGTCGGGCATGCGCCCGACCATGCCGATCACGGGCGTCGGGTAGATCGGCCCGGACTGGCCCTCGTTGTAGAGCGAGACGTTGCCGCCGACGATCGGCGCATCGAGTGCGCGGCAGGCGTCGCCGAGCGCTCTGACGCTCTCGGTGAGCTGCCACGCGATGTGCTCCTTCTCGGGGTTGCCGAAGTTGAGGTTGTTGGTGGTGCCGAGCGGCTGCGCTCCGGCGCAGGCGAGGTTCGAGGCGCACTCGAGCACGGCCTCGAGCGTGCCGCGGTAGGGGTCGGCGGCGACGCGGCGGCCGTTGCAGTCGATGCTGGCGGCGAGCGCGGAGCCGTCGGGGAGCGCGAGCACGGCCGCGTCGGCCTGCTCGGGGCGGCGCACGGTGCGCGACTGCACGATCGAGTCGTACTGCTCGAACAGCGCGCGGCGCGAGGCGATGTTGGCGCTCTGCAGGAGCGCGAGCAGCGTCTCGCGCGCGTCGGCGCGGCGGTCGAGTACCGGGCGCGGCGCGGCGTACACGCTCGCGGTGGGCTTGCGCGGGTGCACGTCATACAGCGGGCACTCCTCGACGAGCGCGCCGACGGGCATGTCGGCGAGCAGCTCGCCGTCGCGCAGCACGCGCAGCCTGCGCGAGTCGGTGACGGTGCCGATCACGGCGCAGGCGAGCTCCCAGCGCGCGCAGCGCTCGCGCACGGCGTCGAGCTTGGCGGGCTCCACGACACACAGCATGCGCTCCTGGGACTCGCTGACCATGATCTCGAAGGGCTCCATGTCGGCCTCGCGCAGGGGCACGCGGGCGATGTCGATGTCGAGCCCGACGGCGCCCTTGGAGGCCATCTCCGAGGCGGATGAGCTGAGGCCGGCTGCGCCGAGGTCCTGCAGCGAGAGCAGCAGGCCGGCGTCGAGCATCTCCAGCGAGCACTCCATCAGCAGCTTCTCCTCGAAGGGGTCGCCGACCTGCACGCTGGGGCGCATGCTGGGCGCGCCTGAGTCGCCGTGCTGCAGCTCGGCGGACGCGAGCACGGAGGCGCCGCCGATGCCGTCGCGGCCGGTGGAGGCGCCGAACAGCACGAGCAGGTTGCCGGGGCCGGCGGCGGCGCTGCGCACGAGGCGCTCGCGCGGGGCGAGGCCGAGCGCCATCGCGTTGACGAGGCAGTTGTGCTCGTAGGGGCCCTCGAAGTAGACCTCGCCGCCGATGGTGGGCACGCCGATCGAGTTGCCGTAGTGCGCGATGCCGGAGACGGCGCCGTCGAGCAGGTAGCGCACACGCGCCTGACCCTCGCCGGCGGTGGCTGCGGCGCCTTGGCCGCAGGCGAGATCGCCGAAGCGCAGCGAGTCGAGCACGGCGATGGGGCGTGCGCCGATCGCGAAGATGTCGCGCAGGATGCCGCCGACGCCGGTGGCCGCTCCCTGGAACGGCTCGACGGCGCTCGGATGGTTGTGGGACTCGACCTTGAAGGCGCACACGAGGCCTCCGCCGACGTCGACCGCGCCGGCGTTCTCACCGGGGCCGAGCACGACCTGTGGGCCTTCGGTGGGCAGGCCGCGCAGCAGCCGCCGCGAGTGCTTGTAGGCGCAGTGCTCGCTCCACATCAGCGAGTACACGGCGAGCTCGACCCGGTTGGGCGCGCGGCCCTGCTTGTCGCAGATGAGCTCATACTCGGCGGCACTGAGGCCGAGTGCGAGCGCGTCCTTGAGGCTGGGGACGCTGCCGTGCGGGTGCAGCGTGGCGCTGTCAGGCAAGAGCGCCCTCCAGTGCGGTGCGCATCGAGGTGAAGATGCCGAGCCCGTCGAGCGAGCCGCCGGTGAGCGCATCGACGGCGTGCTCGGGGTGGGGCATCAGGCCGAACACGTTGGCGCGCTCGTTGCACACGCCGGCGATGTCGTGCAGCGAGCCGTTGAAGTTCTCCTCGGGGAGATAGCGCAGCAGGACCTGACGGTCCTGCTGGAGGCGTGCGAGCGTGCGCTCGTCCGCGTAGTAGCGGCCCCAGGAGTGCTTGACGGGGATGCTCAGGCGCTGGCCGTCTGTGAACGCGTTGGTGAAGGGGCTCTCGGCGCGCGCGACCTCGACTGTGACCTGCCTTGAGGTGAAGCGCATGTTGGCGTTGGGAAGCAGCGCGCCGGGCAGCAGGCGGGCCTCGCAGAGCACCTGGAAGCCGTTGCAGATGCCGAGCACGAGCCCGCCGTCGTTGGCGAAGGCGATCACGGACTCCATCGCGGGGGAGAAGCGCGCGATCGCGCCCGCGCGCAGGTAGTCGCCGTAGGAGAAGCCGCCGGGAACGATCACGGCGTCGGCGCCGCGCAGGTCGCGCTCGGCATGCCAGATGAGCTCGGCGTCGGCGACGCGCGCGGCGGCGTGCAGGGCGTCGCGGTCGTCGCAGGAGCCGGGGAACTGGATGACGGCGAACTTCAAGCTTGCCTACGGGCTGGCATCGAGCAGCTGGACCTCGTAGTCCTCGACGAGCGGGTTGGCGAGCAGCCGCTCGCACATCGGCTGCAGCTGCGCGGGGTCGAGCACGTCGAGCTCGATGAGCCTGCCGACGTGGACGTTGCGCGCGCCGTCGAACCCGAGCGCGGGCAGCGCGCGCTCGACGGCTGCGCCCTGCGGATCGAGGATGCCGGCCTTGGGCCGGATCAGCACGCGCGCCCTCACGCTGCTCCGCTGCGCTGTAGCCACGCGCTGAAGGGCTCGCCGGTGATGCGCTCGTAGGCGTCGATGTAGCGCGCGCGGGTGCCGGCGACGACGTCATCGGGGATAGCGGGCGCGGGCGGGCGCTTGTCCCAGCCTGCGGCTGAGGCCCAGTCGCGCACGTACTGCTTGTCGAAGCTCGGCTGGGCGCGGCCGACCTGGAAGCCGTCGGCGGGCCAGTAGCGCGAGGAGTCGGGCGTGAGCACCTCGTCGCCGAGCACGAGCTGGTCGTGCTCGTCGAGCCCGAACTCGAACTTCGTGTCGGCGAGGATCACGCCGCGCTCGCGCGCGTGCTGGGCGGCGAAGGAGTAGAGCTCGACGGAGACCTCGGCGACGCGCCGCATCAGCTCGGGGTCGCCGACAAGCTCGCCGGCGCGCTCGATGTCGATCGCCTCGTCGTGCCCCTGCAGCGCCTTGGTGCTGGGGGTGAAGATGGGCGCGGGCAGCCGCTCGGACTCGCGCAGCCCCTCTGGCAGGGCGATGCCGGACACGCAGCCGCCGGCCTGGTAGTCCTTCCAGCCCGACCCTGTGATGTAGCCGCGCACGACGCACTCGACGGGGAGCATGCGCAGCTCGCGCACGACGAGCGCGCGGCCGCGCTCGGAGGCGGGCACGCCGTCGGTGGCGGAGATGAAGTGATTGGGGACGATGTGCGCGGTCCTCTGAAACCAGAAGACGGACAGCCCGGCGAGCACCCTTCCCTTGTCGGGGATGGGCGTGGGATGCACGACGTCGTAGGTGGAGATGCGGTCGCTCGCGACCATCAACAGCCGTGCGGGCGCGCCGTCGCCTGGACCGAGCGCGTACATCTCGCGGACCTTCCCGCTGGCGATGAGGGGCAGGTCGGCGAGGGTGCTCACGCGGGGCGATGCTAACAGCGCGCGCGGCTGGCGCGCGGGGCGTGCGCAGGGGCGCGCGGGTGGCCGCGCGTGGGCGCTTGGGGGGCCGATTCAGGAGAGCTGATGCAGGCGCGCGAGGATCTCGGGGACGTGGCGTACGTAGTGCTGATAGTCGAAGATCGCGTCGAGGTCGAGCTCGGGCGGGACGCGCTCGTCGGCTGCGAGCAGCTCGCGCAGGTGCGTGCCCTCGTCCCACGCGCGCTGGGCGAGCTCCTGAACGACGCGGTAGGCGTCATCGCGCGAGCTGCCGGCGGCGATCAGGGCGAGCAGGACGCGCTGGGAGAAGAGCGCGCCATGCGTGAGCTCGAGGTTTGAGTGCATGCGCTGCTCGTCGACGCGCATGTCTGAGATGAGCACGACGGCGCGGTGCTGGAGGTAGTCGAGCAGGATCGTGGAGTCGGGCAGGATGACGCGCTCGACGGAGGAGTGGGAGATGTCGCGCTCGTGCCAGAGCGCGACGTTCTCGAGCGCGGCCTGCGCGTTGCCGCGCAGCACGCGCGCGAGCCCGGCGATCTGCTCGCTCTTGATGGGGTTGCGCTTGTGGGGCATGGCGGATGAGCCCTTCTGACCGGCGCGGAAGGACTCCTGCACCTCGCGCACCTCGGTGCGCTGGAGGTGGCGGACCTCGGTGGCGAGACGCTCGAGGCCCGCGCCTGCGAGCGCGATCGCGCTGAGCAGCTCGGCGTGGCGGTCGCGCGGGACGACCTGCGTGGAGACATCCTCGCGCTCGAGCCCGAGGCGCGCGAGCACGCGCGCCTCGTAGTCGGGGCTGGTCGCAGCGTACGTGCCGACGGCGCCGGAGACGGCGCCGACGGCGACCTGCGCGAAGGCGCGCTGCAGGCGCAGCTCGTTGCGGTGGGCCTCGAAGGCGAAGCCGGCGAGCTTGAGGCCGAAGCTGGTGGGCTCTGCGTGCACGCCGTGGGTGCGGCCCACAGTGAGTGTGTGCGAGAACTCGCGGGCGCGCGCGGCAAGCGCCTGCACGAGCGAGCGGGCGCCCGCGGCTATCGCCTCGCCGGCTGCGCGCAGCTGCAGCGCGAGCGCGGTGTCGAGCACGTCGGAGGAGGTGAGCCCGTAGTGGATCCAGCGCCCCGCGTCGCCGGCGGAGGAGGCGAGCACGTCGACGAAGGCGGCGAGGTCGTGGTCGGTGACGCGCTCGCGCTCGTCGACCTCCTCGACGCTGAAACGCGCGCCGCGGATCGCATCGAGCTCCCGCGCGCTCGGGCCGTGCTCGCCGAGCAGCACGCCGAGCTCCTCGGCAGCGGCGACCTCAACCTGCCGCCACGCATCCATGCGCGCCTCGTCGGTCCACAGCCGGCCGAGCTCGGGCCGCGTGTAGCGCGCGATCATGCGCCGAGGATCTGCGCGGCGAGGATCGCGGCGTTGCGCGGGTTGTCCAGACCGACGCACGCGACGGGCACGCCGGGCGGCATCTGCACGATCGAGAGGATCGCGTCGAGGCCGCCGGCGGCGGTGAGACGCCCGGAGAGCGGCACGCCGATGACGGGCAGGTCGGTGTGTGCGGCGATCGCACCGGGGAGCGCGGCGGAGATGCCGGCGCCGGCGATGATCACGCGCAGCCCGCGCATGCGCGCGTTCTTGGAGTACTCGGCGACCAGTTCGGGCTCGCGGTGCGCGGACATCACGCGGATCTCGTGCAGGATGCCGCGCGCGGTGAGCTCCTCGGCGGCCTTCTCCATCTTCTCCATGTCGCTCTTCGAGCCCATGACGATGCCCACGCGCGGCGAGTCGACGTCGATTTCGTCGAGCTGGGCCTGGACCTCGGACTCCTCGATCGGCTGAGGAACGAGCGAGATGCCGTGCCCCTGGGAGCGGCCCTCGGAGGATGGCCCGCCGAAGGAGGGGGTGTCCCCGCCCTCGCGGGCGCGGCCGCGGCGGGGGCTGCTGTCGGTCACGCTGACTCCTGGGGAGTTGAGGACGGGGACGCGCTGGACGTTACAGCGAGGCGATGAAGTCATCGATGGGGATCGCGGCGAGCGTCTCGTAGCGAGCGGTCCCGCGCGAGCCGAGCTCGAGCGAGATGCGCGCCATCGCGCCCTCGTCGGGTGCTTCGACGACGGAGATGAAGTCGATGTGGCCGAGCGTCGCCCACTGCGCGCGCACGTTTGCGCCGAGCTGTTCGACCTCTTTGTTGACCTCCTTGATGCGCTCGGGGTTGTTCTTGACGGTCTGCACGCCCTCCGGTGTGAGGGTGGTGAGCATGATGTAGGTGGGCATGGTGGCTTGCTCCTCCCGCGGATCGATGGCTGGCGAAAAGTGCTCCGCTGAGTCGTTCTACCGGATCGGCGGCGTGCGCGCGCGCTCGCGGTGACCGCCGGCCGCGAGCGCGCTCGCGCCGCGCACGAGCCCGACGTGCGCGGGTGGCGTGCAGCGACCGGGGTTGCCGGGCGGGGCCGAATTGAGATTTGCCGTGCAGGAAAGCTCCTCTACCTGCCCAAAACGTGCACATATGCCGACAGCGGCTTGTGCGGTTAGGCCCGCGTGCGTATCGTGGACGCATGTTCGGTCTCACACCCGCCCCGCACTTCGCTCGCGTCACGAGCAAGAGGGCTGCACTGGGCATCGGCTGCCTCGCGGAGCGCGCCGCGGGCACCCGGCTCACATGTGAAACGACCGGCCACGACCGTCGGGAAGAGGCGGGCTTCTTCCTGACGGTCAACTAGTCTTCTCCACCGACGGCCGCGGAGCGCGGCCGTCGGTGGCGTTGGGCTTTCGATGGAGCGCGGTTGACTAGCTGTTCGCGGTGGTTTGGACTGCGACGATGGTGCCACCGTGCGCTTCGATTTTGACTTCTTCCCCGCGTCCAGCCTCGCGGCACTCGACAGAAATGGTGCTTGATTCGGTGTTGTTGCTCGTCGCGAACTCGATCGGTACAGCGCCAGCTGTCACTGCAACCGGTTTGCTTGGCGCCGTCTCAGATGCCCACGCACTCGTCGTTTTGGTTTCTCCGCCACCAGCGAGTTTGTCGAGTAGCGCGCATTCAGCGCCCACGAACTGCTGAGGTTTACCTTCTGGGCTCGTAGCTGTGAACTCGACGCTAGCCGTGATGATGAAGGACCCGGAGGGGAGGGCCTTCGTCAAGCCTGGCAACTGGGTGAGGCTTTCGTCGGACGTGATGTTCAAGGCCGAACCCTGCGATGCACCATAGCCAGCAACGGCGCCGGGTTCGCCTTTGAGCCCTTGGGCGCCTGTTGCGCCCTGAGCCCCTGTCGCGCCTTGGGCGCCCGTCGGGCCCTGATTACCGACTTCGCCCTTCACACCGGCCTTCCCCACCTTGCCCTTGAGCGCCTTGAGCACGCTCGGCTTGATCTGGTTGGTGCTGGTCACGAGATAATGTTTCGCGGCGATCGCGGTTCCGCCGAGCGCGAAGAAGAGCGCAGCGAGGGAGATCACGGTTGGTGCGCGCCGGCTTGTCGATGCGAACAAGCTGCTCCTCCAGTGTGTTAACGGGCCAGTACGGCGGCCGCCGGGTTTTCATGGGCTCGCCGGCCGCAGCGCGCATCTGAGGTGCGTCGTCGCAGGCGACGCTGCGCAGTTTCGCAAGCGACTCGGACCACACTCGCGTGCTCGCGCGCGGGCGCAGTGGGCACGCGCAGGGGATGGCGCGCGGCTCAGGCGGCGGCGGGCTCGAGCGTGGTCTTCTCGAGCGTGATGTCGCCGTCGGACGCGTCCACGGTCACGGAGTCGCCGGTGCGGATCTCTCCCTGCAGCAGCGCAAGCGCTAGGCGGTCGGTGAGCTGCTTCTGGATCACCCTGCGCAGCGGGCGCGCGCCGTAGTTGGGGTCATAGCCCATGTCGCCGAGCAGCTGGCGTGCTGCGTCGGTGAGCGTGACGCGCACGCCGCGCTCGGCTACGCGCTCGATCACGCGCGCGACCTGCAGCTCGACGATCTCGCTGAGCTGCTCGCGGTCGAGCGCGTGGAAGCGCACGACGTCGTCGAGGCGGTTGACGAACTCGGGCTTGAACTGGGATAGCAGCGCGCTGCGCAGCTCGGTGTCGCCGAGACCCTCGGGCACGGGGAAGTTGGAGGTCATGATCAGCACCGCGTTCTTGAAGTCCACCGTGCGACCCTGTCCGTCGGTGAGGCGCCCGTCGTCCATCACCTGCAGCAGCGTGTTGAACACGTCGGTGTGGGCCTTCTCGATCTCGTCGAGCAGCACCACTGCATACGGGCGCCTGCGCACGGCCTCGGTGAGCTGGCCGCCCTCTTCGTAGCCGACGTAGCCGGGAGGCGCGCCGACGAGCCGCGACACGGAGTGTTTCTCCATGTACTCGGACATGTCGATGCGGATCATCGCGTCCTGCGTGTCGAACATGAACTCGGCGAGCGCGCGCGCTAGCTCCGTCTTGCCGACGCCGGTGGGACCGAGGAACAGGAAGCTGCCGATCGGGCGGTCGGGGTCCTGCAGGCCCGAGCGCGAGCGCCGCAGCGCGGTCGCCACCGCGTCGATCGCCTCGTCCTGGCCCACGACGCGTTCGTGCAGGCGTTCCTCCATCTGCAGCAGCTTCTCGGTTTCACCCTCGAGCAGGCGGCTCACCGGGATGCCCGTCCAGCGCCCGACCACCTCCGCGATGTCGTCGGCGTCGACCTCCTCTTTGAGGAACACGGGGCCCGCCGAGCCCTCCTCGGCGCGCTCGGCCGCTTCGTGCTCGGCGATCTGCTTCTCCAGCTCGGGGATGTCGCGGTAGCGCAGTTCGGCGGCGCGCTCGAGGTTGGCTTCGCGCTGCGCGCGCTCAACTTCGAGGCGCGCCTGCTCGAGGCGCTCCTTCAGTTCGGAGGTGCCCTGGATGGCGTCCTTCTCGCGCTGCCACTGGGCCTTCATCTCGCGCGAGCGCTCCTTCAGCTCCTCGAGCTCGCGTTCGATCGCCTCGCGGCGCTCCTGCGAGGCGGCGTCCTTCTCTTTGCGCAGCGATGTCAGCTCGATCTCGAGCTGCATGATGCGTCTGTCCACCTCGTCGATCTCGGTGGGCAGCGAGTCGATCTCGATGCGCAGCTTGGACGCGGCCTCGTCGATCAGGTCGATCGCCTTGTCGGGCAGGAAGCGGTCTGCGATGTAGCGGTGCGAGAGCGTCGCGGCGGCGATCAGCGCGCCGTCCTGGATCGTCACTTTGTGGTGAACCTCATAGCGTTCCTTCAGGCCGCGCAGGATCGCGATCGTGTCCTGCACCGAGGGCTCGCCGACCATCACCGGCTGAAAGCGCCGCTCGAGCGCGGCGTCCTTCTCGATGTGCTGTCGGTACTCGTCGAGCGTGGTCGCGCCGACGCAGCGCAGTTCGCCGCGCGCGAGCATCGGCTTGAGCAGGTTGGCGGCGTCGACCGCGCCCTGCGCTGCGCCGGCGCCAACGATCGTATGCAGCTCGTCGAGGAACAGGATGATCGCGCCCTGCGCGTCTGCCACCTCCTTGAGCACGCCCTTCAGCCGTTCCTCGAACTCGCCGCGGTATGCGGCGCCGGCGATCAGCGCGCCCACGTCGAGCGCGATCACGCGCCGCTCGCGCAGCGACTCCGGCACGTCGCCGTCCACGATGCGCTGCGCGAGGCCCTCCACGATCGCCGTCTTGCCAACGCCCGGCTCGCCGATCAGCACGGGGTTGTTCTTGGTGCGCCTGCTCAGCACCTGGATCACGCGCCGGATCTCGTCGTCGCGCCCGATCACGGGGTCGAGCTTGCCCTGCTCGGCGATCGCGGTGAGGTCGCGCCCGAAGCGCTCGAGCGGGCTCTGCTGCTCCTCCGCGGGGGGTTGCTGCTGCGCGCCCGCGGGCGCGCCGCCGTCAGGTGACATCGTGCCTCCTAGGGGGCTGTCTGTTGGGTCGCTTCAAGGCGATCAGGTCGGCGACGCGCACGAGCTCGCGGCTGCCGCGATAGGGCACGGCGAGCTCCGCGCGGAAGGAGCGGCGCACCTCCTCGAGCTCCTGCGCGAGGCGCACCTGCGCCTGAAGCGCTTCCAGCTCGATCTGCTCGATGCGCGTGTGCATGTCCTCGATCTCCTCCTCCATGCGCAGCACGCGCTCCACGCCCGCGAGGTTCAGTCCGAGCTCAGCTGTCATCTCCTGGATGCGCCTGAGCTTGTCCACGTCCTCCTGCGAGTACAGCCGCGTCCCCTTGGAGGAGCGCTGCGGCTCGATCAGCCCGCGCGCCTCGTACATGCGCAGCGTCTGCGGGTGGAGATTCGCGAGCTGCGCGGCGACGCTGATCATGAACACGCCGCGGTCGGTCTCGAGCTCCACCCTCCTCACAGTGGGCGCGCGGCGCCGCTCGGGCACGCCCTCGCCGCCCCTGCCAGCCTCGCTCACCATCAGCGCTCACCGGCCTTCGCGCCGGCTGCGTCCGTCGCGCGGTCGCCGTCCGGGGCGGCTCCGTTGCCATCGAACAGCCCGGCGCGGGGGTTGGAGGCGCCGAGCGTCTTCGACAGCTCCTCGACCGCCTTTTCCTGCTCCTTGTTGAGCTTCTGCGGCACGTCGATCACGAAGCGGTAGTGGATGTCGCCGCGCGCGGGCGGCGTGCCGCTGCCGAGCTTCGGCGGGCCCTCGCCGCGCAGGCGCGCCACCGTGCCGTGCTGCGTGCCGGGGCGCACGCGCAGCGTCTTTGTGCCGCGCAGCGTCGGCACCTGCACCTCGGCGCCGCGCAGCGCCTCGGGAATGCTCAAGGGCACCTCGACCTCGAGATTGTCGCCCTTGCGCACGAACAGCGGCGAGGGCGCGACGTGCACGATCAGGTACAGGTCGCCGGGCGGGCCGTCGCTGCGACCGGGCTCGCCCTTGCCGGCGAGGCGTATGCGCCCGCCGTCGCGCACGCCCGCGGGGATGTTCACGCGCAGCCGCTTCACGGTGCGCACCGCGCCGGCCCCCTGGCAGGTCGGGCATGGATCCTCGATCACGGTGCCCGCGCCACCGCAGCGCGAGCACGGCTGGGAGATCGAGAACATGCCCTGGCCCTGCGTCTCGATGCCGCGGCCCTCGCAGCGCGGGCACACCGACGGCGTCGTGCCGGGCTTCGCGCCCGTGCCGCGGCAGGTGGAGCAGGTGGCGTGCATCGGCACCTGCAGCGGGATCTGCGCACCCGCGAGCGCCTGGTCGAAGGTGATCGACACCTGCGCCTCGAGGTCGGCACCCTTCTCCGAGCGCGGCTTGGTGCGCACGCGCCGGCCGCTCGCGGAGCCACCGAACAGGTTGGACAGGATGTCGCCCATCGACGCGGCGTCGAAGTCGAAGTTGCCGAAGCCGCCGAAGCCGCCGCCCGGACCGCCGCCGCCCGCGGCGAACGGGCCGCTCGCGCTGTCGTACTGCTTGCGCTTGTCGGGGTCGCCGAGCACGTCGTGCGCCTGCGAGATCTCCTTGAAGCGCGCCTCCGCCTTGGGATCGCCGGGGTTGCGGTCGGGGTGGTACTGGCGCGCGAGCTTGCGGTAGGCCTTCTTTATGTCATCGGCGCTGGCCTTCTTCTCGACGCCCAGCGTCTTGTAGTAGTCGGGACGCGCCGCCATCGAAAGGTGCCCTCCCCTACGCCGACACGACCACGCGCGCCGGCCTGATCACGCTGGAGCCGAGGCGGTAGCCCTGCTGGTAGACCTCGACCACAGTGCCGCTCGGCGTGCCCCCCTCGGGTGGCTGCGCGGCGGTCGCCATCGCCTCGTGCACGGAGGGGTCGAACGCCTCGCCGAGCGGCGAGTAGGACTCGACGCCGACCCGCGCGAGCGCTGCGCCGAGCTCAGCGCGCACGAGCCGCACGCCCTCCAGCAGCGGGTCCTGCGCGGAGGCCGCCTCGAGCGCGCGGTCGAGGTTGTCGATCGCGGGCAGCAGCTCCCGCGCGAGGCTCGCAACGCCGCGCTCCTGCGCGGCGTGCGCCTCGCGCGCGATGCGCTTGCGGTAGTTCTCGAAGTCCGCCTGCGTGCGCTGCGCGAGCGCGAGGTACTCGTCGCGCTGCGCCGCGGTGCGCACCAGCTCGTCGAGGTCGCCCTGCACCTCCGAGGCCTCGGCCTCGGCATCCGCATCGATCGCGCCGATGTCCGCGAGCGCGGTAGGACCCTCCCCCGGCGCGTGCGCGCCGGGGGGTCCGCTGCCGTCTGTCCGCGCCGCGGCGCCCGCGTGCTCGACCTCGACCTCGACCTCGACCTCGGTCCCGACCGTGTCCTCGACCTCCGCCATGTCGCGCCCCTCAGACCTTGGGCTCGTCGACTACCTCGGCGTCGACGACGTCCTCGTCGCTCGCGCCGGAGCCGTGCCCGTCCTCGGATGCGCCGTTCGGCGTCGCCGTCGCGGCCTGTTCCTGCGCGCGCTGGTACATCGCCTCGGAGACCGCGTGGAAGGCGCTCTGCAGCTCCTGCGCGCGGGCGTTGATCGCGTCCGCCTCGTCTGACTCGAGCACCTCGCGCACGCCCTTGATCGCCTCCTCGATGCGCGTCTTGGAGTCGGCGTCGACCTGCTCGCCGAGGTCGGTGAGCTGTTTCTCGGCCTGGTAGGCGGCGTTCTCGCCGTTGTTGCGGGCCTCCGCGAGCTCACGCGCGCGACGGTCCTCCTCGGCGTGGGACTCGGCGTCGGAGACCATCGTCTTGATCTCATCGTCGGACAGGCCCGAGCCCGCCTTGATCTCGATCTTCTGCTCCTTGCCGGTGCCGAGGTCCTTGGCGGACACGTTGAGGATGCCGTTGGCGTCGATGTCGAAGGCGACCTCGATCTGCGGGATGCCGCGCGGCGCGGGCGGGATGCCCGTCAGCTGGAACTTGCCGAGCGACTTGTTGTACTGGGCCATCTCGCGCTCGCCCTGAAGGACGTGGATCTCCACCGAGGGCTGGTTGTCCTCGGCCGTGGAGAAGACCTCGCCCTTGCGGGTCGGGATCGTCGTGTTGCGCTCGATCAGGCGCGTCATCACGCCGCCCTTGGTCTCGATGCCGAGGGTGAGCGGGGTGACGTCCAGCAGCAGCACGTCCTTGACGTCGC
>Ga0209698_10002953_pt1 | contig 18967 bp, 20 predicted proteins | sample LitLauG_LLR_2012_FD_187203 | JGI IMG/M metagenome (GOLD analysis project Ga0209698, IMG submission 187203) | Freshwater sediment microbial communities from Pennsylvania, USA - Little Laurel Run_MetaG_LLR_2012 (SPAdes) (version 2) | ecosystem: Environmental > Aquatic > Freshwater > Creek >...
GCGCGGGCGCCAACGCGCAAGGCTCGCTGATCGTCGTCGTCGGCCCCTGATGCGGCCCGGCTCCTATCTCAGCCAGATCGTCGTCGCGCCTTCGGCCTACAATCTCGTCGATCTCACGAGCCTGAAAATCCGCCTCGGCGTCACCGGCACGCTCAACGACGCCTATCTCAACCTCGCCATCGCCGACGCCTCGGCGGCGGCGATCCGCTTCATGAACAATCCGATCCTGCCCGAGACTCGGCTCGACCGGGTCACGCCGTGGCGCGACGGCTGGCTCGGCGCGCTGCGCGATCGTCGCGATGCGCTGCAATTGAAGCGCTGGCCGCTGATCGCGACGCCGAGCCCGGCGGGTATAGCGCCGCCGGCGCCGCCGGTCCTCGCCGCCGTCGCCTCCGCCGGCCAGCCGCAAACGACCTGGTCGGTGCAGATGACCTACGTGACGCCGGCGGGCGAGACGGCGGCGAGTCTCGAAGCCATGCTGTATTGCCGCGCCAACACCGCGCCGCAGGCCGCTTCGCCGGCGCCCGACGCGGCGGGCGTGGCGACCGGCTATCGCGTCTATTATTCGCAACCGGGCCTGAGCTACGTCGAGACGACGCCGGCCAGCGGCTCCGCCAGCGCCGTGATCGGCCTGGGCTCGCCCTACGCGCTGGGCGCGCTGCCGTTTTATCAGCCCGGCCTTACGCCCCTCGGCGCGAGTTACGCGGCGCAGGCGCCGTCGCTGTTCGTCACCGTGATCGAGACCCGGACGAACGGCCCGGTCCCGCTCGCCGAAAGCGTCGACTTCGTCGTCGACCCCGAGCTGGGCCGCCTGATCCGCCTCGATAGCCGCGCGCGCCCGCGCGACTGGTGCGAGACGCCCGTCACGGTCCTCTATCAGGCCGGCTATGCGGCGGTCCCCAACGACATCCAGGACGCGGTTTCCGAGATGGTCAAGGCGCGTTGGTACGCGCAGACGCGCGACCCGCAGATCCGCGAGCGCAACGTCGAAGGCGTGATGCAGACCGCCTATTGGTTCGGAACCGGCCCCGGCGGCGACACCGACATGCCGCCCTCGATCCAGGCCAAGCTGGAGCGCTACCGCGTCCCGGTGATCCCGTGAGCGACGCTTCGACCGTCGCGGCCTATCGCGAGGCTTTCGCCGTCGCGGGACAGGCCGTCACGTTCCAGCGCGTCGCGCCGGGATCGGGCGCCGCCGTCGCCAGCGCTACCGTCACGGCGGTGGTGCGCAGCGTCACGCCGGACGGCGCCGCCGTGTCGCGCGAAGGTTTCTCCGCCTCCAAACCCGGCGCGATCACCCAATCGGCGCGGCGCGTGCTGGCGATGAAGGACGATCTGGCCGGGGCCGGCTTTCCGCTACCCGTGCAAAAGGGCGACCGCATCCTCGTCGCCGAGACCGGCGAATGGTTGCAGGTCGAGGACGTCGACAATTCCAAACGGTTCTTCGCCGGCTGCGTCGAGATGATCGCGCGCGGGGTCGCCTGATGCCGGTGTTTCAGGTCGTCATCGCCGACCGCGCCAGCGGCCCGAACGAGCATTTGTTGCCCGGCGTGCGCGAGGCGCTGAAAAAGGCGCTCGACCCGCTGCAGCAGCGCCTGACGCAGGACGTGCGCGCGCGCGCGCTGGCGCATATCCACACGACCGGCAAGAAGCCGGGGCTCTATCTCGCCTCGATCTACGGCGGCGTCTCCGACAAGACGCATCGCGTGTCGGGCTATGTGCGATCGAGCAACCCGCTCGCGCATCTGCTCGAATACGGCGTCGCCGACACCGGCGCGCACGACATCCTGCCCAACGTCGCGCGCGTGCTGAAATTCATGGGCGACGCGGGCGCGGTGTTCGCGCGGCTCGTCCATCACCCCGGCGCCAATATCCCCGCCTATCCCGCCTTCGGCCCGGCGCTCGAAGCGCGCAAGGCCGAGATCGAGGCGACGCTGACGCAGGCCGCCGAGACGGCGGCGAAAGGCTGAGCCATGCCGACGACGCGCGAGCAGGCGGCCAATGCGCTGTTTACGCAATTGCACGCCATCGCCAAGTTCAAGGTCTCGGCGCGCCGCCTGTTCGAGCCGACGCAGGTCACGCCCGCGCTGAGCCCGGCTTTGTTCCTCGCCGAGGCGGGGGAGACCTATTACAACGCCTCGCCGCAGAGCCCGCCGCGCCGCGCGCTCAAATTCGCCGCGGCGATCTACAACAACGTCGGCGGCGCCGATCTCGCCGCCATCCCCGCCGCCGTGGTCAACGACGCGCTCGACGCGCTCGACGCGCTGATGACTTCGTTGCGCGAGAGCGGCTCGGGCCGCGTCACGCTGGGCGGCCTCGTCTATCACGTTCGCATCGAGGGCGAGATCGTCAAGGCGCCGGGCGAAACCACGGGCTTCGCCATGGCCATCGTGCCGTTCGAAATCGTGCTGCCCTGACGGCGGCGCGCGCTCTTTTCAAGAGGTTTGCCATGGACGACGTTTCGCCGGCCGCGCCCGGACCCGCCGACGCGCCCGCCGCGCCCGATCTGGAAGCCATCGTCTACCGCGTGTTCAACGAACGCTGCACCAACTCGCCGTTTTTCCGGGGCGCGCAGGCCGCCGACGTCGTCACGCACGAATTCATCCCGGCGCTGATCGCCGCGCTCAAGAAGGGGTAATCCCATGTATGTCTTCGGTTCCGGCGTGCTGATCGGCACGGATTCCAGCGGCGTCTCGGTCAATTTCGGCTTGGCGCAGGAAGTGACGCTCAGCCTCGCGCAGACCATCAAGCCGCTCTACGGCCAGAACAACTTTCCCGTCGCGATCGGTTCGGGCACGCGCAAGCTGACCGGCAAGGCCAAGCTCGCCTCGCTGTCCGGCCAGGCTTTGGGCCGCCTGTTCTTCGGCGCCGCGCCGGTCGCCGGCTCGGTGCAGACGCAGTTCGGCGAGGCGGGCGCGGTTCCCGCCGTCTCGGCCTATACGATCACCGTCGTCAACAACGCGACCTGGACCAACGATCAGGGCGTCGTCTACGCCGCGACCGGCCTGCCGCTGAAGAAGGTCGCCTCCGGCCCGACGGTCGGGCAATATTCGGTCGCCGCCGGCGTCTATACGTTCGCCGCCGCCGACGCGAGCGCCGCCGTGCTGCTGAGCTATCAATACACCGCCAGCGCGGTCGGCCAGAAGATCGCGGTCAGCACGGCGCTGATCGGCCCGACGATCAATTTCGCCGCCAATCTGTTCGGCTACGATCCGACCACCGGCAAGCAATTCTCGTTGTATCTCTACAATTGCGTGGCCGAAAAGCTCGACTTCGGCACCAAGCTCGAAGACTTCGTCATGCCCGAGATGGACTTCCAATGCTACGCCAATGCGGCGGGCCAGGTTTGCCAGCTCAACTTCGGCGACACGGCCTGAACGGGGACGCAAGCATGGCGAAATTCAGCGTCGCGGGCCGCGCCTACGAGATCGCGCGGTTCCGGCTCGGCGAGGTCAAGGCGATCGCGCGGATTCAGGACGAGCCGCTCGATCTGGGCTCCGAGGCTTTGCTCGACCGCTTCGCCCGCGTCGTCGAGGCGGGGACCGCGCGTTTCGGCGCCGAGGGTTTTCGCGCCGACGAAGACAGCGAATGCACGGCGCAGGAGCTGACCGACGCCGCGCGCACGATCCTCACCATCGCCGGGTTCCGCAAGGACGACGCGCCGGGGGAAGCGGCGGCGGCGGCCCGCTAAACGCGCTCGACCAGCTCGCCGAAATCTACGGCGCTTTGGCCACCCACGCCGGCATGTCGTTCGCCGAAATCGACGCGCTGACGATGGACGATTACCACGACATGGAGGCCTATTGGGCGGCCAACCCGCCGGTCGGGCGCCTCGTCGCCGCTTATTTCAAGCTGAAGCCGGGCCGCGTGCGCCGCCGGACCCGCGCCGGCGAGCCGGTCCGGGCCGCCGGCGCGGTCAACGCCCGCGAACTCGCGTCGGCTTTGGGGCTGTGAGGCGAAATGGCCGATAAGAGCGTCTACCTCAATTTCGGCGCCGACACCGGCAAGCTCGAAGCCGATCTCGCCCGCGCCAACGCCGAGGTGCGCGCCACCGCGCGCGAAATGCAGCGCCTGGCTGCAGAAATGCAGAAAACCGGCGCGGCGGCCGATTCCGAACTCGGCCAAAAGCTCAACGCCGCCGGCGCGCGGCTCGGGCAGGCCAAGTCCACGGCGACGACCGTTCGCGACGAACTTGCGAAGCTGGCGAACGCCGGCGCCGAATCCGCCAAGGGCATGGAGGCGGTCGGGCACGCCAGCGGCGCATCGACGGTCCAGATCGCCGAGTCCGTCCACGTCGTAAAGGCGCTCGCCGACGAACTCGCCGCAGGCCAGAACCCGCTACGCGCCCTTGCGATGGAAGGCGGCCGCATCGGCCAGATCCTGTCGATGGGCATTCCCGCAGCGGTCGTCCAATGGGCGGGCCTTGGCGCCGTTCTGCTGACGGCTGGCGGCGCTATGGCCTATTTCGCCTATCAGGCAATTGCGACAAGGGAAGCCATCAAGGGCGTGCGTTTCGACGCGGCTCTGGAAGGCCTCGTCGCCGGCAAACAGGACGTGGCGGAATTGCTTTCCGCCGTCCAGCGGCTGGGCAACGTCGGCGCCGCGAACGCGCAGGCGTTCATCAAGCCGTTTCTCGCGTTGGGGCCGGTCGGCGAAGCGATCTCCGCCGTCGCTTCGCAATACTTGCCGGCCTTCATCGCCAACGGAAAGACGGCGCAGGAGACTGGCGAGCAACTCGCCAAGGCCTTCGCGGACATCTCCAAAGGCGGTGGCGAAACCCTCGCCAGTTCGCGCCTGTTGACCGAAGAGGAACGACGCTCCGCGCTCGCTTTCGTCGCAGCGGGCGACAAGGTCAGCGCTTACAAATACGTGCTGGAAATTCTGGCGCGTTCGCTTTCCAACGTCTCGTCTGAAGCGCACAAAGAGCAGGAGGCGACCGAAGCCAATATGACGGCTCTTACGGCCGCCATGCTGAGCACCGACGGGTTCACTCAGGCCCAAGGGTTCCTTGCCGGCGCCACGGCGCAATCGACGGCGAAGGTGAAGGAAAACGAAGAGGAACTGGGCCGCTGGATTCTCAAGGCCCAGATGGCGAGCGACGCGGCGGCGCGGCTGGCGCAGGCGATGACCAGCGCGCTCAAGGTCGATCAGACGGCGTCGAGCATCAAGGCGGCCGAGGGGCAGGTCAAAGAATTTCAGGACGCGCTGGCGGCGACCAAAGACCCCGAGAGCATCGCGCAACTCAACCGTTCGCTGGAGATTACGCAAGATCGCCTGAAGCGCCTGCGCGACGAGGCCGTCGGCGGCCTCTACGGCGGAACGACGCTGGAGCGGATAGAAAAACACAACGTCGTCGTCGATCAACAGAATCAGGGTCCGCGCTCGGGTCAACTCAAGCAGGAATTGCCGGGTCTGCAGGCCGCCGCCGCCGACCCGACGCTCGACGCCAAACAGCGCGAGGCCGCCGAGCAGAAGGCGGCGGCGATGGTGCTGCAAATCCGCGATGCGGAATTCGAGGAAAACAAGGCCCGCGACGATCTCAGGATCACCGAGGTCGGCAAGAACAGCGCCGAAATCATCGCCATCCGGCAAAAGGAAGTCGCCGAGGCGATCCGCATCTACGGCGAGGGCAACGCCAAGACCATCGCGGCGGAACAGGCGCTCGCGCAAGCCAGGCAAGCCGCCGAAAAAGCGGGCGGGGCAGCTTCGAACAAGGCTGCGCGCGACGAACTCTCCGCCGCTCAACAGACGCTCGCCCAGCAGATCACCGTCGTCGAGACCGCTGCACACGAAAAGATCAAGCTCTACGGCCTCGAAGCTCAGGCCAAACAGATCACGGAAGCCGAAAAGCTTCGGCTCACTTTGCAAGCGCTGGAGGAGGAAAAAGCAGCGGTTGATCGCGCCTATGCGAGCGAGATCGCGCTGGCGGGAAACAGCGCCGCAAAGATCGCGGAACTGAAGGGCCGTCAGAAAATATTCGACCTCGAAAACGCCTTTGCGGTTCAACAGGCGCAGGAACAGGCGGCGATCAAGACGACGCAGGCGTGGAACCTCGCGGCCAAGAAAATATCCTCGGCGCTCGACGGCCAGGTCTCCGGCCTGCTCAGCGGCACGACGTCGTGGGCCGATGCGACTCGCAACGTGCTGAAGGGCCTGATCGACGACATCGTCAAATTCTTCCTCGACTGGGGCGTGCAGGACGCCGCCAATCTGGCCAAACATCTGGCGATCAACGCCGGCTGGCTCGCCTCCGACGCGACGACGCAGAGCGCCTCGACCGCGCAGCATATCGCCGGCGCGGCGGCCAAGAAGGCGGTCGACGCGACGACGGTGCAGGGCGACGCGGCGCGGGCCGCCGCCGGCGCCTTCGCCGCCGTCGCCGGCGTGCCGTTGATCGGCCCGGTGCTGGCCCCCGCCGCCGCCGCCGCCGCCTATGCCGGCACGATGGCGTTCGCCTCGTTCGACATCGGCGCCTACAAGATCCCCGAAGACATGCCCGCCATGGTTCACCGCAACGAACTCGTCATGCCGGCCGCGCAGGCCGGCGCGTTCCGCCAGATGCTCGACAATGCGGCGGGCGGCGGCGAGGCGGCCCCGGCCAAGTCGAGCGTCTCGATCGCGCCGCAGACGCATTTCCACGTCTCCGCGATGGATGGGCCGGGCGTCGCCAGCGCGCTGCGCGGCAACCAGACCGAGATGCTGAAGGTCATCAACCAGGCGGTGCGCGACGGCGCGCATCTGGGGCTGCGGCGGGTCAACGGCTGATCGGCGCGGCTTTTCCGGTCTTGCGGGCCGAATGCTCGACGAGGAACCGCACCGCCTCGGCGCGCGAAGGGATCGGCGATTGCGCACGTCGCCAGTCGTCGAGCATCGTCAAAAACTCCGCCGAGACCCGCATCTGGAAAATCCGGTCGTTCTTCAGCTTCTGGGCGGGCATGCGCGGTGGCGTAGGGCAAAGAATTACATGCATCAAGCGTGCATGTCGTTACATGAATTAAGCTGGTTGCGCCGTTCGGATGCGTTGACATGCGTTTCTCATGCATGTCACTACATTCATTACGCTGCGTCGAAAGGATTGCGGGACGGCCGCCCCGACGGCGGCCGTCCGGGGGAGCCTTTCGTCATGCATGCGTCCGATCCGTCGTTTCCGCGCCGTGGTTTTCTTCGCGCTCTGGCGTCGTTGCCGCTGATCGGCGGCGGCGTGGCGCTGTGGGGAAGGCCGGTCGCGGCGGCCGCGCCGGTGACGCTGGCGCTGATGCGTCGCTATCGGGATTTCCTGTCGCGCGAGTTGCTGACCGTCGTCGCCGAGATCGACCTGATCCAGGCGCCGTGGCGCCATTTCGGCGCCGATCGCCAGGAGGCCTGGGATCTGGCCGATTGCCGCAGTTTCCTCGACCGCATCCCGCCGGTCGCGTTCGTCTGCGCGGAAGGCCCGGCGACGCGAGCCGTCGCCGACGCGCCGCCCTCGACCCGCGCCGCCGTCGTGCTCAGCGCCGCCGGCGTTGCGCTGCCGGCGGACGGCTGATCTTTCCGTCTTACATAAGCTGTAAGACCCCGCGCGCCGGCGGCGAGGCTTGACGTGCTGCTGACCCTCGCCTCGCTGCTGTCGTCGGCGCCCGCCCCGCCGCCGCCCGCGCCGGTCGCGATCCGGCTCGGCGGCGTGCATCTGCTGCCCGCGACCGGCGAGTTCACTTACGACACCGTGGCGATGCTGGGCCGCCGCACGACCGAGCCCGCCTTGACCGCGATCAATACTTACGCCGGCGCGGCCAAGACCGATTGCGGCGTCGCGCTCGATCAATTGCAGGCGCAGCATCCCGAATGCGGGACGGTCAGCATCGTCTGCGCCTGGTTCTTCGATTCGACCGACGCGTCGGCCTGCCGCGTCTATCCCTCGACCACCTATATCGGCGGCTCGTTTCAAAGGGCCGCCGGCGGCGCGGACGTGTGGCGCTGCTCGGGCCTGACGCAGGCGAGTTCGGGTCTGATACCCATTCCGACCTCGGGCGCGGGGACGTTCATCTACGGCGGCACGCCAAGCGATTCCTCGCTCGTGCGGCTCGTGCAGGATTTGCGCGCGCGAGGGCTGAAAATCGTCTTCTACCCGTTCCTGCTCGGCACGGGCGCGGGCGAACCGTGGCGCGGCCGCATCACCTATGCGCCCGACGTGTCGGCTGCGGCGACCGTAGCCGTCAACAGCTTCCTGGGCAGCGCGACAGCGTCTCAATTTACGCCGGATGTGAGCAACAAGACCGTCGCCTATTCGGGCTCTTCGACCGACTGGACCTATCGGCGGATGATCCTGCATTACGCGAACCTGATGGTGGTCGCGGGCGGGGTCGATCTGTTCGTGATCGGCTCGGAATTGCGCGGGCTGGAGACGATCCGGGGCCCGGCCTGGACCAGGGCCGGGACGCTCGACGGGTCCGGCCACGCGGTCTGGGATTATCCGTTCGTCGCCGGCCTGACGCAGCTCGCCGCCGACGCGCGCGGCGTGTTCGACGCGGCGGGCCTGACGAAGAACCTCGCCGGCCTGACCAACCTCATCGCCTATTCGGCCGACTGGTCGGACTGGATGGGGTTCCAGCATCCCGGAGCGAACGGGCAATGGCCGCATCTGGACAGCTTGTACGCCTCGACGAATATCGACTTCGTCGCGTTCGACAATTACCTGCCGCTGAGCGACTGGACCTCGCAGGGCGGCCTCGACGCGGCGAACTGGCAGGCCCCGGCGCCGACGTCGTGGCCCGTGGCGAGCCCCGCGACGCGCGGCTTCGGCCTCGCGGGGGCCCCGACGCTGTATTCGACCGCCTATTTGAATGCGAATATTGAGGGCGGCGAGAAGTTCGACTGGTTCTACGCCAACGGAACCAACGGCGGCCCCGCCGACGATCCGCTGGGCTCCGGCCTGATCGTCAGCCTGCCCGAAGGCGACCGCGCGACCCAGACCCGTCAGCCCTATTTCGCCGGCCAGGAGATTCTGGCCAACAAACAAGTGCGGTGGTGGTGGAACAACCCGCACCATGCGGTCTATGACGCCGGCGCCGGCTACGTTCAGCAGGGACCGGCGACGCCGTGGGTCGCCAATTCCAAGCCCATCGTGTTCCTCGAATACGGCTTCCCGGCCTGCGACCGGGGGACCAACCAGCCCAACGTGTTCTTCACGCCGACCTCGAGCGAATCGGCGACGCCGTACTGGTCGCAATGGCAGAGCGTCTCGGGCGGCGGAATCGCGCCGGTGCGCGACGACACTCTGTTCGCGCTGGCGCTCAACGCGGTCTATGATTACTGGCGCGCCCACAACCAGACGGTCGGCGGCGTCAAGCTGATCGAGACGGCGTTCGGCTGCGCGTGGAACTGGGACGCGCGCCCGTTCCCGGTGTTCCCCGAGCGCGGCGACGTGTGGGGCGACGCGGGCGCCTGGTCGGCGGGCAACTGGATCGGCGCGGGCCGCACCGCGCTGCCGCCCGTCGCGCCGTCGCCCGATCCGGGCCCGGGGTCCTATCCGACCTTCCCGGCGCTGGCGACGCTGGGCTGGAGCGTCCACGTCAAGCCGCGCTTCTCGACGCGCATCGCGGCGCATGTCTCGGGCCGCGAGACCCGCGCGGCCGACCGCGCCAACGCGCTTTACGACATCGAACTGAGCTACGACGTGCTGCGCGCCGACGCCAACGCCGAGCTGCAGCCGATCGCCGGCTTCTATCTCGCGCAGGGCGGCGCCAACGCTCTGTTCTGGTTCACGCCGACCGACCCGCCCGCCGGGCTCGCGACGCCCTGGCTGTGCCGGTTCGCCGAGGACGTGGCCGATTTCGAGAACTTCATGGCGCTGCTGTGGAGCTGGCGGATGGTCAAGCTGCAGACGGTGAGGTTTTGATTGCCGACCCCGCCGACCTTCCCGACGCTCTCCGGCCAGGGCTGGAGCGTCCACAAGAAACCCGCGTTCTCGACTTTGGTGGCGAGCCACGTCTCGGGCCGCGAGGTGCGCGACGCGCTCTACGCCAACCCGATCTGGAATTTCGAGCTGACCTTCGACGGCCTCGACGGCGGGTCCGGCTATGGCGGGCTCGGCGCCAATTCGCTGCAAAGCCTGATGGGCCTGTTCCTGCAATGCCAGGGCCAGTTCGGGACGTTCCTTTACGTCGATCCGACCGACTCCGTCGTCGCCAACGGCGCGGTGGCGACCGGCGACGGCGCGACGACGACGTTCACTCTCACGCGTTCGCTGGGCGGGTTCGTTGAGCCGGTCGGCTGGGTCACCGGCGTGGCCGGCGTCTATTTCAACGGCGTCTCGCAACCCTCGGGCTGGTCGATCGCCAATCCCAACAGCCTCGTGTTCGCAACCGCGCCCGGCTCGGGCGTCGTCGTCACCGCGAGCTTCACCTTCGCGTTCCTGTGCCGCTTCGACGGCGACGATCTCGATTTCGAGCAGTTCATGGCCAATCTCTGGCGCGCCCAGACCGTCAAGTTTCGATCGCTTCGCGGGCAGTAGGCATTCGGCAGTAGGCAGCAGGGAGTTCGCCGATGTCGCGAAATCCCGCATCAAACGACGAGGCGAAACGGGACATGTCAGTTTCGGCCCTCCTGCCTGTCGCCTATTGCCTATCGCCTCTCTCATGAAGTCGACCACCGCCCCCGTCCTCGCCGCCATCGCCGCCGCGCGCGGCGCGGCCGACGCGCCGCTCTGTTTCGCCGAGTGCTTCACCTTCACGCTGAGCGTGGGAACCGTGCTCGCCTGGACCAACGTCGACCTGCCCGTCACCTATGGCGGGACGACGTTCTCCTCGTCCGGCCCGCTCGTGCAGGGCCTCAAATACAAAGCCAGCGTCGGCCTCGAAGTCGACAAGCAGCAGATCGTCATCGCCGCGCGGCCGACCGACCTGATCGCCGGCGCGCCGGCGTTGCAGGCGATCCGCGACGGCGCGTTCGACGGCGCGAAAGTGCAGCGCGACCGCGTGTTCCTCACCGCGATCGGCGGCTCGGTGATCGGCGGCGTCACGCTGTTTCATGGCCGCGTCTCGACGGTCGATCAGGTCGGGCGCACCTCGGCGCAGCTCACCGTCGCCAGCGACCTCGTGATCCTCGATTACGACATGCCCAGAAACCTCTACGCCGCGACCTGCGCGCACACGCTCTACGATTCCGGCTGCGGCGTGATCCGGGGGACCTATTCGGCCAGCGCGACCGCCGGCGCCGGTTCGACCGCCTCGACGATCCTGACCAGCGCCGCGCTCGCCGGCCACGCGCAGGGCTCGATCGTGTTCACGAGCGGCGTCAACGCCAATGTCCGCGCCACGGTGAAAAGCGCCGCGCCCGGCGCGTCGCTGACCCTGATGTACCCGCTGCCCGCCGTCCCGGCGACCGGCGACGCCTTCACCGTCGCGTTCGGCTGCGACCACACGCGCGGCACGTGTCAATCAAAGTTCGCCAACCTCGCCAATTTCCGAGGCTTCCCCTTCGTACCCCCGCCGCAAATCGCTTACTGACGCGCGCCGCGCCCACCGCCCTCGTGCTGAGGCGCGAGCGTAGCGAGCCTCGAAGCACGCGCCGCCACGCCGCCCTCTCGCAACGAGGCCCCATGTTCTCCATCCTCGCCCTTGTCTGCGCGCTCGGCCAGGACCCCGCCGAGTGCCAGCCGCCGACCGCGCGCGACGTGATGGTGCTGGGCGAAGAGCGCGACGAGCTCGCCTGCCTGCGCCAGGCGCAGATGAGCGCCGGCAAGGTCGAGACGCTGCGCCGCATCGGCCCCGACGAATGGATCAAGTTCGCATGCCGCAAGCGCTGAGCGAAGCCGAGGGCCGCGCCGCCGTCGTCGCGGCCGCGCGGCGCTGGCTCGGCACGCCCTATCATCACATGGCCGACCTGCCGGGACTCGGCGTCGATTGCGCGATGATCCTGGTGCGCGTGTTTTGCGATCTCGGCCTCGTCGAACCGTTCGATCCGCGTCCCTACACGATGGACTGGATGCTGCATCGCGACGACGAGCGCTATCTCGGCTTCCTGCTCGCCCGGGCCCGCGAGGTTCCTCCTTCGACAGGCTCAGGACCTGAGCCCGGCGACGTCGTGCTGTTTCGCGTCGGGCGTTGCTTCGCCCACGGCGGCATCGTCACGGCGAGCCAGCCGCTGACGATGATCCACGCCTTCGCGCCGGCGCGCTGCGTCGTCGAGGAGGAGATCGGCCGCAACGCGTGGATCGCCGAGCGGCTCGGCCAGGCGAAGGTCTTCAGCTATTGGGGCGTTTGAGTGGCGGCGCTTTTCGGCAGGCCGAGCGGCGTCAAGCCCGATTTCACCGCGCTGCAGATCCAGACCAGCGTCGCCACGCTGCCGATCCCGATTCTCTGGGGCCAGACGAAGATCAGCCCCAATGTGATCTTCTACGCCAATTTCCAGAGCCACGGCGTCAAGCAAGGCAAGGGCGGCCTGTTCGCCTCGCCGACCACCGGCTACAATTACAGCGTCGACCTGGTGCTGGCGCTGTGCGAGGGGCCTGTTTCGGGCGTCGGCTACATCTGGAAGAACCAGTCGACCTATACGCTCGCCGCGCTCGGCCTGACGCTTTTCACGGGCACGACGCCGCAGAGCGTGTGGAGCTACCTTTCGACCCAATATCCGACCGAGGCGCTCGCCTATCAGGGCACCGCCTATGTCTGCGCCGCCAACTACGGTCTGGGCGGCTCGGCCAATATCGGCAACCACAATTTCGAGGTGATCGGCCCGCTCGCCGGGACCGGGGTCAACGGCATCGACGCCGACCCGGCGCAGGTGATCTACGATTTCCTCACCAACGCGCAATACGGCGCCGGTTTCGACCCCGCCTCGATCGACCTGACGACGCTCTACGGTTCGGGCGGCGACGCGTCTTTGCAAAGCTATTGCCGCGCGATGGGCCTCGCGTTCTCGCCCGCGCTGGTCAGCGCGGCGCAGGGGTCGAGCGTGCTGGCGCGCTGGCTGCAATTGCTCAATTGCGCGGCGGTGTGGTCGGGCGGCCGGCTCCGGTTCATCCCCTACGGCGACACCGCGATCGCCTCGGGCGCGACGCTGAAGACCTATCAGGCCGTCGTTCCGATTCCGGGCCAGAAATCCGACGGCTCCTATCCCAACCCGACCATTGTGGTGTCGAGCCCCGGCAATTTCGTCGCCGACGGCGGCGTCGTCTACGCCTTCACCGGCGTCGCGCTGAGCTATTACGGCGCCTCGCCGCCGCCCGCCGCCGGTCAATACGGGATCACGCCGGCCGGGACTTACGTGTTCGCCGGCGCGGACGAGGGCAAGCCGGTGACGATCACGGCGAGCGTCAACGTCCCGGTCGGCTATGTCCCCAACCTGACGCCGGCCTATGCGTTGGGCGACCTCGATTTCGTGTCCGACGGCGCCAATCGCGACCCCGTGCAGGCGAGCCGCGTCGATCCGTTCAGCCTGGCCACCATCGAGCGCGTCAATTGCCTCTCGCGCAACAACCAATATGGCGCGGCGCCGGTCGAGGCGCGCGACCAGAGCCAGATCGAGCTTTACGGCGCGCGGATCGGCCCGGCGATCCAGGCCAATGAAATCTGCGACGAGCTGATCGGCGCCGTCGTCGCCCAGACGCTGCTGCAGCGCCAGCTCTACGTGCGCACCAAATTCACCTTCAAGTTGAGCTGGGAATATTGCCTGCTCGACTCGATGGACATCGTGACGATCACCGACGTCAACCTCGGCCTCGCCCAGGCGCCGGTGCGCATCGTCTCCATCGAAGAAGACGAAAAGGGCGTGCTGACGGTCGTCGCCGAGGAGCTGGTCGTCGGCGTCGGCCAGCCCGCGTTCAACCCGTCCAACCCGGCCATCGCGTTCCAGCCCAATCCGAGCGCGGCGGCGGCGAGCGTCAACGCGCCGCTGATCTACGAGCCGCCGCCGGCCGCGACGGGCAATGTCGCGCAGGTCTGGGTCGGCGCGTCGGGCGGCTCGGGCGGCATCGCCGACCCGAACTGGGGCGGGGCTTACGTCTGGGCCAGCGTCGACAACGTCACCTATTCGCAGATCGCCACGATCTCGCAGCCCTTGCGCCAGGGCTTCCTCACCGCGCCGCTGGCGTCGGCGAGCGGCTGGGACGTGACCGACACGCTGAGCGTGACGCTCGCCGAATCCGGCGGCGCGCTGACCGGCACGAGCGCGGCCAGCGCGCAGAACGGCTCGACGCTGTCGCTGGTCGACGGCGAATTGCTCGCCTATCAGACCGCGACGCTGACGGGCGCGAACGCCTATAATCTGACGGGCCTGCAACGCGGGCTCGACGGCTCGGCGCCCGCCGCGCATCTGACGGGCGCGCCGTTCGCGCGGCTCGACGCGGCGGTGGTGCAATACAACTTGCCGGCCAACTGGATCGGCGTGCCGCTTTACTTCAAGTTTCAGTCGTTCAACGTGTTCGGGGCCGGCGTGCAGGATCTGTCGACCTGCGCGGTCTATCCCTACACGCCGACCGGCGCGTCGGCGCTGGGGCCGATCACGCAAGCCATGCTGAATGGGCAAAACCTCGATTTCGGCAACGTGACCTCGCCGGCGACGGCGGCCGAGGATTGGGGGCCGAACGTCGCTACGGCGCCGGTCGCCTTAGTCGATCTGGGCGCCGTCGCGAGCTGAAACGAGAAAAGGAAACGTCCGTGGACCCTTTGACCGCCTTGATGACGCTGGGACTGAGGTCGCCGTTGAGCGTGCTGGCTCTATGCGCGGCGCCGTCGCCGGTTTCGCCGCTGAACCCGTTAAGCCCGTTGTGCCCGCTTAATCCGCTCAACCCGCTCAACCCCTTGGCGCAATTAAGCCTTTTGGCCGCCGTTTGCAGCGCCGGCGCGACGCGCTGACCGCGTTCGAGCCGCATTCCTAACCCCGCGAGGCGTTCTTGTCGGTCCAGGTCAAACACCGCCGCGACACGGCGGCGAATCTCGCCGCTTTCACGCCCGCGCAGGGCGAACTCGTCATGGCGACCGACGTCAAGCGCCTCTATCTGGGCGACGGGACGACGGCGGGCGGCGTGGCGCTGGCCAATCTCTCCGACGTCGCGGCGGGCGCGCCGAGCCGCACGCCGGTCGCCGACGCCAATTACACGGCGCTGACCACAGACCGGAACATCGCCTTCACGGCGATCACGGCGGCGCGCACCGTCACGCTCTGCGCCGCGAGCGCGTTTCCGGTCGGCTATCGCCTGACGATCTTCGACGAGTCGGGCGCGGCCTCGGCGACCAACACGATCACGATCAACCGCGCCGGGTCCGACACGATCAACGGCGCGACCTCCGCCTCGATCTCCAGCGCCAACGGCGTGCTGGCGCTGGAGACGAACGGCGCGGCGAAATGGACCGTGATCGACCTCTCGGCCTCCAACCTTGCAGCGGTCGGAATCGGCACGGCGGCCGATCCGTCGAACCCGCTGAGCGTCTACGGATCGAGCGCGCTGTTCAACGGGACGAATTTCAGCTTCACGCTCAACAAGAGCGCCTCGGGCAACACGGCCTCGGTGCTGTTTCAGGACGCGTTCTCGGCCCGCGCCCAGATCGGCCTCATCGGCTCCGACAATTTCACCTTCAAGGTCTCGCCGAACGGCTCGACCTATTACAGCGCGATCACCATCGCCGCTTCGAGCGGCCAGCTGCAGTTGCTGGCGGGAACCGCGAGCGCCGCGCCGCTCAATTTAGCCCCCGGCGTCGCGCCGACCGCGCCGGCCAACGGCGACCACTGGACCACGGCGCAGGGCGTCTATGACGAGGTCAACGGCCTCGTCGCCGCCGCGCCGCTCGTCATCGGCCATTCGCGCGTGCCGTTCGTCATCCCCTCGTCGGGCACGATGGGCAATAACGGCGCGCTGAGCGGAATCACGGCGGTCGCGCAGGCCTATCCGGCGGCCTATGTCTACATGCCGGCGGGCGCGATCGCAGCGGCCAGCGCGGCGGGCTGGTATTATGCGGTCTTCTCCTCGACTATCGCCGCGACGCTTTACAACAACGTCTACACCGCCGGCACGCCGTCGATTCCGGCCTCGCCGACCGCCTTCGTCACCACCGGCCCCGGCGCCTACACGCAAACCACCTCGGGCGTGCAGGCGTTCGCCATGACGGTGCCGGGCGGCCTGATCGGCATCAACGGCGGCCTGCGCGCCACCATCATGAGCGCCAACAACAACTCGGCCAACACCAAGGGCGCGTTGTTCAAATATGGCGGCACAACGTTCTTCTCGTCTTTCCCGACGACGACGCTGACGCTCGGCCTATGCTCGGGCTTCGTCAATTGCGGCTCGGCGAGCCAGCAGGCGACGATCACCGCGTCGAGCGGTTTCGTCGGCGCGAGCAGCGCCGCGCCGACCTTCGCAACCGTCAACAGCGCCGCCGCGCAGACCGCCGGCGTCACGCTGCAGCTCGCCAACGCCGCCGACACGGTGACGCTGATCGCGGCGACCCTCGAACTGCTGCCCGGCCTGCAATAATGCTGCTGGCGCTGCAATCGCTGCTGTCGGGCGGTTCAAGCGCTCGCGTCCCTGTCTCGCCGACCTGGCTCCTCGCCGCGCCGCCGCGCGGGTTCGGCCTCGCCGCGCCGTCGCGCGGCTTCACCCTTTTCGCCGCCGCGCGCGGCTTCGTGCTGAAAGCGCTCGCCATGCCTTTGATCGGCGATTTTCCCACCGTCGATCCGCTGGAGCGCGTGCCGCTCAGCATCGATTTCGCCGCGCAATTGCCGACCGGCGACAGCCTCGCCGCCGTCATTTCGGTGTCGCTGGCGGCGTTCGAGGGGACGGACGGCGCCGCCGCCGCGCTGCTGTCGGGAAGCGGGACGGTCTCGGGGACGAAGGTCTCGCAATTCGCCGGCCCTGGCTGGATCGCCGGCGTCGTCTATCGCTTCAGCGTGACGGCGACGACGACGTCGGGCGCGACGCTGTCGCTCTACGCCCACATCGCCTGCGCCCCGGTCAACTGAGGTTCGACCCGCATGACCGACAACACTCCGCTCAACGCCGGATCGGGCGGCGACACGACGCGCACGATCGACCGGCTCGGCCTGGGCGTGAAGACGCAGGTCGCGCAGATCGACATCGGCGGCGCCAACGGCAACGCCGAGGCGCTGCTGACCGGCGGCCAGAAGACCTCGGCGCAATCGATCTCGATCGTGCGCGCCAGCGACAGCCTCGCCGAGCCCGGCGGCGCGGCGATCACCGGCGCTTCGATGCCGAGCGGGGGCCTGGGGATCACCGGCTGGCTGTCGGCGATCTGGAAGGCGCTGGGGGGCACCTTGTCGACGCAGGCGGCCAACCCCGCCACGATCTTCGCGATCCAGTTCACGCCGGGGCTCAGCGCCAGCGCGCCCGCCGCGCAGGCGGTGGTCAACGGCGCGGTCGTCACCGCGCTCAAAACCAACACGGCGACGATCTTCATCGGCGGCTCGAACGCCGTCACCGACCAGATCGGCGGCGCGCCCGGCTATCCGCTCGTCGCGGGCCAGTCGATCTCCTACGCGGTGACCAATCTCAGCGCGATCTGGATGATCGCCGACAACGTCAGCGACGCCGTCGCCATCACCGGGAACTGACCATGCGCCTGACCCGCCTCGCGCTCTCGGCCTGGCTCGCCTTCGCGCCCCTCGCGGCCGAGGCCGGCGCGCCGGCGATCCCGCCGCCCGCGCCCGTCGTCACGTTCCGCGCCGGCCCGATCCTGACCTGCGTCGGCGATTCCGAATGCGTGCAGGGCCAGGTGTCGAACCCGCCGACCTCGCTCTACGCCTCGACGGGGTCGAGCTTTCAGGTCGGCACCAACGCCAATTCGATCATCGGCTGGCTCGGCGTCGCCTCGGGCGGCGGCCTCGTGATCGACTACGTCAACCAGGCCTATCCCGGCAATTACGGCGGCCTCGTCTATATCCGCTTCATCAAGCGCGGGACCGGCTGCCCGGCCAACACGACCGTCACCGTCACGCCTTCGACGCCGACGGGATCGCCGGTCAACGCGGCCGCCAACCTGACCTTCGTCACCGACGCGAACGGCAATACGCCGGTGCTCGGCACGACGATCAACGAGCCCAACGCGACCGCGCAGGGCTCGGGCTATATCGCCAACCCGAGCTTCAGCATCAACGTCGCCTGCACGGTCCCGCCGACCTTCGGCTACGCGCTGAGCGGCGCGGGCAGCTGGGGCGTCAACGGCGACACGACGCCCAACTGGATCGCGCGCATCCAGTCGGAGGTCTGCAAGGCCAAGCCCGACTGGGCGATCAACATCATCGGCACCAACGACATCGTGTCGGGCGCGCTGAGCGAGGCGCAGATCAACGCCAACACCCTGGCGGGCCTGCAGGCCGAGCAGGCCTGCGGCATCCGCACCGTGCTGGTCGGGATCATGCCGCGCGTGATCGGGATCGGCGGCTGGACGCAGGTCAACGATCAGGAGCGGCTGCGCATCAACGCCTGGCGGCGCAATCTCGCGCTGGTCTCGCAGAACGGCCAGATCGTCTCGACGACGGGGCTTTCGACCTATGGCGGCCTGATCAACCCCGTGATCTATGTCGACGTCGATCATCTGTGGAACGATCCGGCCCAGACCGGCGCGACGGCGGGCAATCCGGTCCCCGCCAACACCATCGACGGGCTGCATCAATCGAGCCAGGGCGCGTTCTTCGAGGCCTTGGCGATCTGGAACCAGGTGCGCACGTTCTTTCCGCAGGGCGGCCCCAACGTGCCCAACACGCAAAACGACGTCTACGGCGCCTCGACCAACCCGGCCGGCAACATCCTGGGAACCGACGGCCTGTTCGTCGGGACGAGCGGGACCGCGACCGGCCCGTGCACGACGGCCTCGGGCGTGGCGACGCATTGGGGGATTTCTGAGAGCGGCAATGCGGCGATGTCGTGCGTGGGGACGCTGGAGACGACGCGCGCCGACGGGCTCAACGGGACGCGCCAGACGCTGACGATCAGCGACGCGGGCGGCACGGCGAGCGACAAGGCGACGCTCGCCAATTT
>Ga0209698_10002954_pt1 | contig 18964 bp, 16 predicted proteins | sample LitLauG_LLR_2012_FD_187203 | JGI IMG/M metagenome (GOLD analysis project Ga0209698, IMG submission 187203) | Freshwater sediment microbial communities from Pennsylvania, USA - Little Laurel Run_MetaG_LLR_2012 (SPAdes) (version 2) | ecosystem: Environmental > Aquatic > Freshwater > Creek >...
CAGTTCCTTCGACCGCGTCCTCGCCACCCGCTACGGTCTCGGCGCCATCGACATGGTGCACCGCGGCGAATGGGGACACATGGCGGCCCTGCGCGGCAACAAGATCGTCTCCGTGCCACTCGCCGACGCTATCGCCACCAACCGCAAAGTCGATCCCGAGCTGATCGAAGTCGCCAACGGCATCCTCGACAAGCTTGCCGAACCCGCGATGAAACGCTAGCCCGCGGCCGGAATCAAACCATAGGACTCGAGGGCGCGCTCTTACTAGGACGCGCCTTCACAGCCCGCAGAAAAACATCCGGCTCGAACCAAGCCGCCCCTTCACCACCAGCTGAGAAGCAGAGTCTCGTATCAGGGCACGCCTTCAGGCGTGCCGTTCAGACGCCAGACCAGACCCGGCTTCAGCCGCGGTCGCGCGGTCACCCCGAAATGCCAACCCAGTCCTCGTGACTGCCGTCACCGCGAACTCGCTCCTTGCCGCCTACAAAATGTTCTATGTCTATCCCGCACCGTCACTCCAGCCCCAAAAACATCGCCGCGGGTGAACGCACTTTCTTCGTTACTGCTTCCACTTGGGGCAAGAGAAACCTCCTGCAATCCTCCCGCGCCGCGGACTTGTTCCTCCGCACTCTCTACGACTACCGAGCCCAGAAGAAATACCTGCTTCACGATTTCGTCGTGATGCCCGATCACTTCCACATCCTCATTACAGTCGATGCGGACATCACGGTCGAGCGGGCCGTCCAGTTGGTGAAGGGTGGATTTTCCCTCGGGGCGGGGAAAGAGCTCGGCTTCGAAGCTCCAGTCTGGCAAAAGGGCTTCTCGGAAATTCGCGTGCTCGACTTGGAAACGTTCGAGAATCAGCGGCGGTACATCCGGAACAATCCTGTCGTCGCGCACTTGGCACCAACTCCGGAGCAATATTCCTACTGCTCTGCTCACGAGAAATGGGCCCTGGACCCTCCGCCCCTAGGGCTGTAGCCGATCTTTCTGAGCGAGCTTTGCGGTGCACCTGAAGAACCTGCGGAAGAAGCCGCCCTCGTCGGGAGTCGGCCAGATTGCTCACTGTTTGGGAGAAGGCGGGACCGCGGCTGAAGCCGGGTCAATCTCCCGCGTTTACGGCGCGCCTGAAGGCGCCCCTGATACGAATCCCTGGAGGCTGAAGGCGAAAACAATTTCCATCCTGGCCCCGAAAGGGCCAGCGGAAGGCAAAAGCGCCCTCAATACCCTTACGCTCAATCCCCCTCTGCGACCACCTCAATCGCGCTCACCGTCGCGTAATTCCGCGTGGGCACAAACTCCAGCAGCAACTTCCCCTGCGCGTTCGGCTCCAGTCCGCTGACCCTCCGCACCAGGGGTCGATTCTCCCCCGCCTCGCGAATCAGGTCGAGGTCCCGCACAATCACCTTCCCGTTGCAGTAGACGCTGAAAATCCGTCCCCCATCCCCGCCCGACGCTTCGCCGTACCGGTCGCGGTTGCGCGCGTCGAAGCGATGCTCCACAAAGTGCAGCGTCACTGCGTAGCGTCCCGGCGCCACCGGAATGGCATATGAAAAATGCCCCCAGCGTTCGGTCTCGTACAACTCCGGATCGTCAGCGTCGGTAGCGGGATCTTCGCTTGCGCTCAGCTGTCCGCCCCTGAAGTAGTTGTCCGGCCCCCACCAGCGGCTGTCGTTCGAGTAGTAGGGGACATCGCGCGCCACAATCCGCACCGGCCGCAAGCTGCCGCGCAAGCCGGGCAGGATTTCCATCGCGGACAACATCGCGTTCCCGCCTTGCGCCGATGAAAAGCTCAAGTGCAGTTGCCCATCCCCCGCCGGCGCAATGCCGGTGAACACTTTCACGTCCGCGGTGCGACTCCCGCCCGCGTCCAGCACCACATCGAAATCACGCAGCAGCGTCTTTCCGTTCGCCACAACCGTCATCACCCGGCTGCCCTCGCCGCCTCCTCCCACGTCTTCCGGTCCGTAGAAGGTCTCGGCAAAGAGCAGACGCAACTCATACAAGCCGGCCTTCAGCGGGATGTCATAGCGGAAATCTCCTTGCCGGCTGCTGCGGTAAATACTCGAATCCTGGGTGCGCCAGATATGCTGTACCGGCGTGCGCAGCGCCTTGCCTCCGGAGAAATACGCGTCCGGACTCCACATCTTTCCCGCGCGATCCCCATAGCTCCGGCCGGCGCCCGCCAGAATTCTCACTTCGTCTCCCACCGGAAGACCGACCGCAGGCACCTCAACTATCTGCGCGTGGAGCGATGGTGAAGCCACCGGACGAGGCCTCAATCGGTCCCGCACCAAAAACGCGCCGACCACGACTGCTACCAAAAAAACCGCCGCCGGCACCAGCAGCCAGGCTCTCGGTCGTGGCTTGGGCGCAGCGCCCACCTGAGTCGTAAGCGGGCGAATCTCTGCCGGCCCCGCTCTTTTTTCCGGCTCGGCTCCTGCGGTTTCGAACCGCGGCACGTAGTGCCCTACTGGAATCGAAATTCGCAAAGAGTGCCCATCGCCCTCCGCCGCGTAATATTCCGCCAGCCGCTTGCGCAGCCGGTTCACCTGCACTCGAACGATGGAATCCGTGTCCTGATCAAAGGACTCCGGCCGCCCGAAAACGTCCAGCGCGATCGAGTACTCCTTGATCTGTTCCGTCTCGCCGGCAAATCTCTTTTCACACAGGTAGGTCAGCAGGTGGGCAAGGGTTGGCGAGCGGGCAAACAACGGCGACTGCAGCACCGTCTGCAGTTCGGCGCGTTCCAGTTCCGCAGTTCCCGTTTCCGCCGTGGGCGAAGGCATCCGGGCCTCCTGGTTGCCCTCTTAATCGGCTTATACACCCGCATTCCTACCCTTTGCAGTGACAGCCGGTGTCTTAACGGTCTACAAAACCACACGGAAACGATGTAACCCCCGCGTAACCCCCGCCCGGTCACTTTTTCACTGCTTTGCCAAAGCCTCAACGTTTCTTCGCAACTTCTTGACATCCCGACAGATGCCATCCGCAAGGCCAGGAACCCCTGTCTCTTAGCGCCAGCGTAGCCGGCATAACGTTGTCCCCGGGACCCGCTCTGCGCGATACCTGTGGCAGACGCGGAGAGCAAATCGCCGGGCAAGTCCAGCACAGGCTGGCCGGATCCGATGCAGCTCCGGGAACCGAGGCAACTTATGAAGTCCCTATTTTTATCTTTGACAGTCTTGAGCCTGGTGACCGCGATGGCCCTGGCGGAATCGACTCCAGGCATGCCCGATCCGCAACAGGTCCAGGTCAAGAAGGCAGCCATGACCGTCGCCGAACTGGAGAAAGCCGGCGACGCCGCCCGAGCCGTGAAGGACTACGAGACGGCCATCTCGTATTTCCAGGCCGCCGTCAACAAGGACCGCAAGAACGCTGTTCTGCGCAACAAATTGGGCCTGTCGGAACTGAAGGCCAACCAACTGCAGGCAGCCCGCGCCGACTTTGAAAAGGCTGCCAAGCTGGACCGCAAGTACGCCGACGCGGTCAACAACGTGGGCGCCGTTTATTTCGTTCAACACAACAACGGTTCAGCCGCGCGCTATTTCAAGAAGGCCGTGGCGCTCGACGAGACCCGCCCGGCGTTTCACGTCAACCTCGGATCGGCCTGGTTCGGCCAGAACAAGCTCGACCGCGCCATCGCCGAATTCCGGCGCGCCCTTGAACTCGATCCCGAGGCTCTGAACCCAAGCAGCCGGACCGGGGTCACCGCTCAAGTCAGCAGTCCCGAGGAACGCGCTCGCTACGACTTCATGCTGGCCAAGATTTACGCGCAGCGCGGCGATGTCGAGCATTGCCTGCACTGCCTGAAGATGGCGAAGGAGGGCGGCTATCGCGACCTGGCCAGCGTCTACAAGCTGGAGGAATTCTCCCAGGTGCGGCAGGACGCGAGATTGTCGGAAATTGTGCAGCCGCCCGCAGTTAAATAGCGAGATAGAGAGAGCGCGAGGCAGTCCTCCCCATTACGGCGCGCCCGCCGCTTAGTTCCTTCAAGGAATACTTGAAGCGGCGGGCGCGGATCTTTTCCTGGACTCAAATTGACATTCCCCGCCCTGCCCTCGACAATCCGCACAGCATGTTTACCGCCCGCCTCGCCATCTGGCTCCTCACTGTGCTGGAAGCTGTGCTGGTCGTGGCGGCCGTGGCGCTCGTGTGGATACGCAGCGGTAGACATCCGGCAGTGCCCACTCGCCTTGGTTCTTCTTTCCTAGCGTTCGCCCGCCGCAAGACCCTCTCCGTCGTCTCCGTCGGTCTTCTTTCCCTGACCCTGCGCCTCGCGCTGCTGCCCCTGCTGGGCGTCCCCGAGCCCCGCTGGAACGACGAATTCAGTTATTTGCTCGCTGGAAAAACTTTCGCTGCCGGACGCGTCACCAATCCCACGCCGCCGCTCTGGGTGCACTTCGAAACCTTCCACGTCATCATGCAGCCGACTTACATGTCGATGTACACGCCCGGCCAGGGCCTGGTGCTCGCTCTCGGCCAGCGCATCGCCAACTGTCCTTGGATCGGCGTCCTGCTCATCACGGCCATCATGTGCTCGGCACTCACCTGGATGCTGCAAGGCTGGATGCCCCCCGCATGGGCCCTGTTCGGCGGACTGCTGGCCGTTCTCCGCCTTGGCGTTCTGAGCTTCTGGATGAACAGTTATTGGTGCCCGGCGCTGGCCGCGACGGGAGGCGCTCTCATCTTAGGAGCGTTGCCGCGTGTCCGCAAAGCGCGCCGCGCCTCGGCGGCCATTGTCATGGGCCTGGGCTTGATCGTCCTCGCCAACAGCCGGCCCTATGAAGGCTTCGTGCTGAGCCTTGCCGTGGCCGGATCTCTTGTCGCGTGGCTGTTCAGCAAGCAGCGCCCCGGCTTCTCCATCGTCGCGCGCAAGTTCATCCTCCCCTTGGCGCTCGTGTTCGCCGCCGGCGCCCTTGCCACTGGCTACTACTACTGGCGCGTTACCGGCAGCCCGTTTCGCATGACGTACAAAGTCGATCGCGACACCTACGCCGTCGTCCCCTACTTCATCTTCTTTCCGCCGCGCCCTATTCCCAGTTACAACCACGCAGTGCTGCGCAACTACTACGCGGGCTGGGAAGTCGGCGAGTTTCAGGAAGCCCGCTCCTTCCTCGGATTCCTCCGCCGCAACCGCCACAAGGCTCTGGACCTCTGGCGCTTCTACATCGGCCCCGCTCTCACCATTCCCCTGTTCGCGCTCCCGTGGGCGCTGCGCGACCGCCGCATGCGCTTTGCCGTCCTTGCCAGCGCCGTCTTCATCGGCGCCCTTCTGATTCAAACCTGGACGTTCCCTCACTACACTGCGCCCGCAACCGGACTGGTCTACCTTCTCGTCGTCCAATGTTTCCGCCACCTGCGCCTCTGGCGCTGGCGCACCACGCAAACTGGCCGCGCGCTGGTCAACGCCGTGGTGGTATCAAGCCTGGGCATGATCGTGCTGCGCCTGGTGGCGACCCTAACCCACACGCCCATCGAGCCGCACTGGCCCCGCGGCAACCTCGATCGACCTCGCATCGTCGCCCAACTCGCACAACTTCCCCGTCCCCAGCTCGTTCTGGTACGCTACGGCCCGCACCATAATGCCGACCTCGACTGGATCTACAACGAGCCTGATATCCCGAAGGCAAAGCTGATCTGGGCACACGACATGGGGGAAGCAAACCAGGAACTGCTCCGGTATTTCTCCGATCGCCAGGTCTGGCTGCTCGACGTCGACGACTCCACCCCGCAGCTGTCTCCGTATCCCACGCCCGCACCCTGATTCAACGCTTGCGCCCCGCCCGAAGTCCTGCGGCGCCACAACCCGCGTAGGGACAGCCGCCCCCGGCTGTCCGGCGGCCCGGGTTTTCGGGCCGCGGCGATTTTGATCGGCGTGGTTGGCTCACACCCACATGTGACCACCGTCACACGCCCCCGGCCGCACCCGCGCCATACTGAATCTGGCAGCCAGGCCCGTGGTTTCGGACCTGCATGAGAGGAGGTCGGACATGAAAACCTGGCACATCTTCCTGATTCTGGCCGTGTTAGGCCTGAGCTTGTCGGTCGCAGCCCAGACCCCCGCCAAAGCGCCCGTGCCCAAGTACGACAAATCCACCGAGGCCGTATTCAAGGGCACCGTAGACGACGTCCACGATCGCGCCTGCCCCGTCAGCCGCGGCATGGGATCGCACCTCATGCTGAAGCAGTCGGACGGCACCGTGATCGAGGTCCATCTGGCCCTCACCAAGTTCGTTACGCAGTACGAACTGGTCTTTCATAAAGGAGACGTCGTCGAGGTCACCGGGGTTAAGGTGAGGTTCGAAGGCGTGGACACCATCTTCGCCCGCAAGATCAAACGCGGCGACGACGAGTTCCTGTTCCGCGACAACGACGGCAAGCCGCTTTGGTAAGTAGCCGGAAGTGGACCGTGAGTTAGCCGGCACTGCTTGTCATTCCGACGCCGCGCGCAGCGCAGGCAGAGGAATCTGCTTTCCCATCGCCCACGGTCGTTGCAGTTTTCCTTTGCGCCCTTGCGACCCCTTCGCGACCGGAGCCCTGAGCATAGTTGAAGAGCGGTCAAGAGCTTTTCTCCGCGTCTTGTGCGTCCTCCACGGTCCCTGCGGTTAGAATCGTCCCCGACTATGCACGGCTCGACCCCATGGCTCACCTCACGCCGTCTTCGCGCCCACGGCCTGCTTCTCGCTCTTGCCGTCTGGTCCAGCTACGCCTGGGTGCTCGCCACGCCGACGCTCCGCGATCGCAATGGCCTCGTTAAGGGCACCGACTTCCTCCACTTCTACACCCTGGGATCGATAGCTCTCGAACACCGCGGCGCCGACCTCTACAACATGCAAACCCAATCCGCGCTGGCCCAGGAAAAAGTTCCGCAAGCCGGACGCCTCTTCTACGTTCCGCTCTATGGCCCACAGGTCTCGCTTCTATTCGCTCCGTTGGCCGCGCTTCCCTATGCCTGGGCCCTCGCCATCTGGTCGCTCGCCAACGCCGCCATCTACGCCCTCTGCTGCTACGCCATTTGGAGGACCTGCCCCAATCTGCAATCCGAGCCCTGGACCGTCCTCGTCCTCGCCGTCGCCTATCCCGCGTTTTTTCATCTCATCGCCTGGGGACAAACCTCCGCGCTCGCACTGGCCTGCTTCACCGCCGCCTACCTGGCCTTGCGCTCGAATCATCTTTACTTGGCTGGAATTTCTCTGGGCTGCCTGATCTTCAAACCCCAACTCGCCCTGGCGGCAGCTGCAATCTTTCTTCTGGCGCGCGCGTGGAAAGTGATTGCCGGCGCCCTAGCGGCGGGAGCCGCACAACTTGCGGCCGCCTGGATTTACTACGGAACCCCCGTCATCGAGGACTACTTCCACCATCTCCTCCACGTACGCGAGTCCTACACGCTGCTCGAACCGCGCCCCTACCAGATGCACTCCCTGCGAGCCTTCTGGGCCATGCTCGTTCCCTGGTCCCACGTGGCGTTCGGTCTCTACTTGGCTACCGCAATCGCGGTCCTGTGGGTCACATTCGTTGACTGGAGAAGCCCCGCTCCTTTGAGTCTTCGTTACTCGGCCCTCTTGCTCGCGACGGTCCTGGTCTCGCCTCACCTCACCGTCTATGATCTCCTGATCCTCACCCCCGCATTTCTCCTGACTACCGGCAGGCTGACGACCCACAACGAAGATTCCCAAACCCGCTGGCTGGGACTCCTCCTTTACCTCGCCTACGCCCTTCCCCTGATCGGCCCGCTCGCGCAGTGGACGCACCTGCAACTCTCGGTCCCCGTATTTGCCGCCCTCATGTGGACGATACATCGTGCGACGACCCCTCCTCGCCCGCTTGAAGTTCCGCACTGATCTGAACTCTGCGATCTCCGCGCGCACCCTCAGCGCCCTCTGCGGTTAAAAGCTTTTTCTCCAGCCCGCGTATGACCAATCGCCATTCGTCAATCGCAGATCGCCAATCCTCCTCCGCTACTTCCCAAAGAAAAACCGCAGCGCATCCGGAAACCGCGCCGCCCAGGCCCCTTCGCTATGCGTCGCCCCATCGGCGATCTCCACCCGCAGGCGCCGCTCATCGAGCCCGCTGCGCCGCAATATCCGCTCCAGTTCGCGCACATTCTCCACCGTCTGCAGATCCTTATCCTCGCGTCCCACTTCGCGCGTCCCCACTCCCATAAACACTCTATCCGGCCACTCCCGAACCCCGCGACATTCCCGCAGCACCTGCCGGTTTGCGACCCACAGCGACGGACTCTCCAGCAGCACGCACCCGAACACCCCCGGCCTCGCGATCGCCACATACAAAGAAATCAACCCGCCCAGCGACGATCCTCCCAGGGCCGCATGTTCCAACCCCTTCGCAACCCTGTAGTGACGCGCCACAAACGGCATGACTTCTTTCACCAGAAATTCCGGATACTGCGCCCCCCTCGGCCGCAGCACCATGGGATTCATCGAACGATATGGGAGATATTCCTTGATTCGTTCCAGACGCGCATTGTCGATCCCCACAAAAATCATCGGCGGAATGAGTCCCTCGCGGATCATCCGACCCGCCGTCTCACCCACCCGCCACTCGATCCCCGTAAACGAGGTCGCGCTCTCAAACAAATTCTGGCCGTCATTCAAATAGAAAACGGGATACCTCTTTCCCGAGTTCTCCGCCAAGTCATAACCGGCCGGCACCCACACCCGCAGAAAACGCTTGTTGCGAAAAATCCGGCTGCGGAATTCGTGCAGCCGCAGTTCTCCCCCTCCGACAGCCCTGCGGGCCGACGCAAGATCCGCCTCTAGATTTTCAGTAGAAGTTTCTTCCATGGATAAGTACAAGCGGAGACAAACGCTGCAGGCCTTTCTCTGCGGCCTCTGCTACCCCTCTGCGACCGTAGCCTGCCCTGAGCGTAGTCGAAGGGCTAAAAGCTTTTGGTTCTGATCACTGGGCCGAGAAAAACCACCCCTTCAAGCCCCAGGCCTCTCCTCGTTCCCCGCCCTCCGCATCGACCCCGCCAGCAACCACACGGCAAGCAGTGTGATCGACGCAATCACCGCCAGCGAACTCAAACAAAGAATGCACCACACGGTCAAAACGTATTTCTCGATGTAAGTCAGATACAGCGCGAATCCCAACCCGCCCAGCGACCCCACCACCAGGATTCCCGGCGTCTCCGCCTTCTCCCGATAGAAGGTCGCGAACGCCAGCAGCGCGGCGTAGCCCAGGATCCCGATCAGCGCCACCGGCACGCCCGCCACCGTCGAGTACTCGCTGCGGTTCACAATGTCGCAGTTGAACGCCTGCCCAAAATCGCAATAGGACGTCTTGGATTTGCGGAAGTGATGGTCCAGCGACACCGAAGAAACTGCGATCCCCACTACCGCCAGAATCGCGATCGCCAGAAACAGGCGCCGCCGCGTCGCGCTCATTGCAGCGGACATCCCGTGCGGAAACTCAGGTCGTCGAGCGACTCGATCCCCTCCACGCGCTCACCTACCGGCGGAAATTGCCAGGTCGGAAAATGCTTGATCTGCGCGTCCGAGCATACTGGCAGCATTTTCGAGGTATCGCCAGGCACACCGCATTCTACGTAAGGTACGTACTTGAACGCGGCGTCGAACAACTCCTTCTGCTCCGAGCAGTGCGGGCACCAGTACGCTCCGTACATCTTGACGCCCTTCTGCGAGAGGCACTTCGCGAACTCGTCATACTTGTGCGCCCGCCGGTGATAGCCGAAGTAATAAGTCGCCCCCAGCGCCACGACCAGCAGTGCCACCTTGATCACCTTGCGCAGAAACGCCGGATCCTTTTGTGGCTCTTCCTCGGTCTTCGCCCTCTGCTCTTTGCGTTGCTGGGACATAAAAGTTCTTATACCACGACCCGCAGAGCCGAAGGCAGCACGTCCAGCGTCTGGAGGTGCAAAGTTAGAGCCTCCCCGTCGACCATCACATCGACCGCTCCGTCCAGATTAAACTCGATCCGTCGCGCGGCCTGCCTCTCCGCCAGCGGATGCTTCACGTGCGTGCCGTCGTATAACGTTGAAAGATTGCGGATCAGTCCGATGCGCCCAATCGGCCCCCAGCGCACGTACTCGATCAGCCCGTCATCCACGCGCGCGTCGGGAGCGATCATCATCGTGCCGCCCGTGAACTTGCTGTTATTGAAAGCAAGAAACAAACAGCGCCGCCGATCGATCTCGGCCCCGCCTTCCACCCGCAGCGGAAACGGCCGCCGCGCCAGTTGTGCCAGCCGCAGAAGAATCGACAGAAAATATCCCGGCTCTCCCCAGCCCGCGAAGCTCCGTGAGCGTGTCATGTTGACGTCCGCCGCGAACCCCACGCTCAACAGGTTGATGTAGTGAATGACGCCGGCTTTGTGCGCCATGCGCAGCACATCGCAAGCCTGCGTGCGCTGCGCCAGCAGCGCCTCCATCGCGCCCTCTACTCCTTTGTCGGTGAAGTCGCGGAGAAAAGAATTTCCCGTCCCCAGAGGAAGAAATCCGAGTACCGGCGGCTCGCCCTTTTCCGCGCCCGGAAACAACCCGTTCACGATCTCGTACGACGTGCCGTCCCCACCTACGGCGAGAAACCGGCGAAACCCTCGACCGTATCCCTCGCGCGCGATGCGCGTCGCGTCACCCGGCCCGGAAGTCTCAACTACCTCCAGCTTCAACCCGCCCGCGCGCAACCGCTCCAGCGCCGGCCCTACCAGTTTGCGGCAGCGCCCGCCCCCGGCCGCTGGATTCACCACCACCAGGAAGCTTTCGTTCACAGTTTGACGATGTCCGCCCGGCCCGCGGTTTTGCCGATCTCCTCGGCCAGGACCGTGCGCTTGATCTTCAGAGAGGCGGTTCGTGGAAAATCCTTGTCCCACATCAGATATCCGGCCACGCGTTTGAAATCCGGCAGAGCCCGGTTGCGCGTGTTCAGTTCCTCCAGCAGGCCTGCGTCGAATTGCTGATTCTGTTCCAGCCGCAACGCGATAAACAGCATTTCGTTCCCCAGCTGCTTCACCGGCCAGACGTAGTTGGCCGCGAACACGCAGTACTCCTTCACCGGCAGCCCGTCAAACACCGTCTCGATGTCCTCCGGATAAATGTTCTTCCCGCCCTCGGTGACGATCATGTTCTTCTTGCGCCCAAACAGCTGCAGGTGCCCCGTGAAATCAAACCGCCCCAGATCTCCCGTCAAAAGCCAGCCGTCCACGATCGTCTCCGCCGTCAACTCCGGGTCATCTAGGTAGTGCGACATCACCGTCTTGCTGTGTACCGCCACTTCTCCAATCCCTTCCGAATCCGGACTCAGCACGCGTAACTCCACCCCCGGCAGCGGGCGCCCCACTGTGTCCGCCCGAAACGGTTTGAAGTCGTTCAGCGTGAGCGCCGTCCCCGCCTCCGTCAGCCCGTATCCGTTCGCCACCGGGATCCCAAGATCGTAGAAGAACTGCAGCGTCGACGGCTCCACAAACGCGCCGCCGGTGAAGAATGCCAGCACCTGTCCCCCGAACGCCTTGTGCACCTGGCCCAGCAGCTTGCGGCTGAGCTTCACATTCGGACCGCGCGTCGTAAGCCGCTTGTTCAACGCAATCATCCGGTCCAGCACCATCCGCTGCGCTCGTGGCAGTTCGTCAAACTTCGCCCGCAGCCCCTTTTCCAGATTCTTCAGCACCATCGGGACCAGGCTCAAGTAGGTAACCCGGTAGCGCACGAACGCGTCTCGCACATACTCCGGCCGCAGCGTCCGCAAATGCACCACACACGCCCCGCACACGAAGGGCCCAATGAACCCCACCATGAAATCGATCGCGTGGTTGGTCGGCAGGATGCTCAGGTACCGCACGCCCGGCCAGAACGGATACCACGCCGTCAGCGACGTACACTGTTCCAGGTAGTTCTCGTGCGTCAGCACGCACCCCTTCGGACGCCCGCCCGTCCCCGATGAATACACGATGCAGGCTACATCCTCGCGCGCCCGCTCCATGAAGATCGGCTCGCCCTTGCGGTGAAAATCCTCCCACCGGTACGCCCCGCCCAGGTCGGCCCGCAGCGGCGCCTCAGTCACCAGCACCGTCTTCACGCCATGACTCTTGAACTCAGGCGACTGCATAATCGCCCGCCACAAGTGATACTCGACAATCAGGAACTTCGCCTTCGAATGCGCCAGCAACTGCAGATGCTCTTCCGCCGTCAGCTTGTAATCCAGCGGCACCAACACGCCGCCGCAGAAAAAAATCGCGTACGCCGACACCAGCCACTTCGATTGGTTGGTCATGACGATCGCCGCCCGGTCGGCTTCTCGAAAATCCGCATCCTGCAAGGCACGCGTCAGCGGCCGCGAGAGTTCTTTGAAGTCGGAGTACGTAAGCCGCGTCTTCTCGCGATCGCGATCGGCTTCGATCAGGCAGGTTTCATTGGGCCAATGATCCAGCGCATCGCGCAGAGCGGCCCCCAAAGACGGATATTGACGCAGATCGAGCATGAACTGTCTATTTCACCACGGAGACACGCAAGGCATGGAAGATTGATGTAGTAACCAACTCACCACCTGAACCAGCTGAAGCCCCTGAGGGGGATGAATGGAGATCGTCGAACGTGTTTGCGAACGCCAGAGTTCCGGAAATCCACCCGCCCGAAAACGCGCATCCCTCCGTTCCCTCTTTGTCATTCCGACGCGCGAGCGCAGCGAGACAGGAGGAATCTGCTGTTTCCATACGTTCTGGTCGCGCGGTCACGCCACTCAAACGGAAATCTCACAACCGTGCCTGAATCCGCTCCGCCAACGTCCGGAAATCCGACACGCCTTGCAGTTCGTAGTCCGGCAACTCCACATGAAAGTGATTCTCCAGCCGCGTCAACAAGTCGAGAGCCTGCAGGCTGTCAATCCCCAGCGTCTTGAAAAAGTCGTCATCCGGCGCAAGCTTCTCCCGCGACACCTTGAAGTGCTTCGCCGCCAGATCGAGAATTTCGTCCAGGGTTTGATCTTGCGTCTTCATGTAGCATTCCCCACGCTTTCTTCAGCTCCGAGCTTCGAGCTACGAGCTCTGAGCAGAACAAGACAGAACCGAATCTCCGCCACCCGCTCGAAGCTCGCAGCTCTTACGGCAAATACGGCTGCGCGTCCGTACTCTCCACAAACTTCTGCAGCCCGCGCTCCACCGCCGGCTCGGCGAACAGCTGGCAGAACAAATCGATCTCCTGCTTCAGCTCGTGAAACGGAATCGGCTTGATGAACTTCTTGGCTGCGATCGCCGTCCGACGGTCAAACTTCCCCAGTTGCGCTGCCGTCCCCCGCGCCGCCCGCAGCGCCTCGCCTTCGGCTACCACCTGGCTCACAAGTCCCACCGCCTGCGCCTTGGTAGCGTTGAAGCTGCGCCCCGTCAGCAGCAGATCGCGCACCACGGCATTTCCCAGATCGCGCTTCAGACGAGGAATCCCCCCGAATCCAGGGATCAATCCCAGCCGCAGCTCCGGGAAACAAAAGCGCGCCATCTTGTCGGCGATAATCAGGTCGCAAACCAGCGCCAGCTCAAATCCCCCGCCGAACGTCACCCCATGCACCGCCGCGATGGTCGTCAGCGGTGCCGCATCGATCGCGTTCAGCACCTTATGAATCCGCTCCAGGAAATCCCGCACGCCCTCGACCGCGCGCGCCTTCTCCATCTCCTTCGACCGGAAATAGAGTTCCCGCAAATCCGCTCCCGCGCAGAATCCCGCCTGCAAGGTGCTATGCACGATCAACGCATGCGCCTCCCGAACCAGCCCGTCGAGCGCACCCGTAAACGTCTCCAGTTCCTCCAGCGCCAGCAACCCAATCTCATTGCAGGGATCGCGGTGCAGCGCCATTTCAATGACGCCGTTCGCCAAGCTCCACGAAAGATACCTGCCCTGAAATTGATTCATCTTGGTACCAAAAAAACCTACTCTTCAGAGGTCCACAGCAATGACCCAAATTAATTCCTTGTCATTCCGACGCGCGAGCGTAGCGAGCCGGGAGGAATCTGCTTTTCCACCGCCGCCAGACCTGACGACTCTCCCGCCTAGCTCGCCGCCAACGACCGACGACCGACGACCGACGACTGCTCCACCGCATACATCTCCTCAATCTCCCCACGCAGCTGCCGCGCGATCAAATCCCGCCGCAACTTCCCATTCGCCGTCAGCAACCCATTCTCAATCGTGAACGGCTCCGGGCGCACGTGAAACGCCCGAATCTGCTTATAGTGCGGGAGCTGCGGGTTCACCGCATCGATCGCCGTCTGTGCCTGCTCGTCGCGAACGTCGCCCGTGATGATCGCCGACAGATATCCCTTCCCATTCCCCACCAGCACCACCTGCGCCGCCCCCGGCAAGTGTGCCAGCACTTTCTCCTCGATCGGTTCCGGCGCGATGTTGTGTCCCGACCCCAGAATAATCAGGTTCTTAATCCTGCCCACGATCCGCCAGTTCCCCGCCGCATCCACTTCACCCTGGTCCCCGGTATGAAACCAGCCATCGCGCAGCGCCTTCGCCGTTTCCTGAGGACGATTCCAGTACCCGGGAAAAATAGTCGGTCCGCGAACGACAATCTCTTCGTTCTCGCCCAGTTTCATCTCGATCCCGGCAATCGCCGGCCCCACGCGCCCTGCCTCATAACTCCGCGGATCGTCCAGGGTGCAGATCGCCGTCGTCTCCGTCAGCCCGTAACTCTGCAGGACCGGAATCCCCAGCATCATGAAGAACAGCTGCGTCTCCACGCTCAACGGAGCCGACCCGCAAATCAGCGCCCGCAGGTTGCGCCCAATCATCTTCTTTCGGATGGTCGGAAAGATCGCAAAATTCGCCAGCGAGAGCCACATCGAATCCAGCGCCTTCGACTTGCCCTCGTGCCGGCGCACCCACGCGCCCTTCGCGCGACTGTAAATCCCCTGCACAAATCCGCCCGCCTGCCACAACTGCTCGTCCACGGCCCGCCGCATCCGTTCGAGCAACGCCGGAACATTCAGGAAATAGTCGGGCGCGACCGTCCGCATGTCCTGCGCGATTTTGGTCAAGTCCGTATTGATGATGAGCCGGCCGCCCCGCCACAACGACGTCAGCAGCAGCATCCACGACCCGGCAAACACGAACGGCAAATAGTGGAAAACGCGATCCTGCCTGGTCTTGCCATCCATCAGCAGGTCCAGCCGCCCGTTGATGCAGCTAAGCATGTGCGCCAGGTTCCGCGCGTTCAGCACAACACCCTTGGCCTCGCCCGAAGTCCCCGACGTATATATGATGGCAACCGGATCGCCCTCTGCGAGTTGCGGTCTCGCGGCCACACCAGCCGCCGGCGCAAAAATGTCGTCAAACAACGCCGACGCCGGCGCCTCCGCCCACTGCTGCACGATCCCATCGCGCAAGGCAGCATCACCGCAACAGATCAGCGCCGGCGAACAATCCCTCATCATCGCGACCAGTTCCGCCGGAGCCTGCCGCGCGTACAACGGCACCACGATCAGTCCCTCGGCCATTGCCGCCAGGTCCATCGCCACCCAGCGCACGCCGTTGGGCGCGTACAGCGCACACCGATCACCCTTCTTCAATCCCCGCCCCGCCAGAAACCCGCGCGCCCGCGCGACCAGCTCGAGCAACTCCCGCCCACTGACCGACGAAATCCGCCCATCCCGAATCTCCTCCAGGACAGCCGTCTCCCCCGCTTTCTCCAAGCTGGCGAAAATGTCGTCGAGAAAACTCAACCTGTTTCCTTCTGCCTTCTTACCTTCTTGTCATTCCGACGCCGAGCGATGCGGAAGCGGAGGAATCTGCTTTTCCCCGCGTCCTCCGCGGCTGTCCTTAGCGATTTCAGCGATCAAGGGCCTGTGGCTCGCAGCTCATAGCTCGTAGCTCTGAGCTCCCTCAACTCGCCACCGAAACCCGTGCCTCTGCTTGCGTCTCGTATGCCTCCACCAGCCCCCGAAGGCTCTCGCTCATCGGCGGCAGATAATCCTCCCAGCTCCACTCTCCCTTGCGCGTGGGGAAATCCGGATACCGCTTCTGCACTTCTTCCTCGAAGTGCACGCCCATCCGCGCCATCACCTTGAGATTCTTCACTACGTTCTTCCCGATGCCCGCCGCCACCGACTCTCCATCCGTATACAGCTTCTCGAGCGCCGCCAGCAGCCGCGGCTCCAGGTCCACGTCATCCACATTCATCAGCAGATCCTGGTGTCCCCTCTCCCGCATCAGGCTCCGGATGCGTTCGTCCATCGTGATCCCGCACGACGGCACCAGCGCCGGCATCGACGTCACGATCCCGTGATACCTCGACGACGCCATCATGTGGCACGCCCGCAGAATGCTCACCAGCTGATACATGTCGTAGTCGTCGGAGGTCAGCACCGGCACCCCGCCCAGCTTCTCGGCGATGCGATGTCCGGCCCGCGCGTCGAGCCGCTCCGTCGCCACCATCAGCACAAACACACTCCGCCGCTTGCGGAAGCCGTCCACCGCCTTCGCGATCGCAGTCAGGTAGCGCTCAAATGCCTGATCCACCTCCGCGCCCGACTTGTGGAAGTACACCGTTCGGTAGTAGCTGTCGCGATACGCACCGGTCGCCGCGTGCAACCCGTACTTCGCCACCGACGCCGTCACCGGCCACCAGAAGGGATTGATCGGACACACCACCAGCACCGGCACCTTCCCGTCCCAGCCCGCTTCCCGCAGCACCTTCTGCCCGTAATCTGCCGGCAACGGCTCGAACGTCCACGCCGTATCCGTCCCCAGCTCGGTGGGCACTCCCAACTCGCGCAACAACGTCCGCGACTCCACGTTCCGCGTAATGATCAGCGAGTCCTTGCAGTACCGCCCGCACATCTTCGCCACCAGCGGATCCATGTGCCCCGCTTCCGACCCGTATCCTACCGACAGCTTGTTCTGTGCCGCCGCAATCCCCAGCGACCCGATCATCATGGTCGTCAGCGCGTTGGCGAATTTGCTCTTGAACGCCGACCCCTCACACGCCACCACCCCATGATGCTTCGGCACCTCGCGCGCCAGAAAGGGCGGAAAGATATCGGGCAAGTGCACTTGCGCCGTCCCATCAAAATACCCGCGCGAAAAATCGAAGCTCTGCGACATCACCGAGAACTCCACGTTCCCCGCGCCCAGGATGTGGCGGATCTGCCGCAGCATCTCCTCCACCCGCACATCCGACCCCGTATTGCGTGTCCCGTTGTAGCCGGCAAACAGCAGCTTCAGCTTCTCGCCCGGCTGCCAAGCATTCCCCTTGCCCAGCATCCACCCGAGCTTCTTGCTTTCGATGATGCTGCTGACCCAAGCTTCCAGAAGCAAGTCCGTCATGCCGCAGACCCTCCCGCCGTGGCCGCCGGCCAAGGCTTATAGGGATACGTGAAGTTGTGCTCACGGCTGAACTTCAACAGCGAATAACTGTACTTTGAAAAAGCCACCGGACTCTTCCCCAACTCGGCCGTCACCCGCGTGTTATCAAACACCGTGTTCCACACCAGGTATGGCATAAACACCTTCATTAACGATGCTCCGTAAGCGATTGCTCCCCTTCGATTTGCGAGCGTATTGACAGTGCTCGCAAAGGGCTTCTCCAGGAACGGCAGAAAGACCGGCGCCCGCCGGCGCTGGGCCGCAGCCAGTGCGATGGTCAACTCCCGAAACGTCTGCGATCCCGTCCCTGACGACAGATGATAGGTGTCGTACTTCGGTTCCGCCTTCTGGTGCAGGGTCGCGATCGCCTCCGCGACAAAGTCTACGTTCACGATGTCGATCTTGTCCGTCGGACGGAACGGCAGCGCCTTGAGTCCCGCCAGAAACACGAACGCCTTCACCATGTCGAACTGCGTCGTGTCGGCGTACCGGCTGTCTCCCAGCACGATACTGGGCCGGAAGATCGTGATCGGCACATCGGGCAGCAGTTCCCGCACCATGTGCTCGCAAAATTTCTTGGTCCGGGCGTACGGATCGTAATCCGACCGGTCCCACTCGATCGACCGGTCTTCCGTCACCACTTCGTTCTGCCGCTTCCCCGCTACCGCCACTGTGCTGACATTCGAGAACCGGCGTAGTCCGTGGTAGTAGTGCGACCGCCTCGCCAGTTGCAACACCTCTAGCGTCCCGCGCAGGTTCACGTTCAAACAGCTTTTTTCCGATTTCCGGTTCAGCGACGCAGCGCAGTGCACCACCGAGTCAGTGGTGTGAATCAGCCGGTCGTAGTCATCTCGGCTGAGCCCGAACTGCGGCGCGGTCAGATCCCCGGGAAAAATGCGAATTCGCGTCTGCAGGTGCTCGTAGAAGCGCGGAAAATCCATGTGCAGCTGCATTGCCTTCCACAGCCGCAAAGCCGAATCCTGCGCATCTTTCCCGCGCACCAGCACATTTAACGCCGCCCCGTGCGTATCCAGCAGGTTCGCCGCCACGTGCGCGCCGATGTACCCCGTCGACCCCGTCAGGAATATCGCCACGTTGCTCCGTCCGTCCCCGTCTTCATCGTCTCGCCGTTTTCCGGTTCTTCCGCCTGGAAGCTGCGCGGCGCCCGCACCTCCAGCGGCCGGCCCTCGATCAGCGGATACGTCCACCGCCGCAGCGCCGGAATGTGAATGTCAATCCAGTACTCCCACCAGTCCAGCGAGCGGGTGTCGTAGCCAAACTGCTCCCGCTCTTCCGGCACCAGCGCGTGCGAAAGCTTCTCCACGTTATCCGCCACGAAGTCATGCTCGTTGTGCAGGATGAACGGCTCGAACAACTCCACCAGCTTCTCCACCTTCTCCAGGTTGCGCTCGGTCCGCGCGAGCGGCGTCTTCTTCAACGGCAGCGGCGCCATGATCCGCTGAATCGACTTCACGATCGCCCGCTGCGCCGGCGCCGACATCCGGTTATAGCGCGTCTTCGAAACCGGAATCGCGTCCATGCGCAGCCGCAGCCACGACTCCAGCCCTTCCTGCGCCCGGTAATGCTTGCGGTGCGCCAGCGACGTCAACTCAATCGAACGCCCCATAT
>Ga0209698_10002955_pt1 | contig 18959 bp, 16 predicted proteins | sample LitLauG_LLR_2012_FD_187203 | JGI IMG/M metagenome (GOLD analysis project Ga0209698, IMG submission 187203) | Freshwater sediment microbial communities from Pennsylvania, USA - Little Laurel Run_MetaG_LLR_2012 (SPAdes) (version 2) | ecosystem: Environmental > Aquatic > Freshwater > Creek >...
GGCCCAATTCTCGGTACGGGAGACCAAGATCGCCATCGTCGCCGACGTCGGCAGCCTCCAGAGGCTCCCGGCGATCATCGGCAAGGGCCACGTCGCCGAGCTGGCCCTGACCGGCAAGGACATCACGGCGGAGCGGGCGGAAGCCATCGGCCTGGTCAACCACGTCAGTGCGGATCCGGAGGCACTGCTGGCCGACGCGCTCGCCATGGCCGACGAGATCGCCGCCAACTCGCCCCTGGCGGTCCAGGGCACCAAGGCCGTGCTGGCCGCCTGCGAGGACCGGTCGGTCCCCGAGGGCCTGGACTACGTGGCCACCTGGAACTCGGCGTTCCTCGCCTCGGACGACCTCGCCGAGGCGATGGCCGCGTTCATGGAGAAGCGTCCGGCGAACTTCACGGGGAACTAGGCCGACCGGACGGCGGGGCGTCGCAGTTCAGCGCTTGCGGCGCCACCATCGGCGACCGTTGCGCTCGTCCTCCTTGCGTACCTCGGCGAGCACGTCAGGGGCCACGGCGTTGATGATGTCCTCGGCCTGGTCCAAGAGCGCGGCCGCCTCGTCACCGGGCACGTCCGGCATCGGCTCGAGCGCCGGCTCGACCAGTGAGCCGTGGGCCCAGCCCACGTCGGCCAGTCGGGGGGCGTAGGAAGGGCATCCGTCGGGGCACTTCCAGGGTGCCTCGGGTGCAAGGTCGAGCACACAGAACCGGGCGACCTCACCGGAATCGTAGGTCCGGCTCTGGAAGTGCTTGCACTCTTCACGCATCGGCATGGGGGCTCCCTCGTCGTCTCCGTGACCATTGTGGCCCGTCCCGGGGCGGCACACGGCACGCCCACGGCCGCTCAGCCGATCGAACCCTCCATCTGCAGCTCGATCAGCCTGCTCCACTCGACGGCGTACTCCATCGGCAGGGTCCGCGTGATCGGCTCGATGAAGCCGTTGACGATCATGCCCATGGCCTGGGTCTCGGACAGGCCGCGGCTCATCAGGTAGAAGAGCTGGTCGTCACCGACCTTGGACACCGTGGCCTCGTGGCCGATGCGGGCGTCGCGCTCCCCCACCTCCATGTACGGCTTCGTCTCCGAGACGGAGATGTCGTCGAGGAGGAGTGCGTCGCACCGGACGAAGCTCTTGGCGTTCTTGGCCCCCTGGTCGACGTGGACGAGGCCCCGGTAGGTCGTGATGCCCGCATCCTTCGAGATCGACTTGGACACGATGGTCGAGGTGGTCTCGGGAGCGGCGTGGACCATCTTGGCCCCGGCGTCCTGGTGCTGGCCGGCGCCGGCGTAGGCGACCGAGAGCACCTCGCCGGAGGCCTTGGGGCCCATCAGGTACACGCTGGGGTACTTCATGGTGAGCCGCGACCCGATGTTTCCGTCGATCCACTCGACGTGGGCCTCCGCCTCGGCCCGGGCCCGCTTGGTCACGAGGTTGTAGACGTTGTTCGACCAGTTCTGGATGGTCGTGTACGTGATCCGGGATCCCTCGAGGGCGACGAGCTCGACGACGGCGGAGTGGAGCGAGTCCGTCGTGTACACCGGCGCGGAGCATCCCTCGATGTAGTGCACCTGGGCGCCGACATCGGCGATGATCAGCGTGCGCTCGAACTGGCCCATGTTCTCCGCGTTGATCCGGAAGTAGGCCTGCAGGGGCTGGTCGACGATCACGCCCGGCGGCACGTAGATGAACGAGCCGCCCGACCACACCGCCGAGTTGAGGGCGGCGAACTTGTTGTCGTTCGGCGGGATGATCGTCCCGAAGTACTTGCGGACCAGGTCCGGGTGCTCCCGGACGGCCGTGTCCATGTCGCAGAAGATGATGCCGAGGGCCTCGAGGTCCTCGCGGTTGCGGTGGAACACCACTTCGGACTCGTACTGGGCGGTCACGCCGGCCAGGTACTTGCGCTCGGCCTCGGGGATCCCCAGCTTCTCGTAGGTGTTCTTGATGGCGTCGGGCAGGTCGTTCCAGTCCTCCACCTGACCCGACGTCGGCTTGATGTAGTAGTAGATGTCGTCGAAGTCGAGGTCGGGCATGTTGACCGCGAACCACTCGGCCATCGGTCGCTTCTCGAACCGCTGGAGGGCGCGGAGCCGGAAGTCCCGCATCCACTCGGGCTCCTTCTTCATGGCCGACATCTCGCGCACGATCGCCTCGGAAAGGCCCTTCTTCGGCTTGAAGACGTAGTCCTCTTCGTCGGACCAGCCCAGCTTGTACTTCCCGAGGTCGAGGTCGGTGGCCGTCATGTGCGCTCCTGGTCGGTGGCGGGGACGGTGATTTCCCCTATCCAGATAGTAACAACTCCGGCACCACGACCGCACGGCCGTGGCACGGAGGCCGGAGCACCCGGACCGACTAGGTGGCCGTGACGGTCACCACCTGGCTCTGGCCGGCCAGCACGGAGCCGGATCCCCCGTAGACGGCCCGGATCGCATGGCTGCCCTTGGCCAGTGTCACGACGGTCGAGGCCTTGCCCTTGGCCACCGTGGCCGTGCCGACCACAGCCGACCCGTCGAAGAAGGTGACCGTCCCGGACGTGACCTTCCCCTTGAGGGTGACCGGTGAGGTGACCGTCGCGGTGAGCGTGTCCTTCCTGCCGGCCTTGAGCGACGCGTGGGCCGACTTGAGTGCCACCGACGTGGTGGTGGTCACCCCGAGTACCGCCACACCCGAGGTCACCGTGCCCGTCGAGTTGGTGAACACGGCCCGGAACCAGGCACCGTTGTCCCCGAGGGCCGCGGTCACCGGGAACGAGTACGACGTTGCACCGGGCACGTCCGACCAGGTGACCCCGGCGTCGTTCGAGCGCTGCCACTGGACCGTGGGCCCCGGGATCCCGTAGGCGACGGCCGTGAACACGTTGGTCGTCCCTACGTCGACCGTCACGGAGACCGGCGAGGAGACGAGGGACGGGGCCAATGTGACCGTCAGGACGGCCGCGGTCGTCGTGGCCGAACCCGTCGTGTTGGTGAACACCGCCTGGAACTGGGCCCCCTGGTCCGACGGCGAGGCCGTGGCCGTGTAGGTCGTCGAGGTGGCCCCGGCGATCGTGGCCCAGGTGATCCCGTTGTCGTTCGACCGCTGCCACTGGACGGTGGGGACCGGATTGCCCGAGGCCGCTGCCGTGAACGTGTACGTGGCGCCGACGGCCACCGTGGTGGCGATCGGAGGGGCGGTCACCGATGGCGCCTGCGTGACCGACAGCAACGCGGCGGTCGTCGTGGCCGTACCGGTGGCATTGGTGAACACGGCCCGGAACAGGGCGCCGTCGTCGCCGGGCACGGCGGTGGAGGTGTAGGTGGGCGAGGTGGCGCCGGCGATGTCGCCGAAGGTCAGGCCCCCGTCGTTCGAGCGTTGCCACTGGACCGCCGGCGGGGGCGATCCCCACCCGGATGCGCCGAACGTGTAGGAGCCGCCGGTCGCGACCGTGGCCGGCGTCGGCTGGGCCAGCACCGTCGGGGCCGCGGGGGGCAGCGTCACCTGGACGATCGCCGTGTAGAGGTCGAACGTGTAGTTCGCTCCGTCCGGATTGTCGCCCGTCGAGTTGGAGTTGTCCGCCCAGACCGGCACCATGACCCCGTTCTGGAAGGCCAGGCCCGTGTAGTCGCCCCAGTTGGTGTTGCGCACGCCGACCGGAGACGTCGCCAGTGTGGCGTTCGACGTGCCCGCGGCGATCGGGAAGTTCGGGCTCCACGTGTCGCCGCCGTCACTGCTGACCGAGCCGTAGTAGCGGGCGGTGACCCGGGTCGGGTCGGCCCGCGTGTCGTACCACGTGGCGCCGACCGCCCCGGTGGTCTGGTCGACGGCGAATCCGGGCATGAAGTGGGAGGCGCTGGTGCCGTCGTCGTTGACGAGGACCGGCGTCGACCAGGTGAGTCCGCCGTCGTCGGAGTGGATCACGTAGAGCCTGGTGGCGGCCAGATCGGGGGTCGCCGCGGTGGACGGGGCGTCGAGGTAGGACAGGTAGATGCGCCCGTTGTGGGGGCCCCCGCTCTGGTCGACGGCCAGGTGCGCCTCCGAGTCGATCCCCCAGGTGGGTGCGGCGGGGATGAAGTCGAAGCCGGGCACGTCCGTAGACGCCACGCTCACGCACGGGTTGAATCCGGCCGGGCCCAGGCCGTCGGGATCGGTGCAGACGATGATGCCACCGGTCGAGCCGTTGGGCCCGAACGCTGCGATCACCTGTCCCTGGGGGCCGACGGTGAGGTCACCGAAGGATCCACCGTTGCCGGCGGGCATCGCCTCGGGCGGGCCGAACGTGCCCACGACACCCAGCCCGGTGTCGGAGGCACCGGCGGCAAAGTTGACGCCGCCCTGGTTGTACTCGACCCACACGCTGTTGTGACCGGCGGCCACCACCGGCTGGTCGGTCAGCTGGGCGAGATAGGCCAGGTGGGAGAAGGTCACGCCCCCGTCGGTCGACAGGGCGAAGTCCGTGTAGGTGTGCGCCGTGGTCGACAGGTAGGTGACGAAGAGGTTGCCGTAGGAGTCGAAGGTCACCGAGGTGTTGCCCCAGGCCGGCGGCAGCTTGTCGGCCGAGCACACGCAGGTCGCCATACGCGAATGGGTCCAGGTGGCGCCGCCGTCGCTCGACCGCGCTCCGATGAGGTTGCCCGTTTCGTCGCGGCCGAGCACGAACATGCGGCTGGGGTGGGTCGGGTCGATGGCCACGGAGCCCTCGAGCTGGTTGCCGTGCTCCTGGCTCAGGTTGACGTTGGCCCCTACGGTGACCGAGGCGAACGGGGTGGTGGCTCCGGCCGGGGTCGGGTGGACCGCCACCGCGGTGACACCGAGACCCACGAGGGTGACCAGGACCAGTGCGGTCGTGCGGATGATGCGCTTCGAGATCCGTGCCATGCCGTGCTCCGTGTCCTGCCGCCCGAAGGTGTCCGCCACCCTGTGCCCGGAGCACACTGTAGGACCTGCCTGACGGAATCATGACGGACAACCGGGTCCGGTCCCCGGCGACGGCGTGGCAAGGTGTCCCCATGGCTGCGCCCTCTGACACACCGGCACCCGCTCCCCCCCCTGCCCCGGTCGCAGAACGCCGCCCGGTGACCCTCGAGGCCCACGGGGACCGGCGGATCGACGACTGGTTCTGGCTACGCGACAAGGACGACCCCTCGGTGGTGGCCCATCTCGAGGCGGAGAACGCCTACACGGCCGCCTGCATGGCCGGGACCGTCCCACTGCAGGAGGTGCTCTACGCCGAGATGGTGGCCCGGATCCAGGAGACCGACCTGTCGGTTCCGGTCCGGAAGGGGCCCTGGTCGTACTACAGCCGCTCCGAGGAGGGCAGCAGCTACGGCATCCACTGCCGGCGGCCCGCCGACGGGGTCGACCTCGAACCGGGCGACGCCGAACAGGTGCTTCTCGACGAGAACGTCCTGGCCGAGGGCCACGAGTACTTCTCGCTGGGCAACTTCGCCGTCAGCCCGGACCACCGGTGGCTGGTCTACTCGACCGACACCACCGGGGGGGAGCGCTACACCATGCGGTTCCGCGACCTGTCCACCGGCGAGGAGTCCGAGGAGTCGATCGAGGACACCTCGTACGGGTCGGCCTGGGCCAACGACAACGCGACCGTCTTCTACGTCCGGGTGGACGAGGCGATGCGCCCGTTCCAGCTCTGGCGCCATGTCGTCGGGACCGACCCGGCCGGCGACGTCCTGGTCATCGAGGAGCCCGACGAACACTTCTACCTCGGGGTGGGGCGGACCAAGGACGACCGGTTCGTGCTGTGCGGGCTCGACTCGAAGGTGACGTCGGAGGTGCGGATCCTGGACGCCGACGACCCGACGGGCCCCTTCACCGTCGTGGAGCCGCGGCGCCAGGGCATCGAGTACAGCGTCGACCACGACAGGGGCGACCCGGACGCGAGGAGACCCGCACGGTTCCTCATCGTGACCAACGACGGCGCCGAGGACTTCCGGTTGATGGAGGCACCCGAGGACGCGCCGGGCCGGGCCCACTGGACCGAGGTCATCGGCCCCCGGGACGGCGTGCGACTCGACGCGGTCGATCCGTTCGCCCGCCATCTGGCCGTCTACGAGCGCGAGGGTGGCGAGACCCGGATGCGGGTCATCGAGCACGCCACCGGGATCTCCACACCCGTCGCACAGCCCGAGTCGCCCTCGACCGTGTGGGGCGAGGCCAATCCCGAGTACGACTCGACGGTGCTGCGCTACGGGTACACCTCCCTCGCCACACCCCGCTCCGTCTTCGACCTCGACCTGGTGGGCGGAGAGCTCACCCTGCTGAAGCGCCAGCCCGTCCTGGGTGACTTCGACCCGGCCCGCTACCGGACGGCACGTCAGTGGGCCACGGCCGAGGACGGGACACCGGTGCCGATCTCACTCGTCTACCGTCCCGACCTGGTGTCGGATCCGCGGGCTACGGCCCCGGACTCGCCGACCGGTGGTGCGCCCTGCCTGCTCTACGGGTACGGCTCCTACGAGGCCTCGATGGACCCGACGTTCTCGAGCCTGCGCCTCAGCCTCCTCGACCGCGGCTTCGTCTTCGCCATCGCCCACGTCCGGGGCGGGGGCGAACTCGGTCGCCACTGGTACGAGCAGGGCAAGTTCGCGGCGAAGCCCAACACGTTCTCGGACTTCGTCGCGTGCGCACACCACCTGGTCGACGGAGGGTGGACCTCCCCGGAGCGTCTGGTGGCACGGGGAGGGAGCGCCGGCGGCCTCCTCATGGGGGCGGTGGCCAATCTGGCCCCCGATCTCTTCCGGGCGATCGTGGCCGAGGTGCCCTTCGTGGACTGCCTGACCACCGTGCTCGACGAGTCCCTCCCGCTCACGGTGCTGGAGTGGGAGGAGTGGGGCAACCCGGTCGAGGACCCCGCGATCTACGCCGTCATGAAGGCCTACAGCCCCTATGACAACGTCGCCTCCGTCGACGCGGACGGGCGACCGGTCCGCTATCCGGACATCCTGGCCACGGCCGGCCTGTCCGACCCCCGGGTGGGATTCTGGGAGCCGGCCAAGTGGGTGGCAAAGCTGCGTGCCGCGAACCCCGACAACCGCGTGCTGCTGAAGACGGAGATGGGGGCCGGGCACGGTGGCCCCTCGGGTCGCTACGACGCGTGGAAGGACGAGGCGTTCGTCTACGCCTTCGTGCTCGACGCCCTGGCGTTGGCCGACCTTGCGCCCGTGCCGTACCCAGATCTCACCAGCGTCTGATCGCCGGTCGGTCCTGCGGCCGGCAGTTCCGCCGGTGGGTGGTTCCCGCGGCAGGCGGGACCTGGGGCCGGTCAGCCCGCCGTGGTCGAGGTCGGTGACGACGCCGCACTCGCGGGCACCACGGACGTCGACGTCGGGGACGACCCTCCCGACGAACCCGAGACGGTCGACCCCGCCGGAGCGCCCGGCACGGTCGTGGTCGTCGTGGTCGGTCCGGCGGCGGCGGCTGCGGCCAGAGCCGCCGCCGACGGCGTGAACGTCGCCGTGAACGGCGTGTGCAGCGGGCTCGGCAGGACCACGGGGATGGTGTCGACGGCCAGGGTCAGCGTGGGCGTCCCGAACTGCACCGTGGTCACCCCGGACGCCTGGATGTTCTGGACCGTGCCGGCCGACAGCTCGCCCGCCCACACGGTGGCCCCTGTCGCCGAGGCCACCTGGACCCAGCAGGCCCCCGTCCCGGTCGCGGTGAGCTGGAACGAGGCATTGGGGATCGAGTAGCCCGCTGACGTCCCCGAGGCCGACGTGGTCGTCGCCACGAACTGGGTGGGCAGCGTGGTGGGCGTCGGCCGGGTCGTCGGGGTCGGGCGGGTGGCGGTGGTGGACGTCGCGGCGCTCCCCCCGGCGGCGGTCGTCCGGGTCGTCGTCGACGGGGCATGGGCCGCAGTCCGCGACCGGTGGCTCCCCAGCAGGGCGAGGCCGCCGAAGAGCGCCACCACCACCACGGCCACGACGATCCCGGTGCCGCCCCGTCGCCGGTGGTTCATCGAGTCGAGTGCCATCCGCTGGGCACGGTCGCCCCGGTTCGACGTGGACGTGTCCCCGCTACCGCCGATCCGGGGCCTGTCGAGGGGACGGGCGTCGTCGAAGACGATCGGCGCATCGGGGTCGGGGAATTCGTCGGTCCCCCGCACGGGCACCGGAGGAACCACCCGGTCGCTCGTGGTGCCCGGGACCACCTGGCGGGCGATCGGCCGGACCGTCGGAGGGCCGATCCGCTCCGACAGGTGCTCGAGCGTGCCCAGGGCGTGGTTGTAGTTCTGCACCGAGTGCACGTCGTCGCCCCGGGGTCGCCGGACGAGGGCGACCGCCACGGCCACCACCACCACAACCACCAGCACGAACGCCACGGCCCACATCCGGTCTATTCAACCCCGAAATCGCAGGTGGCCGCGGGCCGGGTCGCATCGAGCCGAGTCCCAGGCGGCACCGGAGGGATGTGTCGTCCCTGGTGGCGCCCTTAGATCGCCGTGACGGCCGTCATCCCTCCGTCGACCGTGAGGTGGGTTCCGGTGACGAACGAGGCCTCCGCCGACAGCAGGAAGCGGATGGGCCGGGCGATCTCGTCTGGGGTCGAGATCCGCTGGAGCGGCGTCCGCTCCTCGATCTGCTCACGGAAGCCCGGGAGGGCGAAGGCCGGCTCGAGCATGGGGGTAGCCACGGCCCCGGGGCACACGGCGTTCACCCGGAACCCCTCGGAGGCGAACCGCTGTGCCAGCGAGCGCATGACGCCGAGCACCCCGCCCTTCGATGCGCAATAGGCCGTCAGCACCGAGCTCCCGAAGAACCCCTCGATCGACGAGATGAGCACCACCGAGGAACCGGGTCCGGCCTCGCGGAACGGCGGGAGGAGGTGACGGCAGATGACCGCGGCGGCGCGCAGGTTGACGTTGAGCGTGTCGTCCCAGACGGCGTCGTCGAGGTCGTCCACCAGTGCCGCGCCGGACACTCCGGCTGCATGGACGAACCCGCCGAGCGAACCCAGGGCATCGGCCACGGACGTCACCGCATCGGCGATGACCGCCGAGTCGGACACGTCGACCCGTGCGGCCTGGGCGGTGACCCCCAGGTCCCGGCATCGGGCGGCGGTCTCCTCCGCTCCGGCGGCATCGATGTCCCAGACGGCCACCGGTCGGCCCACCTCGGCCAGCGCCACGGCGGTCGCCCGCCCGATCCCGGATCCTCCTCCGGTGACCAGGACGCCCGTTCCGGGCGATCCGAGCAGGTCGGCGGCCGACGGCACGGCGTAGCGGGGGGAGGACGCGGACGACGGGGCGGCGGTCATCCGAGGAGTATTCCAGACCCGCCGCCGGTCACGACCGGACCGACGGGGCGCTCGGTACCGTCAGGTCCGCAGGCCCAGGTGGGGCTGGCGGCCCGCCGGGATCTCGGAACGCAACGGGTTGGCCTGGTCCCGGTTCGACAGCACCGGGTCGGTGACGCCCCAGTCGCCGGCGATCGCCGGGTCGTCCCAGGCCACACCGTTTTCGTCCTCGGGGTTGTAGTAGCCGTCGACGAGGTACCACAGCGTGAGGTCGGTCAGCGACGCGAAGCCGTGGGCCACGCCGGGCGGGATGAACAGTCCCCGGTCGTGATCCCCCGACAGGTCGAGCGAGAGCGTGGCCCCGTCGGTCGACGACCCCTGGCGCAGGTCGTGCAGGACCACACGGGCGGTGCCCGCCAGCACGTACCAGTAGTCCGACTGGTGCAGGTGGTAGTGGAGGCCGACGACGGCACCCGCCTGCTTGGTCGACCGGTTCCCCTGGATCATCTCGCGGCCCAGCGGGAACCAGCTCCGCCGGTACGTCTCGACGAACCGGCCACGCTCGTCGCCGTGGGCGTCGGGCTCCACGACGATGACGTCCCGGATGACCTCGGACTCGATGATCTTCGGCATTGCTCTACCCCTTCGTCGTTCGTTCGTCGTGCGCCACCGTAGCGAATCGGCTCCGGAAGTACAGGAGGGGCGACCCGTCCCCCACCCCCAGGTCGAGCACACGGCCGAGGATCAGCTCGTGGTCGCCGGCGTCGTGCACCAGCTCCACTCGGCAGTCGACCCAGGCCAGGCTGCCGTCGATGACAGGGGCCCCGGTGCCCGGTGCGGGGTGCCAGGCCACGCCGTCGAACTTCGGTCCACCCGATACGGCGAACCCCCGGCAGAGCTCCTCTTGGTCCTCGTTCAGGACGTTGACGCAGAAGCTGCCCCCTCGGGCGATCCGGGGCCAGCTCGTCGAGGTGCGGGCCGGGGCGACCGCCACGTACGGGGGGTCGATGGAGAGCGACACGAAGCTCTGGCACGTGAAGCCCACGGGCACGCCGTCGTCGATGCCGGACACGATGGCCACGCCGGTGGCGAACCTGCTCATCGCGTCCTTGAAGACCGAGGTGTCGAACGGGGGCGGCACGCCCGCGGCGGCGTCGCTCACGCTCCCGGTCCCCGCAGCTCGATGGAGACACCCTCCTTGGCCGCGCTCACCTCCACCTTGCCCATCGACTGGGCGATCTTGCGGGCCGAGCGCACCATGGTGTCGAGTTGCCGGTCGGTATGGCCGGGGTCGTGATGGAACATGTCGAGGCGCTTGGCGCCGGCCCGTGTGGCCACGTGCACCGCGTAGGCGGGCGTCGAGTGCCCCCAGTCGAAGAGCTCGACGAACTCGTCCTCGGTGTACTGGGCGTCGTGGATGAGCAGGTCGACGTCGCCGCAGAGTTCGAGGACCGAACCGGCGACCGAGGTGCGGTCGAGGGGAGCCTGGTGGTCGGGCATGTACGCCATCGCCACCCCGTCCGCCTCGATGCGGAACCCGAGGGTGGTGCCGATGTGGGGGACGGCCCGGACCCTGACGGCGATGCCGCCCAGTTTGAACTCCTCGTCGACACCGAGGTCGTGGTAGCGGAGCTCGCCCCGGAAGTCGGACATGTGCACCGGGAAGAACGGCGGCTTGACCATGCCGGCCATGGTCTCCTGGAGCGACCGCTCGGCCTGGGACGGGCCGTAGATCTCCAGCAGGGCACCCGGGTCGCGCATCGGAGGGAAGAAGGGTGTCCCCAGTACGTGGTCGTAGTGCAGGTGGGTGAGCAGTGCGTTGGCCCGCAGCGGCCTGCCCGCCGCGATCAGCGGTGCGTTCAGATGGTGTCCGAGGGCGCGCAGTCCCGTGCCCATGTCGAGGATCAGTGGCGGCTCGCCGGCCACCTCGACCAGTACGCAGGAGGTGTTGCCCCCGTAGCGCCGCTGCTGGTCGGCCGAGGTGGGACAGGAGCCGCGGACGCCGAAATAAGTGATACGCACAGGAGGACGAGGCTAGCCGCAGCAGAGGCGCGACTTGCGGGGTACCGTCCGCCCATGGACCACGACACCCCGACCAGCAGCGAGATCCGCACCGTCACGGCCAACGGCCTCGAGTTCGGCTACCTGTCCGCCGGACCCGAGGACGGGCCGCTCGCACTGTGCCTCCACGGCTTTCCCGACACCGCGCACACCTGGCGTCACCTGCTGCCCAGACTGGCGGATGCCGGCTACCGGGCCGTGGCACCGTTCCTGCGGGGCTACGCGCCGACGTCGGTCCCGACCGCCGGCGCCTACGACACCGGCACGCTGGCGCTCGACGCCTGCGCCCTGCACGAGGCGCTCGGCGGTGGCGCTGACGCCGTCATCGTCGGCCATGACTGGGGTGCCCTCCTGACCTACCCGGCCGCCGCCCACGAACCCGGGCGGTGGTCGAAGGTGGTGACCCTGGCGGTGCCACCGGCCCGTTCCATGGGCTTCGGCTTCTTCGCGTTCGAGCAGCTCCGGCGCAGCTGGTACGTCTTCTTCTTCCAGACCCCGCTCGCCGAGTTCGCCGTCTCCCTGGACGACCACGCATTCATCGACAAGCTGTGGGCCGACTGGTCACCCGGCTACGACGGTTCGTGGGACGCGGCCCGGGTCAAGGAGGCCCTGGCCGACGAGGCCAACCTGTCGGCAGCGATCGGCTACTACCGGGCCATGCTGGGCGCTCCCCCGACCGACCCGGCCGCAGTTGCGGCGCAGGCGGCCGGCGAGACCGACGCCCCCCAGCCCACCCTCTACCTCCACGGTGCCGACGACGGCTGCATGGGCCTCGAGGTCATCGGACCCGTCACCGACCATCTCGCCCCGGGATCGGCGCTGGTCGTGGTGGAAGGGGCCGGGCACTTCCTCCACCTGGAGCGCCCCGACGAGGTCAACGGGCACATCCTGTCGTTCCTCCTCGACTGAACGGGGCGTGACCGGACGGGGCGCGACTGAACGGGGCGCGACTGAACGGGGCGCGACCGGACGGGGCGTGCCCGGACGGGGCGTGACCGGACGGACGGACGCGGCGGTCACCGCCGGACCGGGGGGCCGCCGAGGGCGACCCCGGCGATGAGGTCGGCGACCTCGTGACGTACCCCGATCCTGGCCGGATCGTCCGTCGGGACGCACCGACGTCGTGCCCGGTCGTAGCGCGTGCCGATGACGCCGGCGTGGTCGGTCGCGACCTCATGGAGCCCGGTCGTCCAACCCAGGCCGGTGAAGCGGGACGCCGCCACGACGGACCGTTCCACCGGCACGAGGTGGTCGACCGTCCCGTGGACCAGCAGCACCGGGCCACCGGTCGTCGCCGTGTCGCGACCGGGGGCGCCGGCGAACACGTCGTCGCCGAAGGGCGACCCCGTGTAGGAGCCTCCCAGGCCGACGACCGCCGCCGGGGACCAGCCGTCGGCGAGCTCGGGGCGCAGTCCGACGTGCGCGGCGGCGTTGGCGCCGAGCGACCAGCCGGCGAGCACGATCCGCTCGGGATCGGCGCCGAGCGAGGGGGCCTCGGCGCGTGCGAACGCCATCGACGCCCGCAGCTGTGCGCGCCCGGCCGTGAAGTCGTCGGACTGCCAGTCCGGGACCAGGGCGACCACCCCGCGGGCCGCCAGGTCAGCGGCCAGTGAGGCCAGCGCGTCGGCTTCGTCGGGTCCGCTCCCGTGCCACAGCAGGACGACGGGCACGTCGGCCGCCCGTCGTGGGACATGGACGTCGAGTCGCTTGCCCGGGGCGTAGTGCTCGGACCGGGTCACTGTTCGGACCGCGCCGGGCCGGCTACTGGTCGAGGTGCTTCAGCCAGGGGACCACCGTCTTCAGGAAGTCGTTCTGTCCCGAGCTGGCCAGGAGCGGGTCGAGGTGGCTGTAGGTGCTCGTCCGGCTCACCACGGTGACCGACGGGATCTTGGACTCCGCCTTGTAGGCCGCAGCACTTGCCGCCACGCCGTTGTCCTGACCGCCGAGCGCGGTCTGGAACGCGTAGAGCGGAACGTCGACCTGGGACGTGTGGAGCAGCCGGAGACCGAGGTAGGTGGCCACGTCGGTCTGCTGGAGCGACGCCGAGGCGCCGGCATCGATGGAGAGGCGCTCGGGGTAGTACCACTCGGCCGCGGCCAGCGGCGTCTGGGCGAAGGTGTCGACCACGTTGCCGATGGGCGTGATGTCGGTGTCGACCCAGCCGGCCGGACTGCCGGTGGTGGCCACGTTGCCCGAGTGGACCTGGATGAGCTTCAGGCCGGCCGGTGAGGTCTTGTAGTCGAACACGTACCCGAGCAGGGCCTCGTTGGTGACCGGCTGCGGCGGCTTGAACTGGGACGGGAAGAACGGGAAATTCTCGAACGTGGTGGCCGGGCCCGTCGGGTCCTTGTAGGCGGTGACGGCCCCGACCTCGCTGAACACGCCCGTGGCCCACGGCAGGCCCAGGCCGAGCAGGTCGAGCCACGGGCCCTTGACCGCCAGCTGGCCGACGGCGGCCTGCGCGGAGGCCAGGGTCAACGGGGTGCCGTAGAAGCCCTGGGCACCGGCGCAGCCGTCGATGCAGACGATGCCGTTGATGGTGGTGTAGCCCGGGGTGCCGTTGAAGTCCCACGCACCGTAGGCGGCCGCCTCGGTGCCGCCGAGCGAGTGCCCCCCGAGCGTGACCGTGCGCTTCCCACCGTCGCCCGCCTTCGTGATCACGGCGTGGAGGTCGTTCATGGCCACCGCCATGCCCCAGTCGGCCACGAAGGCGTACTGGGCCTTGTCGAGCGGTTGGTAGTGCTTGGTGATCGAGTGGTCGGAGAGCCAACCGAGGTAGTAGTCGAACATCTGCTGGGACGTGGTGGTGCCGGCCAGGGTCGACTGGACCACCGACTCGTCCTGGAGCGCCCCCTCCCGACGCATCTCCGACCAGACCTGGAGGTCGGGCACGTGCGTGGCCAGATACGGCGCCACCAGATCGAAGTCCCCGGCACCGCCGTTGGTGCCGGGGACCAGCACCAGCACGTGCTTGGCCGACGGACTCCCGAACGTCCGCACCTGGACCTGGTCGTACTTGGCCGGCGACCCCGCCACGGCCGGGGTCGGGATGGTGAGCACCGACTCGGGCACCGATGCCGGCGCGCCGAGCGCGGTCGGGTTTCCGGGGACGGTCGTCGTGGTCGACGCGGTGGACGACGACGAGCTCCCGCAGGCCGCCAGCAACACCGCTGCCGCGGCCACGGCACACAGCACGCCCATCCCGTTCGTCCGTCGTCGCATCGCCATCTCCCCCGGCACGTCCCGGGGCAGGGCCCGGGAGCCCGCCGGTGCGGCGGACCCACCGAGCGTACCCAGCTCCCGACGGGGTCCGGGGCCGGACCGGTCAGGGGAGCCGCAGGGTGCCCGATGCGTCCCGGACGGCGAGACCCTCCACCACCAGGGAGTCGGCCACCCGACGGGCCCGGTCGGGGTCGTCGGGCCATCCGGTGGCGGCCGCCACGTCCCCGGCCGCCACCGCCGCGCTCCGGAGCGCGTCCACCAGCCGACCCCTGCCCTGTCGGTCCGAGCCGGCGAAGCGCGACTGGGCGGTCGACACCCCGGCGGAGCCACGGGCCGGATCAGGCGGCACCCGACCCGATGCCGCCCACCGGCATCGACGCCGGACGGGGCAGACCGTGCACCGGGGGTCACGGGACGTGCAGACCGTGGCGCCCAGGTCCAGGAGCGCCTGGCCGAAGGACCAGCCACCTCCCGTCGGCACCATGGCGTCGACGAACGACTGCGCCTCGGGCGCGCCGACGGCCCGGCCGGCGACACAGCGGGCGATGACCCGGCCGGCGTTGGTGTCCACCACCCCGACGTCCCGCTCGAAGGCGAAGGCCAGCACCGCCCGGGCCGTATAGGGACCGACGCCGGGCAGCGCCAGCAGCCGGTCGAGGTCGTCCGGCACCGCGCCCCCGTGGACGTCGACCACGATCCGGGCCGTGGCATGGAGGTGCTTCGCCCGCCGGTTGTACCCCATGCCCTCCCACGCCCGGAGGACTTCCCCGAGGGGTGCCTCGGCACAGGCCTCGGGTGTCGGGAACGCGGCGAGGAAGCGGTGGTAGGCGGGGACGACCCGGGACAGCTGGGTCTGCTGGGCGAGCGTCTCGCTGACCAGCACCGACCACGGGTCCCGGGTCCGGCGCCAAGGCAGGTCCGGCCGCCGGGACGTCCCGTCGGCCGATCCCCAGGCTTCGATGGCGGTGCCGACCGCACGGACCTGGCCCGGCGACCTCGGCCGGCGGGCGGCGCCGGACGTCGACCGTCTCGCGGTCACCGCGGCCGACGTCCGGTCAACCCCAGACGTCGTCCCCGTAGGGGCGACGGCGCGGCGGGGCGTAGGCCTCCTTCCAGACCATGACCTTGCGACGGAAGAAGCACACCTCGTCGCCGTGTTGGTTGAACGCCTTCGTCTCGACGGTCACGACGCCCCGGTCGTCCCGCGACTTCGACTCGGACGTGGCGATCACCTTGGTCTCCGCGTAGATGGTGTCCCCGTGGAAGGTCGGTGACCGGTGCAGCAGCGACTCCACCTCGAGATTGGCGATGGCGGCCCCGCTGACGTCGGGCACACTCATCCCCAGGGCGAGGGAGTAGACGAGGTTCCCGACCACCACGTTCTTCTTCTGGACCGACTCGTTCTCGGCGAACCACGCATTGGTGTGCAACGGGTGGTGGTTCATGGTGATCATGCAGAAGAGATGGTCGTCGGCCTCGGTGATGGTCTTCCCCGGCCAGTGCCGGTAGACGTCTCCGGGGACGAAGTCCTCGAGGTAGCGGCCGAAGGGACGGTCATACGTGGTCATGACCGTCAGTGTCGTCCCATCCGGGGCCGGCCGTCCAGCCGCCGGACGCAGAGCTGCGGCGGGGTCACGCCCCGGCCCGGCAGTCGCGGGCCCGGTGGGGCTCAGGCCGCCGGAGGGGTCGGACGGGTGGTGAAGGCCAGCACCCAGTCCGGGTGGCTGTCACCGTCGATGGCCATCCGCCAGGTGTAGCGGGTCCCGGGGGCGAGGGGCAGCGGACCCAGGTTGACGGCCAGGGCCACGTCGACCGGGGAGCCCTCGGGAACGTCGACCGGCCGGCCGACGGTGAACTCGCCACGCACCTCGACAGGATGCTCGCCGTCGGGCGTGGGCACGAGCACGGGGCGACCGTCGGCGTCCTCCAGGTAGAGCTCCCAGTGGTGGGCCTCGTCGGCCTCGTGCCATCCCACGTCGATCTTCAGCGCGATGGCCGAGGGGACGGGGTCGGGACCGGTCATGCTCCATCCGCCGCCGAGCACGTACAGCTTGCCGTCGGCCACCTGTGCCGAGTCGCACAACATCATCGTTACCTTCACGGGAGGGGAGGCTACCGGTTCCGGGGGTGGACGCCAGCACGGGCGGACCGTCCACCGCCCCGCCGTCGCGCCCGGATGCACCGGTATCGTTGCGCCATGGAGCTGCGCGGGTTGCGGGACGACGTCTACCGGAGGCCCCTGGCCACGGCACTCGACCGGCTGGGCATCGGACCCGGATGGACCTGCGTCGACGTCGGCGCAGGCGGGGGCGACGTCACGGTGGCCCTGGCCGAGATCGTCGGCCGCGACGGGCGGGTGTACGCCGTCGACAGCGACCCCCAGGCACGCGACGAGGTGGCCTCGGCCGCCGCGACCCACAGCCAGGTGCTTGCCATCACCCAGGCCGGTGAGGACCTGCGCCTCCCTGAGCCCGCCGACCTCGCCTTCTGCCGGTTCCTCCTGCTCCACGTGGTCGACCCAGCGGTCGTGCTGCGCCGGATGGCGGCCGCCACCCGCCCCGGCGGCTGGGTCGTGGCCCAGGAGCCGATCACGTCCGCCGGGCGCGTCGACGGCGTGGCCTTCTCGATGCCCGACGCCCGTCACCCCGACATCGGAGCCCTGCTCCCCTCGCTCGTCCGCCGGGCCGGCCTGGACATCGTCGACGCCTGGGCCGAGGCTCCCGCCGGGGCCGGTCCGGGGCCTGTCGCCGACTACCTCGAATTCCTGACCGGGGTGGATCCCGGGGACGACCCGGTCGTGCTCCCTCCCCTGGTCACCGTGGTGGCCCAGGTCCCCGCAGTCTGACCCGGGGTCGCGCGGCCAGGGGCGTCCGGCTCCCCGGACGGCCCATTACTCTTGCGGGGTGACCTCCGATCAGATCCCCGCACCCGACCTCCTCGCCGCCACGGACGCCACCGCCGTGGCCACCTCCGTCGTCGACGCCGGCATCGCCGCCCTGGCCGCGGCCGGCGGCCCCGACGTCGCCCAGGTACTCGCCTACGACGTCTCGCACGCGGCGGCGGCCGTGCGCACCGCCGAGTCGGTCCTGGCCTACGGCGCCCACGGTGACACCGAGGCCCGCATCGCCTGCGCATTCGTGGCCGACGCCCTGGCCGAGCTGGCCGGGCGCATCGTGGGCCGCTCCGCCGAGTGGGGCGTGCCGGCCGACTGGATGGCCCCGGCCGAGGCGTTCGTCGCCACCTACCGGGACCCCGCCTTCCTGGCCTCGCTGGCCGAGACCCAGGGCGAGCGCCACCTCGACCCCGACTTCGAGCTGGTCCGCGACACCTTCCACCGGTTCGCCGCCGAACAGATCCGTCCCCGGGCCGAGCACATCCACCGGGCCAACACCGACATCCCCGAGGAGATCATCGAGGGGATGGCCGAGATGGGCGGCTTCGGGATGTCCGTCCCCGAGGAGTACGGCGGGTTCGCCGCCGAGGGTGACGCCGACTACCTGAGCATGGTCGTCGCCACCGAGGAGCTCACCTGGGGCTCGCTCGGAGCCGGCGGCTCGCTGATCACCCGCCCCGAGATCCTGACCCGGGCGATCGTCAAGGGCGGTACCGAGGAGCAGAAGCAGCACTGGCTGCCGAAGCTGGCCACCGCCGAGGTCCTCGGGGCCGTGGCCGTCACCGAGCCCGACTTCGGCTCCGACGTGGCCGGCGTGATGCTGCCGGCCACCAAGGTCGACGGCGGATGGACCCTCAACGGCGTGAAGACGTGGTGCACGTTCGCGGCGCGGGCGAACGTGCTGCTGCTGCTCGCCCGCACGGACCCCGACCGGGCGAAGGGCCACAAGGGGCTCTCGATCTTCCTGGTGGAGAAGCCGCCGGCGGACGGACACGGGTTCACCTTCACCCAGGCCCCCGGCGAGGACGGCCGACCGGCCGACTCCGGCGGCAAGATGGAGGGGCGGGCCATCGACACCCTCGGCTACCGGGGCATGCACTCCTACGAGGTGTCCCTCGAGAACTGGTTCGTGCCCGACGCCAACCTCATCGGGGGCGAGGACGGCCTGGGCAAGGGCTTCTACCTCCAGATGCAGGGGTTCGAGAACGGACGCCTCCAGACCGCGGCACGTGCCGTCGGTCTCATGCAGGCCGCCTACGAGGCCGCCGTCGAGTACGCCAACAACCGCGTGGTCTTCGGCTCCCCCATCGCCGAGTACGAGCTCACCAAGGTGAAGCTGGCCCGCATGGCCGTCCTCATCCAGGCGTCCCGACAGTTCGCCTACGAGGTCGCCGGCCTGATGTCCAAGGGCGAGGGAGTCCTCGAGGCCTCGATGATCAAGGCCTACGTGTGCCGGACCGCCGAGTGGGTCACCCGCGAGGCGCTCCAGATCCACGGGGGCATGGGCTACGCCGAGGAGTACGCGGTGAGCCGCTACTTCGTGGACGCCCGGGTGCT
>Ga0209698_10002956_pt1 | contig 18955 bp, 20 predicted proteins | sample LitLauG_LLR_2012_FD_187203 | JGI IMG/M metagenome (GOLD analysis project Ga0209698, IMG submission 187203) | Freshwater sediment microbial communities from Pennsylvania, USA - Little Laurel Run_MetaG_LLR_2012 (SPAdes) (version 2) | ecosystem: Environmental > Aquatic > Freshwater > Creek >...
TCAACGTTTCGGGACCCTGGAGGTGGCTGGCCGCTGAGGCGGCTCGCTGTACCACCTGGCGAATCCCAGCCAGACACCCACCGGGCGACCTAGCCGGACCGTGGTCCCATCCGGCGCCTCACGGGGCTCCCGGTGTTCAACGCAGCAACCAGTACCCGATGGGCGTCTCCGCCGGAGGCGCCCATCGGCGCGTCCGGCGGCGGCACCTTGCGACCTCGGGTCAGGGACGCATCGTGGTCTCGTCGATGTCGAGGGCGGCACGGACCTCGTCGGCCACGTGGCGGGACACCTTGCGGCGGGCCACCAGCCGGTCGAGCTCGTCGCGCTCGACGGCGATGACCCGCCGGCGCAGCGCCACCTCGGCGTCGTACTCCGCCCCGGACTCCCCGCCGCCACCGTCGGGGGAGTCGCCCGTCGTGTCGTCACCGGCGCTCAACAGGTCGAGCCGGCGGTCCACCTGGTCGAGGAGCGCCTCGTAGCCGGTGCGCAGTCGACGGGTCACCGGGGCGGGTGCGCCCTCGTCGGTCGCCAGCTCGTCCAACCGGTTCAGCGCCAGCACGATGAGCCGGCGCCGGGCCTCGGCCGTCAGCACCCGGTCCTGCTCGTCCCGGCTGACGAGGCCGAGCTTCTTGATCAGCGGCGGCAGGGTGAGGCCCTGGCCGACCAGGGTGGCCACGATGACGGCAAAGGTGAGGAAGAGCACCAGGTCGCGCTCGGCGAACGACGTGGGCAGGGCCAGTGCCGCCGCCAGGCTGATGGCGCCGCGCATGCCGGCCCAACCGACCACTGTGGTCTCGCGCCACGTCGCCGGGGTCCCCTGGTTGGTGCTGAACAGGGTGCGGCCGCCGGGCAGGGCGGTGACGCCGAACATCCACGCCATCCGGAGCACGACGACGGTGCCGACCACGGCCAGCGACTCGACGGCGAGCGCCCCCGAGGTGCGGGCCGTCAGGGCCTCCAGGATGGGACGCAGCTCGAGGCCGACCAGCAGGAACGACAGGCCGGTCAGCAGGAACACGATCAGGTCCCAGATCTGGCGTTGTTGGAGACGTGCACCGGCGGTCAGGGACCGGGAGCCGAATCGGCCGAAGTACAGACCGCAGGCGACCACGGCGAGCACGCCCGAGGCGTCGAGCTTGTCGGCCGGTAGATAGGCGAGGAAGGGGAGGATCAGCAGCACCGTGTTCTCGATCACCGGGGTCTCGGTCATCGAGAGCAGTCGGGTGCCGATCCAGCCGACCGCCAGGCCGATGCCCACGCCGAGCACCACGGCCAGCACGAAGCGCAGGGCCACCCCACCTACGGTCAGCGTGGTCGCCACCGACGCCACCGCCACCTGGTACGCGGTCAGGGCGGTGGCGTCGTTCATCAGGCCCTCGCCCCCGAGGATCGTGACCAGGCGCCGGGGGAGCCCGAGCTTGCCGGCGATCTGGGTGGCGGCCACCGAGTCGGGCGGCGACACGATGGCCCCGAGGGCGAACGCCTCGCCCCACGTGGACTGGGGGACGAGCAGGTGGAAGACGACGGCCACCAAGGTCATGGTGGCGAGCACGAGCCCGACGGCCAGGAGGAGGATCGGCCGCCAATGGGTGCGCAGCTCGCGGGCCGACGTGTCGAGCGATGCGTCGTAGATCAGCGGCGGCAGGAACACCAGAAGGATGAGGTCGGGCTCGAGCTGGACGCGGTGGGCGAACGGGAGGACGGCCACCACCAGGCCGGCGACGGTCAACAGGATCGGATAGGCGATCCGCAGCCGGTCGGCGACGACGGCGATCAGCACCACCCCCATGAGGAGACCGAGGATCTCGGCGATGCTCACGGACCGGCCGCCGGCGAGGTCACGACCAGGGGCCGAGCACGGGCAGGTCCGGCCGGGCCAGCCGCCCGTAGAGCCAGGCCAGCTCGTCCCGGTCGTCGAGGGAGCCGGGCGCCGGCGCCCACGCCCCCTCGGGAAGGCGACCGGCCAGTCCGACCCGCATCGGCTCGAGCCGGGCGGCCACGAAGTCGTCCGACCAGTCGCGGTGGCTGGGTCCGATGCCGAGGTCGACCAGGTGGACCTCGACCTCGATCCGACGCCGGCCGGGCAGCTCCGCCAGGGGTCGTCCGAGTCCGCTGAGGTCCCGCGTGATGCCGGACCAGGCCCGGTCGGGCACCCGGGCCCACGCCTCCAGCATCCGGGCCGACGACAGGGCCACGTCCTCGAGGATGACCGCGGCCGGCCGGTGGGCACCGGCCTCGATGGCGGCGGCGCGTTCCGCCGCGCCCCCGGGGTACTGGTCGACGACCACGCCCGCTGCGGCCGCGGCGGTCCGGTGGGTGTGGCTGTCCGCGTTGCGGGCGAGATGGGTGAGGAGGTGCCCGACGGTCCACCCGGGGAGCATCGACGGTTCCCGCATGCCGGCGTCGTCGACCGCCCGGACGGTGGCGGACAGTCGGTCCTCGACCTCGGCCACCACGATCAGGTCGCCGGAGGGCGCGACGGGCGTCGGTGTCATGCCCGACAACCTACGCGCGCCCGACGGATCGGGTGGCGGTGGAGCGCCGGCCGCACGGGGCGGGCACCGGTGCCTACCAGCCGTTGGTCCCGGGCTCACCCTTGAACGGCCCGGTCACGTCGTCGGTGATCCATCCGCCGTAGAAGCCACCGGGCTGGGGAAGGACCTGCTCGTCGTCCACCAGGCAGGCGTCCATGGCCCCGGCGTACACGGCGACGTGGCCGGCGATGGGAGCGAACGCCGGGCTCGGCCGGTCGTAGCCCCAGGCGGCGTCCGACGCGGTGCGGTCGCCGACCACGATGTCGTAGTAGTGGGCCTCGCCCTTCCACTCGCAGTACGAGGCCCGTTGGGTGCGCACCAGGACGCCGGGGGCGAAGGCATCGGCGGGCAGGTAGTAGTTGGGTGGATGGCTGGTCTCGAGCACCCGGTAGGCGTCGGTGGTGTCGGCGATGGTGTCATCGGCGAACACGATGCGGATGCGACGGGCCACCGGCTCGAGGCGGGGCGGTCGGGGGTAGTCCCACACGGACTCCTTGCCGGGCACCCGCTCGACGGTGCGGGGGTCGGGACGTCGGGAGGGTCGCATGCCACCAGCATGCCGTGGAACGACCCGGCGTCGATCGGCTGCCGGAGGTGCAGCCGGGCCGGGCGTCACGCCAGTGGGACGAGCGCCAGCTGACGCGACTGGGCCACGAGCCGGTCGCGCCCGTCCCAGATGTCGCCGTCCACCTCGAGGAAGCCCCCGGTGACGTAGCGGGTGGTGAACCGACAGCGCAGCCACCCCGGGGCGGGCCGGGCCCGGACGTGTACGGTCAGCTCGACGGTCGGCACCCAGCCGATCGGCAGGTCGGTGTTGAAGATGGTGGGCGGGAACGCATCCAGCGCACATACCAGGGTCACCGTGTCGACCGCCTCGCCGTCGGGGAGGCGGAACCAGCCGCGGATGCGGGCGACCCCGCTGCGGTCCCCGCTGGCGAAACCCGAGTCGTCCGGGTGGAGCCGCAGCTCGACCCGGCCCATGAAGGGTGGGGGGAAGGTGTCGGTGGCGATCACCGGCACACAGTCGTCCGGTGGGGGAAGGTCGGGCGGCGAGCCGTCCACCCAGAGGTCGGCCGGGTGGTCGGACAGGTCGCCGCAGGTCCCGAGGACGGCCAGCAGCGGCCGGCCGCCGGCCTCGAGGCGGGCCGATGCGGTGGCGAAGCGCCGGCCCTCCTTGTGCACCGTCGTGGCGACCGCAACCGGACCGGGCCGCCCGGGGGACAGGAAATGGCCGGTGACGCTCACCGGATCGGGCCGGCCGGTGGCGCGCACCAGGGCCCGGGCCCCGATGGCCAGCAGGTAGCCGCCGTTGGCATTTCCGGCGATGTCCCAGCCGGGACGGATCTCGGCCTGCCAGGCACCGTCCCCGGTCGGGGTCACTGCGGTCGCCTCGGTGAACGGCGCGTCGGTCATGGGACCGTTCTACCCGGCGTGCCCGGTGGCGGTGTCCGCCGGCAAGGTGGCCGGATCGATCCCGACCCCGCCGGCCTCGCTCGAGGCATACGCGGCCAGGGCCATACGTAGGACGTCGGTGGCCTCGTCGACACCCCACCGGAGTGGACCCTCGCCGGTGCGCAGCCAGGACAGCCAGTGCCGACCGGAGGCGTCGAAGCTGGACGCCCAGTCGTCGTCGAGCGCGTGGTGCGACCGGAGCACGCCGTCCCGGTAGACCTCGAGGCTGGGCTCCTGGATCCCCCGGGCCGTGCACCGGTTCACACGGGCGAAGCCCCGCCGGCCGGTCACCTCCCACCGCTCGTCGTTCGTGTAGTAGTCCGAGCGCAGGAACAGGTCGACCGCGAGGGTGATGTCCCATACGCCGCGCACCCCGTTGGCGTGCTCCCACACCACGGTGGTGGGGGCGTCGACGGCGATCCCGGGGACGACCTCGGTGGAACCCACCCAGGCCCGCACCTCACGCACGGGACCGAAGAGCCACAGCGCGGTCGACAGCTTGTGCCAGCCGTCGTCGAACAGCAGGGTCCCCCGGCCACGACCGGCCTGGGCGAACTGCCACTCGTAGGTGTCGCCGGGCACGTCCCACCCGCCGAGACCGCTGGCCACCATCTTCAGGTGGTAGCCCGAGACCTCCCCCAGTTCGCCCGAGTCGACAACCTCCTTGAGCCGTTGCAGCGGCTCGTAGAAGAGATAGTTCTCCATGACCCGCAGGGTGCGACCGGACCGCACCGATGCGGCCTTCAGGGACCCGGCCTCGACCAGGTCGTTGCCGATCGGCTTCTGCAGGTTTACGTGCCAGCCATGGTCGAGCATGGCCACCACCTCGTCGCAGTGGAGGGGGATGGGGAGGAGTGCCTCGACGGCGTCGACGGCCACTCCACTGGCGGCAAGGTCGGTCACCGAATCGAAGCGCTCCGCGCGGGGCCACTCGGCCCCGCGCTGATCGAGACGGGCGGGGTTCGGATCGACCAGCGCCACCACCTCGACGTCGGGATTGTCCCGGTAGGCGAGGACGTTGAGGTCGTAGATGCGGCCGAGTCCGACGAACGCGGCCCGCACCGGACGGTCCAGGGGGACGGAGGTCATCGCAGGACGGTACCGGTCCGGCAGGGGTACGTGCCCGGCCCGGCCGGGGGTGGCCGACTCCGGCCGTGAGATCAACTCCGTCCGTGAGGTCAACTCCCCCCGAGGACCGTCGGCTCGACACCGTCCCACAGGCCCACGGGAGCCCTGCCGACCGGGTAGTGACCGGGCTGGCGCCCCGACGACATCTTTTCGATGCGGGCCTTCATGCCCGGGCTGAGGGCGTCGGCCTGGATCATCTCGATGTAGGTGGCGGTGGCGTTGCCGACGTCGAAGAAGTCACGCTGCCAGCTCCACTGGTGGTTGCCGCCGTAGCGGAACCAGCTGCCTCCCAGCCCGGCGATCTCGTAGTGGGTGCCGTCCGGCCGGGTGGCGTCGGCCACCTGCTTCCAGAGGCCGAGGATCTCGCCCTGGACCTCGTCGATGAGGATCCGCATGTACGGGTAGGTCCACCCGCCGAGTCCCTCCATCTCCAGGCCGACGGCGTACTCACGGATCTGGTCGCGGCCGACGGCCATGAACTCGTCGTTGGGCCCGACGTTCCAGCCGTAGGTGGCGTCCTCGGTGAACATCTCGGCCAGGGGCAGCCAGTTGAGCTCCTCCTCGCACTGCTTGTTGAGGTCCAGCCAGCGCTGCATGGTCGCTTCGAGCTCACTGCGGGGGTACGACGCCATGGGGCAACTCCTCGTGTTCAGGTTCTGGGTGTTCGGTGTCTCGGGTCGGATCGGTGGTTCGGTGGCTCGGCGGTCTGCGGTGGGGCGGCGGTCCGTGCCGTCAGTCGTCGACGACCGACAGGGCGTGGGTGGGGCAGAAGCGCACCGCCTCGTCGATCGGACCGCGTTGGTCCCCGGGCGGATGCTCGTCGAGGACCCGGACCTTGTGATCCTTGCCGAGTGCGAACACCTCGGGCGCCTCGGACTCGCACACCCCGTGACCCTGGCACAGGTCGAGGTCGACGACGATGCGCATCAGACCTGTGTCGCCCGGTCCCGCCGCCGGTAATGGACGGTGCACGGCTGCTGGAGCTGGATGACCATCTTGGACAGGTCGGCCACGTACTCCTCGGCCGGCTGGGCCAGTGCGAACTCCCACTCCTCGAACAGCACCGAGAAGATGGCCTTCAGCTGCATGAGGGCGAAGGCGGAGCCGACGCACCGGTGGCGGCCGGCCCCGAACGGGATCCACGTCCACGGGTTGTCCCGGTCCTCCTCGCGCGGGGCGATGTAGCGCGACGGGTCGAAGGCGTCGGCGTCCTCGAAGTCCTCGGCGATCCGGTTCGACACCCACGGCGAGGCCCCCACCATCTCGCCGGCGTGGATGGTGAACTCCCGGAACTCGATGTCCTCCATGGCCACCCGCAGCAGCAGGATCAGCGGCGGGTGCAGCCGGAGGGTCTCCTTGAGCGACGCCTCCAGCCACGGCATCTCCCGCAGGGCCTGGTAGCTGACCTCCTCGCCGTTCGCGTAGAGGCCGTCCAGCTCGGCGACGACGCGGGCCAGCTCGTCGGGCCGCTTCAGCAGCTCGATGATCATCCACGAGGCGGTGGTCGAGGTGGTGTGGTGCCCGGCGAACATCATCGAGATGAACACCCCGGTCACCTGGTCGGCGCTGAACCGCAGCGCCCCCTCTTCGTCCCGGATCGACATCAGCACGTCGAGCAGGTCCCGGTCCTCGTCGGCCGGCGCGTCGCCGGCCAGGCGTCCGTCCATGATCTCCTGGATCAGGCCGACCATCTCGACCCGGGCCGCGTCCCGCCGGTGGAAGCTCTCGATGTCGGCGTAGGGGTCGACGAAGGCGAGGGCGTCGGTACCCCGCTCGAGGTCGTGGTAGAGCTCGGCGAACCGGCCGGTCAGCTGGTTGCGGAAGCGCTTGCCCACGAGACACGACGACGACGTGTAGATGGTCAGCTCGGCGAACCAGTCGAGCAGGTCGATCTCCCCCTCGTCGCCCCACCGGGCCACCATCTGCTCGACCTCGGCGGCGATGGTGGCGGCGTGGCCCCGCATGAACTTGTCGCGCAGCGCCTGGTTGTGGAGCATCTCGCGCCGGCGCTCCGGCGAGGCGTCGAAGATCACGCCCTCGCCGAACACCGGGGTCATGAAGGGATAGGCCTCGGCCTGGTCGAGGAGCTCGTCCGGGGCCCGGAAGAAGAACTCGTTCGGCTCTGCGCCGCTCAGGAGGACGACCTCCTTGGGCCCGAGACCGAACCGGCCGACGTCGCCGCACTCGGCCCGTACCCGCTCGAGCAGGCCGATCGGGTCGACCCGGAGCTCCTCGAGGTGGCCGCTGGCGTCGTCGCCCCCCGAGACCCGGGGCGGGCGGCGCTGGTCGGTGATGACGGTCATGGTGTCTCCTCGTCCACGGGCGCGAGCGGCGCCTCCGGCTGCAGTTCGATGACAGTGGTGTGCACGCCGCGAGGGAGTCCCACGACGGCGCAGACGGCTGCGGCCACACCGGCCGGCCGCATGAAGTTCGAGTGGCGGGCGAAGCCCCACGCCGCCCACTCCTCGATGACCTGCCCGGTGACCTCGGGGTCCCAGTCCATGCCCATGCCGGTCAGCGTGGGTCCCGGGCGCAGGATGGTGGCCCGCACCCCGGACCCCTCGAGCTCCATCTGCAGCGAGCGCACGTAGCCCTCGAGGCCCCACTTCGAGGTGACGTAGGCGGCCATGGTGGGCCGGGGTCGCTCGGCCACGTCGGAGGTGACGAAGACGACGTCGCCCCGTCGACGGGCGACCATGTCGGGCAGCAGTGCCCGGACGAGCCGGTGGGTGCCGGTGATGTTGACCGACAGGACGCCGTCGAGGGAGGCGGCATCGGTGTCGAGCACGGCACCGGCCATGTTCTGCCCGGCGTTCGACACCACGATCTCCACGGCCCCCAGCGTGTCGACGGCTGCCGCCGCGAACCGCTCGACCGACCCGCCGTCGGCCAGGTCGAGGTGGATGGCCACCGCCTCGCCCCCTGCGGAACGGATCTCGGCGGCGGCGTCCTCGCACTCGGACACCCGTCGGGCCCCCAGCACCACCGGGTGGCCCTGGGCGGCCAGCGCCACGGCGGTGGCCCGCCCGATGCCGGAGGAGGCACCGGTGACCACGGCCGGTCGGACGTCGGGGTTGTCGGGGAACCGCGGCATCAGCGCAGGGTGACCGTCGTCGGCAGGGTGGCCAGGCCCCGGACGTTGATGGAGTGGACCCGCGCGATGCCGTCGGGGTCCACGTCGTACTCGGCCACCCGGGACACCAGCTCCCCCAGGGCGATGCGGGCCTCGAGCCTGGCGAGCGGGGCCCCCATGCAGAAATGACGGCCGCTACCGAAGCTGACCAGCTTGGACGTGTCCCGGTCGAGGTCGTAGCGGTCGGGGTCGGGGAAGACCGACCCGTCCCGGTTGGCCGAGCCGGCGAGCAGCAGGACCCGCTCGCCCTCGGCGACGGCCGTGCCGTGGAGCTCCATCGGCCGCCGGGTGACCCGCAGGAGCATCTGACTGGACGTGTCGAAGCGCAGGGTCTCCTCGGCCCAGTCGGCCACCCGGGTGGGGTCGGCGAAGGGCTTGGCCCGCTCGTCCGGGTTCCGCCAGCCCCAGTACCAGGCGTTGGCCAGGAGCTTGGTCGTGGTCTCGTTGCCGGCCACCACCATCAGGAAGAGGAAGGCGACGATCTCCTCGTCGGTGAGCCGGTCGCCGTCGATCTCGGCGTCGATCAGGGCCGACGTGAGGTCGTCGGTGCGCCGGGTGCGCCGCTCGTCGACCATCTCCTGGTAGTAGACGACCAGGGTGAGGGCGGCCTCCATGCCCTCCACTGGCACGTCGAAGACCCCGTCGTCACGGTGCAGGACCAGGTCGGCCAGGCGACGCAGCTCGGGTCGGTCGGCCACGGGGACACCCACCAGCTCGGAGATCACGTCCATCGGGACCTTGCCCGCGAAGTCCTCGACGAAGTCGAACGTGCCGCGCTCGAGTGCGGGCAGCAGGTGCTCCAGGGTGATCTGGCGGATGCGCTCCTCCATGGCGTTGACCTTGGTGGGGGTGAAGCCCTTGCCCACCAGCGAGCGCATCCGGGTGTGCTTGGGCGGGTCGAGCGCCAGGAACGACATGGTCCGGTGGGCCTCGGGGCTGAACGCGGCCGGGTCGAGCGACACGCCCCACGCGTTGGAGAAGGCGTCGACGTTGCGGAAGGCGCCGAGCACGTCCTCGTGGCGCGAGAGCGCCCAGAAGTCGAACTCGTCGCTGCGGTAGACGGGCGCCTCGGCCCGCAGCCGGGCATAGGTCGGGTACGGGTCCTCGTGCATGGCGTACGCGTACGGGTTGTAGGTGACCGGGGTCGGCGTGTCGAGAGCGGTCACCGGCGCACCCGCTTCCTCGTGGCGGCCGGAGCGGCGTCTGCCGCGGCCACCAGCAGTTCGGCGGCGTCGGCCACGAACCCCGGGATGTCGTGGAACGAGCGGTGGCCGGTGCCGGCGGCCAGCAGGGCGCCCGAGTAGGACGTCTCGAGGACCCGCACCACCCGGGGGTCGACGTCGGGACCCACCGCGGCCACCAGGCGCCGGTGGGTGAGGGCGCCGATCCGGTCGCGCAGGTGGGCGACGTCGGGGCTCGGGCTGATGAGGGCGATGGTGCAGGCGTCGATGAGACCGGTCGACTTGCCGGCGAAGGGGATCATGTCCCGGATGGTGTGCTCGACCCGCTCGGCGAGTGCCGTCGACCCGTCGGTCTCCACGGTCGGGAGCGCCTCCATCCGGCGCCACAGCACCTCGGCCAGGAGGTGGTCCTTCGAGCTGAAGTAGGTGTAGGCGGTGGCCGGGGCGACGCCGGCCCGACGGGCGACGCCCCGCACGGTCAGGCCCGCGTAGCCGACCTCCTCCGTCTCCTCCTCGGCTGCCCGGACCAGGTTGGCCACGACCTCGGCCTGACGGGCGGTCAGCCTGCGGCGGGTCGCCTCGACGTCGACGACCGGGAGCTCCACGTCGTCCCGCGCGGCCTGCGCCGTCACGGGCGTCGCCCCCGGGGCCCGGCGTTGGAATCGGTCATGTGTCCATACTATAGTCCAGACACTTGTCCAGCAACGGGGGAGATCCAGTGTCCGCAGCAGAGCAGACCCCCACGGGGGCATCGGGGGAGCGCACGGGCCCGACCGTCGGGGTGATCGGCCTGGGGGCGATCGGGCACGGGGTCGCCACCAGCGTCCACGCCGCCGGGCTCCCGCTCGTGGTGTGCGACGTGCGGTCCGAGGCCACCGACCGACACGCCGACCACGCCACCGTTGCAGCCTCGCCGGCCGACCTCGCCCGGGAGGCCGACATCGTGGTGGTCGCCGTCGTCAACGACGCGCAGGTCCATGCCGTCCTGTCCGGACCGGAGGGCGCGCTGGCCGCCGGCGGGCCGGACACCACCTTCGTGGTGGTCTCCACCATCACCACGGCGTGCGTGGCCGCCGTCGGGGCCGAGGCCGACGCGTTGGGGGTGCCGATCGTCGACTGCGGCGTGAGCGGCGGGCCGAGTGCGGCCGCCACCGGCAACCTGGTGTGCATGGCCGGGGGCGACCCCGAGGTCATCGCCGGGCTGGCCCCGCTGTTCGACGCCATGGGCTCGCTGACGGTGACCATGGGCCCGTTCGGCACGGGGCTGGCGGCCAAGCTGGCCCGCAACCTGGTGCAGTACGGCGGGTGGCTGGCCGCCTACGAGGGGCAGCTGCTGGCCGAGGCGGCCGGTATCGAACTGTCCAAGCTGGCCCAGGTCATCAAGGCCAGCGACGCGCTCATCGGCGGTGCCTCCGCACTCATGTTCCGACCGACCGTGGCGCCCTTCACCGACGCCGACGACAAGGGGTTCGTCCGGGCCATGCAGGGGGGCGCCGGCCTGGCCCACAAGGACCTGCTGGCGGCACTGCGCCTGGCCGCGGACCTCGACGTGGACCTGCCGCTCACGGTCCTCACGGAAGCACACTGCGACGACATCTTCGGTGTCCGCGGCATCGACAAGGAGGAGGACGCACGATGAGCACCACCACGAGCGCACCACTGGTGGGCGAGGAGCGCCTGCTGATCGACGGCGAGCTCCGCCCCGCCCGGTCGGGCAGGGTGTTCGAGACCGCCAACCCGGCGACCGGCGAGGTCCTGGGCGTCGCCGCCGACGGGGACGCCTCGGACATGGACGCCGCCATCGACGCCGCCCGCCGGGCGTTCGACGCCACCGACTGGTCGACCGACGTTGCCCGCCGGGTCGCCGGCATCCGTCAGCTCCAGGAGGCGTTCGAGCGCAACGCCGACGCCATCCGGGCCATGACGGTGGCCGAGACGGGCTCCCCACTGTCGTTCACCTACTCCGCCCAGCTCGACACCCCGGTCGGCGGGCTCGGCTGGGTTGCCGACCTGGCCGAGTCGTACGAGTGGGAGACCGACCTCGGCAACGCCGAGCCGCTCGGGATCCCCTCGCACCGGTGGGTGCGCCGCGAGGCGACCGGCGTGGTGGGCGCCATCACCCCGTGGAACGTCCCGCACCAGATCAACCTGGCCAAGCTGGGCCCGGCCCTGGCCGCCGGCAACACCGTGGTGCTGAAGCCGGCGCCCGACACGCCGTGGTGCGCCACCGTGCTCGGACGGCTCATCGCCGAGGAGACGGACATCCCGCCCGGGGTGGTCAACATCGTCCCGTCGTCGGACCACGCGCTCGGCGCCCTCCTCTCCACCGACCCCCGGGTCGACCAGGTCAGCTTCACCGGGTCGACGGCGACGGGCCGCAAGGTCATGGCGTCGGCGGCGGAGACGATCAAGAAGGTCTTCCTGGAGCTCGGCGGCAAGTCGGCGTTCGTGATCCTGGACGACGCCGACCTGCGCGGCGCGTGTGCCACCGCGGCGTTCACCGTCTGCACCCACGCCGGCCAGGGGTGCGCCATCACCACCCGGCTCATCGTGCCCCGTTCGCAGTTCGACGAGGCCGTCGAGTCCACGGCCAAGGTGATGGGCATGCTGCCGGCCGCCGACCCGACCGACCCGGGGACCATGTGCGGGCCCTTGATCAGCGCCCGTCAGCGCGACCGGGTCGAGGGCTACCTGCGCATGGCCACCGACGAGGGCGGGTCGTTCGTGCTCGGCGGTGGCCGTCCCGAGGGGCTCGACGCCGGGTACTTCGTCGAGCCCACGCTGATCGTGGGCCTGCCCAACACGTCACGGGTGGCCCAGGAGGAGATCTTCGGGCCGGTGCTGGTCGTCATCCCCCACGACGGGGACGACGACGCGGTGGCGCTGGCCAACGACTCGACCTACGGGCTGTCCGGGTCGGTGTGGGGCGGCGACCGTGCACGGGCCGTCGGTGTGGCCAACCGGATCCGCACCGGCACCGTCGGGGTGAACGGCGGCCTGTGGTTCAGCCCGGACATGCCCTTCGGCGGGTACCGCCAGTCCGGCGTGGGGCGCGAGTCGGGTGTGGCCGGCTTCGAGGAGTACCTGGAGACCAAGTCGCTGGCGGAGCCGGCATGAGCGCCGGGGACCGGCAGCACGACGGGGGAGGAACGGACCGATGAGCGGACGGAGGCCGGGTGACCGTGCCGCAGGCATGGCCAAGATGCAGGAGGTCTACGGCTTCACCGTGGACCCCGACGACATGGAGGGGCCCTACGTCGACGTCACCGTCGACCACCTGTTCGGCGCCATCTGGACCGGCGAGGCGCTCGACGTCCGGGACCGGCGGCTGGCCACCATCGGGGTGATCGCGGCCCAGGGCGTTCCCGAGCTCCTCGAGGTCCAGTTCGACGCGGCCATGGCCCGGGGCGAGCTGGACGAGGAGCAGGTCCGTGAGCTGGTCCTCCACCTGACCCACTACATCGGCTGGCCGTTGTCGACCGGGATGAGCGGCGCCGCCGAACGGGTCATCGCCCGACGCCGCAAGGCCGCCGCCGCAGCACCGACCACCGACGAGGAGTCCTGACCATGTCCGACACGGCACCCACCACCACCTTCGACTTCACCGGCAAGGTGGCCATCGTCACCGGCTCGGCCGGCGGGATCGGCCAGGCCTACGCCGAGGCACTGGCCGCGTCGGGCGCCTCGGTCGTCGTGGCCGACATCGACGCCGACAAGGCGCTGTCGGTTGCCGAGGGGATCCGGTCCGCGGGCGGCTCGGCCCTCGGGGTGGCCGTCGACGTCGCCGATCCGGCCTCGGCCGAGGCCATGGCCGCGGCCACCGTCGCCGAGTTCGGCGGCATCGACTACCTGGTCAACAACGCCGCCATCTTCGGCGGCATGAAGCTCGACCTGCTGTTGACCGTCGACTGGGAGTACCTCAACCGCTTCCTGTCGGTGAACATGCTCGGGGCGCTCAACTGCGTGCGGGCGTGCTACCCGGCGATGAAGGAGCGCGGCGGTGGGGCCATCGTCAACCAGTCGTCGACCGCGGCCTACATGTACGCAGGGTTCTACGGCCTGGCCAAGGCCGGGGTGAACTCGATCACCCAGCAGATGGCCCACGAGCTCGGCGGGTCGAACATCCGAACCAACGCCATCGCCCCCGGGCCGACCGACACCGAGGCGTCTCGGACCGTGGTGCCCGACGCCTTCATGAAGCCGATCCTGGCCGGACTGGCCCTCAAGCGGATGGGCCAGCCCTCCGACCTGGTGGGCATGTGCCTCTTCCTCCTGTCCGACGAGGCGTCCTGGATCACCGGCCACGTGTTCAACGTCGACGGCGGCCAGGTGGTCCGCCCGTGACCGTCCCGACGGGGGTGCCCGCATGAGCCGGCCCGACGACCATCGGATCGAACTCGAGTTCATCGACGAGGTCCTCGTGATCGCCTTCGACCGACCCGAGGCCCGCAACGCCTTCGACACGGCCATGTACCGGGCGGTGGCCGGTGCCCTGTCCGGGGCACTGGACGACGACGAGGTCCACGCGGTGGTGCTGACCGGACGCGGCAAGGCCTTCACCTCGGGCCAGGACCTCCGCGAGATGGTCGCCATCGCCACCGGTGACTCGGCCGCCGGCACCGGGCTCGGTTTCCAGGACCTGCTCGATCTGCTCCAACGGTTCGACAAGCCGCTGCTGGCCGCGGTGCACGGCGTGGGCATGGGCCTCGGGTGTTCGATCCTCGGCCACGTCGACCTGGTCCTGATGGACGAGCACGCCCGGCTGCGGGTTCCCTTCGCCGAGATGGGCGTGCCGCCCGAGGCCGGGTCCAGTGTGCTGCTGCCGGCCCGGATGGGATGGCAGCAGGCGTCGGCCGCCCTGCTGGCGTCCGAGTGGATCACGGCGGACGTCGCCGTGGCGTCCGGACTGGCGCTGCGCACGTGCGCAGAGGGGACCGTGCTGGCCGAGACGCTCGAGCTCGCCCGGACGATCGCCTCGTTCCCCTCCCATGCCACCCGCCAGATCAAGCGGTTGATGCTGGCAGGCCGGGGCACCGCCGTGGCCGACGCCCGCCGGCGCGAGGAGGCGGCCTTCGCCGTGCTGTTCGCAGACCCGACCGTGAACCCGGGGGCCCGACTGGCCGCCGGTCTGGGAGACTGAGCGTCCGTGCGCCTGGGCGTCACCTGCTTCCTTACCGACCGCGACCTGACCCCGGCCGAGCTGGCCACCGCCGCCGAGGAGCGGGGGTTCACCTCCCTCTACCTCCCCGAGCACACCCACCTGCCCGTGTCCGCCGACACCCCGCCCGCCCTCGTCGAGGGTGTCCGGGCCGACGACTACAAGCGGAGCCTCGACCCGTTCGTCGCCCTGGCCACAGCGGTGCCGGTGACCAGGCGGCTCCAGCTCGGGACCGGAGTGGTCCTGGCGGCCCAGCACGACCCGATCGTGCTGGCCAAGCAGGTGGCGACCCTCGACCACCTGAGCGGCGGCCGCGCCGTGCTCGGGATCGGCTTCGGCTGGAACCGCCAGGAGGCCGCCGACCACGGAGTCGACTTCGCCGTCCGCCGACGGGTGGCCCGGGAGCACGTCCTGTGCATGCAGGCCCTGTGGGCAGACGAGCAGGCGGAGTTCCACGGGGAGTTCGTCGACCTCGACGCCTGCTACAGCTGGCCCAAGCCGGTCCGGGGAGGGGTCCCGGTACTGCTCGGGGGAGCGGCGACCCCGGGGAACTTCGCGGCGATCGCCGAGTTCGCCGACGGGTGGATGCCCATCGGCGGCTCCGGGCTGGGCGAGGCGATCCCTGCGCTGCGACGGGCCGTGGAGGACGCCGGGCGCGACCCGGGAGCGATCCGGGTGCTCCCCTTCGGGACGATCCCGTCGGACGCCAAGCTCGAGCACTTCGCCGGCCTCGGCGTGGACGAGGTGGTCCTGCGGGTCCCGGCGGGCAACCGGTCCGAGGTGCTCGGGGTGCTCGACGGCCACGCGTCCTTCGTCGGGCGGTTCGGGGACTCCCATGGGTGAGGAGACGTCGCCGGACGAGCGGCCGCGACGCGCCGGCCCCCCGGGGCGCCCGTGGAGCGGTGGCGGGCGCGAGGAGCTTGCCGCCGCGGTGCGGCGCCTCATGGAGCTGACCGTGACGTCGGCCCCGGCCCCCGGGGTCCTGGCCGAGGTGGCGGCCCGGGTGCATGCCGCGTCCGACGCCCTGGAGTTCGCCGTGCCCGACGACAGCGAGCCGGTGCCGAGGTTCGGCGGGTACGACGTGGAGGTCGACGAGCCGACGAGCCTCACCGACTCGATGCCGTTCGACATGGTGGCCGGCCCGTGCAACCCGCTCGCCCCACCCATCGAGCTCTGGTTCGACCCGCCGGTGGCCCGTGGGCGTGCCGTGTTCACGCCGACCTACGAGGGTGCCCCCGGATGGGTGCACGGAGCCGCCCTGGCCGCGGCATTCGACATCATCCTGACGGCGGCCAACGTGCTGGCCGATGCGGCCGGGCCCACGGTGGAGCTGACCATCCGGTACAAGCGGCCCACGCTGATCGGGGTGGAGTCGCTGTTCGAGTCCGAGGTGACCGAGGTGACCGATCGCCGGACCCACAGCCGCGGCGTGCTCACCCAGAACGGGAAGGTCACCGTCGAGGCGGTGGGGGAGTTCGTGAACATCGACCGGGACAAGATCGCCGCCCTGCACCGCATGCGGACGCGCCACGAGGAGGCCGGCTGAGGGGCTGCCACGCGCCGGGCGGCGGAAGTCTCTAGAGTTCCCCTCGTCGCATCATGCCGGGGGGACACGTCGACGACGTGCCGGAGCAACCACGACCAGGGGGAGACCACCATGACCCGATCCACCGACCTGCAGACGGGCGGTCGCCGGAGGCGTGCCGCCGCGCTGGTGATCGCGGGCCTGGTGCTCGCCACCACGTTGACCGCGTGCTCGTCGACGTCGTCGTCCCCGACCACGACCACCGGGGCGAGCGCCACGACCGGGGCGGCGGCGAACTCCCCGGCGATCCCGGCGGCTGCGTTCAGCGACACCACCGGGCTGACCGCCGACTCGGTCACCGTGGGCAACGTCTCGACGCTGTACGCCGGCCTGTTCAAGGGCTCGTTGGTCGGTACCCAGGCCTATGCGGCCTACGTGAACTCCACCGGGGGCCTGAACGGACGCAAGGTGCTGGTGGACTCCTACGACGACGGCTACCAGGGGGCTCCCAACAAGCAGGCCCACGAACAGGTGGTCCAGAAGGACTTCGCCCAGGTGGGCGGGTTCTCCCTCCAGGACAGCTACGGCGAGACGGTCATGGCCGCCAACCCGGGCGTGCCGGACGTCACGGTGCCCCTCGACCAGGCGCTCGCCGACCTGCCCAACCTCTTCAGCCCCGACCCCGGGAAGATCGGGTGGCCGACGGGGGGACTCCTCTACTTCAAGTCGAAGTATCCCGCCTCCGTCAAGCACGCGGCGTCGCTGGTGGCCGATCAGCCCTCGGCCATCACCAAGTGGGCGGGCGAGAAGGCGGCGATGCAGTCGGTCGGGTACGACGTGATCTACGACCAGCAGTTCAACATCACCCAGACCGACTTCACCCAGAACGTGCTGGCCATGAAGCAGGCCGGTGTGCAGATCCTCTTCCTCGACCAGATGCCGGCCAACTACGCGGCCGCCGTCATCAAGGCCCTCAACCAGCAGTCGTTCCACCCGGTCGTCGTCTTCGGCGCCTCCACGTACTCGGAGAGCCTGATCCCCGATGCCGGCGGTGCGGCGGCCACGAACGGCGACTACCTCTACCAGCTCACGCCGCTCTACCTGGGCGAGGACGCCACCACGCTGCCGTCGGTCAACACCTTCCTGAGCTGGGTCCAGAAGGCGTCGCCCGGGTTCAAGCCCGACCTCTACACGCTGTTCGGCTGGCTGTCGGCCCAGCTGTTCGCCCAGGCGTTCAGCGCGGCGGGCAAGAGTCCGACCCGGGGGAGCGTGCTCCAGCAGCTGGGCAAGATCACGTCGTTCAACGGCAACTACCTCATCACCACCGGGAACCCGGCGGGCAAGGAGCCCGGCTACTGCTACGTCATGAGCCGTGTGGTCAACGGCGCCTTCCAGCGACTCGACGACCCGCCGGTCAGCGGTCCGACCCACGGCTACCGGTGCGACGGCTCGTACTACACGCTGAAGGCGTAGCCCTAGGCTGAGCAGACCATGTGCGGACGGATCGCCCTCTATTCGGAGCCCGACTTCCTGGCCCGGGTGTTCGACGCCCAGCTCGCGCTCGACGTCGGCCCGGACGCCCGGCCGAGCTGGAACATCGGTCCGATGCGCTCGCTCCTGGCCGTGGCCGCAGTGGCTGACCACGGGGCGCATGACGACGGGGGAGCGCCGGGGGCCGGGAGCCATCGGGAGCTCGGGCGCTACAAGTGGGGTCTGGTGCCGTCGTGGGCCAAGGAGCCGACGATGGGCAACCGGACGTTCAACGCCCGGGCCGAGACGGTGGCGTCCAAGCCCTCGTTCCGGGCGGCGTTCTCCTCCCGACGGCTGGTCGTGGTGGCCGACGGCTTCTACGAGTGGAAGCCGGGGGCGGACAAGGTCAAGCAGCCCTACTACTTCACGCGGGCCGACGGGCGCCCGCTGGCACTGGCCGGGCTGTGGGAGCAGTGGTGGGGCGGACCCGGTGCCGATGCCGGTGACGGCGACGACCGCCCGGTGCTCCGGACCTGCACGGTGATCACCACGGAGGCCGGGCCCGACATGGGGGACATCCACCATCGGATGCCGGTCGTGCTGGAGGGCGACGTGCTCGAGGAGTGGCTGGACCCGGCGAACCACGACAAGCCGGAGCTGGAGTCGTTGCTGGTGCCGTCGCCCGCAGGCACGTTGGCCCACCGGGCCGTCGGCCGTGAGGTCGGCAACGTGCGCAACGACGGGCCCGGTCTGATCGAGGAGTCCACCGGAGCCTGAGGGGCGGATCCCTGTGGCGTCCGTGCTGCGTCGCACGGTGCGCGGGCGAGGTGGGAGGCGTGGCCGAGGTCAGGGCGCAGGCCGCCTCGGAGGACCCGACGGTCCGGTCGGTCCGACCCGGCGTCTGCGCCGCACCGCCGTCTAGGATCGGCACCCGTGAGCTACTCCGTCGATTTCGTCGACGTGTCCACGGTCGGTCTGGAGTCGTCCCCGGTGGTGGACGCGCTGGCCGGCCTGCGGGCCAACGAGGCCCGCTACTTCAAGAACAAGTACGACCACGTGTTCACGGTCGAACCTGCCTCCGGGGCCGAGCAGGAGATCGCCCTGGTGCACCGCATCCTCGCGGAGGAGCGGAACATCGTCATCGGGTCACCCCCACTCGAGGCGACGACGTTCCAGGTCGAGAACATCCGCTGGACCTACGTGTTCTACCGGAGCGGGCTGTCGATCAACGTCCTGTACACCCTCGACGGGCCGAGTCCGAAGCGGGCGGTCGGATTCAAGCTGTCCGAGGGCATGGAGATCCCCGCCGAGCTGGACTCCTTCAAGTTCGCACGCCAGAAGTCGAAGCTGGCCGGGACGATCCGGGGCTCGTAC
>Ga0209698_10002958_pt1 | contig 18946 bp, 19 predicted proteins | sample LitLauG_LLR_2012_FD_187203 | JGI IMG/M metagenome (GOLD analysis project Ga0209698, IMG submission 187203) | Freshwater sediment microbial communities from Pennsylvania, USA - Little Laurel Run_MetaG_LLR_2012 (SPAdes) (version 2) | ecosystem: Environmental > Aquatic > Freshwater > Creek >...
TCTGTCGCTTCGCGGTGGTGCAGTGACAAGCCAGACTTATACCAAGACCAATGGACTCGCTCAAAACAGCGTTTTTTCCGTCTACCGAAGTCACGATGGCTCCGTGTGGGCGGGAACACTAAGCGGCGGTGTCAGCAAATTCGAGGACCAGCGATTCACGAATTACACGACTGCGAATGGTCTTGCTTCCGATACGGTCTCATCCATTCTGGAAACACGTAACGGAGAAATGTGGTTTGCCACCTCTAGGGGTCTGAGCTCGCTGTCAAACGGTCAGTGGAGGACCTATTCGACGGGAGATGGCTTGCCCTCTGAAAGTGTAAACTGCCTTTTCGAGGATTCGTCTGGAGCTCTCTGGATTGGAACATCTAACGGTCTCGCAGTTTCCAGCGCTAATCGCTTCCAAGTTCCGAGTGCGTGGCCCGACGCTTTGCGCGACCCAGTCTTAGGGCTCGCGGAGGACAAGAGAGGCTGGCTTTGGATCGCAACCTCAAATCATGTGCTGCAGGTGCGTCGAGACAAGCTCGCCAAGGGCACTCTTGGGGCATCCGACGTTCGAGTGTACGGAGCGGCGGACGGTCTGCTCAGCAGCGAGGGCATCAACCGAAGCAGGTCTGTCGTCGCAGATTCTGACGGAAGAATCTGGTTTTCCTTGGGTCGCGGGATTTCGGTGGTTGATCCGTCTCACATGCCGGACAGTTCGGCCCCGTCCATAGCTCATGTCGAGGCTGTGCTGGCCGATGATCTTCTTATCAGCGCCACGAATCCAGTGCGAGTTCCACCTTCACCCAAAAGAATCGCATTTGCCTATACCGCTCTGAGTCTCGCTTCGCCAGAGAGGATTCGCTTTCGCTATATTGTAGATGGCTTCGACCGAAAGTGGAGCGCACCTGTCGCCACGCGAGAGGCAGTCTATACAAATTTGCCGCCGGGCTCCTATCGTTTTCGTGTGATTGCCAGCAACAGCAGCGGCGTATGGAACGAGGCGGGCGCATCGCTGGAGTTTTTTGTCCTCCCGGCGTTTTACCAGACGAACTGGTTCCGCGCCCTGTGCGGAGCGGCATTCCTGCTATTGCTGTGGGGCATTTATCGACTCCGTGTTCAGCAATTGCAGCACCAGTTAGCGATAGGGCTGGAAGCACGCGTCAACGAACGGACACGCATCGCGCGGGAGCTACACGATACACTGCTGCAAAGCCTTCAGGGCTTGATGCTCCATTTTCAAACCGGTATCGACCTGCTCCCGAGGCGTCCGGCCGAAGCGCGGAAAACACTTGAGATCGCGGTTGATCGGGCGGATCAAGCCATCAATGAGGGTCGGGATGCTGTACAGGGCTTGCGCGCCTCCGCGGTCGAAACCAACGACCTTGTCACGGCCGTAAGAATTCTCGGAGAAGAACTCGGAGCCGCTGTCACGAACCAGAATTCTGCGGTCTTTGAGGTGGAGGTGGAAGGCGCTCCGCGGAATCTCCACCCGATCCTTCGGGACGAAGTCTACCGCATTGCAGCCGAGGCCATGCGCAATGCCTTCCAGCACGCACACGCGCAGCGAATCGAAGTGGAAATCCTATATGGAGAACGGTGGCTTCGGTTGCGGGTCCGGGATGACGGAAAGGGCATTGACCCGAAGTTTCTTAGTGCAGATGGGCGCGCGAAACACTACGGCTTGCATGGCTTGCGCGAACGCGCCCAACTTGTGGGCGGTAAGCTGACTGTCTGGAGCAAGCTCGATTCTGGCACGGAGGTGGATCTGAGTATTCCTGCGTCCACCGCTTACGCAACTTCCTATCGCCGTCGTTCCTGGTTGCCTGAGAAATTCTCTGCGAAATGGAAAAGTGGAAAAGAAACCGATGTGAAAGAAACAAAGAAAAAGCTATGAGCGGCGATGGCAATTCAATCCGGATTCTGGCGGTCGACGATCACTCCCTTATCCGCGAAGGGATCGCGACCTTTATCGCTAGTCAAGCGGACATGAGATTGGTCGCCGAAGCATCCAATGGACGCGAAGCTATCCAGCAGTTCCGGGAACACCGCCCCGACGTCACCCTGATGGACCTGCAGATGCCAGAAATGAATGGTCTCGATGCAATCATCGCGATTCGCAACGAATTTCAAGAGGCGCGAATCATCGTCTTGACCACCTACAAAGGGGACATCCAAGTACTACGCGCTTTGAAGGCCGGTGCACGAGCTTACTTGCTAAAGGGTCTCTTGCGCAAGGAACTCCTGGAGACAATCCGCGCCATCCATGCCGGGGAAAAGCGCATCCCCCCTGACATCGCTTCCCAGCTTGCCGAACACGCAGTCGATGACACGCTGACCTCACGAGAAATCGACGTCCTGCGCTTAATTGCCGTAGGGAATGCAAACAAATTGGTCGCCGATCAACTCTCGATTACCGAGGAGACGGTCAAGTTCCACGTCAGGAATATTCTCTCTAAGCTTGGCGCAAGCGACCGAACACACGCCGTCACGATCGCGCTGAAGCGCGGAATCATCGAATTGTGACCTCCCCAAAAGAGTAGTAGTCGTCCCCCCTGTTTTGGCGTCTCAAAATCGTGACAGGCGCGTTTATTGTAAAGCGTTTAAGAGAGGGGATTTTCTGCAACGTCTGTTTTCTATGTTCCCAAATGGCTGGCCTGGGCGAGGACTTCTCTTGCTACGGATAGTGGCCGGAATTCTGCCGGCTTACGACGGCATCGCCAGACTGATGGGAGCGGCTCCGCATGAATCGGTTGCACTGCAAATAACCGCGGCCAGTGCAGGAATTCTTTTGCTCGCCGGTTTTTGGACGCCAATTGCCGGAGCACTTCTGGCCGTCAGCGATATCGCACTCGCTCTTTCGGGCACCGCCGACCCGCGAAGCAGCATCCTCTTGGCAACCATCGGAGCTGCGATCGCGGTCCTGGGACCCGGCGCTTGGTCGATCGATGCTCTCCTTTTTGGCAGAAAGCGTCTCGATATTTGAGTGCGCAAGAGTTGTCTTCAACCCACTCTAAAGTTTAGTCACCACCCATCTCTATAGGCCGGGTCGGAAACTCCTCCATCTAGGGTTGTTCCGCTGGCAAACCTCGTTCTACAGTCAGTGCCATCGATCCACGGAATAACAAACAACAGAGCGTTTAAGGAGTGAGTTATGAATGCAGCCGTAAGTTCAGCGACCCAGCCCGGAAGACAATTTGAAGTCGACGCTTTGGCCAGACTCACCGCAGTTGGCCATGAGTTAACGCTGCCACCCATGTTGCGGAACGCACCGGTCGTCTTCGTTGTCGACGATGACGTGTCGGTCCGTGAATCGTTGGAACTATTGATCCGCTGCGAAGGCTGGCAGCCCCAGACGTTCGCTTCCGCGAAAGAATTCCTCAAGCACCCGCGAAGTCTCGGTCCAAGCTGCCTCGTCCTCGACTACTCTCTTCCGGACCTAAACGGTCTTGAACTACAAAAGCGCGTCGCTGTCGAACGCCCCGACATGCCGATCATCTTCATCACGGGCCACCGCGATGTGCCCGTAACAGTGCAGGCTATGAAGGCAGGGGCTCTCGAATTTCTGACTAAGCCTTTCAGCGATGACGTCCTGTTAGAAGCGATCCGCGACGGCCTCAACCGTAGCCGCATGGCTCTTCGTCACCAGGCGGACATGCAGCAGCTCCGGGACCGTTACGCGTCCCTTTCCTGTCGCGAACGTCAGGTTATGGCGTTGGTAGTCTCTGGCCTTTTGAATAAACAAGTTGCTGGGGAACTCGGGATCAGCGAGATCACAGTGAAGGCCCACCGCGGCAAGGTAATGCAAAAGATGCAGGCCGATTCGCTTGCCGACCTGGTGAGAATGGCCGCAAGGCTTGGAGCGACGCGTGCGGCAATCCACTTGGCGTGATCGTTTTCACAATCACGCCGTTGTCTTCTCATGGAGCGCAATCATCGACTCGGCCACCGCGAAGTTATTGATCAACACTATCCTCCAATAGATTGTCATCGGAAGCTTCTGGCCTAATCGGGTTGTGTATTGGAGCCGACAAGAAGGGACTACATGCCAGGGAAGAAAACAGCAAGCGAGCGATACCTAGTGATCGAAGCCCGATGGCATGAACTTATCCTTGAGCGTTTCGTGTTTGCGCTTCGTGATGAAGAGTCGATGCGCGAACGAATTGCTGGGATCAGCGTTGTCGGGGTCGCCGTTGGTGTTTGCGAAGCGGCAGCGGCGGAAAAGCGTGCAGTCGACTGTGAGGGCGACCACACCGGAGGTCACTCGCCGAGGCATAGCCTGCGACATAGAACCGGGCTTTCGGAAACTCGGCGCATTGCAGGCGCAACTCTACAGTATGCAATCGCAATCAGCGTTCTGGTGTTCTATTCGAAGAATGTCCTGGGAGCTGCACTGCGAGCACTTGTGGGCGGTTAGTTGTCGATTGGGGTCGTAGTGCAGGAGGAGAATATGACTTGGGCGAAGTGGATCTTTGCGTACCTGTTCGACTGTGTTCATCGGCACACGACCTGGCCGCAACGCGCCCGCACCGGGTTCGACTACGTCTGTTGTCTCGATTGCGGGAAGGAGTTTGCATATTCGACTCAGTTGATGTGCATAGTGAGTAAAGAGGAAAGGCTGCAAGATCGAAGCCAGTGCGGATGGGGAGCGTCGAGGTTGATGGACAGCCCACACACTCATAAATATGTGACGAGCGCTCCTCCAATCAATTGATACCAAGGTGCTGCCGATACCATCGTCCAATTGCGCGGGCCAGGTTGCTCTGGCTTAATCGCGATAGCTAGTTCGACGAGGAGATGAAAATGAAACTCTCGCAAATGTACCGAAGCGCTCTGATCGCAAGCACGATGATGATCCTGTCGTCCGGACTCAACATGAGAGGATTCGCTCAGACGAATTCTCCGCAAGGGGTCAAGAATATCGTCCTGGTACACGGCGCCTGGGCGGACGGATCGTGCTGGTCCAAAGTAATTGCGCTCCTCCGAGCCAAAGGTTTTCACGTGGTCGCTGTGCAGAATCCTCTGACCTCGCTGGCTGACGATGTAGCGGCGACGAAGCGCATCATCGCGCTGCAGGACGGGCCGGTAATACTAGTCGGCCATTCCTACGCCGGCGTGGTGATTACCGAAGCAGGTAATGACCCAAAGGTTGTGGGGTTGGTCTACGTGGCGGCGTTCGCTTTCGGGGAAGGTGAATCCATCAATTCCGTCAGCAAGCCGTACGCGCCGGCTCCGCTGGGCGGCGAACTTCGGCCCGACACTCAGGGTTTTCTAACGGCAACTCCGAAAGGAATTGCCGAGGACATGGCGCAGGATCTCCCGGCCAGTGAGCAGCAGATACTCACGGCGACACAGGGTCAAACGGCAGCATCTGTTTTCGGGGCCACAGTCACCACCGCTGCGTGGAAGAGCAAGCCTTCATGGGCCGTGATCGCAGGCAATGACCGGGCGATTCCGCCGGACCTCGAGAAAGACGAAGCAGCGACCATAAAAGCAACTTCAATCACCGTACCTGCTAATCATCTGGCCATGCTGTCTCACCCGAGAGAAGTGGCGGAGTTGATCGAGCAAGCGGCGGCCAGAGCCAATAAATGAAGGTGTCGTTGATGTTCGAATTCTCGAGCACATAACATGCATTTCACCCGCGTCGGCCCCTCCTGACGAACCTTGGAGGAAGAGTGGACAGACGGAACTCGCCTCTTAACTGGCTCGACGATTTCCCACCGGAAGACGCTCGAAAGCCGATTAGACAACATGGCCCGTCTTCGCCGAAGTTTGGCATTTCGCCCACTTCAGCACATCCCAGATCTCACACTGCAAGTAAAAACCTGACGAGATGCAAGGCGCAATAACTCCTTCGCTAACGGCATCATGAACCAGCTCGTACACTGCTTCGTAACCCGGGATCTGCACTCGCTTCGCCAGTTCGATCAGTTCCTGCAGCGGAAGTTCCCGTTCGGCGATCATCGAAAGCAGCAACATGAGCCCGTCGGGACCCGCGAACCGGTCAAGAGCTAATCCCTCTACGATACCCCGGTTCTTTCTGAATTCGTCTCGCGGATTGTACCGGCAGCCGTACGACTCTGGCGATCTTCTGCCGACGTTGCCACGGTGCACTAACCGTAAACCGCTTACTTTTGGTTTTCCCCTGGTGTCCTCTGCCGCAAGCCACTCCACCCAGCCCGCCAGCAGATCTGGCATAACTTCGCCACAACTATCACATCGCCAACCGGATCGAATGGATTTGACTCTCGACATAACTCCCACAATCATCCTTCTCCGCGAACTGGCGTGAGGCGAGGTTCCACAAACGAGTTGAGCCTCACCTCACAATGGGTTCAACGGGTCACCGCTTTCCTTTGACGATGAATGCCCAGTTCGTGCCACGACGTTTCCGCGAGGTTCACGTCGTAGTAGCTTGCAGCTTTCTCGATGTTGGCGAACGCCAAGGCTCGATCGGCATCGGAAACGTCGATGACTTGATCGAAACGAGCGACCGCATTACGGACATGTTGTGCGTCGGTCAGTGGTTCTTTACGCTGGCTCGGAAATGCGTAGACGCTGTCGGGCAAGTCGCTCTGCGTCATCAGCCGGCCATGTTTCTCGTGAGGTTTCCAAGTTGCTTCCGGCATGTCTCTACCGTCTTTTCTCTAACCGCCTGGGATTGGGTGATTACACCCGAGGTGCTGCGGCGAATCAATTGGACGATGGTATCGGCGGCACTTTTGTATTGGGCCACGTGGAATGAGGTGCGCCCGAGTCTGTCTCAATGTCGCGATACGACGTCGATCTCGGGACCGTGAGGGTCTGTAACGATGACAGCGTCGGGGGTGCCGCTGTTGAGTCGACGTTGCGTGGTACCACGGGCGCCCGCTGGCGCTTTAAGAGCGAATACCAACGTATCCCCAATACCATCGTCCAATTGCCTCATTTTGACGCCTCTGTTTTTATGCATTCAGCACGTGCGAAGCAGATTCGGTATGCGCAGAATGAAAAGTTCTCAGGAGCACACTATGGCTCAAACCAGTGCTACCCCAGCGCCAGGCCAGGTAGAAGCTATCCAATCTGATCGCTGCAGAGTTGGAAGCGACGTGCGGGATACCGCCATCCGGTCCAAATACGAGGCCGTGCGGTCGGCGACAAGTGCTCTCGCGGCGAGAACATCGGCCGAAGATCAGATGGTGCAGTCGTGTCCGGAAGCCAGCCCCATGAAATGGCACCAGGCTCATACCACATGGTTTTTCGAGACATTCGTGCTGCGTCCCTTCCTCAAGGGCTACAAACCTTTTCGGGAAGAGTTCCAATGGCTTTTCAACAGCTATTACAACTCGCTCGGCCAGGAGATTCCGGAGAAGAGCCTGCGCTCGGTGTTCTCGCGGCCTTCGCTCGATGAAATTCTGGCCTTCCGCACACATATTGACCAGCAGATGGACCGATTTCTTGCGAGCGGGTCCGATGAGGAAGCGACCCGACGTATCGTGTTGGGTCTGAATCACGAGCAGCAACACCAGGAATTAGCCCTAACGGACATTAAGCACGCCTTCTTTTCCAATCCACTGTTCCCCTCTTATGTGGCGGGCTCCCTCGCAGAAGATGTGGATTCTCTGGCTTCCAAACTAACCTGGCGCAGCTTTGACGGTGGATTGGTGGAGATTGGCTATCCACTTCGAGCAGAGGATCCTCTCGATTTTTGCTTTGATAACGAAGCTCCCCGCCACAACGTCTTTTTAGAATCATTTCAGATCGCAACCCGCGAAGTCAGTTGCAGCGAATACCTGGAATTCATTTCGGATGACGCATACACACGCCCTGAACTCTGGCTTTCCGAAGGCTGGGATAACGTGAAACGCGCTTCATGGCAGGCGCCTCTGTACTGGCGGCGCGATGCTGGCGATGAGACCGGATGGCGCGTGTTCACACTAACGGGTTGGCACGGGCTTTCGGCCCTGGTTGATACGCCCGTGTGCCACATCAGTTGCTTCGAGGCCGATGCGTTTGCACGTTGGAGGGGTTGCCGGCTTCCGACTGAGGCGGAGTGGGAATACGTTGCGAGTCAGACAACGGTCGAGGGACACCTGCTCGAGACTGGGAGACTACATCCTGCTGCAGCCCGAGGTGCAGGGGTTGAGCAACTGTTTGGCGATTGCTGGGAATGGACGGCGAGCGCCTATACCGGTTATCCGGGATACAGGCCCCCGCCTGGTGCGCTCGGCGAATACAACGGCAAGTTCATGTCCGGCCAAATGATTCTGCGCGGGGGCTCATGCGTTACTCCTGCGAGTCATATTCGGGCGACCTATCGGAATTTCTTTCCACCGGCAACCAGATGGCAGTTCTCCGGGATTCGCTTGGCACGCTGAAAGGATTCATTGAAATGGCAACCCACGTTCAGACAGTCGACATCGGACATTTTGCAACGGTGGATGAGCGCGAAGCACTCACCCGCGAAGCTCTGACTCGCGAAGTGCGGCGCGGCTTGATCGCACGGCCGCGCTCGCTCTCACCTTGGATGTTCTACGATGCGGAGGGGTCGCGCCTCTTCGAGCGCATTACGACGCTTCCCGAATACTACCCCACCCGCACAGAAAGGGCGATCCTGGCCGGATATGCAGACGAGATCATCGCTGCAGTTCATGTCGACAGATCGCTGCCGTTGCGCCTCGTTGAGTTGGGCGCCGGCACCGCCTCGAAGACCTGCATTCTGCTCGAAGCTGCTTTGCGCGCTTCGGACGATGTCGCCTACGTGCCAGTTGATGTCTGCCCTGACGCTCTTGAGTTGGCGTGCCAAAACGTTGCATGCGTATTGCCGGAAGTGCGCATCCAGCCCATCGTCCGGAATTATGTGACTCACCCGCTCCAACTCGACTCCTTCGACGGCACCACGCTCGCACTCTACATCGGCACGAGTATCGGCAACTTCTCGCCTGAAGAAGCGCAACTCATTCTCCGAAATCTCTGCAGTCAGTTGCAGACCGGAGATGCGCTATTGCTCGGTACAGACATGGTGAAAGATGAGCACACGCTCGTGGCTGCATATGACGACCGCGAAGGAATCACTGCGGCTTTCAACCTAAACATTTTGCATCGCCTAAATAGAGAACTGGGGGCCAACTTTGACCCCGCTTGCTTCCGTCATCGCGCGATTTGGAATTCCGCTGAGTCTCGGATCGAGATGCACCTCGAGTGCGTGCAAGGGCAGCATGTGAGCATCGAGCACGCGGACCTTGATGTTCACTTCATGCGGCGAGAAACCATTCACACCGAGAATAGTTACAAGTTCACAGACAGGAGCATTCGAACGCTTCTCGGAGGTGTCGGTTTTGAGATCAGAGGGGCGTGGAAAGACTGTCGGGGTTGGTACACTCTCACGCTTGCGTGTATCGAGTAGTCGCTTAGGTTCCTATTTCGATCGATGCCCGGCATGGATCGTCCTCGGCGTCGGTTAGGTGGGCCGGGTGATCCGGGGTCGCTATAAATCGAGATAGACGCGACAAATAAGCATTTTGGAAAGGAGCGCACCGGCATGAAAGGGTTCGCTTACTTGTTGGTTGCAGTTGTAGCGATGACCGGTGTGGTCGTCTACATGGCGCACGCGTCTGGACGCTCCAATGAAGACGCTGATCCGATATTCGGAATCAGGATCCCTCCCGGATACCGCGACTGGAAGCTGATCTCTGTGGCCCACGAAGAAGGCAACCTCAACGATCTTCGCGCCCTTCTTGGCAACGATCTGGCGATCAAGGCGTACCGGGAGGGTAAGCTTCCGTTCCCGGACGGCACAATCATTGCACGCCTGGCCTGGAGTTACGTTCCGTCCGAGGAAAACAACAAAGTCTTTGGCCGTGCCCAATCGTTCGTGCCCGGAGCCGCGACGAACGTTCAGTTTATGGTCAAGGACTCGAAAAAATATGCCGCAACCGGTGGCTGGGGGTTTGCTCAATTCAAAGACGGCAAACCGGCCGACGCGGCGCTGCTCAAAACCTGCTTTCCCTGCCACGAGCCTGTTAAAGCTCGTGACTTCGTCTTTACCCAATACGCACCTTAAATACGGAGATGTCCCATGGACAAGGAAGAATCATTTGGCAATTCGACTTGCGAAGATCAGGTCAACATGGCGGAGCGCGAGTTATCGGCGTTCATGCTAGCGATGACGGAATTGTTCGGTCCAGAGCAGGCAAGGCTTTCGGCAGAGGACTGGCTCGACGAGTCAGAACAAATGGACAGCCCGCAGAGAGCCACGAGTCGAGATTGGCGAGCGGTCACGGTAGCAGCCTTGGCCGGATTGGAAACTGGGGGGACTCCAGCGCGAGATCATCGAACGCTTGCCGCATCGACCGATACGAAGGTGTCGCCGATACTATCGTCCAATTGTTTCGTATCCGCGTTTCTGGTGTGATGCCTCATCGCAGCGGCCGAATGCGTGGCCAGCCTTCCCGCTCCGGCACGCCAGGAGATTGAAGCGATTTTCGAAGTACTGAGTATGCGGAGAACAAAGGAGAAGGCAATATGTCACACCATTACTCCGGTCCCGACTTCGGCTTCCCTCACGGGGATGCCCGCCTCGATCTTACTGACCTGTATCCATTCCCCAAGCCGGGGGATGTTGGCAAATCGATCCTGACTATGAACGTGCATCCGTCCGCGGGTTTAAGCCCAGCCGGGCCCACGACGGATGAACCCTTCTTGACTGAAGCCTTATACGAACTGAAGATTGACACTGACGGTGATGCCGTCGCCGATATCGCATACCGAATGCGGTTCACCTCAGACAAGAACGGAGGCCAGACCGGAACATTGCGCCGCGTTCAAGGCACGCAGGCCGCCGGCACTGGGGACGGCGGGCAGACGATCATAGAAGGAGCACCGGTCTCGACCGCACGCGACGCACATGTAACCTCGGCCGGGGACTACCCCTTCTTCGCGGGCTGGCGCAGCGATCCCTTTTTCTTCGACACGCTGGGCGCGGTAAACAATCTGCAGTTCACCGGCGTCGATTACTTCACCGACAAGGACGTGTGCAGCATCATGCTGGAAGTACCCAACTCTGCCCTCGGCTCTAAAAAGATTGGCCTATGGGCGCGTACGCTGGACGGCGCAAGCGGGAAATGGGTGCAGGCGGACCGCGGTGCGCGGCCAAATCAGACTCCCTTCCTTGCTGGCGAGCAGAACGCCGCCTATCTCTCTGCGGAGCCAGCGGACGATGCCCGTTTCATCCCGGTATTCGCGCACGCGCTGGAGCACACCGGTAGTTACACGCAGACGAAAGCAACGCGGGTCGCCGGAATCCTGCTGCCGGACGTGCTCCACTATGATCCCACGCGGCCGGCGTCCCACCCGGACAATGGCCGGGCACTCACCGACGACGTCGTGGATTTCTTCCTTCCTCTCCTCAGCAATGGGAAGGTGACGCGAGATAACGTAGGGCCACACACAGACCTGCTCACCTCCTTTCCCTACGTCGGTCCGTCGCATAAGATTCGATCCGCGGAAGGGGTGGCCGCATAAGTATGTACGGAGCCGGGCTGAGAGTTTCCGCATCCCCGCACTGCATTCAGTCCTTGCATTCTCGCCGCGCGATGCTGACGATTTCTGTCATGTTCGCATTGTTGCAACTGCTTGCCCAAGCCCTGAAAGCGCAAGTCCAGAAGTCAGAGAGGAACAAACCATGAAGTATCCGACTTTTTATCGCACCGCACAGATCGATGGGCTGTCAGTTTTCTACCGGGAGGCTGGTCCGAAAGACGCCCCGACGATTCTCCTGCTGCACGGTTTGCCGTCTTCTTCGCGAATGTTCGAGCCTCTGTTCTCCCGTCTTTCCGACCGCTATCACCTGGTCGCGCCCGATTACCCGGGCTTCGGTCACAGCGACTGGCCGGACCCGAAGAAATTCGCGTACACCTTCGATCACATCGCGGACATCATGAATCACTTCACCGAAGCGCTCGGCCTCTCCCGCTTCACCCTCTACATGCAGGATTACGGTGGCCCCGTCGGCTTTCGCATGATCTTGGCCCACCCGGACCGAGTGGACGCTCTCATCGTCCAAGACGCGGTAGCACATAACACCGGTCTCGGCGAGAACTGGAAAACGCGGCGCGCTTTTTGGGCCGATCGCGCTGCCAACGAAAGCGCGCTGCGCACAAATCTCCTGTCGCTCGCAACCACGAAGGCCCGGCACGCAGGGAACGATCCCAACGTGGAACGCCATGACCCCGATCTGTGGACCGACGAATTTTATTTTCTAAATCAGCCCGGCCAGGCTGAAATTCAAAGCGACCTCTTCTACGACTACCGCACCAACGTCGATTCCTACCCGAAATGGCAAGTGTGGATGCGTGAGAAGCAGCCGCGCCTGCTGGTGATCTGGGGTAAGTATGAGTCTTCGTTCGACCCCTCGGAGCCGGAGTCCTATCGGCGCGACGTCCCCAAAGCCGAAGTCCACATCGTCGATGGCGGCCACTTCGCCTTGGACACCGCCGCAGGCGAAATCGCCGCATTGGTGCAGGGATTCGTCGGTTCTTCACGCCAGGGCTTCCCGGCGCGGCGAGCTGGATAAAGCCGCCTTGACAGGGGCCGGTGACCCATTTGAATGTTGGGTTCGGAGCTTTACAACGAAAGGTTATTTATGTCGGGCAAGAAAACAGCAATCGTAGCCGGAGCGGCGGCATTGGCACGGGTTCAGTCGAAGGTTTTCTGGAAGAAGGCTATAACCGATTGATTGCATCTCCTGATCTTCGGCTGACGAGCATGCCGCTCAACAACGGAGCGGGTTTCATGCCCGCACTCGGCTTTGGCACCCTCATTCCCGACGCTGCCCTGACGAGAACCGCGACCAGAGACGCACTGGACGCCGGCTTTCGACACTTCGATTGCGCGGAACGATACCGGAACGAGCGCGAGGTAGGCGACGCATTGCAGGCAGGACTTGCCGCGAATGGGATCGCACGCGAAAACATTTTTGTTACCACGAAGTTGTGGAACTCCAACCACCGGCCCGAACGCGTCGAACCGGCTTTCGAAGCGAGTCTCCACAGACTCAGTATCAAGTCTCTGGATCTCTACCTCATCCACACTCCCTATGCATTTCAACCGGGCGACGAGCGGGACCCACGGGATCAAAACGGCAACGTCGTCTACGACACGGGAGTGACTTTGCTCGACACCTGGAAAGCAATGGAAAGTCTGGTGGGCCACAGCAAGTGCCGCGCCATCGGACTGTCGGACATCAGCTTGAATGAATTGATGCCCATCTACAAGTCTGCAAGAATCAAGCCAGCCGTGGTCCAGGTCGAATCACATCCCTATCTGCCGGAAACGGAGCTTCTGGAATTTTGCAAAGAGAAGGGCATTGTGTTTTTGGCTTTCGCGCCATTGGGTCACGGAATGAAGCCGGGAGTGCTCGAAGATCCTGTCATTTCGGCAATCGCCACACGAATTGGAAAGACGCCGGCGCAGGTCCTGCTGGCATGGGCAGTTCAGCGCGGCACGGCTTTGCTTGCCACACCCAAAACCGCGGCTCGCGCGAGAGAGAATTTTGACATCTCTGCCCTTCCGGAGGATGCACTAAACGAAATCAATCGCATTCAGACCAGGCAGAGACTTAATGAAGTGGTGAAAACAGGCATCCCTGGTTTCATCGCACAAGGGAGATGAACACGAAAGCGAAATCACAGCTAGAGCAGTCCATGCAAGAGGAACAAATTCGTACGGCCCTGAATGCGCACGGGCACTCGTCAGCAATCGGCGATGCAAACGCGGAAAACGATATTTACGATGACGATGCCATTTCTGATTATCCCCAGTCGGGCGAGCGAAGCAATTTGCAGGCCTTGCGGAGTCATCATCCCGAAAGGCCGTCCGGCTGAAGGAGCAAATCAATGTCGAATTGCTCGCGTTCTTTTCGGTGCAAGCAGCGACGCCTGAGGTCGTACCGAAGCAACATGAGTGGTCGAGGCGCCAAGAATATACAAGAGTTCGAAAAAGAGTGGAGGATCAGATGACGATTTCAGATCAGACAGTTGAGCGATGTATCGAGGAGTGCTTGCGGTGCGTTCGCTGGTGCTCCCAATGCCGCGCTGAGTCTCTGGACCAGGATCCGATCATGATGAGGGACTGTATCCGGCTTTGTAACGAATGTCTTGAATTGTGCCGAACCTGCGTTACCCTACTTACGGGCAGCTCCGGATTCGCTCACCGGGTGTGCAGTATCTGTTCCGAGCTATGCTCAGCCTGTGCGGCGGAGTGTGGGAAGTCCGAAGGTGAAACGATGACGAAGTGTGCTCAAACGTGCCGTCAGTGCGCAGCTACATGCGCCGAGGTCGCACAAGCGGGGCCAATTCGGCGGGCTGCTGCATAAAATGAAAGTCTGGGCTGCCTTGCCTCGCCCTGTGAGCGACGCATCTTTAGGACTGCCCGCGAAGCCGATCAGGCGGCCCAACCGAACCGGGAGTGTCGCCTCCGCCATGTCCAATCGGGTTACAGGAAGAAGCGGCGATCTCTCCACTGGCTGAGCCGCTCGTCAACCGCTTGTACTTCTTAAGCAAGATGTCCCTGCTCTTCTGCCTGAAAGGCTAAGATACAAGAGGAATTCTCGTATCGCTTGAGGCTCGTGCAGTTATAGAGAGAACCAGCGTTTGAGAGGGCCTCTAAAGTCGGAAATCATTGAGAACGACGTGGCTCAGGCGCTGGCGATTGCCGCGACTAAATTCGTAAATTCTTTTTGAATTTCCGCCGCTTTCGTCGTACGGTATCCCAACTCAGTGGCCAGCGTTTCAAGTTCAATATGCCACTCCGGAGGAATGCTCGTCTCCGGTGGAAACGAATGGGTATTTCTCTCCCCGAAAATTCGCTCCGCCGCCGCGCGTGCGCGATCCTGCCTTTGAGGACCGGTAGACGTATGAAGCTTTTGCGCCACTTGCTCATAGATACCAAGACAACGTACTTGGTTGGTGATGGGCAGGCCCATTTCCGCCACACCTTCAATGGCTGGCGTCACTAGGTCTACCTCGCGTGCTTCGCCCGGACCGAGATCCACTTCAATGGTCTGCCATGCCCGTGTTTTGTATTCCACGGCAACTTCGACCCGGACAGTGTCTGCCAGTTCCATCTCGTGTTGTTCGGGCTTCAGGGGGAAGGTGAACTCGTCAAAGCTGAGTTGCAATACTTCCGAAAGCCGCCGAATACGTTCCGCGCGGTTGCCTCTAATACCAAGATCGAAATCTTTGGTAGTGCGCGCCGCCCGCGCGAAGCGGAGTTCCATCGCGACTCCGCCTTTCAGGTAGTAGATATCGATGACACTTTTCTCGACGGCGCTCTCCAGAACGCCGCAAAGTGCGAGAAGCGAGACCCAACGGCGAAGCCTTTCCTGATCGAGACCCTGCTCGCGAGCCACACGTCCGAGAGTCTTCTCCAACCGCTCTACCTGCTTCGGGGTCATGAGCTAAACGTTCCCCACGTTCGCCTCTTGTGCCCCTTTCGCGTGTACGTATCGATTGAGACGGCGAGTGAGCGCTGAGGCTTTCTCGGCGCTAATGTAGCCTTGCTTGCGCGCATCTTTCAGAGCGCCTCGCGCCAATCCGACACGGCCAGTTTCTTCCAAGAGTTGGGAAATGGCTTTTTCGATCGTGGTCACGGGAAGTCCTTCGCGATTGACGATATCCGATGCTCGCAAATCAGCACGATGAATTTCTACCCACTTGGGACGGCGGCGGCGGAGGCGGGCACTTTTCGGCACTGTGATCTGCACGCGTGACGGATTCGCGTCAGAAATGCCATAAACCGCCAACGCGGTCTCGTGGGATAAGGCTATTTTTTTCGGTCCACTGTCAGCACGCGCCCACAGGATCGCTTCGCGATATTGCCCCAAGCGATCCGACGGGAAGTAAGGAATTCGATACACTCCGCGCGCCACCCGTTGGAGTTTTCCCCGTTGGGTCAGACGCGCCAGGACTGAATCCTTGATGCCAAGGCTGCGTGCCTGCGCCGCTGTCACGAAACCCTCATTTTCTTCGGCAAACGGCAGCAGTTCATCAATGCGAGATCGCATGTCCCTAGTATCAGCAGCAATATCGGATTGTCAATATAGTTCCATAATAGAACTATATTGACAGGCCATAATCGAGAGGATGCGACTGTCCTCTAACTGTCCAATAACGATTCCTTGCCCCTACTTACAAGGCTTTTCAAGGGCCACCCGCGTCTTGTAAGTTGTTGAAAACATTAATAATTTTGAACTCATAACCCAAAAGACGGTGGTTCAAATCCACCCCCCGCAACCAAAACTCTCTTTTGGTTTCAATGGGTTGAGCCAATCTCAAAACTGGCTCGGTGACTCTAAACCCAACTTCCCAGCCCAAATTTCAGGTTTTCTTTACGCACCGTTTTACGCAAACCCTGTGAAGGGCACCCGTTGTGGCATTTTCGTCCTACGAAGGCCCTTCAGTTGGGAATTGTCATGGGGTCGGATCAAGCTACCGCAGCAAGGCTACGAATTGGTGCTGCCTTCCTGCGCTTGATGTACGGCTTCCGCTGCCTCGGCACCGTTTCGCCAGTCTCAAAGCATCCGCCTAGCTGACGCAATCGTGTCCGCATGTGAGTGAATCCGGCATTGGTTGTGCCAAGGAATTCGGCGGTATCGCCGCTGGTACAAGTCGCGAGGATCGCTCCAATTGCTGGCAGCGATGCAGCATCTTCACCTCGAACAAAGTGTGTGAATTCCATTACTCGTTCCCGATCCTGCCCCTGTTTCTCCCAATCGTTCGGCAGCCTTCCTGAGGTAATCCGAATGCACAGCCGTGTCGAGAACCCATGTGCTTACACTCGTTTCTAGCGTATCCCAGAACTTGCCCTAACTTAAGTAAGCGCTTATGGGTCCGCCATCGAGATCTGACTCTTTGCTAAACTGTCCACCTCATGCTGCTGCCGCGTAGACAAATCCATGAAGTGCTGGTCATCGGTTCCGGCGCCAGTGGCGGATGGGTCGCCAAAGAGCTGACCGAGCGCGGACTACACGTCATCATGCTCGAAGCTGGACCGCCGCGAGTCCCCGCTCGCGATTTCACCGAACACATCTGGCCTTACCAGCTGAAGTTCCGCGGCTTTGGCAACCAGCAGTGCCTGCTCGAGACGCAGCCGGTGCAACGCCTGTGTTACGCCTGCGACGAATACAGCCATCAGTTTTTCGTCAACGATCTGGAGCATCCCTACACCTTTCCCGCGGACAAACCCTTCATGTGGATTCGCGGCCGCCAGGTTGGCGGGAAAACGTTCTGCTGGGCGCGCGAAAGCTATCGCTACAGCGACAACGAATTCAAAGCCGCCACCCGCGACGGCTACGGCGAAAATTGGCCCATCAGCTACAAGGAACTCGAGCCCTACTATGATCTGGTCGAAAGCTATATCGGTGTCAGCGGATCGCGAGAAGGCCTGCCGCAATTGCCCGACGGACAATTTCTGCCGCCCATGAATCTTTCCTGCGGCGCACTGCAAGCCAAGGATGTGATCGAGCGCAAGTTTGGTTGGCGCGTCATGGCCGACCGCGTCGCCAACCTGACGGTTCCGCATCGTGGCCGCCCCGCCTGTCACTATTGCGACCAGTGCCAGCGCGGCTGTTTCACCGCTTCGTATTTCAACAGCCCGTCGGTAACTCTGCCCGCCGCGGCCCGCTCCGGAAAATTCACCCTGGTGAGCGACGCCATTGTCAGCGACCTTCTGATCGACCACAGCGGCCGCGCCAAGGGCGTCCACTACATCGACCGGGTCACGCGCGAGCATCGCGAGGTCCATGCCCAGGTTGTCGTCGTTGCCGCCGGAGCGCTGGAATCGACCCGCATCCTGCTGAATTCACAATCGCCCGCACATGCTCACGGAGTCGGCAACGCAAACGGCGTGCTCGGCCATTACCTGATGGACCACTTCACGGTCGAAGATGCCGGCGGCCTTATGCCGGGCCTGCATTCCTCTGCGCGCGAAGCGGCCGGCCGCCCCTGCGGTTTCCTGATCCCCAAATATGTCAACACCGTCGGATGCGCGGCAAAAGATCGCAACTCCAAGTTCCTGCGCGGCTACCGTTTCGACGGTGATGGCAGCCAGGAGCTTTATGGCCACGCCTTTCTCATGCCGGAACTGGGCGACGCATGGCGCAAGCGCGTGCGCGAGGAGATCCCCTACTACTTCGGCATTGAAGCGCAGGGCGAGTGCCTGCCCCGCGCCGACAACTTCGTCCGGCTGGATTCCACCCGAAAAGATGCTTGGGGCATCCCCGTGCTGCACGTCAACTCAAGCTACGGAGAGAACGAGAAGGCCATGGCCGCATCCATGCGCGAAAACATCAGCGCGATTCTCGACTTTATGAAGCTCACCGACGCGACCCCGCCCAAGACTAACCTCAGCGTCTTCGGCAAGAACATCCACGAATGTGGCACCGCCCGCATGGGCTCTGATCCGAAGAGGAGCGTGGTCGACGCCAACTGCAAAGTGCATGATGCTCCCAACATCTTCGTGACAGACGGAGCCGTCTTCACGACCCAGGGATGCTACGAACCCACACTGACGATCATGGCCATTTCGGCCCGTGCCGGAGAGCACATCGCGCGAGCGTTTCGCCGAGGGGAGCTATGAGCGAAGAACAACAGCCGACCCACACGGCATCGTCACAAGCCGACGACCTTTCCCGCCGGCAGTGGCTGCTGCGGCTGGGCGAAATGGTCGTTCTCGCTGGCGTGAGCGGACTCGTTCCAGAATCCGCGGCGGCTCTGCTGGGAGCGGGACAAGACGCGTCATCAGCCGCTGCCGCTCTGCCCCCCGGCCTGTACGACGCTTCGCCCGAACATCTAGTTCACGCGCTGAGCAGTAGCGGCAAGAAGTGGTCTCCGCCACCCGGCAGTGAGACGGATTACGTCCAGCCCAACTCGCTCCCGTTTCAGCCGCAGTTCTTTTCCGTGGAGGAGTTCCGCGTCGTCACCCG
>Ga0209698_10002959_pt1 | contig 18946 bp, 28 predicted proteins | sample LitLauG_LLR_2012_FD_187203 | JGI IMG/M metagenome (GOLD analysis project Ga0209698, IMG submission 187203) | Freshwater sediment microbial communities from Pennsylvania, USA - Little Laurel Run_MetaG_LLR_2012 (SPAdes) (version 2) | ecosystem: Environmental > Aquatic > Freshwater > Creek >...
CGCCCGCGAAAACGTCTTCGCGCGGTGTCGGCATCGGAGTTCCTGTGGTCCAGCTATTGGGTGGAAGTTGGCCCTGCGCGAGCAGGACGGAAAACGAAAATGCCGCCCAGAGGGCGGCAGGGAGTGTCCGTTGCATGATCGGATCATGCCACAAACTGTCTAAAAAGATCAACTACTTGTCTATATAGTTCAGACGCTTGGGCTTATCAGCCGGAATGTGGTAGCGTCATCGAGTTGATCACCGTTAACGGCAGGCATATCCGGGCAGCGCGCGCCCTCCTGGGATGGACGCAGGAGGAGCTCTCTAAAAAGGCGAAGGTGGCCTTGGGCACAGTGAAGCGGATGGAAGGCTTTGACGGGCCGGTGGGCGCGCGCACCGATACGCTGAGGCGAATCGTGGCGGTCTTTGAAAAGGCCGGGGTGGAGTTCCTAAACGACGATAAACCTGGCGTCAGGCTTCAGGTGCGGAAATAGAGGGCCGCCTGATATCCGGCGGCCCGCACAAGCTTCCCTTTCGCTTTTTTACCTCGCCTGGCCCCGCCCCTTGGACAACTCGCGAATTCCGGCGCTCGCCTCGCGGGCGGCTTCGGACAGCGCGAGCGGGTCGATGGGGCCATGCTCTTGCCGTCTTTCCATTGTTCGCCGTCCTTGTAGCGGATTACCGGAGCGGACGCCGTATAGAATTCGCCCGCAGTGCCGTCATTCTTCCAGACGGCAATCTCTACATTTCCGACTCTGGACGTGTGTACTGGACGGCGTGCGGAACTGGGCTGGCCCTCGCTCTCTTCGTTTGCCGTGCGGGCAGTATTTGACTGTGCCATAGTCTCCTCCTTTTGGTTGTTGGCCCCGGAGGCATAGCGTCTTGAGCGTGTGAAGGTCGCGGGATTGACCAGAAACCCGTGAAAAGGTAAACTGATAGGCGAAGTTAGAGCCCATAGCATCGAGCACATCCAACGCACCGGGCCAGGCTGACCCACTGAGGCGGTCCCCCACAGCACAGCGATACGCTCACGGCATTCAGGGCTACGGTTCGGTCGTCCTTGACCGGGTAGGCGGCTGGATCAGCAGAAGCGGCTAAAACCAAAAAACGGAACAGCCCAAAAGCGCATTGGTATGGACCCGGCGATACCAAAGTGTGCCTGGAGGGTCCGTGTTCCAACTGCATGAAGTCCCGTTCAACGAAGTTCACGCGTTTCTCTTTGCTGCCGCAGCAGTCGTCCTCGGCGCCATCTTTCTTTATCGGATGATCCGCTCGGAACTCTGCAGGCGGAAGTGCGACCTGTGCGGCGCACGCGTACCGCCCGATGAACATAGCCACCATGTAACGGTTTGTGCGCTCAAGCTGATGCTACTGCGGGAACTGGAGCGATGAACCACATGCGCAAGCGGTAGACTTTAAGGTCATCGCGATGGCTGACAGAGAAAAGAAAGCAGCCTTCATCGAGCCTATGCTTCTGCTCCGCACGGAGAGGTTGCCCGAGGGCCCTGAATGGCTGGTGGAGCTTAAACTTGACGGCTACCGAGCACTCGCCGTCAAATCGGTGGGCAAGGTGCATCTTCGTTCCCGGAATGACAACGACTTCAACGGCAGGTATCCCGGCATCGTGAAGGCACTGGCAGCCATGCCGGACGAAACGGTGATCGACGGTGAGATCGTCGCGCTCGATGGAGACGGGAGGCCGTCCTTTAATACGCTGCAGAACTATGGCTCGTCGGGTGCTCCGCTGCACTTCTTCATTTTTGACGTACTGATTTTACGTGGGCGCGACGTGATGGACGAACCGCTCACGAAAAGGCGCGAACTGATCGAACAGCACGTTTTGCCGGAGTTGGCGGACCCGATCCGGTATTCCCCTGTCCTTGAAGGCAGCCTGAAGAACCTTATCCAGTCGGTAAAATTGCAGGGCCTGGAAGGTTTGGTCGCCAAGCGTCGAAGCGGCAAGTACGAGCCGGGAGAGCGTTCCGGCGCATGGCTGAAGATGCGGGTGAATTGCGGGCAGGAACTGGTAATTGCCGGGTACACCCCGGCTCCCAAGAACTTTGACGCGCTGGTGATTGGCTACTACGATGGGCCGAAGTTGATATACGTAGCACGCACGCGGAATGGATTCACCCCGTCATCGCGCGCGGCGCTGTTCAAGAAACTCAAGCCGTTGGAAATTCCGGAGTGTCCGTTCGCGAACCTGCCGGAGAAGAAAGCGGGACGCTGGGGCGCGGGTCTGACGGCTGCAAAGATGGCCGAATGCCGCTGGCTGAAGCCGCAACTGGTCGGGCAGTTTGAGTTTGTCGAGTGGACGGAAGACGCTCATCTGCGCCACAGCCGGTTCATCGCCTTGCGGGATGATAAGAAAGCCAAGGACGTATTCCGGGAAGTTGGATAGCACAGCCAGTGAAACGGTGGCCGCCATATGGATCAGAAAGAAGCCGGGCTGGAAAAACGCCCCATCGATCAAGACCTTGAGCTAAAAACTCGCGAACTTGATTTGAAACAGCGAGAGCTTGACCTCAAGGAACGTGAACTTACGGGGAAGAATACCCGATGGTTGACGCCCCAGCAGGCAACAATCCTCGTCGCTGTCATTGGCATCGTGGCTGCTGCCATCGGCAGTATCGTTCAGGGAATTCTCAGTCAGCGCCTGGAACGCGATCGCTTCAGAACCAGCCTCATTCTCAAGGCTGTTGAGACGGGCGATAGGAAGCAAGCGTCGGATAATCTCTTAAGGTTATTCGAGTGGCATCTCATCGATGATCCGGACGGGCACATAGTCGAGGCCATCAAGCACGAGCCCTCGGCAGTGCCTGTGTTGCCGCGCGCCGATTCTGATTCAGCGGTGAAGGTTACGAAACCAGCCGCAACCATCCCTCCGGTTGACATTGACAAACCTGGCGGAGCGACAAAAACGGTAGTTAAGACCTTCTATCGCAGTGATCTCGTCGCGGAACCCGGAGTCGTCGGGGATGCGCATCGATTCTCTATTGTCCTTACTGCACCGGGACCCATCGCAGATGTCCGCGTTTCCATTGAGGGCGAAGGGGCGCCATGGTTTCAGACAGAACGCATCGAAAAAACTGACGATACACATTGGAAATGGGTTGGCCGCACGAACTCTGGTGCTCCGGTTGCATTGATCTTCACCATCAAATATCATGCGCCATCAAAATGATCCAGAGGTCTGAGAAAATCAGGCTCGGCTGCGGCCCTTGCCATAGTTCCGCGCCACTGTGGCCGCGGCATTCTCCACCGTCACCCGAGCGTATCCGGTCTGAATATCCCTGCCTTGAGACTGACCGCAAAGGCGTCGTCCCATATCAGGCAATGCCTGGCGAACGCAACGGCTTTGGCCAAGTCGGTCATAGAAGGCTCATCTGATGATTCGCGGTGAAAGTCACGGGGTTCCCCCATTGGTCAGCCATCGCCCTGGCGATGCCCGGAAAAAATCTGGACCGTTCGCGCCATCTATTTGGCGACGGAGGCATACGGTGAACGCGCGGTGTGCGACCCTCAACAATCTTTGTCGGGCGAAGCTGTGGAAGGTTCTTCAGCCAAAAGCAGGTCCGCTTGGTTTCTGGATGCCCGAATTGCCAGGGCTGCACGCTTTGCGAAAACTCGACATAATTCCGGATCAGGTTCTTCGCATGAGAATGCATGACTGGATTTTCGACGCAGATATGCGGGATAGGAGCGTTCCAGAGGTCAGAGAAGAGTGATGCACCCTCCCGCAGTTCGTTCCACATCTGGTCAATAGTTTTGCCCGGTGGTGCCTTATGGAGCCATCGCACACCGCTGTTGCAGAGACGGGTGCAGGGTGGATGTGCGACGATCAGAAAATCCCAGCCGTCATTCAGGATGTCTCGCACGTCGCCTTGGATATGGCGGTTGCTGTTGTGTTCGGCGGGAAGTAGGTCGCATGACCACGCGTCATGGCCCTTCTCCAGAAAAGCGTCGCGTACGATGCCGGAAAATTCGCAGGCGACAAGGACTCTTAGACCTCTCATGGCCGCCACATAGTTCGCTGTGTCGAGGCCGCTGAATAGGATTTGTGGTGGAAGATTGGCTTTGTCCTGTTCGCTGGTCGTACTCATGACGCACCTGCCTTCTCCAGCACGCCGCCGGGGCCGAATAGGGCCGCCTGCAATCTTGCTATTGCTTCTGGTGTGACCTTACTCAACTCCTGCCAATCCTGAATTATTTCGACGGCCGCATCGCGTAGGGTGCCGTAGCGGTTTCCAGCTTCCACCAGAGGTGCGACTTCGCCTTCAGTCGCGATAAGCGTGGCGATGGGTCTGTCGCCCTGCTTGATGACGATGTCGTAGCAGTCGCCATCGTCGTTGTGGACGCCGATGGCATATTGCCGCGGAGGCATTGGCTGATCAGCGAGAGCGGTCATGAAGATGGCCAGCTTTCCCTCCGTTTCGCATACCGGACAATGCGCGTAGCTGTTTTCATCCCAATAGTGGTGATCGCCGGTTGGCTCGCTTCCGTCATCAGTGACGGTGCATATTATCGAGGCCTCAATCCTGAAGGATGCCTCGTTCCCGCATTTCGGACACTTGATGCCCTGCAGGCAGTTGGTATTAGGCATATGCACGCTCCTTTTCTGTTGTTGACCGCTCCCCGAAGCGGAAACCGATGCCGCGTCAAGCGATCTTCTCGGGTCTTGGTGCGGAAGTCGCTTGACGCACCAGGCAGCGCGTTTCTGCTAGGGATAAGAGCGGCAACAACAGGGAGGACGGACGCCGATGACCGCAACACGGCGGGGCGGGCGCCTAAGCGAGGTGGGGGATGCTCAACACGGGCTTTACTTGATTGACGGAAGTCATTAACGGTGGGGCCCAGGAGAAAGCGTCCATGAACAGTCCCGAAGCGAAGACTAACCGTCTCATTGGCCACCGTCTGCGGGAGCTGCGGATAGCGTGGGGAGTGACGCTCATGCAACTGAGCCGGGAAATCGGAATCAGCTACCAGGCGCTCCAGAAATACGAAGGTGGCCGAACCGCAATTACGGCGTCAAGGCTCATGGCGATCGCCGAAGCGCTCGGCGTCCCGATCACGCATTTTTTTGAGGCGTCAGATCTACCCATAAGGGATGATGAGCAGTCGAACCGGCGGACTATCCAGCTTTTGGCGCGAATGCATCAGATTGAGCGGCAGCACCCGGAAATCTTCGCGGCCATCTGCGAGATCGCCAAAGCGCTCGCGAAGGACGGGGAATAATTCGGCGAAGCGGTGGGTGTGCCGCGGCGTCTCCCGAATATGGCATTTCGATCCATAATCGGATCGATGAGAAATCGCGAGGTTCTCAAACAACTGGTAGCTTTCGCGGCGTGCGTGCGGGCATTTGATAAAACACCGCGGGGGGCGGGAATCATCGTGGTGAAGATCGGTGAGCGCCATTGCGACCTCTGCCTGGTACGGGCCGGCGTAGAGATAGCGCGGGAGCGCATTGCCATCGCCCGCGTTGATTTCATAAACGATGCCGAGCTTGGCGGATTCATCCACGACACCCTCAGCGGGGCGGGGGCCAGTGAGACGCCGGTGCTTATGGCCGGAGAGGGCGCGTGCATGACGGGGTTGCTTACGTTGCATGGCAGGCTGGAAGGGAAATGCGAAAATCTCCCGTGATCGCCCTCACGACCGCCACGCGGCGCGAACTCCTGCTTGCCCTGATCTGTGGCGTTAGCGGCAGGACTTGGGCCGAAGGTTCGCTTTCACCCAAGACATTTCCATGGGCGGTGGACAGGCAGGCGCACCTTGCCCGGCGGCGGATATTTTCGGTCGATACCGAGCCGTCCGGCTACCGAGGAGTGCTGCTGCAACGGCTCCACCTGGCCCTTGATGCCTGGTGGCGCGCCCCAGACAGCCCAACGGCGCTGATCCGCGTTCGCGAGCGCCTCCTAGCCGTGAAGTCGGCTACGCAAGAAACGGGCACGCCTGTGCAATGGCGCGAAGTCCATGACTTTGCGGATATTCTCCTTAACTCCGCTGAGTGGCGTCGATGCGCCTAGGCGGATTCGCGCGGGGTGGCAGACCGCGATTTGACGCGGCGCGCGCCGGCGCGCGGCACTCTCTTAAGAAGCCGCACGCGTTCGGTGAGGTAGTCGTACACCTGGCGCGCATGCATTATATAAAGAGGCTTCGCCTTTCCCTCTTCCGGCGGAAGCGCTTTGAACAGCGCCCAACCGATGAGGTCGATGGCCTCGCGCTCCGGCAATTCGTCCTTCCGGGGTTTCATGGCGGTGATCGCCAGTATACCTTGATCCTCGACTTGCTCCCTTGGGCCTGATAGGCGTTACAGTGAAGGCTCTGGCGGAGGCCCGGCATGGAGCGTGAGTTTGCTGTTCTTGAAGAGAAAATCGCCGACGCCGCCGCAAGAATAGGCGGCCAATATTTTCAGTTGCCGGTAGCGGATGCGGACAGCGTCTATCGGGAGCGGGTCTATTGCTACGAGCTGTATCACCAGCTCCGCTGCGTGTGGCAAGAGTTCCCGTTTAGCCTCGGCGGAGAGGTCGATAAAGCGCGCCACCCGCATTTTCGGAACGGCCCGTACGCGAGATCCAAGCCCGATTTGCTGGTTCATGAGCCGGGAAACATGGATCGCAATCTCGCCTGTGTGGAAGTAAAGCCTTGCAGCGGCGGGGCTGGTGAATTCAGGGACGACCTGAAGAAGCTCACCTGGTTCTGCCACCATGCCCGGTATCACAGGGGCGTTTTCCTTGTGTATGGCGCGCAGGAGGGCGAGACGCGGGAGTACGACTTGCTTAACGCAAAGCTTCGCAGGGCGGTGCAAGACAACGGCGAGATCGACCTCGCGCGGATTGCTGTTTTCGCACACGTGGCTGTGGGCCAGCGGGCGGAAAGAGTAAATCTATGAGTGAAGCACAGCAAGGCAGTATCACCACCGAAGCATTGCAGACGGCATTCGGCAATGAGATGCACGGCATTTACCAACGGGCGCTTTCAGAGGTCGGCTATAAGGCGACGCGGTTCCTGCACATGCTGCACGAGCACGGCGGCTTGCAGACGGCAAGAATCCTGATTCACGCGTCCACGGTTTCGGAGGGCTACACAGCCCTATGGGAGCGCGGCCGTCTCGACCTCACAGTGGAGGCCATGATCCACGATAATGCAAAATGGCATTCGTTGTTCACTGCGGACGAGCTCGGAATCTGCGTGCGAAGGCTGACCGAGTACGAGTATTTGAAGGCAAAGCCGTAGACCCTCGCCCACGTCGGGCATCGATGCGCGGTTTTCGTCATCTTGATCGATGATGTGCACTCATCCTTGAGCGTCATTTTGCACTCGGGCGCAGATATTGATGCGTCGTCTCCCGGCTGATGCCGAACTCTTGAGGCAAGCCTATTTCAGATCCTTCTTGTCCACCTGCGTCCAGGAACCGTTACGTGCCTTTCTGGCCGTGCAACTGGCCTGATGGTTATTGCCCAATTGCTTATAGCTGACGAGAACCTTATAGGAGCCGTCAGGCAGCACTGTGACAGGGTACTTTCCAAAGTATTCCGCCTCCGCCTTACCGGACCCGTCAAGGGTGAAGGGTTCATCAATGGCATTCATTACAAACTTCATGCAGTTGAACTGGACGTCGTTTATAACTAGGTCTGCTTTCGAGTCTGAGTCGGAAGCGTCATTGGCCGCGTATGCGGACTGCGCAGCAAAAGAAGATAGGATCAGCAGAGCCGAGAGCGCCCTATATGTGGGGCGGCCACAGGCAGGCGGCAGGAACGTGAGGGTGTACGCGATCGGCCGGATTCTGGGAAACATCCGCGAAACTACGCCCGGCATTTGACCTGGTCAAGATGACGCGTTGTGGTCATCCTGCGCTGATACTCCAGGCGCAGACTGATTTCAACACACATGTCAGTTATCACAGTGTCATTTTTTCGATGCGAGCTTTTTAGGAGCTGGCCCCTCGGCCTGCGGGGGCTGAACTGCCTGCAGGAACGATGCGAGCGAGACCGTTGCCTCCTGAATCGCAAGGGCGTGGGGATACGTTGGCAGGTCCTTATGTATGAGCCGCGCTTGAAGTTCCGTGAAGGAGGTGGAGATTTGCTGGAACTTGGCGACATCTTCCTTGACGGTCACCGCGATGAATTCCTTTGTGCTGCCGGTGGCGTGAGCAAGGCACAGATCGGTGAAAAACGCCAACTGAAACAATTGAAGCTTCACGGCGCAAGGCAGCACGTGTTGGCAGTATTGCTTTTCTTTCCGCTTGCGAAACCACGCGTCCGTAACATCCGGCGCCGTCCGCAATCTCACAAGCATTTCTTCCGCCCAGACATTTCGCAACCGGCTGAGCCCGCGCTTGTGCGGATCAAAGCGCTCCGTCGCGTAGATCGGCAGGCGGGTGCTTAACTCCTCGGCGGCGCGCACGTAGATGCTTTTCAGTTCAGCTTCCTGGTCGATCTCACGAAATTTGAAGAGTAGGTCGAGCTTCTTGTTGATTTCCCGCAGGGCCTGGGCCTGGTCTCTGCTCGACAAATAATGGGCCAGCGGGACGATGGCGTTAGCCATGAGTCCGGAGAGCTTATCGAGGAAGTCCGGAACGCTCTTGAGCGCGTCCAGGATGGGCGAGACGATCTGTCCGCTCCCAAGGGGCTTCAGTTTTCCGGCAATCTTGTCGAACGCGATCCTGACTTGCTCAGCGGCCTTCACTATCTCCTCGTTCCGCCGGATTTCGGCGACGAATTCAAAGAAGTCGCCGTCTGCAGAAAACCTGATCTCCGTCATGCGGATTCTGCTGTTCTCCGCGCAAACAAGGCTCAATAGTATGGCGTCGGGACCGATTTGGCAGATTTTCTTGGCCTCCTCGTACGTGAATAGCGTCAGTGGAGAAAACAGTTGATCATTCGCCTGAACTTTTGCGGGATGGAAGCGGTTAAATACTTCTTCGGCGACGGAGCGCTTCCAGTAAAACTCCCAAATAATCCCGAGAAGCGTCGCGGTTAGAATCGCGGCGGCGACAGGTTCGATCCACACACGGGCAGTGTCAGCCTTCACGAGCAGGACAATACAGGCTGGCACGAGCACCCCCGCGGTGAGCAGCGTGAAGGCGGCGCTCTTTCGGGCGCGCACACTTTCAGCCACGGTGCGCAGGAATCGAGACTTTGACGTACGGATTTCAGGGAACATGAATCGGCTCCGCTCCCGGACGTTCTCAGCATTATAGTGGATTTCGATTGCCCGGTTCGCCGCACGGAGCCGTTCCGCCCGAAACAACTATGCGCGTGGAAACGACCTGGAAGCGTACCTCAACAAAAGACTGCGGCGCGTTTTCCGTTTTGCGGTGACGTTCTTGCCCTTTTTCAATTGTAATCTTCGACGGTACATTGCACGTTGGGTTCAAAGATCTAATGCACCCTGACTATCAAGAACCTGCGGCGCTGAATGAACAACGCCGCTGCACAAGATCGAGCGCAGTTTGTCCCTGAAGATGTAGGGCAAAGTAGTTCTGACAGTTACAGTTCACCAAAAGAACAGCCCCCCGTGTTTCAGAATGAGACAAAACGGGCTTGACCAATAGTTAATTAGTTAATAGATGTAAATGATTCGTGCCATAAGTAACTTCAACTCGAATGATGTGGCGACGCATGAGCGGCAGAGAACCTAAGATCCTAGTAGTCGACGACGAGCTCCTCAACCGCGAGATGCTCGCGCTGGATCTGGAAGAAGCGGGAATGGAGGTGATCCTGGCCGAAGACGGTGTTGCTGCGCTCAGCCAGCTCAAGCAGGTTCCCGATATCGATGTTCTCGTCCTTGACTGCATGATGCCCAGAATGGACGGCCTGGAATTGACCAAGAAGCTCAAGAGCGACCCGAGATATAGGGACATTCCCATCATCATGCAGACCGCGGCCGGACGCAGCGAGCAGATTAGGGAAGGCGTTGAGGCCGGTGTGTTTTACTATCTCGTCAAGCCCTATGATGATTTACTTCTGCTCAGCGTCGTGAAAAAGGCCCTGCATGAAAGCAGAGCTGTTAGGGAGGCCAAGAAGCCCCCTCCGGAAACGACGATGCACGGCCTTGTGGATCAGGCAAGCTTCCGCTTCCGCACTTTGCAGGATGTGAGAAGCCTGGCTTACCACGTTTCCCACTGCTGCCCCAAGCCCGATGCGGTTGTCTATGCCCTAACCGAGCTGATGATCAACGCAGTGGAGCATGGGAACCTCCGCATCACCTATCTCGAAAAACTGGAGCTGGTGATGGAAGACTGCTGGCAGGAGGAAGTGGAAAGGCGTCTGGCCTTGCCGGAGAACGGGAATAAATACGCGCAGCTTACCTTTGCGGCGGAGCCGGCTCATATTACTATCACTATCAAGGACCAGGGCGAAGGATTTAGGTGGCAGCCGTATCTGGACTTCGATCCTACTCGCATAGCAGCTGATCCCCACGGAAGGGGAATCGCCATCGCCAGGGCCACAAGCTTTCCCAACCTGGAATACAGGTCCGGCGGCTCGGAGGTGGTCTGCAGGGTGCCTTTGGCATGAAGGGAGACCGCGTGCTCCCGCGGCTTGGACGGCTCTCTAGTAGTTCATTAAGACGGGTGGTGCAGGACGGGGCGGTCAAGATGCTGGGACGTATCGCGTGGCAGATCAGCCCGAGGCGCGTTATAGTCGCTTCTGATGGCGGCTAACGCACCTCCAAACGATGGTGAATTGTCCGGGGCAATCAGCGCCCTGCAGGCATTCTGCGGGCCGGACCTGACGCTAACAATCGAGCGGATCGAAGGCTCCCTGCGCAACGCTACGCTCGATACTTGTGCAGCAGCCCTGGCCGCGTGCGGAACGAAGTCTGAGGTTCTCAGCGCCGCTGGATTAATCAAGCGCATCGCCGGCCAGATCAATGTGGTGATTCACGCGCTGGGAATACTCCTTTGCCTGCCCCGCATCCTGCAGCCGGGTGAAGCGATCGAGTACGTGTCGCTCGGAGCCGGGAATACCGGCAGGGCTTTCGATCTTGAAACCAATCAGCGCATCGCCGAATTCAAATTCATACGGTGGCAGGGCGGTCCCGAGGTGATCCGGCAGAACGCGCTCTTCAAGGATTTCTACGAGATGGCGGAGCACGCAACGAAGAAACAGCGGTTCCTCTATGTTCTGGGCACTGAGTACCCGGAGAAGTTTTTCAATGGGGGTCGTGCAATGTCAACCGTTCTGAGCAACGCCAGGTTCCGCGACCGGTTTGTGGCCAAGCATGGCGAACAATATCAAAGGGTGCGTGACTATTACCTGCCGCGAAAGCATCTTGTGGCGATTGTCGATGCGTCGCCGTTCGTTCCCGAACTGGTTGAAGCGGCGATTGAGGCCGAAGACCTTTAACTGGTTTCGGGCGTCGGGATCGCGTCATTGTTTCGGCGCAAGCTTGAGCTTGCTTGTCGGCCTGCGGGGGCTGAACGGTTGTCACCCGGACCACAGCCGTCCTGCCGTTTCTGCTGATTCTGGACACGTCGCCGACTGTTAAAATCACAGCAATCCGATGTTCGGCTCATCAACCAGGCTGTGGAGCGGACGGAATGACGGAAAAACAACGCTGTCAAAAATGCGGTGCCGTGTATGCCACCACCTCGGGCGGTGCGATGTTCCCATCGTTGGGAAGAACGCAGAGAGTTCTCAGCGAGCGCAAATGTCCGAGATGCGGCGGTCTGGTGATTTGGGTTTCGGAGGACGGTCGGCCGTTAAGTCACAAGCATCAGATGGCCGAGGTAACCAATAACGCCAAAAAGGCCTTGTTCTGGTTGGCAGTACTGATCGCCCTTCTTGCCTTCGTGTTTTGGGCGGGCAGGGGATCACGATAGACGATTCGAAAATGTCGCCTGATCTCAACACCGGTCTGCCCGCTTCGTTTTGCGTAACGTTCATCGGTTGCACGGACGCCGAACTCAGGGCGGTCGAGACCGCCCTCAGCCCGGCCAGGGGCTCGCTGACCTACGCGACCAGGAGCATCCCCAGCGCCGCTGCTTCATCCTTCCTGCCGAGCCAGGTGCATGCCGTCGCGTTTACCCCCGCAAGTTTAGCGCGCGTGACCGCCGAGGATGTAGAGATTATCCGGGCAGCAAGCGCGCTTGGCACTTGCAGGGTGTATCTCGTGGCATTCGATGAATCCGTGGAGAAAGAGGACATCAGACAGCTCGACGAATTCATTCAGAGAAGTGCGGACCACAGCGCCAACACTATCGCACAGCAGATCATCGGGTTCTTTCACGAAGCCGACGCCCTGAATCGCCAAAGCACGCACCGAGGCGTCCGCGATGCGGCGTGTTTGCGGCTCTACCCGATCCTCGCATTCCTGTGGGATTGCAGCTACGTTATCGGAGTGCTGCACGTTCTTAATGCGTTAATGCACGTCAAGGGACACGAATTGTGGCCCGGTGTGCATGTCCATCCTATCGCGCGCCTGGCCGCGATTTTCTTTGGTGCTTTCTTCATCGTGACCAGTGTAGCGGCCATACTGCGGAACGCCTTGTACAACGTCAGGGTGATGAAACATCTGAGTCTTGAGTTTCCGGTTTGGGCGGGGTTCTTCGGCCTCGTGGCAGCTGCCACAGCTTATTCCATCGCCGGCTTTGGCGAGTCCGCACTCCGTATCCTGGCGCCATCGGCTCTTGCCGTCGTTGCATACTTTAGCTACATGGTCTGCCGCCGCGTCCGAGCGGAATGCACATCGTTGTCGGAGCTGCGGACGGCGATGGATGATACTCACCGGCGGACCGCCATAGTGGATCGTGTCGGAAAAGCGCCGCTCGGTTCAAATGCCTATCCGTTCTTTTCGTTCCGATCCAGGTCCTTGTTTATCAGCTACGGGCAAGCCTCGGAGTGGTCACGTGCGACTGCCGACTGCATTCGGCACAGCACCGGCCGAAACGGCTTCGACGTGTTTCTCGACCAATCCTCGATTCCTTCCGGATCCCTATGGCGTCAAGCCTTGCTTCGGTCGTTGAGCGAATGCGGATTCTTCACCACAGCCCTTGACAGCCAATCCGCTGCGAGCGGTTGGGTGTTGGCGGAATGCGTGTACGCGGCAATGCTGCGCAAGAGCATCGGCAAACCGCGCATTCTCGTCGTCGTCCCGAGTACCGAGCAGCTGGACCTGCTGCGCAGCGGGCCATTCGGCATCCTTTTTAGGGACCTATTTGATTTTCGTCACGCGATCCGTGACGGCGGAACCATCGTGATCGTGGGTGACGACGAACTATCAGAAGCACGGATATTGCAGGCACTCAGCAGAATTCGGCCGATGCGCTTGCTTGTCTGACAAGAAGGCAGACCATGGCACGCTATAGGTTTAGAAGAGCAGGGATTACGCTCGACGCGCCATCGAACTGGCGCAAGGGTCCGTTCCTCAAAAGACTCCTCTATCCCTACCAGCCGGAGTTGTTCGGTCCGAACAACGAATACATTGGCTTCGATAGCATCGACAGGCTCGACAGGGCGTCAACAGTCGCCGAAGCGACTGTGCTCTTGCGGGATGAAATCGTCGTCCGCGGCAACAAGCTTGTGAGCCTGTCCTCGCTCGAAGTTGGCGACAAGGAACACGCTACGGCGATTTTCGATAAGCCAATGCCGTATGAGCCGCGCGAGGTGATCCGAATGAAGAAGTATCGTTTGTCGCTGGCTGGCAACGTCTATATCCTTACCGCCAACTTATCCTTCGAAGGAAGTAACTCTTCCGACGGTGAACCGTCACCATATCGCCGAGGGGACGTATTGACCGCATCCTCGCGGCGGACCACCTTCTATTCCGAAGACGGGTATGACCGGATCGTGAAGAGCATCACTGTCCGCTTGTGAGCCCGGCAGGATTCAAACCCTCACCCGAAGATGCTCGATACCGCTGAAGAAATGGTGACATTTAGCGAAGAAGATTACAGAAACTTCCTCCTTGCCTGCCTGCCCTGTGAAAGATACAATCCGTTATCTTTCAATGGCGTTCTAAGAGCTTTTGCGTCAGTGCCCCAGCTTAGACAAGCTGCCGATACCAGAAGGTGCCGCCCAGTCTACAAGACCGTCGGTTCCAAAACCAACGTAAAGCGCCGGGTCAAACTCATTGCCATTATCATCTCGCATATAGAGATGATAGGTCCAAAAGGAGCCGTTCCAATGCTCGCCCGGCCCTTTTGGGCCAAAAGTGAGTTGGCTATAATCCGGCTTGCCCAGTAGTTCGGCAACTTGATGTTTCGTCATACCGATTCGAAGACGTGGATATCTCGTTAGAATACGGCGCTTCCGTTCGGAAGGGGCAGAGTACGGAAATGAGGAAATGGTCGCCCTGAACTCCTGATAGCTGTGTTCGCCGTCAGGAACTGGTGTATTGTCCTGTGCAGCCATGGCGGTGCCACATAAACTTAGCAGATATAACAAGCCGAAGAGCCTTGGGAAGACTTGGCGAATAAGAAACCGTTTCATATAACTAGTATTATGTTGTCAGTTCTATAAAGCCAATACCCTGTGGCATTGATAGCCGCCCCTCGGGCATAGCATGTAATCTTCAGCGCTATTTGTCACTCTCTAACCGCATGCCCTGATAAGCGGTCGTGCATTGAGTGTGACATTGACGAGTGAAACAAGGATGACAAATACCGATCAGGAGCACATGGCCCTTCCCTATTCTTTTAATGCCTGATAAAGGACGTTATCAGGCACTAAACCGGGGAGGGCGATATGGCCGAGATCAGGACTAAAGGCTTCAACGAAATTCAGCGCGATCTGCAAGACGCGCAAGCGGCGCTGGCGTCACTCAATGGACCCATCGCCGAAATCCCGATCAACCCCAGCGACCCGGAAAGCGTGCAGCAAGCCATCCGGAAGATGGAAGAAGCGGTTGACCGCAAAGTCGCGCCCTACGGCAACAACAGGCTCGTGGCCGCCGTGGTCACGGCCGCAAAGGACGAATACCGTAAGGCGCTTCTGAAACGCTTCGGTAGCAGTCAATGACAGTGAATCCCCCTGCTCTGCCCTCGCCTGCTGATGGGAATTCTCCCTCTGTTGAGGCAAGGGGAACCTATCTGCTGACCGTCGCCTGGATCGACTACACGAACGGCTATGCGGTGGAACTGGGCAGTGTCGCGCATGAAACGCGCACAGCGCGCACGAAATGCTGGAGCGCGGCGCCCGGCGCGACAGACAAAACCCCCTTCTACCTCGAAATCCGCAACCACGGGCAACCCCTTGAGCAGGCGAAAGCCATCTCCGCCGAAACGGTCGAGGCGATCCTGGGCGAGCCCCTGCCCGCCCTGCTCGCGCGCGATCGGCGCAACACGCTTTCCATCGCCCCCCTGAAATCGAAACTTAAGGACAAGACATGAAGCCCCCCGCGCTGCCATCGCCTCCCGATGGGAATCTTCCCCAAGCGGTTTCCCACGAGGAAGAGTTGCCCGCGATCATTCACCGCGCCGGTTCCAGTGCCGTCTTCGCGGCGAAGGAATTCTTCTCCGGTACGATTCGCAATCCGCACACGCAACGCGCCTACCGGCATGCCGTCAAGGCCTTCCTCGCCTGGGCGGAGAAGCACGGCGGTGGCGACCCACTCGTGGGCGAATTAAAGCAGATCGCCCCGTGGCATGTGGGGCAATACTTTGCTGAGATGGCCGCAACCACGAGCATCGCCACGCGCAACCAGCATCTGTCGGCCTTGCGGCATTTCTTCGACGGGATGGTGACACGCCATGCCATCGTGCTCAACCCCGCCCTCTCCGTCCGGGGTGAGCGCTACAGCGTCATTGAAGGCAAGACGCCGGAGATTCCTATTGACCAGGCCCGCAAGCTCCTCGCCTCGATAGACACCACGCATATCGTCGGCCTGCGCGACCGGGCGATTCTCGCCATGCTCATCTACACCGGCTCGCGCCGCGGGGCCGTCGCCAAGCTCAAGCGGGGGCATTTCTACAATGCCGGAGAGCAGTGGATGATTCACTTCGCAGAAAAAGGCGGCAAGTCGCGCGAAATCCCCGTGCGGCACGATCTGGGGAAGATGATCATCGAATATCTCGACGCCGCGGGCCTGCGCGATGCGCCGAAGGACACGCCGCTATTCCAGAGCGCGCTCAGAAAGCAACGAAGGCTGACCGGCAAGGCGATTCAGGGCGGCGATATCTACCGCATGATGAAGCGGCGCCTCAAAGACTTCGCGATGCCCCTGCTCTACTCCCCGCACTCCTTCCGCGTTACGACCATCACCGATCTGCTGGAGCAGAATGTCCCGCGCGAGGACGTGCAGCACCTCGCCGGCCACGCCGACCCGCGCACCACCAATCTCTACGACCGGCGCAAGCGCAAGATCAGCAGGAATATCGTCGAGAGGATTTCGGTTTAAGGCGGGCCGGAAGGCTGTTTGCACGAAGCCTGCTTTCGCCAGGATTGCGCGGGCACGGATAAGCTGCTAATTCAAAATTTGTATGATTAGTGTCACCGACGCAACGCATGCCGCGACGTTCTATTCAAGGCTCGCCCGATACGCGCTCATCTATTGTCTGTGGGTTCTCTCCCTTGTTTTTCTGACCGGCGGCTTTTGGAATGTTGACACATGGCTTTCGTCTTGGCATCGCTGGGACGCGCAGCTATATGAACAGATTTGGAGGGAACGCTATCAGGGCAGCAGCCCGAAGCTCCTGGCCTTTCCGCCCGGCTACCCGCTGCTGGTCGGATTTCTCTCTTCATTGACGTCGCTAAGCTTCTATTCGACAGGTCTGGTGCTGAACGTCGCCGCTTTCTTTGTCTTTGCGGTGATTGCCTCAGAGCTCCTGATGCGAACAATGCCTGTTCCGGCCCTCCCGCTCTTCTGTCTGATTCTGACCTCTCCAACCGCATATTTCATTTTTCCAGCCTACACGGATTGCCTATATGCAGCGTGTTTGTGGGGTGCTCTCTATCTGGCGCTCCTGAAACCTTCCGGCATCAAATATAGAGCCGCAGAGTTCCTCTTGTTAGTGATCGGCCCGTGGCTGCGGCTGACGGGCTATGCCCTGTCCGTGTGGGCCATATTCCGCCGCTACAGTTCTATTGCAGTCTTCATCTCTCTTGCGGGTTGGCTGTCGTTGAACAACGCGATTACAGGGCACGCCTTTCACTTCGTGAAGGCACAGACGCTCTTTTTATTGACGGAAGGAAACCTGTTTGACGGCATCGTGTATTCGTTTCGGCTGGTACCCGTTACCTTGCCCGGCAATTCCGGGGGAGACTGGCAGGCATATCTGCAATTTCATTTGCTGCCCGTCGTGTATTTCGTCGCGCTCCTTGGCACTGGGGCTTGGTTTTGCTGGAACCGTCAGATGTTGGTGGGAAGCACAATTATTGCGATACTACTGTTCTCGCATAATCTTCCGTTCTGGCGTAGCTCGCTAAGGTACGACTTGCCTCTGATGCCATTCTTATTTGCACTTCTATTAAGTGGACGTGGAACAGACAGCAAAAAGCGCGGAGCATTCGGAGCTGGTGTGGTGTGCGGAGCTATAGGAACCTGCCAGCTTATCTTACAAGTATATTTTGCGATCCTGTTCACGAATGGAGCGTGGGCGTTCTGAACCGAACCGGCTTGGCTACTGTGGGTCTTTGAGGTACATGCGACGATGAAGATCGGTCTTGCAGGTAGGTGAGTGCCATCCGGTTTCCGTACAGATGATTTCTTTGCCTGCCGTAACACCGCCTCTGTGTCCGACCCAGAATGCGACTGCCATGAATCCGACCATCAAGGCCAGAATTCCGGCTACGGCGACATTAGTCGCGGGAGAGTCCTCGGTATTGGTATGCGGACGATTGAGCGTCTCTATCGTCGGCAGGCGAATGGGAATGCCGACATGTTGTTGCTCGTTAGCTTGGTGAGGATCGGAGTGCACTAATGTGTTTGTCATAGGCGCTCGTTGTACCACAAGCAGTGGTTAACGACAAGTTAAGGTTTTATTACGGGTAGAGGAGGACATGGGACAATCGCAGGGAAATCATAGACTAAGACACGTAACACCTTGAAGTATCACGGTAACTGGCCCTATAGCACTCGCAGTATCGGAGTGAACGAAAGGGCAGCATATTTCGTGTTCGGACTAAACTGGACGTTTGCAGGAGTACATCCCTCCCTGCCTTAACTCAACGTCGCCAAATCGTAAACGGACGGTAAGGAATGAGGGCATGACCGTACTTGCCCGTGTCGCGTTACTTCTAGTGGCCAAGAATCCAGTGGACGAATTGGCAGCCTAGGCGCCAGATTTCATAAATAGACCATCCCGCTATCGACACGCTCAGCAATAACATCAACGCGACAACGCCCCATAATGCGAGCGTATCGTGCTTTCCTGAAATAAGAACTTCTTCCTCTGGCATAAAGGAACCATAAATATTAGGAGCGGATATATAAAGACATCAGCATGTAAAACACAAGGGAAAACGTTAAGGATAAAGCCCAGTGTTTCCTCGCAAGAACGCCAAAAAAGCGCCTCTGCACAGGTTTTACTTTTGTCTTTCAGAAGATTGGCTCTGCTGACCGGGAGTCGTCAACGGAGCACCGTGATTGTCGCAGGCCGCCAGCGCCACGCCATTGGGTATATAAGCATTTAACTTATCTACAACCGCTGCCAGCGTGGGATGATCCTTATGAAACTGCGCGTGATCTTCGCATGCTTGCGAGCCTTTGATGCCCGTTGTCGCACCGGGAAGTGCCTCTTCAAGCTGTTGCCGATGCTCGTTGAGTGCCCCTACTACCGTTTTCGTATCGCCCATAATGAATGTCCATTTTAAAAGTGCTCGAAGCGCCCGAAAGAAGATATCGGACGCAAGGGTTCACCGCTCCGGGCCCTTATCAGGACGGGAATCCTTCAGCCGGTATAGGTTCTCAAGGAATGTAACATCTTCGGGGCTTTTACCGCTTCCTGCGGCTTTAGCCCCTCCTGCTTTCGCCTCGGCCGCCTCAATGCCCTGCATGACGCAGTATGTCAGGAAGGTCTCCTGG
>Ga0209698_10002962_pt1 | contig 18930 bp, 17 predicted proteins | sample LitLauG_LLR_2012_FD_187203 | JGI IMG/M metagenome (GOLD analysis project Ga0209698, IMG submission 187203) | Freshwater sediment microbial communities from Pennsylvania, USA - Little Laurel Run_MetaG_LLR_2012 (SPAdes) (version 2) | ecosystem: Environmental > Aquatic > Freshwater > Creek >...
GTGGCGCAGATCGGCAGCTTGTCGTGGGTCAGGCCCTGGTTCTTGTATTCGCGATAGAACGCGACGACGGAGTCACCGACGACGTTCGACAGCACGACGTCGCAGCCGGAGGACTTGATCTTGTTGACCATGGAGCCCCACTCCGAATGGCCGAGTTCGAGATATTCGTCCGCGATCCACTCGCCGCCGTTCTTCTCGATCAGGATCTTCGAGACCTTCGCCATCTCGCGCGGATAAATGTAGTTCGATCCGACGATGAAGAATTTCTTCTTGCCCAGCGTCTTGATGATCCAGGGGATGAAATTCGAGAGCTGCTGGTTCGGCACGGCGCCCGTATAGACGACGTTCTTCGAGCACTCGAAACCTTCGTAGTAGGTGGGATAGAAATACAGATTGTTGCGCTTCTCGAACACCGGAAGCACCGCCTTGCGGCTTGCGGAGGTGTAGGAGCCGAACACCGTCGGCACGCGATCCTGGATCACCAGCTTCGAGGCTTTTTCGTTGTAGGTCTTGGGATCCGACGCGCCGTCCTCGACGATGGCGTTGATCTTCATGCCCTTGGCGCCACCGGCGGCATTGATCTCGCTGATCGCCATCAGCGTCGCATCGTGCAGCGATTTTTCGATAATCGAAAGACCGCCGGTCAACGAGAACAGCACGCCCACATTCACCGTACCCGCGGCACGCACCGGACTGCTGATGATGTAAGGCGATGCGATCGCCCCGGTCGTCGCCAGCAGGCCGCCTTTCAAGAATTTACGCCGATCAATCGACATAGTGACACTCTCCCCTAGTGGCCGCCTTCAATCGGGCAAGCCGGTTCCGTTCACGCCAGAGCGTGTTTTTTGAGCCAAAAAAATCAAGATTCCCCCGAGGCCAGCGGACCCGCGCAGGTCCGTGCCGATTCTCGGTCGTCAAAACAAAAAAGCCCGACAGATCCTCGCGGACCTCTCGGGCTTACCTAGCCATGCCAGACCAACAACATCGGTGGTCCAGCGAAAACTGCGATCAGGACTTCCTCGTCCTACCGCAGTTGCAAAAACTAAACATCTTTTGCGCGGTACTGCAAGACCTCATTTGCATGAATGATCGCAGCCGCCATGTCGTCCATCGACAGACGTTTCGCCATCGCCTGGCGGCGAATGCTTTCATAGGCTTCGGCTTCGCTCAATCCCTGGCCGTCCATCAGGATCGCCTTCGCCTTCTGGATGCGCTGGATGCCCGACAGTTTGCGCTCCAGTTTCCGGATCCGCTTTTCGGTCTCGCGCTTCTCGAGCCAGATGCTGCGCGCGATCGTCAGGTTGGTAAGCAAACCGAAGGGGCGGATCGGGCGCTCGATGACGGCAACAGCGCCCGCCTCCAGCACCAGTTGAAGCGTGGTCGGATCTTCGTAGCCCACGACGGCGATCAGCGTCGGTCGCGTTCCGTCGTTCGACTTGAGGAGGCGCTGAATATCGCCGCGGGCGTCATGCTCGACGGCCAGCAGCATCACGTCGCAGCCGTCGGACCAGCATTCCGGGACCGGCCATTGCATCTCGACCATGCAGCCGATGCGCCGAAGATGCTCGACCAGCCTGACGCGTTCGTTGTCCGGGGGATGAACGACGAGGACCCGGAGGCCGCGAAGATCGCGAAGGATTTGGATCGCCACCGCCTGCTCCCCCGCTCAGAACCTCAGTGGCTGACCGTCTGAAGATCATCGACCGACCAGTCGTCAAGGCTCTGTACGACACAGTAGGGATCCGGCTTGATCCGAACTCCGGGATTCCACACTGTCTGGAACCGGCCGAATTTGTCCAGTCGCGCGATCCGCGGCCACAGATAGGTGTGGTTGTTTTCCGGATCGATCCTGACCCGTCCCTGCGGGGCGTCAAACTCGGAGTCGCGCAGCTCCTTCAGCACCCGCTCCGGATCGTCGGACCCGCAGCGCGCAAGCGCGCGCATCGCCAGATGAACCTGGAAATAGGCAGCTTCCGCGGCCGCCGGCACCGGCGCATCCGGACCGTATTTGCGCTTGAAGCTCTCCACGAAACGGCGTGCGGAGGCCGATGAAGAGGTCTCGAAGAACGGCGCGGCCGTGATATGGCCCTCGGCGGCCTCCTGGTGCATCTCCGCGACTTCCGCTTCGCTGGTGGTCAGGCTCGCGATCGGCATCTTCGCCGGATCGAACCCGGCCCGCCGATAGGCCTCGTAGAAGACCGAGGTGCAACGCCCGACAACGGTCGAAAAGATGACGTCGGGAGACGTCTTCTTGATCCGGCTGATGACCTTGTCGAAATCCCGCGGATCTGCCTCAAGCGGAACATAGATCTCGTCCAGCACCTCGCCGCGGCCCTGCACCACGAAATCGGCCATCAGGCGATTGGATTCGTAAGGATAGATGTAGTTCGATCCCACCAGCAGAAAGCGATTGCCGTAGGTCGAAAGCAGGAATCTCGCGAGCTGCAACGAGTTCTGGTTCGGCGCAGCACCGGTGTAGATGCAATGCCGCGAATATTCGAAACCCTCGTAGAGCGTCGGATAGAACAGCAGGCCGCGGTGGCTTTCGACGACCGGCAAGACCGCCTTGCGGGTGCTCGACATATAGCAGCCGAACAACAGCCGGATCCGATCCACCTCGAACAAACGTTCGGCCAGGCTGCGAAACTGCTTCGGATCGGACGCCGGATCGTAAATGACGGGCTCGATCATGCGATCGAGTACTCCCCCGCTGGAATTGATTTCCTCGATCGCAAGGAGCGTCGCGTTCAGCTGTGACTGCTCGACGGTGGAAGTAACTCCGGTCTGGGAGAACAGCACGCCCACACGCCATGGGGCGCCGGTATTTTCGTTAAAATTCATGAGGCTGACGTACACCAATTCGTAGTGAGATTGGAGCGACCATACGTCAGATTGCGGGAAACTCAAATCGCGTTCGCCGAGGCAGTCGGTCTCGCCTCGCCGGCACAGGTATCCGGCGATGCTTCTGCCTCTGTCCGCCGGACCCGCGGCGGATGCGCTAGACGGCCCTGGTGAGAGCACCGTCGATGATGAGGTTGGTGCCGGAAATGCGGCTCGCCACCGGGCTCGCGAGGAAGACGACGCCAGCTGCGACTTCCTGCGGCGTGCCCATGCGCCCGGTCGGATTCAACGACATCGCCGTCTTGTAGAGATCGGGCATGCCCTGCTCGATATTTTGCCAGATCCCGCCTTCGAAATAGGTATTGCCCGGGGATACCACGTTGGCGCGGATGCCCTTGCCGATCAGCTGGTTGCTCAATCCCTTGGAGTAGTGAATCAGCGCCGCCTTGAACGCGCCGTAGGAACCGGCGGCGAAATCCACCTCGAACCCGGAGACGCTGGAGACGATCACGATGGAAGCGGATTTGGATTTTTCCAGATAGGGAAGTGCGGCCGCGACCGAATTGACGGTATGCATCATGTCGGTTCGAAACGTTTTTTCCCAGGTCTCGGGCGTATCGCCGACGGCCAAGGCGCTGACGTTGCAGACCATCGTGTCGATGCCACCGAATTCGGCGGCGGCACCTTCGATCCATTGCTTCAAGGCCGCGGGATCGGCGACATCGATCGCCTTGCCCCACGACTTGACGCCCTTCGCGGCCAGCACCTTCACGACCTTGCCGACCTCATCGGCATTGCGCGCGCAGATCGCGACATTGGCGCCTTCCGCCGCGAACAGTTCGGCGATCGCCAGCCCAATGCCCTTGCTGCCGCCGGTCACCAGGACGCTCTTGCCCTTCAATCCGAGATCCATCGTCGCCTCCGTTGCTGATACCGCCTGATGAAGCGGCCTGCCGGCGTTGACGGCAGGCCGCAGCGTTGGTCACATTTTGGTCCAGTCGCCGGCGCCTTCGAACGCCGCGGCGGCGCGGTAGATGGTTGGCTCGTCGTAATACTTGCCGATCAGCATCAGCCCGACCGGCAGACCGCCGCTCATGCCGCAGGGAATGGTCATCGCCGGATGTCCGCTGGCGTTGAAAGGCGCGGTGTTGGGAACCATCTCGAATGCGCGCTGGATGTAAAGTTCGCGCGGCGCATCCGGCGGCGGGATCGGCGTCGCCTTCATCGGCAGGGTCGGCATCAGCAGCAGATCGTAGCTGTTCAGCGCCGCGTCGTAGGCGGCGCGCAGCTTGCGGTTCAGGTTCTGCGCCTTGGAATAGAAATGACCGCGGTAGTGCTTGGTGAAATAATGGCCGACCAGCATGGTGATCTTCAGGCTGTCGGACAATTCGTCGGCGCGATGGTGCCAGGCGGAATGCGCGTCGAGCAGCGTCGTGTTGTAGAGACCGCGCCAGTTGGTCCCCATGCCGTTGCCCTTCATCATGAACTCGGTGCCGCCTTCGGCTGCGATCGGCAGCCAGATCGCGGGACCCAGCAGATGCATCGGCACTGATATCTCGTCGACGGTGGCGCCGAGCTTCTTGAACAGCTGCGCGCCCGCCATGACCTTGGCGTCGACGTCGGGCTCGGAAACCGCGAGCCCAAAACCCTCCTTGACGATACCGATGCGCAATCCCTTGACGCCGCCGCCGAGCGCTTCGGTGTAATTGGCGACCTTGGGCGCGATCTGCCTGGGATCGACGCCGTCCGCACCCGCCAGCACTTCCAGCAGCAGCGCGTTGTCGCGGACGTTGCGGGTCATCGGCCCGGTGTGGTCGAGCGTGATTTCGATCGGCATCACCCCGGTATAGGGCACGAGGCCGTGCGTTCCCTTCATGCCGTAGATGCCGCAGAACGACGAGGGGATGCGGATCGATCCGCCCTGGTCGCCGCCGATCGCCATATCGGCTTCGCCGAGCGCGACCACGACGCCGCTGCCGGAAGAAGAGCCGCCCGACGAATAGCCCATCTTGTGGGGATTGTGGACCGGGCCGGTCGCGTTGGTGTGACTGCCGCCGGAAAAGCAGAAATACTCGCAATGCGTCTTGCCGATGATGGTGCCGCCGGCGTCGAGGATACGCGTGACGATGGTGGCATCCACGTCGGGGATGTAGCCTTCGAGCGTCGAGGCGCCGTTCATCATGGGCACGCCGGCGAGGCATACATTGTCCTTCAGCGCGACCGTCTTGCCGGCGAGCTTGCCGCTTGCCGCGCCCTTGACCGTGGTCTTGACGTACCACGCATTGTACTTGTTCTCGTCGCCTTCCGGGCGATAGCCGGGCGTTCGCGGATAGGTCACGGCCGGGACATAGTCCGGCATGGCGTCGATGATGTCGTAGGCGGCGTAATTTCCCTGCATCAGAGCGTCGTAGGATTTGAGCTCCTCCTCGCCCATATGCATGCCGAGATCCTCGGCGACGCTGCGCAATTGATCGAGAGTGGGTCGTCGCACTGCCATGGTCGGTCTCCCTGTGGTCCGTGCCCGCTGATCGGGCCTTACGTCGTGATTCCGATGAATTCGCCGACGAGATTTGCATCGGCGAGATCGCTTGGCTGCAATTCCCGGGTGATGGCGCCTTTTTGAATGATGAGAATACGCCTCGACAGCGCGGAGATGAACTCGAGGTTCTGCTCGACCAGAATCATGGTGAGGCCGCTTCTGTCGCGCAGGCGCTGCAGCACTTCGACGATCTCGTCGATGATCGAAGGCTGGATACCCTCGGTCGGCTCGTCGAGCAGAATGAGACGCGGCTTGCCGCAGAGACAACGCGCCAGCGCCAGCAGCTGCTGCTCGCCGCCCGACAGCGCGCCACCGGACCGGTCGAGCAACGGCTTGAGGCGAGGAAACTCCTCGAGCACTTCCGCGATGGTTTCCTGCTCGCTGCCCGTTTCCTTGGTGCAGCCCATGCGCAGATTGTCGTAAACCGTGAGCCCCGGAAAGATCTCGCGCCCCTGCGGCACATAGCCGAGCCCCATCCGCGCGCGCTGATAGGGCTCGGCCGTCGTCACGTCGCCACCGTCGAAACGGACGGACCCGCCGGTCGCCGGCAGAAATCCCATCAGCGCCTTGAGCAGCGTCGTCTTGCCCATGCCGTTATGGCCGAGGATTCCGATGAACTCGCCGATCTTGACGGTAAAGCTCACCCCGTTGAGGATCGGAATGCGGCCGTAGCCCGCGCGCAGTCCCTGGACGTTGAGCATCATGCGGCCGCCTGCTTGCCGAGATAGACGTCGCGCACCAGCGGATTGCGCAGGATATTCTCCACGGAATCCTCCACCAGCACGCTGCCCTGATTGAATACCGTTACCTGCTTGGCGATCATCCGGATGAATTGCATGTCGTGCTCGACGACAATGAGGGCCTTGCTGCGGTTGATCTCGCGCACGAGCTCGGCGGTCTTGTTCACCTCCTCATGCGTCATGCCGGCCGCGGGCTCGTCGAGCAGGATGAGATCGGGATCGGTCGACAAGACGATGCCCAACTCGACCCATTGCCGCTGACCGTGGGCGAGCTGGCCAACCAGGCGGTTTGCCGCACCGGTTAGCCCAATACGCTCCAGCATCTCGTCGACCACGGCGTTGACGCGATCACGGGGATGGATGCGGCTCGCCGCCAGCCAGATGTTTTCGCGCACATCCAAGCCATCGAACACGCTCGGCACCTGGGTCTTGATGCCGATGCCGAGCCTTGCGATCTCGTGGGCGTGAGCCTGCGAAATATCGTGGCCGCGGAACAGCACCTGCCCCAGGGTAGGCTGAAGCTGTCCGGTGAGCATCTTGAAGAACGTGCTTTTTCCGGCGCCGTTCGGGCCGATCAGGCAGCGCAGTTCACCCTCGGCCAGCGTGAAGTTGACGTTGCGGACTGCCTTCACGCCGCCAAAGTGCATGCTGAGATCGCGGGTCTGCAGCAGCGGTTCGGCCATCACCCCTCCTCCGCCTGCTTGGGCTCGAGGCTCGCCGCAACCCGCCGCGTGCGTGCCCGCAGCAGCCATTGTCCGAAGTCGCCGATCGTCGGCACCAAACCCTTCGGCACCAGCAGCACGAACGCGATGAGGATGACGCCAAAGATGAAGGGCGCATTGGCGAGCAGCTTGGTCCACCAATCCGAGCCGCTGGGCTGGTTCGCGCCAAGCGCGGTGGTGAGCCACTGGATGCCGATGCAGCCGATGATCGGACCGATCAGCGTGCCGCGTCCGCCGACGATGACCCAGATGATGATCTGGGCGGACTGGGCCAACCCGAAAATGGTCGGGCTTACGAAATTTCCCCAGTTGGCGAACAGGCAGCCGGCAAAGCCGGCGAGCGCGCCGCCGATGGTGAACGTTACGAGCTTGTAGGCGCGCGGATCGTATCCGAGGAGCTCGGCGCGCCGTTCGTTTTCGCGAATGCCGACGATGATGCGGCCAAAGCGGCTGGCGAGCAGCAGCCGCAGTCCGAAATAGGTCAGGAGCAACGCCGCGGTCGAAAGATAGAACATGCCTTCCAGATCGACCGACGCGGCCTTGTTGCCGGGGTAATTGAGCGGAGGGATTCCCGGGATGCCGTTGAAGCCGCCAAGCCGTGCCGCGCCGATATGAAATTCCGGGCCGGCGGTGGAATTGATCGAATTGAACAGGATCAGCGTCACCGTCAGGGTGATGACGCCGAGATAGACGTCGCTGATCCGGCCGTAGAACATGAAGTAGCCGAGCAGCGCGGCGAAGGCCGCGGGCAGCGCGATCGCCAGCAGAAGCGGAACCGTGCTTTCGCCGATGTTGAACATGGCGATCGCGTAGGTATAGGCGCCCAGACCGAAGAACGCCGATTGGCCGAAGCACAGAATGCCGCCATAGCCCCAGATCAGCGCCAGGCTCAGCGCCAGCACCGCCATGATCATGTAGACCGTGAGTTCGAGCACGGTATCGAGCTCGGCGAAGCGCGGGGTCAGGATCAGGAAGGCGAGGCCGACGATGCCGACCAGTCCGAGGCCGAGAAAATTCAGGGTACGGGCGTTCACAGGCCTCTCCGGAAGAAACGGCCGGTGATGCCCTGCGGCAGCAGGCGGATCAGCACGATCGCGGCGGCAAGCAGCGCGACCTCGCCGAACACCGGCGTCGTGAGGAAAGTCGCGATCTGGTTGATGGTGCCGAACAGCGCCGATGCCGAAACTGTTCCCGAGAGGATCGCAGCGCCCCCTCCGATCACCGTAATGAAGGACTTCGCCACATAGGCAACCCCGATGGTGGGAAACACGCCGGAGACCGGCGCCAGCACCGCACCCGCAAGGCCCGACAGCGCCGCGCCGATGCCGAAGGTGAAGGCATAGACCCGCGGCGGATTGACCCCAAGTGCTGCGGCCATATTGGCATTCTGCATGGTGCCCCGGGCAATCAGGCCGAGCCGGGTAAAGCGCAGCACCGCGAAGATGCCGCCCAGCACGACCACGGCTACCGCAATCACGAAAAGCGTGTAGCCGCTGGTGCGGTAAGCGCCGATCTGGAAACTGCCGAGCGGCGCCGAAATGCCGACCGTGGTGTTGCCGAAGATCGCGGTCGTCAGCCCCACCAGGAACAGGCTGAGACCCCAGGTCGCCAGCATGGTGTCCACCATGCGGCCGTACAGGAACCGGATGATCGTCATTTCGACGATGATCCCGATCAGGCCGACAACGACCGGCGCCACCACCAGCATCGCAATCCAGATGCTGACACCGTGGCTGGTCGCGACAATCGCGGCATATCCGCCGAGCATCAGGAACTCGCCATGGGCGAGGTTGATGACCCGCATCATGCCGAAGATGATGGCCAGCCCGACGCTGATCAGCGCCAGGCTGGCAACCGCATAGAGGACCTGGATCGCCAGGAGAACAACGAAATCCACGTTCACCTTTCCCAACGCATGCGAGATCCAACCGGCCTTTAGATCTTGATCACGTATTGCTGGTTGTCGGTCGGGTTCTTGATGAGATTGCACACCGCGGCGGTGTCAGCCGGCTTCTGCTGCGCAAAGTCTTCAAGCACCTTGAGCTTCTTGTCGGCCACCTCGGCGATGTGAACGTCGAGCACGCAGTGGTGGGTCGGCGGGTCGATCGTGACCTTGCCGGACGGCGCATCGATGCTGATGCCGGTTTCGAGCGCCTCGATGACCTTCAGGCGGTCGATGCTTTTCGCCTTCTTGACGCCTTCCGCCCAGAGCTGGAAGCCCTGATAGGTTCCCATGGCAAGTTCGGTGACGTTCGGATAATCGGCGCCGAAGCGCTTGTGGAAGGCGGCGACGAAGGCCTCGTTGGTCTTGTTCTTCAAGTCCTGGAAATAATTGTAGCAAACCAGCATGCCGTCGCATTCGTCGGGCGACAGCACGATGTGCTCGTTGCCGACCGCGAAGGTGGTCGACGCCATCGGAATGCTCTTGCGCATGCCGGCGGCCGCCCACTGGCGATAGAACGAGATGTGCGCGCCGCCGACCAGCGCGGACCACACGAAATCCGGCTTCGCCGCCTGGATCTTGGAGATGGTCGGACCGAAATTGGTGACGTCGAGCGGGAAGAAATCGATCGACGAGACTTCGCCGCCGTTTTCGGTGACGTATTTCTTCACCCATTGCGAGGTGATCTGGCCGTAATTGTAATCGGCCGCGACGACATAGACCTTCTTGCCCCACTTCTTCATGGCATGGGGCACGAGCTTTTCCACAGTCTGTGCCGGCGTCACACCGGTGTCGAACTGGTTGCGGTCGCAGACGCCGCCTTCATACTGGGTATTGTAGAAGTACAGCGTCTTGAACTTGTCGAGCACCGGCCGGATCACCTCGCGCGAGGCCGAGGTGATGCCGCCGTGCACGACGGCAACCTTGTCCTTCAGCGCCGCCTGCTGCGCGAACTGCGTATAGAGCTGCATGTTCGACTGGGTATCGTAGTTGATCAGCTTGATCTGCCGACCAAGCAGGCCGCCGGCGGCGTTGGCTTCCTCGACGGCGAGCGTCAGCGCATCGACCATCGGCTTGCCGTAGATGTCGAGTCCGCCCGAGAGATCGTGGATGCTCGCGACGTTGACCGGTTCGTCCGCAAAGGCGCTGGAACCGAACATGCCGGCGGCAACGGTACCAGCCGTTCCCTGCAGGAATTTTCTGCGATTGACCTTCATTGCAATAACCCTCCTCGATGTTGCCGAAAAATCATGAGACCAGATATTTTTTCAGGATCGACGCGCCCATTGTGTATTTCGGATCGACCATGTTCCCCAACCGGACGCGTCCGGCCTGACTGAGCAGCATGTAGGCGTCGATCTCGTCGAAGCCGTAGTCGGCGGCCATCCAGCGCACCAGTTCGCGATAGGCGATCCGTGCCGCGTCTTCGAGCGGCCGCGCGCTGCCGATCGTCATCAGAATGGCTTCCGTCTCGAGCCGCGGCCAGGCGAAGCTCCAGTTCTTGATGACGTCGATCTGCAGCGTGACCGTGGCGCGCTGTTCGATCGCGACCCCCGACAGTTCGCCGTCGCCCTGCGCGGCATGGCAATCACCGACGTAAAGCAGGCCGCCTTTGGTGTGCACCGGAAAATACAGGATCGAGCCCGGCGCGACGTCCGGCAGGTCCATGTTGCCGCCGTGATAATCCGGCTGCAGCGAGGAGATCGCCTCGATCTCAGGCGAAACCCCGATGGTGCCGATGAACGGCTGATAGGGAAGAATGATCTTGTCGCTCCAGCGCACGCCATCCTTGTCGACATGCATTTTCCGTACCCGTTCCGGCAGGGGCGGATTGAGCATCGCGGTCGACGCGGTTCCGACCAGGCCGCCGAATTCCGGGATGATGCAGGTGGTGCCGGCCGGCTGCGCACCCCGGGTTTCCACCGCATGAATCCGGACCGCGAGACAATCGCCCTTCTCCACGCCGCTCACGGCAATTGGGCCGCATTGCGGATTGAGAAACGGAAACTGCAATTTCGCGGTGGGACTGTCCTGCTCGCTGGTGATGACGCCGCCAAACGCATCCTCCGTCTCCACCACGACGACGTCGCCGGGATCGACCGTAAGGACGGGCTTGGCATAGGGCCCGTAGACGTAATGGAAATCGCCTTGCCCCGCGATGGAGAGCTCGTGGCGCTTTCCCGCCTCGCCCTTGGCAAGGCCGCGCTTCGCCATGATCGAGGATTTGAGCCAAGGATCGTTGATCATCGCGGTACCCTCAAATCGTCAACGCGTGCGTTCAACAGCAGTGCAAATTCCGTACCGGCATCAGGTGACATCCTCATTGCATTCAATTCAGTTTCCAGTCGCCGCCGGCCTCGACCGCCGCCGCAAGCTGTATCAACGTGGTTTCCTCGAAATGGCGGCCGACCATCATAAGCCCTACCGGCAAGCCGTTGACACGTCCGCATGGCACGGTGAAGGCAGGATTTCCGGACACGTCGAACGAGCAGGTATTGGCCTGCATGTTGAGCGCCGTGTCAATCAGGGTTCCGAGCGGCGCATCGGCCGGTGGGATCGGCGTTGCCGTGAACGGGATCGTCGGCATCGCCAGCACGTCGAATTTTTCCAGCGCCGCATCGTAGGCGCGGCGCAGCAGCACCCGCAGATTTTGCGCCTTCGAGTGATAGCGCCCGTGATAGTTGCGGTGCATGTATTCGCCGAGCATCAGCACCAGCTTCACGGTCGGCGAGACGTCGTTGATCCGCGTCCCCATGCCGCGGGCAAAGGCCTCCTGCATCGAAAGCGGATAGTAGCCCTGGATGTTGTTGCCGACGCCGTATCCCTTCAGCATCATCTCGGCCGCACCTTCCAGGATGACGCCGCTCCAGACATGCGGTCCGTCGAGATGCCAGGGCACCGAGATTTCTTCCGCTTCGACGCCAGCCTTCTTCAGGGCCGCGATGGCCGCGCGCACCTTGGCATCGACGGCGGGATCGCTTTCGGGATGACCAAATCCCTCGCGCAGGATGCCGACGCGCAATCCCTTTGCCGGCTTGCCGAGAGCGGCCATGTAGTCGCTGGTGCGCGCCGCGATCGTTCTCGTATCCCAGCCATCATGACCCGCGATGACCGTGAGCAGCCGTGCGACGTCTTCGACCGATGCGCCCATCGGGCCGCAATGATCGACGGAATAGCTGATCGGCATCGAGCCCGTGGTCGGCACCAGTCCCCAGGTCGGCTTCAGGCCGTAGATGCCGCACCAGCTCGACGGCGTGCGGATCGATCCGCCCTGGTCTCCGCCGAGCGCCATCGGCACCTCGCCGGACGCCACCAGCGCCGCACTTCCGCCGGACGAGCCGCCGGCGCTATGCGCAGGGTTGTGCGGGTTGCGGATGACGCCGCCTGCGCAGGTATGGCTGGCGCCGGAGAAACAGAGGTCTTCGCAGGCCGCCTTGCCCGCGATAGTGCCGCCGGCATCGATAATGCGCGTCACCACGGTCGCGTCGATTTCCGGAACATACCCTTCGAGCAGCGCCGAGCCGTTCATCATGGGTACGCCGGCGACGCAGATGTTGTCCTTGATCGCAATCTTCTTGCCGCTCAGAAGTCCCTTTGCGCCGCTATGAATGTCCGTCTTCCAGTACCAGCCGCCATAGGGGTTTTCCGACGCCGAAGGCCGGTACCCCGGCGACCGCGGCGTCACCGGCGCCAGCGCGGGCGGGACCAGTTCGTCGAGCCGGCCATAGGATGCCAGCGAGCCCTTGAAGGCCTGCTGAAACGCCACCACCTCGTCGGCATTGAGCGCGAGACCGAAATCGGATCCGAGCTTTTCGATCTGCTCCAATGTCGGAAGCCGTACTGGCATGCTCACCCTCTTGTCGTCTCTTGGAAGACGAACGAAACTCGCAAGACAAACGAAAAAAGCCATCCGTGACCCGAAGAGGTCTCGAATGGCATCAACGCCGCTATTATCAATGGTCGTGTCGGATTACGTTGCAGAACGAAACTTTGGGAGTCGTCACTCAGACGTCATCGGCTGCGCGAGAACTTTTCCGCCATGCACGTATTCACGTACAATTTGATTGTGACTTGGCGTCGCCAGTCTTGTCAATGCGATGCCGGCACCTTTTTTAAGCGCCGGAAGCCCAAATGACGCGCAGCCCTGTTCGACGATACGACGTGACAGATCGGGCTTCTTGAGGTGAGATCGTCGCCGCGCAACATCCCGGATCCAAATGAAAAAGCCATCCATCCCTCTCGGCCTCGTGTTTTCCCAATCGGGCCCCTACGCCATGATGGCGGGCGAGATGCGCAAGAGCGCGCTGATGGCGATCGACGAAATCAATCAGAGCGATGCGTTCGACTTCGTATTCGCGCCGCGGCTGCGCGATCCCGGCGGCGTCGTCGCCGCCTATCACACCGCATGCGACGCGCTCATTCGCGAGGAGCATGTCGACCACATCGTCGGCTGCTACACATCGGCGTCGCGCAAGCAGGTCATTCCCATCGTCGAGCGCACCGAACGGCTGCTCTGGCATCCGGCGCGATACGAAGGATTCGAAAGCAGCGACAACGTTATCTATGTGGGGGCCGCGCCCAACCAGCACGTCGTGCCGCTGGTGCGGCACATGCTGGAAAATATCTCCGGCGATGTGTTCTGCACCGGATCCAACTATGTCTGGACCTGGGAAACCAACCGGGTCATTCGCGAAATCGTCACCAGCGCCGGCGGCCGCATTCTCGCCGAACGCCTGCTGGAGTTCGGCGAAACCGCGGTCGACCATATCGTGAAGGAAATCATCGAGCGAAAGCCGCCGGCGGTTTTCAACACGCTGGTCGGCGAATCCAGCTATGCTTTCATGCGCGCGCTTCATCAGGAAGCAACGCGCGCGAACCTTTCGATTCCCATGCTGAGCTGCAGCATCTGCGAACCGGAGCTCAAGCTGATCGGCCCGTCGGCCTCCGTTGGGTGCATCACCTCATCGGCCTATTTCGAGAGCATCGATAGCGCAGAAAACCGCGCTTTTGTCGCACGCTGGAAGGCGCGCTACGGCGCAGACAGCACCCTGTCGGTCGATGGCCTGTCGACCTATGTCTGCGTCATGCTGCTGGCCCGCGCCATCCGGCGCGCAGGTTCGGCGGATGTCGGCGCGGTCCGCCGCGCTGCGGCAAATCACCGCTATGACTCCCCGCAGGGCCCGGTTTGGGTCGATCCCGACAATAATCACTGCTTCCTGACCCCCCGCCTGGCACGCTCTGTGCCTGGATGCCAGTTCGAGATCTTCTGGGAGGCCGATGCCCCCGAGCGGCCGGACCCCTATCTTTCGAACCTCGATCTGGCGGCGATTGGCACCAGGCCGGAAAAGAGCAATGATAGCGTGACGAGGCGGTCAAACCATCTGCGTGTCGTGAAATGACGAGGCCATCGCCTTTCTCCGTCCGCGGCCGCCGCGCCCTCATGGTGATGAGGGACGAGCGGGAAATCTCGATCGTCCGCCGCCAGCTCAACCGCCTGGGCATGACGATCTCGGAGCACGAGCCGAACGACGCGTCACCGCCGGATGAGGCGGTCGACGTCATCGTGCTGGATGCCGACAGCATTCCGATCAAGTCCGACCTCGCCACCGCATGGAAATGCCGCGCGCCCATCGTCGCGCTGATCGGAACGGAGACGCCGAGCCGGCTGAAGTGGCTCCTCGACCTGCAGCCGGCTTCGTTTCTGGTCAAGCCGCTGCGCTCGGCGGGGCTTTACACCGCTTTGGTCGTCGCGTTCGATTCCGCGCAGCGAAGGATTGACGAAGCCGCCCACATCGAGAAGCTGGAAGACCGCATCCGTTCCCGGCGGGTGGTTTTCGCGGCCGTGCTGCAGATCATGCGCGGCCACAGCCTCTCCGAAACGGATGCCTTTACGCTGATCCGGCAGACGGCGATGCGGCATCGCACCACCGTCGAGCAATTGAGCGCGGACATCGTGGCGATCGGCGGGATGCCAAATCGCACGCGAACCGCGTGACCCGGTCCAGGCGCTAGCCGAGATCGTTGACGCGCTGCACGCCGGCCGTAGTCATCTCCGTCCAGGCGGCTTCGAGCGATCCCGCCAGATCGATCGCCCGGCATCCGGCCTCGACTAGCACGACATCGAAGCCGAGCCGACGCGCGTCGACGGCGGAGTAATAGACGCAAAAATCGGTCGCGAGCCCGGCCAGGAATATCCGCCGCAGGCCGCGCTCGCGCAAATAGCCGGCGAGCCCCGTGGGCGTGCGCCGGTCATTCTCGTAGAACGCCGAATAGGAATCGATTTCGCCGCGGAATCCCTTGCGGATCACCAGTTCGGCGCGCTCGGTCTTCAATTGCGGATGAAAGCCCGCACCTGGCGAGCCCTGCACGCAGTGATCCGGCCAGAGAGTTTGCTGGCCATAGGGCATGGCAATGGTTTCGAACGGTGCAGAGCCCGGATGCGAACTCGCGAACGAGCTGTGGCCTGGCGGATGCCAGTCCTGGGTCAGCACGACATGAGCAAAGCGTCCGGCGAGGCCGTTGATGACCGGCACCACGGCATCGCCGTCGGCGACCGCGAGCGCACCTCCGGGACAGAAATCGTTCTGCACATCGATGACCAGCAGCACATCGTCGTCGCGAACCTGCATTGTGCACCTGCGATAGAGTTGACCTGTCGAAACCCTAGCTCAAAGCAACGGTTCTGCCAGCGGCATTTGCCGCAGCCGACTTCCATAAAGCCACTGGTTGCAGACCCTCCGGCGGGCTAAAGTTGCGGGCATGGCAGTCACAGACATTGCGAGCAGAACCTATAATCACGGCTGGCGGCTTGACCCGATCGTGCGCAGCCTGCTCGACACCGACTTCTACAAGCTATTGATGCAGCAAATGATTCGGGAGTTCTACCCGAGCCAGCAGGTCACCTTTTCGGTCATCAATCGCAGCCGGCACGTGCGGCTTGCCGAGATCATCGACGAGGCGGAGCTGCGCGCCCAGCTCGATCACGCTCGCACCATCAGGTTCAGCAAGAAGGAATTGATCTGGCTCGCCGGCAATACGTTTTACGGCAAGACCCAGATGTTCTCGCCCGACTTCATCAACTGGCTCGCGGCCTTCCGCCTCCCCGAATACGAGCTCAACAAGGTCGACGGCCAGTATGAGTTGCATTTCCACGGACCGTGGACGCACACCACGATGTGGGAGATCCCGGCGCTCGGCATTCTCAACGAATTGCGCTCGCGCCAGGCAATGAAGGGACAAGGCCGCTTCGCTCTCGATGTTCTCTATGCCCGCGCGAAGGCAAAACTCTGGAGCAAGGTCGAACGGCTGCGCAAGCTGGACGGCTTGCGGCTTTCCGATTTCGGAACGCGGCGTCGCCACGGCTTTTTGTGGCAGCGCTGGTGCGTCGAGGCCGTGAAGGAAGGTCTTGGAGCCTCCTTCACCGGTACCTCCAACGTTCTGCTGGCGATGGACAACGATCTCGAGGCGATCGGGACCAACGCCCACGAACTGCCGATGGTCGCCGCGGCGCTTGCCAATGACGATGCTGAACTTCGCTGGGCGCCGTACCGCATCCTCGATCAGTGGCGCCACACCTATGGTGGCAACCTTCTGATCGCCCTCCCCGACGCCTTCGGCACCAAATCATTCCTGCGCGATGCTCCCGACTGGGTCGCCGACTGGACCGGCTTCCGGCCCGACAGCGCGCCGCCAATCCCCGCCGGCGAAGAGATCATCAAATGGTGGATGCAGAAGGGTCTCGATCCCAGGAAAAAACTGCTGGTGTTTTCCGACGCCATGGACGTCGGTTCTATCGAGGAGACCTATCGCCATTTTGCCGGCCGCGTGCGGATCAGCTTCGGCTGGGGCACCAACCTGACCAATGATTTCGTCGGCTGCGCGCCGGACGGCTCGGTCGATCTCGACCCGATTTCGATCGTGTGCAAGGTGACGTCGGTCGATGGCAGGCCGGCGGTGAAGCTTTCCGACAATCCGGAAAAGGCGACCGGCATTGCCTCCGAAGTCGAGCGCTATCTGCGCGTCTTCGGCAATGCCGGCCGGGTCCGCGCCGCGGTGCATGTCTGACGACGCACCCTGATCGGTTTGAGCGTCCTTGCCGCCGAAGCTGCGGGATCGCTCCCGGGCAACCCGAAGGCCCTCAAACAAAAGGCCCCCTTGCGGGGGCCTTTTCTCTTAGACGGCGTCCTTGGCGGCTTTGACCGGCCGGGCCCGTACGATCTTGCGGGCTGGCTTGGCCTTGAACATCATCTCTTCACCCGTGAATGGGTTGGTACCCTTCCGAGCCTTGGTCGCCGGCTTCTTGACGACGACGAACTTGGCAAAGCCCGGTACCAGGAAGAGTCCGTTCTTCTTCAGTTCCTTGTGGCCGACGTCGGTCAGCGTATCCATGACGTTCTTGACGTCGCGCTTGGAAAGCTCGGTGGTGGTCGCAATCTTTTCAATCAACTGCGACTTGGACATTTGGGTAGCCATTGTGTCTCCTCTGATTCGTGGCGAAGCGATATTAGACCAACACGCACGTACATAGAGCCTTCTGCACAAATTTGTTGGTTTTTCCCGGGAAAAACAGCCCTTTTCGAACAAATAGCGCCGTCCACTGCGGCTTTTTGGGCACATCCCCGTCTGGGGCCGGCCTTTTCCGCCGGAATTTCCCGGTACGACGCCATGCCGGCAGGCGAATCGTCCCGCGATTTTCATTCGTATACATTCATTCGCACACAAACGAATAATCCGGCTTGATCCCGGCGTCAGGGCACGGGCAAGATGCTTTCGAGACCTTTGCGAAGACGTTGAACAAAAAGGAAAAACCCATGGCCCACGACGAACCCCAGGCAGGCGGCCCGACCAGGCTCGTGATCCGCAATATCGGGCTGCTGCTGAGCGGCGCCATGGAGAAGCCGATCCTCGACGCCGACACCATCGTGGCGGAGAACGGCAAGATCACGGGAATCGGCCGCACCAAGGATATCGATGCCGAGGGTGCGACGACCATCATCGACGCCAACGGCACGACCGTCGCGCCCGGCCTGATCGACAGCCACGTCCATCCGGTCGCCGGCGACTGGACGCCGCGGCAGAACCAGATCGGCTGGATCGACAGCTATCTGCACGGCGGCGTCACGACGATGATCTCGGCCGGCGAGGTCCACATGCCCGGCCGCCCCCGCGACGTCGTCGGCCTCAAGGCGATGGCGATCTTCGCCCAGCGCGCGTTCTGGACGCTGCGTCCCGGCGGCGTGAAGGTGCACGCCGGCGCGCCGGTGATCGAAGCCGAGATGGTCGAGGAGGATTTCAAGGAGCTCGCCGCGGCCGGCGTCAAGCTGCTCGGCGAAGTCGGCCTCGGTGGCGTCAAGGACGGCCCCACCGCGCGCAAGATGGTGGGGTGGGCGCGCAAATACGGCATCCAGAGCACGATCCACACCGGCGGTCCGTCGATTCCCGGCTCCGGCCTGATCGACAAGGACGTGGTGCTGGAAGCCGATACCGACGTGGTCGGCCACATCAATGGCGGTCACACCGCGCTGCCCGACGACCAGATCCGCTGCATCTGCGAAGGCTGCAAGCGCGGCCTCGAACTGGTTCACAACGGCAACGAGCGCTCGGCGCTGTACACGCTGCGCACCGCGCAGGAGATGGGCGACCTCAGCCGGATCATCCTCGGCACCGATGCGCCGGCGGGCTCCGGCGTGCAGCCGCTCGGAATCCTTCGCATGGTGTCGCTGCTGTCCTCGCTCGGCGAAGTGCCCGCCGAAATCGCGTTCTGCTTTGCGACCGGCAATACCGCAAGGATGCGCGCGCTCGACTGTGGCCTGATCGAGGTCGGACGCTCCGCCGATTTCGTCATCATGGACCGCGCGCAGCATTCGCCCGGCAACACTATCCTCGACAGCGTGCGGCTCGGCGACCTCCCCGGCATCGGCATGACCATCATCGACGGCATCGTGCGCACCCAGCGCAGCCGCAACACACCGCCGGCGACCAGAGTGCCGATGATCGTGGGGCATTAGGCGGACCGTGCTCGTGGACCTTCTCCCCTCCCCCCGCGCAGTGTTCAGACCGGGGACAAGGTGGACGGGTGTTCGGAGACATCGTGGACACTTTCGACAGCAAATCAAGGAGGCTGTCGGATGCCGTTCCACGAGGTGT